>OGOT01000361.1_pt1 | contig 42783 bp, 38 predicted proteins | sample 1552791 | NCBI WGS metagenome assembly OGOT01 (sample SAMEA2580160, study PRJEB22360) | human gut metagenome | biome: human gut; feature: human-associated habitat; material: faeces | place: Denmark | collected 2008/2010
ACCGTGTCTCAGTTCCAATGTGGGGGACCTTCCTCTCAGAACCCCTATCCATCGTCGCTTTGGTGGGCCGTTACCCCGCCAACTGGCTAATGGAGCGCATGCTCGTCTGTAACCAAAATTGCTCTCTTTAATGAGCTCTCCATGCGGAACGCCCATATTATGGGGTATTAGTCCGGATTTCTCCGGGTTATCCCCCTGTTACAGGTGGATTGCATACGTGTTACTCACCCGTGCGCCGGTCGCCGGCAAAGGTATTGCTACCTCTCCGCTGCCCCTCGACTTGCATGTGTTAGGCCTGTCGCTAGCGTTCATCCTGAGCCAGGATCAAACTCTTCGTTGTATCTTTTCTTTTTCTTTATTATACCTTCGAAGCGTCACCTGACCGAATTGACTTCTTTCTCTCTTATTTTACTGTACTACACTTGCTTCTTCAATTCCTTCAATGAACTTGACAAAAGTTCCCCGGGGCGTGCCCCGTTTCCTCTTTTGCGGTTGCAAAGTTAATGCATTTTCCTATTCCGCTCCAAATATTTCTCAATGTTTTTTTTGAATTATTTTTTAAATAAAATATAACCATATAATATTCTGCATTTTACAGAATTATTTTTTTATTGAATATTTTATTCCTCGCCTCTATTTTTATTATATAAATTCCTCGATCGACATTTATCGCTATTTGGTTTTTCCCCTCAGCAGCCACTGCATATAACATTTGCCCAGATAGATTGTAAACCGATATTCGTTCGAAACCACAAAGAGTCGCTATTATAATTTGCCGTCCCGACACATATACGAGCGGATCACATGATCGAACAGATGTAACAGCCGAGATATCGGCCGTAACGGCTCTCTGTACCGAAGACCAATTTGAAACAACATCTTTACATACCGAACGGACTTGATAGCCATACTCTGTCTGAGGAGAAAGCCCCTCTATAACATGAGTCGTAATATTCCTGACCTTTTCCTGAGAGAAAATATCCTTAACATAAGCTCCATAAGTAATCGAAGCATCATCGACAGCTACGTTTCCTTTTTCTTTATGTGCATAAACGACTTTTACCGAAGTCACATGTTCTTCGATCGAAAAGGTATATTCGGGATAATTCTTAGAAGTATCGACATATCGCAATGTATCAATAGCTGTCCAACTATTATCCGATTCTTTCTCAACAACAATGTAGGACCCCGTCCCGGAGGATGCAAAACGATACATAAACGAAACCTTTACTATACCCTCGTTATACCGAGGGGTCTGTAAATATTCTCCCGTATTTTTCAATGCGACCGAAGGAGCCGACACTCCGCTACTTGCCGCAGATGTATAATTACCGGAAGCTGTTCCCTCCCAATTATCGGGCAGAGGTTTTCCGGACGAATCTAATTCATCAAATCCCTCAGTATAAACATGTTGTTCACCAGTCTGTGTAAAACAAATTATCTCATAATTATCGGCTCCCTGAACTTCTTCCCAATTTATTCGGAAAGTACTATCGGTTATATCCGAGGCATCGAGCAACTGCGGCACAGCCAGAGAATCTGTCTCAAATTGCATGCTGTATGCGGCCTTTACTATACCCGAAGGTATAACAGCGCTCACTTGATAGGTGTAGCGAGTCAACGGTCGCAATTCGGTAAAACGATAGTTTTGTACGAACCCGATTGACTTATCGGTCTGTATATATTCCCGTTTGTCGTCAAGCTGCATACGAAAAAGCCCTATCCTCGAAAAATCATCTTTCGGAGACGATATCCACTCTTTCCCATTATATCGCGATGTAGGGTGTGTTATCTCGGATCGGCGATACAATGTTTTATCTTGCCCCCAATAAGCTATTTCCCCGGCAACACCCACCACATCAATTATTATACCATCGCGACAAAGCGCAACAGCATCATTCCCATTGAAATTGAGAGGCGAAGTTTCTCCCCCGGGAATAATCTGCGAAGCCTTAGCGATTAACTCCCCATCAGTCGATAGCGAATTTAATAATAAATAGGTCTCTCCGTTATTTAATATAGAAGTTCCTAACGGAGTATCGTTCACGAAAGAGCCACTGCCATTAACCTCCATTCGCAAACTGTATGCAGAAAGGTCGACCGGGACTCCTGTTCCGTTATAGATTTCAATCGCTTTATTATACCCCGATCCCTCGACATAAGCCGAAATAATCAAATCTCCGGCAGAGGTATTCCCCGACCAAAGAGAAACTTGGTAATCGATAGCTTCGGGGTAATTAATCCAATGTATCAAAGCCTCGGTGGCCGTAACATCGGATGCCGAGGTTTCTATAAACGAAGGGACTGAAACTACTTGTACCGGTATGCGGTACGGGGTCTCAATGCCCCCTCCCGAAATAATCACCGTATCGCGATATTCTCCTTTCCTCAGCTCTCGACACGATATTTCAACTGTACAACCATCGTGCACTTCTTGTGCCGACACTTCGTAATCGGAAAGTTCAAATATACCTCCTATCGCCCACGAGAGGGACAAAGAAGAGGTGAGGTTGTTTCCCAATATATCAAGTTGTTCGCTTTTATTATCACCCAACATAATCACCCCCATATCCATGATTTGATCCCGACGAGGCAAAGCCAAGAAAGGGAGAGTCTCTGCGGGGAACCTGAACGGGTCTTCCCGATGAGCTCCCCATATATACTCGACCAAATCGGGATAATCTATATAAGGATTTCGATTCCCCTGTATGGTATAAACCGAATCGTTCCTCGCCAACTCTCTTTCGCACGGAGGGTCTTGCGAATGCCACTCCAACAGCATGTCCAACGCCCACTCTTTCCATACCGGATAAGTATTGTTATCGAGCATAGGCGACTGCCAATAGTCACACAAGTTTTCATAGGCCGTTACGACATAGAAATAGGCACGAGCAAAATCGCCCTTATACTCGTCGGCAGGTTCGAAGCAACGGTCGGTATAATCTACTCCCCAACCATTCTTTCCTACCTTCGAGACCCCATTGTCAAAGCCAGAAACTCCCGTGACCTCACCCAACGGCAAATTGTTTTTAGCGGAATTGGCCGATCCGTCTGCCGGGAACAAATGATGCAAATCCCTATAAGCATTATTTTCATAAGCGCCCCACCAACTTTTCGGGAAAGAGTGCTCTATATGCATGCCCCCGACGGCATTAAAGCCATCGAAATAGCGTATTTCATCGGAATACCTGTCCCACACACTGCCATCTTCTTTACGGTCTGTTCGGGAGAAGCCCTCCCACGTGGCATCTTCCCCACTACCATAACCGAGTGTATGCATCGAACTTATTATTTCGTATAATGCAGTTTTCAACTCAGCTCCATGTTTTCCATCGGCCGCATAATAATAGCCCGCAGGAACTGTGGCATCAAGCCGAAATCCCAGAAACGAAATTCCCAATACCCCGAAAATTATCCGGGCACAATTTTTCATAGTACTCATAATACAGATTTTTAATCTCAACGCGAGCTATGCACTCTCACCGTATTTTGTAACGACGGAGATACAACCTTCACGATATAAATTCCTTCGGGCAACTCCCATTCGACCTCCTCGCTATGCAAAATCCGCGAGCCACACAAACGCCCGTCCATCGTATACCACGAGGCAACAGCATTCATCGGGGCATTGAGTATATGCAACACATTCCCAGAGGTAAACATCAAAACACGATCTGCCTCCATATCATCGACAGCAGCCGACCACGTAGAGACTGAAATCGTATTAGACACCGACTGAGCCTCTTCCCCGATATAGGGAGTCACCGTATAATGATACTGCACAGCGGGAGTTAAATCGGATACCATATATTCGTTTACATCTCCTACTCGACGAGGATATCCATCTAAAACAACAGGGGTAGAACCTCCACCGCTCTTCACCACTACGCTATGCAGATAGACCCGATGATCGCTCTTGGCCATCAAGGTGATTGTTGATGTTTTCGTTCCCTCCTTCACCGGAATAGTTGTGGTCGTAGTACCATCGAGGTTAATCTGGCTAATCTCTTGACCATCGACCAAAACAAACAACACAGACAGATCTTCTTTATAAGGTTCGGCCACTACCGTTATCGATACATCTCCGGCCGATAAATCAAGGATAGGAGTAGTAGCGCTACCGTCCTTACTACCCGAACCTAATCGTAATTTTCCCGATTCAGCAGCAGTATATCCCTCATAGGTCCACGAATCGGGCTTCGACGAAAACGTCACGTCCAATATGTCCTTCTCAGGAGCACTCGACGAATAGTCGTCGTACCACACATTCAATTCATAATCGGTTGCTTCCGATTTCGGAGTCCAAACCGCCACAAAAGAATTTTTCGTAATATCCTTCGCCGGCAATGCGACAAAATCATCGATAGCCTGTCCTTTCAAATTAACGATAATCGGAGACTTTAACCCACCTCCCGATATTTCCAAAACAGCTTCGTGCGAACCTACTACCGAAGAACGATAGGCTAACTCGACAGTCGTTCCATTATTAACCTCATCGGCTGTAAGTTCCCGACGATTCACCGAAAAGCACTCACTATCATTACCCCCTACTTCAACCGAAACAGTACTCTCGATATTACGTCCTCTAACAGACAGTTGAACCGTTACCGGTGAAGAACTATTCACCGAAGCGATTCCCATATCGACAGTCGATCCGTTTCGAGGAGCCTCGATATACGGAGCATCTCCTCCATCTGGCATAAAGGGGATATTACGACTGTCTCCAAAGATGAGATCGACCAATTCGGGATAATCGATAAACGGGTTCCGATTTCCTTGACGCGACTCATAGACAGCTTCATTTCTATCCAATTCTTTTTGGCTAACGGGGTCTTGCTCATGCCAACGAAGCAACATATCCAACTGCCACTTGGTTATATAAGGATAGGCAGAGGAAAACACCTCAGCACCATATCCACTCGTTGCCACCCCTTTATACCGAGTAGCAAAATAGAAATAAGTACGCGCAAAATCGCCTTTATATTCATCGTTCGGCTCGAATACCGTATGCGAATAACCAGGAGTCTTACATTTTCCCCATTTGGAAAATCCATTTTCCGAGCCCGGTGCGTCAGAGGCTACCTCTCCAAACGGGTAGTTGCTACGCATTCCATTTACTTTTCCATCGGTTGGATAGACATGCCACACATCGGACTTCATAGGCGACCGCTCACTAAACCAGCTTTTGGGAACCGAGTGCTCTCTATTATAGCAATCGCCTTCACTCCCATATGAACCGCATTGATCGGTTCCAAAAGTATAGTTCGTTATATCGGAATACATATCCCACACTTTCCCATCGGAACGTCTGTCTGTCGTTTTATAAAGATTCCACAAGCCATTATAACCTACATCGTTTGCATCGTTTAAGATGGTAGACAAACTTTTTTGCAAATCCTCACCGCTTTTTCCAACAGCATCATCATAATATCCGGCAGGAATCTCTGCAAATACAAAGAACGGAAACAAGCAAGTCAAAACGACAAGCAACAAACAGTTACGTGAAATACAGTTCATTATCTATTATTTAAGTTATATTTTTAGAAAAGGGACGTAAAGATAATAATAAAATATCAAAACCGTTTTAAAATCGATGGATTTCACAAAAAACAACAAAGCCGACTATCTATTAAGATGTCGGCTTCTATCTATATAACTAACCTGTTCTTTTAATCTACCCCTGAATCGAGCACTCCCGAAAAGCCTCGTTTTTTATCTTTCCAAATCTGATACCTATAAACCAAGCAAGTCGTCACAAAATAAACTCCTGTCAGAATCCATAACATCGTATAGGCATGACGCACATCATAAATACCAGCCCCGGCCGTATTCATACGCACAAAGCCTTCTATTCCCCAAGTAGACGGAATGAGAGCACCCAACCACTTCCAGTACTCTGGCATGGCATAACGAGGCCATGTAATACCCGATATGAACAAAAATATAACCGAAGTAAAGACAAACAACAAGAAAGAACTTTCACGTTCTCGAACAAATATAGATAGCGTCATTCCAAAAAATATAGAAGATAACAAGAACGGAACGGCAAAAGAATAAATTTCTACCTGACTACCTATCTGCGGATATTTAAAAAGCCACGGAATAAAATGTAGTATGTATGCCGTACATAAAATATACAAACTAAAATAGCACAATGATTTGCCTATCACCAAATGCAATACATTATTGTGCATATGTTCTCGTCCACTGTAAAACAGGTGTAACTGTCGATGTTCATAAATTCCCCCAGCCATCATACCAATTCCCAAAATAAGGCTCTGCTGTAAAATCAACACCAATATGGCAGGCAACAAAAACGATGCCAAACCCGACTCTGGATTATACAAATTAATAGAGCTATACGGAATGGGTTGTGTCGCTACATTGATTTGTTCCTGCGTGGCTCCACCCAAAGCCTGAGTCTGTAACTTTCCTCCGAGGTTCATCGTCACATCGGTCAACGCAATTAAAAAACCTTTGTAATTCAAGAGAATACTCATATCCGAATAGAACGAAACGACACTTTGTTCACCTCGCTCTATTTTTCGACTGAAATCTTCCGGAATAAACAATATTCCATAACAACGCTTTTCATACATCATGTGCTTCGCCTCGTCCATATCGGCACAATACGAAACAATATGCGCATTCGGTGTCGCGTCCATCTCACGAGCGAGCTCCCGGCTCAAAGGGGTACGGGCATTATCCACGACGACCATAGGCACTTCCCTCACTACCTCAGGGTTATACACTGCGGCATATACAATCGGATAAGCGAATGGTAAAGCAAAGAAAAACAGCACGATTCCCAAATCATGAAAAACAGCACGATATTCCCGCCGCCAAATGTAATAAATGTCGGACAAACCTATTTTTATAGAATGAAACAATTTCATATCATTTTATTTTTACATCACGGTACATATACTTGACGCATCAAAGCCTTTTTCAACCGGGGTAACAACGGAGTGGATGCCACCGCAAACAAAATCAATGCGACATAATGTACACGCGAATAATAAAGAGGTATTCCATTCAATGCCTGATCTACATAAATCAAAAAATAATGCCGTACAGGCAACACATACGAGATAGCTTGGAACGGCAAATACATAGCCGGCACAGGGAAAGAAAATCCCGCGATAGAAAGAGACAAGACTCCCACCAGACCACCGACACTCAACCCAATTCTTAACGAAGGCGCAAAACACATAATAATTACCGCAAAACTCTGTGAAGCGACAACCAACAAGAACATCGCGAAAATCATGTGCCAAATGCTGTTATGCATCGGGAAATGCAAATAACCGTATAGCAACGACAAGTATAAAAGCCCCATCGAAAAAAATATGATCGTTTGGGGAATGAGTTTACCTGTAATAGCAATAATAATCGAATCGTCGGCAGTCCGCAGCCATTCTCTCGACGTGGCTCGTTTCATCTCAGATCCGATACTGAAAACCGTAACCAACAGAATCATCAATTGCAATAACCCGGGAAGAAAAGAATTATTCAGATAAACCGAATAGCTAATCCACGGATTGCCCAACGCATGCATACCCGCCGCTATCGGCTGCAACTTAGCCATAATCTGTGACTCCTCGGCTCCCGCAGAAAGTAACACTTGGCGCACGACTGCACCCGATGCTAACACCGACATGGTTTTGAAACTTTTATATAGCAACGACGCAGGAATGTAATAGGCATCATTCGTATAAAAAGAAATCTCGGGTTGACGACCGGCGATAGCCTTCGCTTCAAAATCCTCAGGAATAATCAAAAATCCGAAAATATCACCCGACTGCATCAACTCCCGAGCCTCGGTAAAGCTATTCAACTTATAGGCAACATCGACCGACTCCTGAGATCCAAGCTGTTGAATAAAATTCCTAGACGTAGAGGTGTGATCGTGATCAACAATCGCTACCGGAATCTTATGAGGTAACCCTTCGTGCATCAAGGAAAGCAGGAATATGCAACTGAATAGCGGCGCTCCTACCATACAAAGTACATAGATAGGACGCGAAACCAGTTGTTTCAATTCCCGGACAATAGTAGCCCAAAGCCCCGTTTGATATTCCATTCGTTCTGACATATAGACATTCTCGAAGTTACAGAACTTCCTTTTTACTTTTTATCTCTTTTCAACAATACCGACATTCCCGGACGTAGATTATCGACCGGTTCGACCGGACGGGCTTTCACTTGGAAAGTTTTAGCATCGTATTGCCCGGTAACTTTCGTAGCGCGCCATACCGCATAAGATCCCATATCCCGAATATAAAATACTTTCAAAGTCACTTCCTTATTTTCCAATGCCGGAATTATGGCCTGTACTTCGGCTCCCATAGTCAAATTTTCTAACAAATCTTCCCGAACATTGAACGAAACCCACATATCGTCGAGTTTCAATACATTCATAATCGGGGCTCCTAAACTCACCAATTCCCCCACATTCGGAAAAATATCGGAAATTTCACCATCGGTAGGAGCCGTCAGATAAGAATCCGACAAAATAGACTCGACCTCTGCGACACTACCTTGTGCGGCGGCGACCATAGCGGCAGCGGCAGCCTTATCCTCGGCCTGCGCACCGGCCTTTGCCATTTCATATTGCGATTTAGCCGCACTTTCAGTAGCGACCATTGCTTTATAAGCAGCCTCGGCTTCATCGCGTTTTTGTTCCGAAACTACTCCTTTCTTATACAACGACTGCATACGCTCATACGTCTTCTTGGCGATCGTTAAACCGGCTTGAGCCTGTTGCCACATATCATAGGCAGAATTCAACAGTTCCACGCGCGTACCACTGTCCACCTTTTTATTCTGAGCCTTAGCTACGGTTTCCATAGCCTCGGCCTGTGAGAGTTTCGCCTCTACCAACGAAGAATGAATATGTACCAATGTATCCCCCGCCAGAACATGCTGTCCCTCCTCTACCATGAATTCGACCACTCGGCCGGGCAACTTTCCTGAAACCCGTACTTGTGTCGCTTCGGCTTGCCCTTGAATAATTTGGGGCTCCGGTTTAAGCAAGAATAATCCGATCAAGGCCAAAACAACTATAATGACAATCAAAGCAATGAGGCCTACGACCAAACTGCGCTCTTTCTTTTCTCTTAGATTTTCCATTGTAAATCTGTTTTGCTATTTTTTATATTTTCTATTTTCAATATTTCATAGTACCCAAAGCCTTAGCCAAATAAACCTCGCAAAGCCGGGTATCGATTTCGGCATCTATTTTTTCCGATTGGGCTTCGAGCCATGCTGTTTGAGCTTCAAGAACATTTGTCGTCGTAAGTACTCCCTCTTGAAATCCAAGTTGCGCATTCCTCAAATTTTCATCGGCTTTCTCCAAATTTTTCACAGCCATTTTATAAGTTCTATAAGCCTCAGAAGTTTTAAAAGCCGCTTGACTTACCTGCAATTCTATCTTTTCTTTCACGTCGGCCAATTCCAACTTGGCAACAACCGCTTCACTCTTAGCGGCACGAATCTTATTGTAGTTCTTTCCCCAATGAAGGATTGGAATATTGAGCATTACTCCCACGCTGAACATACCGTCGAACTCGTTTTTAAATCCGTTAAATACGTTGGGATTGGTAAAAGAATAAGTCCCCACCAAAGCCAACTTGGGTAACATATCGGAAAGAGCCAAGTTTTTCTTCTTTTCATAGATTTTCGCCGCATAATTAAGACTCAACACTTCGTTCCGATTTTTAAAAACCTCCTCCATATTATACGACAACGGAGTCTCCTGCGGAGCTACACGCTCCAACGATTCATCTTCAAGCGTAAATATAGAATTGACCGGCAACCCGCAGATTTGAGCCAAAGCCATACGCGACAAAGCCAATCCGTTATCGACCTTAGCAAGGGTTATCTGAGCGGCATTCAACTTCACGGCTACGGTCAATCCGTCCGACTGAGTCGCAACTCCTTCGGCTATCATCTCTTGTACATGCCGGTTCAACGTATCGAGTAAAGCCGTATAACTCTCGGCCAGTTTTCTCTTATGAACGAGAGATACCACTTGCCAATAAGCCTCATCTGTCTGATAAATAATTTCCTTCTCGGCCGTATTCTTCTGCGACACCGCCAACTTCTCGGCATATCCGGCAATATCGTTCAATGCCTTTATCTTACCCCCCATAAAAATAGGTTGCGTCAGTGTCACCAACCCGGCATACACATTATGCACATCGAACTCGAAAGCCTCTTTCGGGATCATGGCGACGGTCGACGGTATAGGCTGCCCGTTGTTCAATATAGGTTGCCCGGTCGCCGGGTTAGTTACTACATTATACTTATATTCTTGACTGGCTAAATCGAATGTCTTTGTAGGCAAATATTGGTCGGACTCCAAAAGCGATATCGACTTTTGATTATACATATAAGACCCGGTAAAATCTATTCCCGGGAAATAAGCTCCCCTAGCCGATTTTTTTGTATAGCCTGCCCCTTTCACCTTTTCTTCGGCTATACGTAGTTGCTTATTATTCTTTAATGCCATCTGTCGGCAAGAATCGAGCGAAACCGGTTGTTGTGCCGAACCCATCAGAAAAGATAACAAGAAGGCTGCTAACAATGCCCTCCCTGCCCATATGCTTCCATTTATTTTCATACGCTTCTATTTATCTCTTACTTTTCTTTAACGGAACTAATACTTGTTTTGCTTATAGTTGCATAAACAATTTTCTTTCTTAAAAAAATAATGCACCCGGCATTACACCGCAAAAATACGCCGAGTTTAGCATTAAACAAATATTTAAAGATTTTAGTTTTCTATTTTTACTATTTTTTAAGAATCGGCTTTGAATTTTTCCACGCTGTATTCGAAAGCTATTTTCGAAAGCATTTTTCATGAACGAAAAAAACTCAATAACCAAACGATAGAATGCTACCGAAAATATACTTCATAAGATACATAGAAGAATCATCTCTCTACGCAAAATATCGACTCAGTCGATAAAATCGGGAAGAGCTTTACCCATACTTTCACATCGGCCCGATTCTCCAAACAAATACAGAGGCGGAAGCTATTGTTTCAAAGTGAACGAACGAGTCCCTATCATATAGTTATCGGCAAAGATATCCACGCGATACTCCCCGGGATATAAAAATTCTTCCACAGCCCAATACATTGTCACGTCATTCAATTCTTCACCTGTATATTCAATCAATTTTCGGCAAGAATAATTTATTTCACGATCTTCAAAAGGAAATACATCGGCCCTATCTTTCACCAATACATCTCCATCGGGTTTTACAATACGGGCATAAATATATTTCTCACCGACTTCGGCGGTTACATTTTTGGCTATGGAGAATGTTATCTTTATTTTATCGGTCTTTTTAATTTTTTTTGCAGTTTTTCCTCTCGAATCTATCGGAGTCACCACAATACCTACGGCATCGAGTTTTGCCGCTAATGTTACCTTTTCGGTCAATTCCTCTCGTTCTTGTTTCAATTGACTTGCTGTTTGCGCTACCTCTCTATACCGCCGGGTCACTTTCGCATTCTCTTCCCGCAACTGTTTATTGGCGACATTCAACGAATCGATTTGCATCACATAATGACGCATAATTCCCCGCAGCGTAGTCAACTCCCGCTTTAATTCCTCAATACGAGCCGAACTCGTATTTTTCACAGTCCGCAACTCTTCCAACAATCGTTGAACTTTCACCTTCTCGGCATCGAGCTTTTCGATCAACGAGTCGTTATTGAACATCATCTTCTGCCCCTCGAACTGATCGTACTGAGCAGCCAAATCGCTATATTCTTTTTCAAGCTCGCTCCGCTGTTTGTCTATCTCCACTTGCTCCTTGAAATCGGACATTTCTTTATGTTGCATGCATATGAAAATCCCGGTTCCCAACAATGCGACGACCAGAACAGCGATAACAACCCATACCAAATTACTCCTTTTCATAATATACAGAAGCTTATTTTTTCTTGCAAAAGTAAATCATTATCGAATATCAATCAAGAACAGACAGATTATTTAAGTTATAAATGTTAAATTATATTCTTCCTCAAATTCGAAAAAGGAATCATGCAGCGCCTCATTTCACCAAAGAAATATTGGAAGGACAAAATCTTTTTGTCATAAAAATAATTAAGTTAACACCGTTGCAAGCTATTTTCCCTATCTTTGTGAAATCTTAGATAAGTTATGCACCTAAGCGATTATGGGAAAAATAATTGATTTTTTCAAAAAGCACCCGATAATCAAAACGTTAGTATTGATGATTATCGTTTTTTTTCTGCTGATAGCACTCACTCTATACGGGTTAAAGCTATATACACGGCACGGGAAAGCGGTCATTGTCCCCGAGGTCAAAACAATGATTTTACCCGATGCTCTACGCATTCTCGATCGGGAAGGATTTCGGTACGACATAATAGACTCTCTGTTTATCGACGGTGCGGTTCCGGGCAGTGTCATCGAACAGACCCCTGCTGGTGGCAGCAAAGTAAAAGACGGTCGAATTATTTATCTATCGATCAACGCTTACTCCCCCAGAATGATTTCTTGTCCAAAAGTCTCCGATATGTCGCTTCGCCAAGCTCTTTCCACCTTAGAAAGTGTAGGGTTGACAGATATTAAAACACAAAACGTACCATCGGAATACCCCGATCTCGTTATCGGTATACAATACAAAGGCGAAAACCTCGAACAAGGAGATAAAATTCCTGCGGGAAGTTCCTTAACTTTACTTGTGGGAGACGGCGTACCCGAAGAATATCCCGACTCGACGATCGACGAGATTCCACAAAATGCGGAAGAAGCACCTCTCACCGATGAAAGTTGGTTTAACTAAACAATTTCGAATGCAATGAACACTTGCGACGAAGACATAGAAGCCGATGACAAAATCATCGCAGAAGAAGGTGAGCGGGAATTGTATGAACACTTCCGGTTCGTGGCAGACAAAGGACAAAATCTATTACGAGTAGATAAATTTCTCGTAGCACGTCTCGAAAGTTCTTCCCGTAACCGGGTACAACAGGCAGCCGAAGCTGGCTGTATTCTCGTAAACGGGAAAGCGGTCAAGTCGAACTATCGTGTAAAGCCGCTCGATGTCGTGTCTGTCGTCATGGATCGACCCAGATACGAATTCGAGATCATACCCCAAGACATACCGCTCGATGTCGTATACGAAGACAAAACCGTCTTGGTTGTCAACAAACCGGCAGGATTGGTCGTACACCCCGGACACGGGAATTATAGCGGGACACTGGTAAACGCACTGGCGTACTATTTCCGGGATACCCCCGACTATGATGTAAGCGACCCCCGTTTAGGATTGGTACACCGTATCGACAAAGACACTTCCGGATTATTAGTCATAGCCAAGACTCCCGAAGCCAAAACAAACTTGGGATTACAGTTTTTCAATAAAACTACCCAAAGGCAATACGTAGCTTTGGTATGGGGTATTATGGAAAAAGACGAAGGAACGATAACCGGAAATATCGGTCGTAGCCTCAAAGACAGATTACAAATGACCGTATTTCCAGAGGGAGACTTCGGTAAACATGCGGTAACTCATTATAAAACCTTAGAAAGATTGGGATATGTTTCTATCGTCGAGTGTAAGCTCGAAACTGGGCGGACACACCAAATCAGGGTACACATGAAACATATCGGACACACTCTTTTTAACGACGAACGTTACGGGGGAGACCAAATTCTCAAAGGGACGACTTTTACCAAATACAAACAATTTGTACAAAACTGCTTTGAAATTTGCCCTCGGCAAGCCCTACACGCCAAAACTCTCGGATTCAAACACCCTGCAACAGGAGAAGAGATGTTTTTCGATTCCCCCATACCGCAAGATATGACTCTGCTGTTTGACAAATGGCGTAATTATACGGCCAATCGAGATATATAAAAAACATAAGAATAAAAATAATAGACGGTTCTATACCTTAAAAATATTAATGTTATGGAATACCCAAAAGAATTTGACGATATTAGACCATTCTTTGACAGTGAAGTTCACGACAAGATGAAAGACCTGATCAAAGAACCCGGTTTTGAACATGCCGTTCGTTATGTATTGCGCGACATCAACTATGAACAACTCTGTCAAGAATTACTGACCATCGACAAGAAAAAAGACTTCCAATTATTCATTATGAAAGTCTTCCTCGAAGGCCTCACAAAAAAGACGACGAAAGGTGTAACCGGCGAAAATTTCGGAGTACTCGACAAATCAAAAAGCTACACATTCATGTCCAATCATCGAGACATTGTACTCGATGCCTCATTACTCAACTTATTACTTATTCTCAACGGATTTGACACGAGCGAAATAGCCATCGGCAATAATCTGCTCATATACGATTGGATATCCGATTTAGTTCGGCTCAACAAGAGTTTTATCGTCAAACGAGACGTAGGCATGCGCCAAATGCTCGACGCCGCACGACAGCTATCGGGATATATTCATTTCATCATCACACAGAAGCACGAGTCTGTCTGGATAGCCCAACGGGAAGGCCGTTCGAAAGATTCCGACGACCGCACACAAGAATCTCTCATTAAAATGTTAGGCATATCCGGAGAGGGAGACCTTATAAATAACCTGAAAGAAATAAACATTGTTCCGGTCTCCATATCCTACGAATATGATCCCTGCGACTATCTCAAAGCACACGAGTTCCTGCTCAAACGAGACAATCCCGATTTTAAAAAATCCCAAAGGGACGACTTGCACAGCATGGAAATAGGCCTACTCGGCTTCAAGGGGCGTGTACATTTTCAAATATCCCCGTGCATCAACGACGAACTTGATAAATTATCGGCAATCGACGAAAAATCGGAATTACTGGCCAACATACTCAAAGTAATAGACAAGGCCATTCATACCAATTATAAAATATATCCCGGTAACTATATCGCTTACGATATTCTCGACGGACAGAAACGTTTCGCCGACCGTTACACAAATAAAGACCAAACCACTTTTGCCAATTACCTGAACTCACAATTGGCAAAAATCCCCGACGTAACGAGTAAAGACAAAGACTTCCTGAAAGAGCGCATTCTCTCCATGTATGCCAATCCGTTGAAAAATCAATTGATAGCATTAGGGCAAGAAGCCTGAATGACAACACAATAAGGAAACGATGAGTGCTTTCAACGCAACACTCATCGTTTCTTTCTCAACATTCGATAAAATTATATGCGGTTACCCCTTCTTCTCATTTTACTTCCACTGTTGGCTCTATCGGCCGATTTCTATATCTTTCGACGCAACTTTCGTCATAAATCTAAATGGATAAAAATTCTTTGGTGGGGCCTTTCCTTAGTCACTCTCCTTCTCGTGTGTATAGGGGTGACGGGGCTATTCGCTTTTCCGGGGAAGCTCGATATAAATATCTCCATGTGGATATTCTATATTTTCTTCTTGGTCTACATGCCCAAATGGTTTTACTCCATATTTTCTCTATTCGATTACGTCCCCCGTCTATGGAAAAGGAAGAAAGGGAAATGGGGTCACATGATCGGTACGGCATTAGCCCTGTATGTCATCGGGTCCATGCTCTACGGCGCATTCTATGCCCGACAACACCCCATATATAATTACAGGACAATCTCTTTTCCCAATTTGCCGGAAGGCTTCGACGGATATCGCATCGTCCAATTCTCCGACCTCCACCTCGAAACTTTGGGCTCCGCAGCCAATTACTTGCCCCGATGGATAAACCGCATTAATCAACTACACCCCGACCTTATCGTTTTTACGGGAGACCTCGTCAACCGCCGAGGAAACGAACTGCCTCCTTACATGAACGAACTTTCCCGTCTCTCCGCGCCCGATGGAGTATATTCTATCTTGGGGAATCACGATTACGGCGACTATTTCCATTGGGAAACCCCCGAAGAAAAAGAACAAACGCTCCGTTCGCTCATCGTCGACGAGGGAAAAATGGGTTGGACGATGTTGAACAATCGTTCGGTATTTCTTCGCCGGGGAAACGACAGCATCGCCCTTATCGGTGTTGAAAATTGGGGACTTCCACCCTTCCCGCAATACGGGAAATTGGATCAGGCATATTCCTCGTTGAACGATTCGGTCTTCAAAATACTGCTCTCTCACAACCCGCTGCATTGGAAACACGAAGTTATTCCACACTCGAACATCGACCTCACTTTATCGGGACACACCCATGCCATGCAGCTGAAATTAGGCTGGAAAGGATTTGAATATTCTTTTGCCGAACCCTTGTATCCAGAATGGAGCGGTCTATACACCGCCCCCGATAAACACCAAATGTTATACGTCAATGAAGGTATCGGTTGTGTATTCCTTCCCATGCGAATCGGCGCCCGCCCCGAAATCACGATTATAACATTAAAGAAAGAATCATGAATACATCGATATACAAGCTCCTGTCACAATCACTGGGTTTTGCCGAGAAACAAATCGAAAAAACAATCGAACTGCTCGACAGCGGAGCCACTATTCCTTTCATCAGCCGTTACCGCAAAGAGGCTACCGGTTCCCTCGACGAGGTACAAATAGGTAATATCAAGGAAGCATACGATAAACTATGCGAGACCGAAAAACGAAAAAAATTTATCATTTCGACAATCGAGGAACAAGGAAAGTTGTCGGAAGAGTTGAAACAACGCATAGATTCTTGTTGGGACATTACCGAGCTCGAAGATATATACCTACCCTATAAACCCCGTAGAAGAACCCGTGCAGAGATAGCCCGGGAACACGGATTAGAGCCCCTCGCCAAAATCATCATGGCGCAAAAAAGCGAAAATATAAAAACGAGTGCCGCCCGATTCGTTACTCCCGAAATCCCCGACGAACAAACAGCGGTCGAAGGAGCTTGCGACATTATCGCCGAATGGGTCTCCGAGAACGAACGAGCCAGAAATACCATTCGGCGTTGTTTCGAGCACAGTGCTGTCGTCCATGCAAAAGTCATTAAAGGGAAAGAAACCGAAGGCGATAAATACCGCGATTACTTCGAATGGAGCGAACCGTTACGACGTTGTGCTTCCCATAAAATCTTAGCGGTGAGACGAGGAGAAAATGAAGGTATTCTCAGAGTTTCTATTACCCCCGACGACGATACAGCGATAGAACGGTTACAACAAATATTTATCAAAGGCTCAGGAGAAACGTCAAACCTTGTCGACAAAGCGATAAAAGATAGTTATAAAAGACTTCTGCGCCCTTCCATAGAAAGTGAATTCGCCGCCGCCTCAAAAGAAAAGGCAGACAACGAAGCTATCCGAATTTTTGCGGAAAACGTGCGACAATTACTTTTAGCGCCACCATTAGGACAAAAACGAGTATTAGCCATAGACCCGGGATTCCGAACCGGCTGTAAAGTAGTTTGTCTCGACGCTCAGGGAAATCTATTACACAACGAAACCATATACCCTCACCCGCCTCGTCAAGATTCGGCAGGAGCTGCACGCAAACTCACACAGCTGGTAGAAAGCTACAAAATCGAAGCTATCGCCATCGGAAACGGAACTGCCGGACGGGAAACGGAACAATTCGTCACAAACCTCCGTTACGACCGCAAGATACAGGTCTTCGTCGTCAGCGAAAGCGGCGCATCTATCTATTCCGCCTCAAAAGTAGCTCGGGAAGAATTTCCCGAACACGATGTGACGGTGCGTGGTGCTGTATCTATCGGTCGCAGACTCATAGATCCGTTGGCCGAGTTAGTCAAAATCGACCCGAAATCTATCGGGGTAGGACAATATCAACACGATGTCGACCAAACCAAACTGAAAAAATCGCTCGACCGAACGATTGAGTTTTGTGTAAACTCCGTGGGGGTAAACGTAAACACCGCCAGCAAGCACCTGCTCACTTATATATCGGGATTAGGCCCTCAACTCGCTCAAAACATAGTCGATTATCGCAAAGAGAACGGAGACTTCGCCCGAAGAACCGACTTGCTCAAAGTACCCCGCATGGGAGCCAAAGCGTTCGAACAAGCCGCTGGGTTCCTTCGTATTCCCCATGCACAAAATCCGCTCGACAATTCTGCCGTCCACCCGGAACGATATCTCATTGTAGAAAAAATGGCGGACGATCTGAACTGCACCGTAAGCGATCTGATAGAAAACAAAGAGCTGAAAAAACAGCTCGACCTCAAAAACTACATATCCGGAGATGTGGGTATACCCACTTTATCCGACATCATCGCCGAACTCGACAAGCCCGGCCGGGACCCTCGCCGTTATATCGAAATGATGGAATTCGACGCCAAAGTCAAAACGATAGACGACTTACAAGAAGGAATGATTCTCAACGGTATAGTCACCAACATTACCCAATTCGGCTGTTTCGTCGACATCGGTATCAAAGAAAACGGATTGGTACATATCTCGCAAATGGCCGACCGATATATCTCCAATCCGGCCGAGATCGTCTCTATGCACCAACCGGTTAAAGTCCGTGTCATCGGTATCGACCGAGAACGGAAACGTATACAACTCTCCCTAAAAGATGTGTCATGAATACAGTTTTGATCAGCCTAGCCTCAAATACGCCCGACAAACTGCGACAAATGAATAACGCATTTGCCGAATTACAGGAAATGGGACTCGTTGCCGCATCTTCTTCTATTTATGAAACGGTAGCTTGCGGAAGCATAAAAAGCCCCAACTACCTCAATGCCGTAGTTAAAATATTCACCGATACTGATCATCAAGAACTATATGATGTCTTAAAAACGATGGAGAAGGCACACGGCCGTACCCCCGAATCGAAACTTTCCGGTAAAATTCCATTAGACATCGACATCGTTGTCTGGAACGGAGAAATAATCCGTCCTCAGGACTGGAAACAAGATTACTTCCAGACAGGACTTAAAGAACTGGAACAAATGACTTGAAAACCTTTCTATACACTTGATCGTTTAACTCAAAATACCATTCATTATGAAAACAATCGAAGAAACTTTACTGAACCGCACATCGGTCCGTCGCTACGAATACGATAAGATACCGTCCGAAACGCTCGATTTCATCTATCGAGCCATCGCGAATACCCCGACAAGTTACAACGGGCAACAATTCTCGGTAATAGCTATCGACGATCAATCCATTAAAGAAGAGCTCTACGCCATTACAAACCAAAAACAAATTAAAACTTGCGCCACTTTACTGGTATTCTGCGCCGACTATCATAAAATTGACATCTTGGCACAAAAAAAGGGAATCGACAATCCTCATTTCGAGAATACGCTCGACGGCGTTATGGTAGGAATCATCGATGCTGCCCTAGCCATGCAGAATGCGGTAGTAGCAGCCCAAGCCGCCGGACTCGGTAGCTGCTGCGTAGGTTATGCTCGTACAGCCAATCCGGAGAAAATAGCCGAGATTCTAAAATTACCCGAAGGTACGTTTGTCGTTTGTGCACTCACATTGGGCATACCCAGAGAATCACCCGACGTAAAGCCCAAACAACCGCTATCATTAGTCATACACCACAATCATTACCGTACCGACGACATGGCTCCCGAGCTCGAACAATACGACCAAACCATATCCGAATATAATCGACACCGCAGCGGAACGACCTCCGAAAACGACTGGTGCGCCCATATTTTAGATTATTACCGGATAGCTTTGGGCTACGACATGGAAGGCTATTTGAACAAACAAGGATTCAAGCTCCCGTTCTCCGATAAGAAATAATAATATTATATATACTATAATAGGGGGAAAGAGAAAATCACAATCAGATTTTTATGTATATCTTTGAAGTCGATTACAATAAAACGGTTTCAAAGATATACGAATCATCAAACCCATACTTACTATGAAAACCAAAGCCATTCTCAGTTCCTTATTAGTCTGCATAGTAACGACATTATCTGCCCAAATCAATCTCAACGATTCTACGGTACAAGTTGTAGCCTATTGGTCGAAAGGTGACAGTTACGATTATCTGTACGATTATTACAAATACAACATACAGGGCAAAGACACCATATCGTGGGAAAGAACCATATCCAAGATAAATATCACGATTATCGACTCTACCGAAAACAGCTATACGCTACAAGCCGTTTATGATACTCCCAACGCCATTCGCTCTGGTTCGGACAGTATAAGCCGAGAACTCACCTCTCGAATAAGCCGTACTTTCGGCAACGACACAGTCATCGTCGAGACAAACGAGTTGGGCACGATAAAACGGCTTGTCAATTTCGACCAACTGAGGTCTCGTTACCTGAAAGCCGCCGAAATGACAGCCGAAGCATTGTGCGCCCAACAAGGTTCCGAGGCGCAAAAAGATTCCCTCTTCCGGTTTCTCAAATCCACCCTGTACAAACAGATGGGCGACACGACCGTCATAGTATCCACCGCACTCGAAGAACTATCCCTTCTACTCTACTACCACGGTTGTAAAATGGATTTTGACGAAGAATATCAAATCGAAGAAAATTTCCCATCTCTTGTCGGTGGCGCACCCTGTAAAGGTATGAGAACATTTTGGATCGAAGAAGTCGATCCCGAAAACGGTTCCTTTCGCATAGCCAGCGACGCAATAGTAAATACCGACCAAGCCATAAGACAATTTATAGAACTCATACAGAGCAATCTACCCGAAGAAGACAGGAGAAAACCGATTGACAGTTCTCAAATTCCGATTATTATGGCCCAAGACCAAAACGACACTTATATACACGCCGATACCGGTTGGCCTCTCGTCGTCTATTACACCCGAACGACACAAGTAGGCGAAAATAAAAGCGGACAAGAAATTTCTTTGGAAATAAATATCCCCGAATAATATATGACATATAACAAAAAAAACGGGCGGTTAAGCGACATGTTTACGCTTTTTGTCGATACTGTTTTGGTTCTTTATAAAATTTAGATATATTTGTATCACAATTAATTAATCGCCCCATGTAAATATTACAGACTATTTTTTTCGATTAACTATTCTATATATTTTGGTTAACGTAACGATTCCGCTGTGAAGCGGGGTTGTTACTTTTTTATCGTTTCACAAAAGAATCCCCAATCTCACAAAATCGAAATATCGGTTCAGTAGAAAATCGGTGGAGGTAAACATGAATTTTTGCAAATGAGATGGGTTGCGTTCCTCCTTTTCCCCTGCCGTGTCCCGTAGCCTTACGGGGAGTCGTGTAGCAATATAGAGAAGAGGGGGTGGAAAGATTTCATAGACTTTTTGGCTATAAGAGTTAACCCCTCCGTCCGGCGGACACCTCCCCTATATCTTGCTGTGCAAAACACAGAGGAAGAGACTTAACACCAGTCTGTTACATCGTTTTAACGAATGAGATAATTGTATTTACACTTCTCCCCTGTGTGGTGGTAGCCATATAGGGGAGACACCGAAGAAACGGCAGTTTCTGAGAAGAGGGGTTGGAAAGATTTCATAGACTTTTTGGCTGTAAGGGTCACACCCCGTCACTACGTGACACCACCCCTATATGGCTAACAAAACACCTCGTAAGGCTACGGGACAAGGCAAAGGAGGAGGACGTGCTAAGACGTCTCTGCGAAATTTTTTTCCTCCCTACCTGCGAATATAAGAGTTAAAAGACAATCCCCACTAATTATAGACTGAGCCGGAGTATCTCGATGGGACTATCCACTAAATGACAAGCTCCGGCTTCAATCAATTCTTCACGGCTCCGAAATCCCCATGTTACACCGACCGATTCGACCCCGGCAGCCTTCGCGGTAAACATATCCACATCTGAATCTCCCACATACAGGGCTTTTTCCGCCTCAACCCCCGACTTATTTAGAATTTCATATACAATATCGGGAGCTGGCTTTACCGGAATGCCGTCACGCTGTCCCAATACAGATACGAAATCGATTCCGGGGAAAAAATACTGTATTAACTTTTGGGTTCCTGCCTGATATTTATTCGATGCCACAGCTATTTTCACACCATGAGAATTTAAAACAGACAATAATTCCTCCACTTTATCGTAAGGGCGAGTATAATCGGTATTATGTACCGAGTAATATTCCAAAAAATAGCTCCTCACACGAGATACATTATCCGACGAACGACTCTCTTCCGGCAAAGCTCGCTCGAACAATTTAGTTATTCCGTTCCCTACAAAATGAAAATATTCCTCCTCCCTATGTTCTGGAAAACCGCAACGACGCAAAGCATAGTTCGTACTAATAGCCAAATCGGCAATCGTGTTTAACAAAGTCCCGTCCAAATCAAAAATAACCAACTCTTTCATCTTCTTTTATTTTACAAAATACAAAGGTAGTGTAAAGCGAACGCAGAAACAATCAAAATTCACAAATCCGAAATTTAGAACAATTATATGCCCATTACGACCTTGTGAAGAATCACCTCCCGAAATAACTTTGCCTCCATCTTCAAGAAAAAATAAAACGATGGAAAAGAGACACGACATAAAAGGTATTCTATTCAATTTCTCAGGTACAATCGATACCGAGGGGAGTGATTGGTTCGACCTTATTTGGAAGGAATACAGGGAAATCGGGATACCTATAACCAAGAGCGACTATCTGGCCGCCCATGAATTTGCAGAAAAGGAAATATCCGAAAAAGGACTAATCGAACCCTGGTTTAATTTTTATTTTACCTTACATACCAAACTATCGCTTCAAATCAAATATCTTATTTCAAAAGGATTATTATCCGACAATCGATGTACTCAAAAGTATGCCCAACAACTGGCCACGATTTGTTATAACATGGCGATCATGTATGTAAGACAAAATGAAAAAACACTCGAAAACTTGGTAAAACAGTATCGTTTGGGAATCGTCGCTCAATCATACGGAAACCTACCGGCTGTTTTGGTAGATTTCGGATTGGCCTCCTACTTCACCGATGTCATTGAATCCAGCATGGTGAACCTGAGCAAACCCGATAAAGAAATATTCCGGTTATCGGTCAATGCATTACATATCGAGCCAGAAGAAACTCTATGCGTCAGCAATTCCCTAAACAGCGACTTATTGCCGGCAAAAGACATCGGCTGCAAAACAGCATGGCTCTGCCAACGAACAGTTCCCCAAGCTAAAAGAGTTTCGAACTACCACATAGCCTCTTTAAAAGAATTGAATAATCTACTATCCTAAAACTATAATAGTATACGCCGAAGATTATAACAGACTTGTTATTACGGCGCATTCTATTACATGAAGACAAATCTAACTGAAATATTCCGGAAACTGTGCGGGAGCATGGTCGAGGAAGGCTCTTAGCATAAAAAAGTGTATTGACTTGATGGAAAGCCACAGACGTGATGTCTGAGGCTTTTTTCGTTTCATACGCAAATAAATCGAACCGGCTCTCAAAATGCACAAACAAAATCTTCCTTTAAAGGATTGTTTATACAGATTATTGCTACCTTTGCAAAAAAATTAAAAAAATACTATTTATCTGCAATGGATTGGATTCAAAATCTATTATTCAATGACGCCTCGGTAGCCCACACTGTTATCCTGTATGCATTTGTCATCGCATTGGGTGTAGCCTTAGGAAAGATGAAATTCTTCGGCATTTCATTAGGAGTCACATTTGTACTTTTCGTCGGCTTGATTGCCGGGCACTTCGGTTTTTCCGCCGAAAAAAACATACTCCATTTCGTACAGGAGTTCGGGCTGATTCTATTCATTTATTCCATTGGACTGCAAGTAGGACCGAGTTTTTTCTCTTCCTTTAAAAAAGGAGGACTAACCCTAAATATGCTGGCCGTCGGTATCGTCATACTCAACATAGCGGTCGCTCTCACCCTCTACTTTATACATCAGGGAGAAATAAGTATGCCCATGATGGTAGGTATTCTTTCGGGGGCTGTCACGAACACACCGGGATTAGGAGCAGCGCAACAAACGCTTTCACAGCTCAAATTCGACGGGTCCATTTCCGAGGTTCCAGAAATCGCTCTCGGATATGCGGCCGCCTATCCGTTGGGAGTAATCGGAATCATCGCCTCCATGCTGGTTATCCGGGCGATTTTCAAAGTCAAAATGGAAAAAGAAAGTCGACAAATCGAAGAAGAAAACCAATCGAGCCAACTCGTCCCGCATGTCGTTACTTATAAAGTAGAAAACAAACTTATCTTTGGCAGGACTCTCGACGATTTGACCAAACTCATCGACCGTAATTTTGTAGTATCGCGTATTAAACATAACGACGAAGTAATCATACCCAACTCAGATACGACACTCCAAGAAGGAGACTTGCTTCTCGTTGTCCTCTCTTTACATGACGAAAGCGCATTGGAAGCATTTATAGGTCGCCCCGTCGAAATGAACTGGGAAGCTATTCCTGCCCCTGTGGTTTCTCGTCGAATACTGGTTACCCGCCCCGAATTCAACGGACGCAAGATAGGAAGCCTACGTCTCAGAATGGGATATCGGTTGAATGCGACCCGTGTAAACCGAGCCGGTCTCGATCTACTGGCCAATCCTAATCTGGAATTACAAATAGGAGACCGTCTTACCGTTGTAGGACGAATCGAAGACATCAATCGTTTGGCCGAGAAACTCGGTAACTCTACGAAACGCCTCCATGAGCCCAACATGGTAACACTATTCGTAGGTATATTCCTCGGTATCATATTGGGAAGTATCCCCCTTGCCATTCCGGGAATGAGTGTTCCCATGAAGTTGGGATTAGCCGGTGGACCGCTGGTCGTTGCAATTCTCTTGGGTCGCTTTGGTCATAAAATTCACCTCGTCACTTACACCTCGACCGGAGCCAGTCTCATGCTACGGGAAATAGGTATCTGTCTTTTCTTAGCCAGTGTAGGTATATCGGCAGGAGGCGAATTCGTCAACACGATTATGTCCGGCGGACTCATTTGGGTATGGTGGGGTTTTCTCATCACCGTGATTCCACTCCTCATCATCGGAATTATTGCCCGGGCACACTACAAGATCAACTATTGCTCTATCATGGGATTACTTTCAGGAGCATGTACCGATCCCCCCGCCCTCGCCTATGGCAACAAGGTATCGGGGAACGATGCCCCATCGGTAGCCTACTCGACGGTTTACCCCCTCGCCATGTTCCTGCGGGTGCTTTCGGCTCAACTGCTCATTTTGCTTTTCTATTAAAGTTATAAATAACAAATATTTAGAGAGGAAAATTCCAGTCGGAATTTTCCTCTTCCTTTTTACAAAAATAAAAACATAGAATACTTAACCCGTTTATCGATAAAAGAAGATACTTTATCCGCAAAAAAAGGGACTCTTTCTATTACTTTTCTTTCATCATCGGCTAAATGTTAAATTTGAATCGAAATTTAACGTATCGATAATGAAAAAATTAATAATATCCACCGGAGTCCCCCTGCTTCTATGCAGTACTGCTTTATGGGCACAAGAAAAAATACCCTCCACATGGACATTACAAGACTGTTTCGAATACGCCCGTGACCACAGCATCACCCTGCAACAAAACCGACTGTCCGTAGAAGAAAGCGAGGTTAACACCAAAGAGGCAAAAGCTCAACTTTTTCCTTCGTTCGACTTCTCGACCTCACATAATTACAATAACTATCCGATGGCCGACGGCAGCCGGTCGGGCAAAAACGTCTATACGGGAACTTACGGAATCGACGCATCATGGATAATTTTCGATGGGAAACGGCGAAACACGATTAAAGCCAACCGAATACAAGAGAAGCAACAACAATACGCATTCAAAGAAACACTCGATAATTTGCAAATAGAAATCCTCACCGACTACCTCCAAATACTCTATGCCGAGGAAGCCGTGAACATTTGCAAACAGACCGTAGAAGTTTCCCTTCGCCAAGTAGAACGATCTCGCGAATTACTGGCTGCCGGCTCTATTTCCAAAAGCGATTTGACCCAGCTCGAAGCCCAATACAGTAACGACAAATACCAATTAGTCACAGCCGAAGCCAATCGAGACCAATTAAAACTCGAACTAAAACAATTACTCGAGCTCGACATCAATCAAGAGATGAATCTGGCAACTCCCGAAATCGACGAAAGCAAAGTTCTCGTTCCCCTACCCGATAAAAGCACGGTCTACACTACGGCATTAGGGTTCGTCCCCTCCATACAGAGCGGTAAATTAGAACTCGAAGTCGCCGAACTGAATATAGCGAATGCCAAAGCCGGCTACTACCCCAATCTCTCCTTGAATGCCGGTATAGGCAGCGGACACAATACAGGGAACAACGGGAGTTTCGGGACTCAAATGAAACAAGGATTCAACGAATCGGTCGGGCTGACACTATCCGTCCCTATATATAGCCGCCGCTCTAACAAATCGGCTGTCGAACGGGCAAAAATTCAACAAAAAATCAGCCAATTGGATCTTAAAAATCAAGAAAAGGATTTGCTGAACCAAATAGAAAACGCATGGCTCGACGCTTCGTCCGCCCAATCGAAATACCTTGCGGCAAAAGAACAGCTCAACGCCACAAAGACCTCCTACGAACTCACCGAAGAACAATTCTACCTCGGTATGAAAAATACGGTCGAGATGCTCACGGCGAAAAACAACTGGCTGTCGGCTCAACAAGAAGAACTGCAATCCCGTTTCATGGCTTTGCTCAATTTGAAACTACTCGACTATTACGAAAACAAACCTCTTACCCTCGACTAACTCGAATATAAACTGTCATCGAAATATGAAATCAAAAAAAATCATCATCGCTACCGTATCGACCATTGTCGCCATCGCCATACTCTGGTTCTGTTTCGGCGGGAAGTCGAAGAGCGCGAACTATGTTATCGAAACGGCTCAGGCTGTACGAGGAGACGTCTCGGAAGCCGTCACGGCAACCGGAACAATCGAGCCGGTCACACAAGTCGAAGTCGGGACACAAGTATCGGGTATCATCGACAAACTGTATGCCGACTACAACTCCATCGTAACCAAAGGACAACTCATCGCCGAAATGGATAAAGTCACTTTGCAAAGCGAACTCACCTCCCAGCAGGCCACGTACGACGGAGCAAAAGCCGAATATGAATATCAAGAAAAAAACTTTTTCAGAAACAAGGCCCTGCACGAGAAACAACTCATCAGCGACACCGAATACGAAGAGTCGAAATACAACTACGCAAAAGCTAAAAGCACCTTCGAAAGCAGCGAGGCAAATCTGGCTAAGGCTAAACGAAATTTAGCTTATGCCACTATTACTTCGCCTATCGACGGCGTAGTCATCAGTCGGGCGGTCGAAGAGGGACAAACCGTAGCTGCCGGATTCGAAACGCCGACCCTCTTTACCATTGCTGCCGACCTGACCCAAATGCAGGTTATAGCCGATGTCGAGAAAGCCGATATTGGCGGGGTGCAAGAGGGGCAAAGAGTCATATTCACCGTCGACGCTTACCCCAACGACACGTTTGAGGGAACAGTCACACAAGTGCGCTTAGAGGCCACGGAAGAAAGCAATGTAGTCACTTACGAAGTGGTTATCTCTGCCCATAATCCCGATTTGAAATTAAAACCGGGATTAACCGCCAACATCACCATTTACACCGCCGAACGCCGCAATGTCGTGAATATACCGCTCAAAGCCCTTCGATTCGTTCCCGATCCGCCATCGGACAAAAAACGCCACGAACCGGAAGATTTGCCTCAACAAGAAATATCCGGAAACGACAGCTTGAAAATCGTTTGGGTACAAGACGGGCAAGAATGGAAACCTCGTAAGGTCGTCGTAGGCATGGACAATAGCGTAAACGTCGAAATTTGCTCCGGGTTGGAAGCCGGTGAAACCGTAGCCATAGACCGCAAAAGTAATATAAGCGCAACCAATCGACAATCATCGGAAGAGAAAGAAGAAAGCCCGTTCATGCCCAAACCGCCGGGAAAAAAGAAATAATCAGGAAACCGACATGACAACGAACGAAATCATTCGATTAGAAAACATAAGACGCAATTTTATCGTAGGGAGTGAAACCGTACATGCACTGCGAGGCGTCAATTTCACCATAAATTCCGGTGAGTTCGTAACCATTATGGGAACCAGCGGCTCGGGAAAATCCACTCTGCTCAATATACTCGGCTGTCTCGACACCCCCACATCGGGAGAGTATTACCTCGATGGTATTTCGGTTCGGAGTATGGGTAAAAACGAACGGTCGGTTTTGCGAAATCGGAAAATCGGGTTCGTATTTCAATCCTACAACTTGTTACCCAAAACGACCGCCCTCGAAAACGTGGAATTACCCCTCATGTACAACACCTCCATCTCGGCCAAAGAAAGGCACGAACTGGCATCGAAAGCTCTTGATGCCGTTGGACTGTCCGAGCGAAAAAATCATAAATCCAACCAAATGTCGGGAGGGCAACAACAGCGGGTAGCGATAGCTCGCGCATTGGTTAACGACCCTGTAATCATTCTTGCCGACGAAGCCACAGGAAACCTTGACACCCGGACTTCATTCGAAATTTTGGTTCTCTTTCAAGAACTGCATGCCCGGGGACGTACCATTATCTTTGTGACCCACAATCCTGAATTATCGGCATATAGTAGCCGAAACATCGTATTACGGGACGGGAAAGTAATCTCCGATACACGGAACGAAAAACAAGCATCGGCTTTGGAAATGCTGCAAAAACTACCGGTGGAAACCGACTAAGGAATAATATTATGAATCTGACCAATCTGACTAAAATAGCTCTAAAAGCACTCAATAACAATAAGCTACGTTGCTTCCTCACCATGTTGGGTATCATCATCGGCGTGGCATCCGTCATCACGATGCTGGCCATCGGACAAGGTTCGAAACGAAGCATACGAGAACAAATCTCAGAAATGGGTTCAAACATGATCATGATACACCCCGGCAACATGGAAAGAGGAGGTGTAAGGCAAGACGCATCGTCTATGCAAACACTCAAATTAAACGATTATAAATCCATCTCCGAACAAGCTGAATACGTGTCGGCTTGTTCCCCTTCGGTAAACAGCAGCGGACAATTCATATATGGAGCGAACAACTATCCCAGTACGATATACGGTATTACCGAAGATTATCTGGATATTCGTAAAATTTCTTTGGAAGAGGGAAGCATGTTCACTCCACAAGACGTCATCACTTCTGCCAAAGTCTGTTTAATCGGGAAAACCATTACCGACAATCTCTTCCCCAATGGAGAAAGCCCGATCGGAAAAGTAATCCGGTTCAATAAAATTCCCCTTAAAGTCATAGGTACTCTCACGCCCAAAGGATACAACAGCATGGGTATGGACCAAGACGATATGGTACTCGCACCGTATACTACGGTACAGAAACGCATTCTCGCCATTACCTACTTGCAAGGTATCTACTGTTCGGCATTGTCGGAAGAACTTACCCCTCAGGCAACCGAAGAAATCAGCGAGATTCTACGGAAAAACCATAAAATAAAAGAAGGAGAAGATGATGATTTCGAAATACGTTCACAAGAAGAACTAAGTTCCATGTTAAGCTCGACAACCGACATGATGACAATCTTGCTCGCCTGCATTGCAGGTATATCGTTATTAGTCGGAGGTATCGGAATCATGAATATCATGTATGTCTCCGTAACGGAACGCACTCGGGAAATAGGGTTGCGCATGTCCATCGGAGCCAGAGGTATCGATATCCTCGCCCAATTCCTTATCGAAGCTGTTCTCATCAGCGTTACCGGCGGCATTATCGGGGTCGTCTTCGGAGTAGGTGCATCGGTAATCGTCAACGTCCTGTTCAAATGGCCTGTCTACGTACAAGCCTATTCGGTCATACTTTCTTTCTTCGTTTGTACGATAACCGGGATATTCTTCGGTTGGTATCCGGCTCGTAAAGCCGCTAATCTCGATCCCATCGAAGCGATTCGCTACGAATAATTTCACTTTTACCTTTCAAATGAATATATTTGTACAATGGCATCCGATAAGCTACATCTAAGTAAAAAATGGAATACCGTCTTTATACATCTGGCGGCATGGAGTATCTTGTTTATTTTTCCACTCTTGTTTATCGAACGATTCGGGAACATCAACCGAATGCACAATTTCAGCCTGATAAAATTTTATATCCAACCGATTTGCATAGCCTGTATTTTTTACATCAACTACTTATGGCTCATCGATAAAGTCCTGTTTCGTAAAAAAACCATACGATTCATTCTCTACAATTTATTACTGGTAGTCATGGCCAATATAGCTATCTATTTGGTACACCGCATGGTCATTCCCGAAAGCATTCTGCATCAAAGACCCACTCCCATTCCCCCTCCTCGCCCAGGGTTCATGCAATGGCAAGATTCCATTACACTGGTTCTGGTCGTTGGGCTGAGTGCCGCTATTAAAGTCACTCAAAAATGGATCACAACCGAAAAAGAACGTAAGCAGTTGGAACAGGAACGTACCGAAGCAGAATTGAAAAATTTGAAAAATCAACTCAATCCTCATTTTCTATTCAATACGCTCAACAATATCTACTCGCTTATCGCTATCAGTCCCGAACGGGCCCAAAGCGCAGTTCTTGAACTGAGCAAGTTGTTGCGTTACGTCCTCTACGAAAATACACAGCCCTATGTTCCTATGGAAAAAGAACTGGAATTCAACCATAACTACATCGAGCTCATGCGATTGAGGCTTGCCCGCCACGTCCAAGTAGATGTAAATATTCCTACCGGCTTGTGTCGAGGGTATAAAATAGCACCGTTGCTTTTCATCACACTCATCGAGAATGCTTTCAAACACGGGACCAGCGCATCTACCCGATCTTTCGTAAAAATCAATATGTCCGAACCTTCACCGGGAGTTATCGAATGCGATATAGAAAACAGCAGCTTCCCGAAAAATGAAACCGACAAGAGCGGTTCGGGTATCGGACTAAAAAATCTATCCCGACAACTCGAACTTCTATACCCGGGAAAATATAATCTGCATGCCGAGAGTGATTCGCTCATCTACCGCTCCATGTTGACTATCGACCTGAATTAAATAAACACTGCGACTATGATATTGAAATGTTGTATTATCGACGATGAACCCCTTGCAATCGAGCTACTGGAAAGCTATGTCAAGAAAACGCCTTTTCTACAATTGGAGGCTTCGTTTACCTCGGCCGTTCAAGCGATCGAAAGAATCTCGAAAGGAGATATAGATTTGATATTTCTCGATATACAAATGCCCGAGCTGGACGGTATGGAATTTTCTCGCATGATAGAAGGAAAAAGCCGCGTCATTTTCACCACGGCATTCGCACAATATGCCGTAGACAGTTATAAAGTCAACGCCGTCGATTATTTGTTGAAACCTTTTGCCTACACCGATTTCCTGAAAGCGGCACAAAAAGCGTTGCAATGGTTCGAATTATCGTCCGGGACGGGTGAAATGCATTCCCCAGACAAATCATATATCTTTGTGAAAAGCGATTATAAACTTAAACAGATTCCCCTCGATAAAGTACTCTATATCGAAGGACTGAAAGATTATGTAAAAATTTACCTCGAAGACGAACCGCACCCCATTCTTTCCCTGCTTAGCTTGAAATCTCTCGAAGAAATGTTACCCGATAGCCGGTTTATTCGGGTGCACCGGTCGTTCATCGTACAGGGTTGTAAAATCAAAATGATCGATCGCAACCGAATCGTATTTGGCAAAGAATACATTCCTATTTCGGATACTTACAAAGATTCTTTCGCCGAATTTATCTCCCGCCACACCCCGCTATCCAACAAATAGGGCGAGAGACATAAGTCTCGTTCGACCCATGACTCTCGCCCGTTACTTAGAAGCTGTTTTAAATTTATTTCAGTTTTAGGAAGCATCATAAATCCTGCGCAGAAAGGAACCCAACTGTCCGACACACAACCCGCAAGCCACAGACAATCCCATGTAAGCCAACCAAGTGTGTGCACAAGTCCAACAAGGATTGTAAATCATTTCTTTGGCAAATATCAGGCATAGAACCGTACAAATTGCAATAACAAGTACCGAAACGACAAATGAAATTTTGGCTTCTATGCTCCATCGCTTGCGTGGCAGTCTATTCAACACCCTACGCGCGAACCACTTATCTGTCCGAAGTTCCAACGAATGATCGCCGAAAAACTCCCGCCATTGATCATCATTCCATTCATTCATATCCGTTTTTCTTTAAATATTCACCCAATTTTTGTTTTGCACGAAATAAATGCGATTTTACCGTACCTTCCGATATACTCATAATCTCTGCTATCTTTGCCACGGCAAGGTCCTCGACGAAGAATAAGGTTATCGCCGTTCGCTCCTCGGGGCGTAAAATAAACAAAGCTCGCGATATATCGATATTCCGGTCCACACGCTCAGGAGGTTGCTCCAACAGATTGGCCGCCTCGTCCACAGAAGCATCTTCCCATTCCCGGATCTTTCGTAACTCATCGTAAAACACATTGTAAGCTACTCGATAAATCCATGTCGAAAAAGAAGACAAGCCTTTATAACTACGCAAATTATAATAAACTTTGATAAAAGTCTCCTGCGCCAAATCATCGCTGAGCACTGGATCTCCACCGGTAAGATTCAGGAAAAAGCGTTTCAATCGCACCTGATACTTATCGACAAGGCAGGCAAAAGCCCGCCGATCGTCGAACAAAGCACAACGAGTCACCCACGCTATATCCTCGTTCTTATTCATCGCTCCGACCTACTCGATTTCGGTAGTTTGCTCGTCGGTATCACGAACTTCTTTTCGCGATTCTACCCGATAAAGAATCAGTTTCCCTATACCTATCAAAGTGAATATGGCCGCCAAACCAACCAAAAGAGCCCCGAAACCTTCGTCCAATTCATAAGCCCCACCTATACACCATATAAAAGACCCGATTCCGACAGCCGTACAAACAAGACCTTGATTCAGAGTGGAAAATTTACTGGGTCGCTTCGACTCCGGTTCGTCGAAAAAGCCTTCGGGTAATTCTCGACCCGACTCTATCGCTTTTTCCATCACCCGATAGCGGGATTGTACTTTTTTATTACGATAATAAATATAGAAAAAGACAATTAAAAAAGCGATAAGAAAAGGTGAAACAATAGCAAAAAGAGGAATCAAAGAATCTATTATATCCTCGGCATCCGACTCATCTTGAAAGAACGTTCTATCCCGTTCAAATTCGAGTTCCTTCATACGTATTTGAAAAGCCTCGCTCGGAGTCATACCGTTAAGTGTATCGGCTGCTACGACCGCTTCTTGTTGTGCCACAGGGCCATTCGATTTCAGAGGAGCTGTTGCCTCGGCTGCTGTTACGGCTCCTGTCCACGATACGATAGACAAAAGCATCATCATAAACATCTTTTTCATATTCTCTTCTATTTTAATTTTATAGGTTATTTATAATCGTTCTCTTTCCGGAAATTCAATCATTAGACGTAACCAACCACTCGTTTGGTTGCAGAAACCTTGAATTTTTTTTCAAAAATAGTCTAAATGAAGGAACGGCACACATTATCTGCATGAAAATGAGATTAAAGAATGTTCGCTCTTTCTGTTGCTCCCGTATCATCGCAAAATGGAATATCGACGACATAAAAGAGATGAAACTAATCGACAGAAAGATTCATTAAAAGAAGGCAAAGGAATTACCCAAAAGGGAAGTACATATTTTATAAGCGAACTTATAAAATACCTTGCATAAAGAAAATCGAAACAAAACGGACAACAAGCGGGTAAAAAAAGTAATTTTGCATACCTAAACTAAACAAAGGATTCATGAAACAAAAAGAAATCAATAAAGTCGAAATACGCAATCTTCAAAAAGAAGATTACGACCAACTGGCTAGCTCTTTCACCCGTGTCTATGCCGACGGTAGCGACGTATTTTGGACTCCCGAACAAATCGACAAACTCATTCGCATATTCCCCGAAGGACAAATCGTCACGGTCGTCGATGATAAAATCGTGGGCTGCGCCCTCTCTATCATCGTAAACTATAACGATGTAAAGAACGACCACACCTATGCCCAAGTCACAGGAAACGAAACATTCGACACTCACACGCGGAAGGGGAATATCCTGTATGGTATCGAAGTGTTCATACACCCCGATTATCGAGGCCTACGTCTCGCCCGACGTATGTACGAATATCGCAAAGAGTTATGTGAAAAGCTCAATCTGAAAGCGATCATGTTCGGTGGACGTTTGCCGAATTACCACAAATACGCCGACCGAATGCGCCCCAAAGAATACATCGACAAGGTGCGTCAACGCGAGATATTCGACCCGGTGCTATTGTTCCAACTCTCCAACGATTTCCACGTCCGTAAGGTAATGCGAAACTATTTGCCCAACGACGAGGAGTCGAAACACTTCGCCTGTCTGCTCCAATGGGACAACATCTACTATCAAGAGCCTACCGAAGAATATATATCTCCTAAGACCACCGTGCGGGTAGGCCTCGTACAATGGCAAATGCGTAGTTACAAAACGCTCGACGATCTTTTCGAGCAAGTGGAATTTTTCGTCGATTCCGTAAGCGGTTATCAAAGCGACTTCGTCCTCTTTCCAGAGTATTTCAACGCCCCGCTCATGGCTCGGTTCAACGATGCAAGCGAGTCTCAGGCTATCAGAGGATTAGCCCGATATACCGACGAAATACGAGAACGTTTCATCAATCTTGCAATTCGGTACAATATCAACATCATTACAGGAAGTATGCCGCTGATTAAAGAAGACGGCCTACTCTACAATGTAGGTTTCTTATGCCGTCGAGACGGTACTTACGAAATGTATGAAAAACTACATGTCACCCCCGACGAAATGAAATGCTGGGGATTGAGCGGCGGCAAAGCCATTCGGACTTTCGAGACCGACTGCGCCAAAATCGGAGTCTTGATTTGTTACGATGTCGAGTTCCCCGAACTCTCCCGAATTATGGCCAGCGAAGGTATGCAAATATTGTTCGTTCCGTTCCTCACTGATACCCAAAACGCCTATTCCCGTGTAAGAGTCTGCGCACATGCCCGTGCCATCGAGAACGAATGCTTCGTAGTCATAGCCGGTAGCGTAGGCAACCTGCCCAAAGTACACAACATGGATATTCAATATGCCCAGTCGGGAGTTTTTACTCCCTGTGATTTCGCATTCCCGACAGACGGACGCAGAGCCGAGGCTACCCCGAACACCGAAATGATTCTTATATCGGACGTTGATTTGGATCTTTTGAACGAATTGCACACCTACGGTAGCGTGCGCAACCTCAAAGATCGCCGCAACGATCTCTACGAAGTGAGAATGAAGAAATAACAGAAACGAAAACGGTCTCTTGAATATTCAAGAGACCGTTTTCATCGAGCGGCAAACGAGACTCGAACTCGCGACCCTCAGCTTGGGAAGCTGATGCTCTACCAACTGAGCTACTACCGCAGTTTTTCATTTCTTATTACGGGGACAAATGTAGAAGTTTTTTTTCTACTTTACAAATTATTGCCGTATTTTTACCACATAGAAAAATCATAAAAACGATATGGTAAAAATTGGTTTGTTGTCCGACACCCATGCATGGTGGGACGACCGTTACGAAAAATATTTTGCCGAATGTGACGAAATCTGGCACGCCGGAGATATAGGCTCAGTTCAAGTCGCCGACCGGTTCGAAGCCTTGAAACCATTTCGGGCGGTATACGGGAACATCGACGGTCAAGAGTTACGGATTCGCTATCCTCAGCACCAACGTTTCAGCATCGAAAATACCGATATATGGATAACACACATAGGGGGCTATCCGGGCCGATATGCACGCGAAGTGACCCCGGAAATATACATACACCCACCCCAATTATTCATATCGGGTCACTCGCATATCTTGAAAGTTCTTTATGACAAAACCCTACACTGCCTGCACATCAATCCGGGAGCCGCAGGAATGTACGGATTCCACAAAAAACGTACATTGGTACGCTTCGCCATCGATAAGGGAGAGTTTAAGGATTTGGAAGTTATCGAACTAGCTGATAATCGATAAGTACAAAAAATCAAATATTCAACTCCTGACGAACGGTTTCGATAAATTCCCAAAATACCGAAGCGAAAGGTTCGATAATAGAGCGTTTCGGTTCACCCGAGGGAATGAGCGCATGCAATCCACCTTTGAAACAACGCACATCTATACGGGTTCCCATCTCTATGGGCTCTCCGTCGAGATGTATCGCACCGGGCTTTTCCCTCTTAATCGTGAGCGATTCGGTCGTGAAGCTCTTGATATTGGAATCTTGATCGATATGTTTGGTAAATAGCAAAAGAGCCAATGCAGCCGTATCGAACGGGGTAAAGGGCATAAGCACCGTGACATCGATTTTCCCGTCCTGCATGCTGGCATGAGGGGCTATATAAGCATTATTGCCATATTGCGAGGCATTGCCGCAGGCAATCAAGAAAGCCTTTTCGGTCACCGTCCCGTCAGGCATTTCGATTTGATAAGTTTCCGATTTATATTTGAGATACTCCGTAAGAGCCTTAGCCACATACGACAATTTTCCTCGGCGTTTTCCTTGTGCGAATTTCAAGCTCACCAATGCATCGAAGCCGACCCCGCAAGTGCAGAAAAAAGGGCGATCGTTTGCCGTACAATAATCCAAATCTACGATCTGCCCGTCGTTGATAATTTCGAGAGCTTTTCGCACGTCCATCGATATACCCAAATGGCGGGCAAGCCCATTGCCCGAACCTACCGGAACGATAGCCAATGCCGTGGAAGTATCGATAAGCTCCCGGGCTATTTCGTTGCAAGTCCCGTCTCCGCCTACGGACAGCACGATGTCCACACGTTCGTCCACGGCCCGGCGAGTCAATTCGGCTCCATGCCCCGCATACTGTGTAAAAACACATTCCACCCGATATTTCGAAGGGTCTATTACCTCCCTTATCAGAGCAGGGATTTCTTCCTTATCTTTTGTTCCCGATATAGGATTTATAATAGCTAAGAGTCTTTTCGGTGCAGACATAGAATTTTCTGTTTTCGAAAAAGCATAGGCAAAACCCGTACATGGAATGAATACAAGACATTCGAACAATCCCGATTCATCGAAACTTAACGGCCCGATTGCCATAGCGGGTGACAAAGGTACGAATTTTTCCCAAACTTTTACAAACCTATAACACGCTTCCGACTTTACGTTATAAACTAAATGATAAAATGGACAACAAAAAACTCGTATTTCTCAAACAACTTAGTACCTTTGTAGAAGATAGGAGTCTTTTGGTAGAACCAAATCGGAAATACGATTTCCGTTTGTCTCCGAACCCACCTTTCACTATATTTGTAGAATATAGGCTGCGGTTCAACATAGTCAAGTTGGAAATAAAATTTCCTATTGACTTTGTACTAACCTTTCACTATATTTGTTGTTTATAATATAAAGCGAACATTAACTAAAAAAGATATATTCCATGAATGCTTTTCAAAACCCATTAATACGTATTACAGCCTCTATCGCCGTAGGCTTGTTACTCATTTTATATCCGAATGCCGCTCTGCCTACGATTCTTTTAATCATCGGTATTCTCATCGGATTACCCAGTCTATACGCTCTACTCATTTATCTATTGAGCGAGGATAGAAATAAGTTACCCTTCCCCGTTTTATCCTTAGTGATGTTGCTGTTCGGTTGTACGCTTATGCTGTTTCCCAGCTGGTATATAGGCATTACGGTATATGTTTTGGGGGGAGCGTTGGTATTGATAGGAGTTTATCAAATACTCTATCTGCTGACACTTAAAAAAAATCTGAGGAGCAAAGCGGGTTGGCTCTCCTATCTGTTACCGGCTATCGTTCTGCTCATCGGCATAGAAATTTTGGTCAATCCGTTCTCGGCGACCGAGAGGGTTATGGTGATTACTTTCGGAGCGGCAACACTTCTTTACGGTATCACTGACCTGATTTACTATATCCGGTTAAAATAAATTCCGTAAAAAATTATTTCTCAAAAATCTATGGAAAGCCTCAGATTTATCTGACGACGAGTAAGGTAATTGGGCACGGCATATTGCGCATTGGTAATATCCGTCACCCAATAGTACGAGTTCACATTACTTATATCGAACAGGTTAAAGACATCTATTCCTATCCACACGCTTTTCAAATGACGTAAAACGCCTTTCTGCAAAAGTTTATCTTCGCCTCCGACCAAAATACGGGAAGCACCTATATCGACACGCTTATATGCCGGAGCGCGGAAATAACCTGCCTGTCGGCCTTTCCGAGGCGAACCCACCGGCAAACCGTCGGCAAAAATAGCCCGTAGACTGAATTTATACTTGGGGAACCGAGGTACATAATCTTGAAAATAAAGCCCCACACTATATCGTTGGTCGGTAGGTCGAGGTAATTTCACGCCATTGATTTCCTCCTGTGTCTTCATCAGAGAGAACGTAAGCCACGAGTCGACACCGGGCACGAACTGCCCGAAGAGTTTCATATCCAATCCGGCGGCATACCCTTTCGCCTCGTTCTGCCCGCTGTACCACACCCGCAGATTATCCACTTCATAAGGAATAAGATGGTCGAGTTTCTTATAATACAACTCTGCCGTAAATTTGAAAGGTCTGTCCAATGCCCGGAACGAATAATCTCCACCCACTACCACATGGATAGAACGTTGAGACTTGATATTCCGATTGAGCTGCACGACATAATTATTAGCGGCATCACAAACCGTGTCGCGCAACTCTTTATAAAAAGGAGCTTGATAATAAAGCCCGCCGGCCAGACGAGTCGTTATCTGTTCGTTGGCAGCCGGAATAAAAGAAATCGACGCACGAGGACTGATAAGGGTCTCCTTGTTGAATCCCCAATAAGAAGCCCTCAATCCGCCGGTAAAGATAAAGCGCCCCCACAAAGTACGTAACCGGTAGGTATCTTGCAAATAGGCCGACAAACGATGGCTCTCCATATCTTGTCGGGAAAACAAGTTATAAATCATCTCGACCGATTGCCCCGTATGCGGCAAAGAATAGCCCGCCGAATCTCGCATCTCCCATTCCCTCACTCGGTCGTGTATCTTTTCGTATTGATGGGTCAATCCCCACTTCAACTCGTTCTGCCCCAATTTCGTAGCTCCTTTCAATGAAGTAGCCACCACCGATGCTCTCAACCGGTTACGAGCATGCTCGTGATAAGTCCCTACTCCGAGAGCTCCCTTATTCTCGGTCGACTCGCCGTCCTCGCCATTAGCCAAATCGTCCAACCAATACTGCCCGGCAATATCGTAAGTCACCAGTTCATTCGTGACAAAAGCCGAGGTCATCAAAGCCCATTGAGTATATTTATCGGGAAAAAAATTCAACGAAAAAGCACCGAAATAAGTCTCGAACTTATCTTTTTCATAACCGTCGAAATAGACTTTAAACTGTTTGGCATCGGTCGCCGTACCGAATGACGTATTCCGCTCGTGAGGAGTAAATTTATAATTGTTAATGGAAATATTGCCCAGCAAAGAAGCCTCCCACTTCGGTGCGAATTTATAAGTAAGATAAGTTTGATAATCGAAAAAAGAGGGCTCGTACTCCCCTTTGGTATCGAGAGAACTCAACAAGGTAGAATTGGTTTTATAACGCACGCCGTGCAGTTGCGAGAATTTCTTGGTGCTCTGTCCTACCGAAGCGGTAGCCCCTAAAAAACTGGCGGACACCGATCCTTCGAACGCTTCGGGATGCTTGTAAATAATATCGAGCACCGACGACATCTTGTCGCCATATTCGGCCGAAAATCCGCCCGACGAAAATCCTACGGCCCCTACCATATCGGGGTTAATGATACTCAGCCCCTCTTGTTGTCCCGAACGAACAGTCAATGGACGATAGACCTCTATACCATTGATATACACGATATTTTCATCAAAATTACCCCCTCGCACGGAATATTGCGAACTCAGCTCGTTACTCGAATTGACACCGGCAAAAGTCGTCAACATAGCCTCGATACTCCCCCCCGTCGCATCGGGCATCAATTTCAAATCCTTCGTGTCGATCGTCTGCAACGTACTCGTCTGCCGACGATGAGTCGCCACGACAACCTCGTTCAACATCTTGGCGTTCTTGTTCAGACGCACCGACAAGGAAACATCTTTCGTGAGATTGAGCAGCTGGCGGCGCTCCTCCCGATACCCCAAACAGGAATAAATCACCACGATGGAATCTCCTGCCGGAATGGAAAGCTGATACTCCCCTTTCAAATCGGTCATCGTCCCCATCGTCGTTCCTGCCACTCGTACCGTAGCCAACTCTATGGGCTGATTGTCGCTGTCATACACGCGTCCTGTCAGCTTCACACGCCTCTGTGCCGCCAACTGAAAAACCGCGCCTATCGTGATAAAAAGGAATAATATCTTGTATCTCATCGGGATTCTATACACACTGTGCCTCTTTTGTCGAAGGCACATTTATTAAACGGGAAAAAACTCCGTTCAGTATATGGCCGGACGAAAAGTATCAAAAAAAGTTTCTACCATTAACCGTAGAACAACAAGGTTATTGTATCTTTGCTATGTAAAGATGATTTGTATGGTGATAAAAAGGGTCTTTACTCTTTCAGACAAATCAAAATGGATAAATTTCATAACAAACTTAGAACCTCTATCCTTATGAAAAGCCTGCACGACTTGTTGATTCATCGGCGGAGTATCCGCAAATACACCCAAGAGGCGCTATCGCCCGAAGCCGTAAAAACCATTCTCGAAGCGGGATTGCTCTCTCCTTCGTCCAAACGCTGCACTCCGTGGGAGTTCATTGCGGTGGAAGACAAAGAAACGCTCGCCCGGTTGTCCGAATGTAAGACTTCGGGAGCCAAACCCATTGCCGGAGCTGCGCTCGCTATCGTCGTCACCGCCGACATGACCCTTACCGATACGTGGATCGAGGATGCTTCTATCGCTGCCATTCTCATGCAGTTGCAAGCCGCCGACCTCGGTTTGGGAAGCTGCTGGATACAGGTGCGGGGACGATTCGGAGCTATGGACGAACCTGCCGAGGATTTTGTGCGGGAGACATTGGGAATCCCCGAAGAGATGGGAGTGCTCTGCATTCTCTCCATTGGACATAAAGACGAAGAGCGCAAGCCTTTCGACGAAGAAAAAATGATGTGGGAAAAAGTTCACATCGGCAAATGGTAATCCCCTGCATCGACATGAAGATTATTCTCATCGGAGCCGGCAATTTAGCCACGCAATTAGCGGTCGCTTTACAAAAAAAGGGAATGACTCCGGCTTATATATACAGTCGTACCCGAGAATCGGCCGAACAGCTGAGCGAACGATTGCGCGATGTGCCCCATTCCACCGACATCAGCCAAGTCCCCACCGACGGAGATCTCTATATCTTCGCCGTGAAAGACTCCGCTCTGCTCGATTTGGTTTCCCGCATGCCCTCCAATCGAGGCCTTTGGGTACACACGGCGGGAAGCATGGACATGGAAGTATTCGCCCCGTATACCGCGCGCTACGGTGTATTCTACCCCATGCAGACATTCAGTAAAGAACGGGAAACCGACTTCGACGATATTCCTATTTTTGTCGAAGCGAACCATACAAACGATACCGAACGTTTGCAAGAATTGGCAGGTCGGTTGTCGACAAAGGTTTACGAAGCGACCTCCGAACAGCGCAAGTACCTGCATTTGGCTGCCGTGTTCGCCTGCAACTTCACCAATCACCTCTACGCCTTGTGCGACCGCATTCTGTCGGAACACGGGCTGCCGTTCGAAACCATGCTGCCGCTCATACGGGAGACTGCCGCGAAAGTAGCCGACATGCCGCCGGAACAAGCTCAGACCGGACCGGCAATCCGATACGACAAAAACGTCATAGACAAGCAAATGGCTCTGCTTTCAGACCCGACCATGCGGCAGATTTACGACCTGATGAGCCGGAGTATTCACGAAACCAATAAACATTAAAAACAACGACTATGAGCCGAACCGATTTCGACCTCTCACGAATAAAGGCTTTCGCCTTCGATGTGGACGGTGTCCTTTCTCCCGATACGATACCCCTGCATCCATCGGGCGAACCCATGCGAATCGTCAACATCAAAGACGGGTACGCCTTGCAGTTCGCTGCCAAAATGGGCTACCCCATCGCCATTATTACCGGCGGACGCACCGAGGCTGTCCGCAAACGTTTCGAAGGATTAGGATTAAACCATGTCTATATGGGAGCCGCCGTAAAAATCGAAATTTTCAAAAAATGGCTGGACGAGTGCGGGCTGTGTCCCGACGAAGTCATGTATATGGGCGACGACATTCCGGATTATAAAGTGATGACCCAAGTCGGATTACCGGTTTGCCCGCTGGATGCTTGCGAGGAAATCAAATCGGTTGCCAGGTATATTTCTGATATCACTGGAGGAGACGGATGTGTAAGAGATGTTATTTCCCAGGTGCTGAAAGCGAAGGGAGATTGGATGGATACCAACTGTTATGTAAAAAGCATGTAAATTGAAGAAAAAGTTTATTTATATAATAATAAGTAAGTATGTATGAGATACTTCGGTTAATACGGATTCGTACCATTGCTTTTGCAGCTCTGACGATGTATGCCATGCGTTATCTGGTCATTCGGCCGATGCTGGATATCAATGGATTGGCTTTACAAATGACCGGGTGGGCGTTTTTTCTGCTCGTTGTTGCCGTATGCTGTCTGATATCGGGGGCTTATGTGATCAACGATTATTTCGATACCAAAAGCGATCGGATTTCAGGAATTAAAAAGGTCGTTGTAGGAAAAAGCATTAGCCGGAGAGTGGCCATATCGTTACATACTGTACTTAACCTGTTTGCCGTTTCTATCGCCTTTTATCT
>OGOT01000373.1_pt1 | contig 41915 bp, 30 predicted proteins | sample 1552791 | NCBI WGS metagenome assembly OGOT01 (sample SAMEA2580160, study PRJEB22360) | human gut metagenome | biome: human gut; feature: human-associated habitat; material: faeces | place: Denmark | collected 2008/2010
GGTTCCGGTCGTGAAACCGCCATCCGTTCCCTGCAGTCTGCGGGCCTCGAGGTTGGTTCCATCACCGACGTCACCCCGCAAGCCCACAACGGCGTTCGTCCTCCGAAGCGTCGTCGCGTCTGAGCACTCAGCAATACCAAATCCATCCAAAACCGCCTGACCGGTGAGTGCACCACCGAGTTCAAGCTGAAAGGATAACCACAGTGCTTATTGCACAGCGTCCGACTCTTACCGAGGAATCTCTGAATCCGCAGCGCTCCCGCTTCACCATCGAGCCGCTCGAGCCTGGCTTCGGCTACACGCTCGGCAACTCGCTGCGTCGCACGCTGCTGAGCTCCATCCCGGGTGCTGCCGTGACCTCCGTGCGTATTTCCGGTGCCCTGCATGAGTTCACCACTCTGCCGGGTGTCCAGGAAGACGTCACCGAGATCCTGCTGAACATCAAGGGCATCGTGCTCACCAGCGAATACGACGAGCCTGTGGTCATGTATCTGCGCAAGAGCGGCAAGGGCGAAGCCGTGGCTGGGGACATCACCCCGCCGGCCGGCGTCACCATTGCCAACCCGGAGCAGCACATCGCTACCCTCGCCGACGATGGCGAACTCGAGATCGAGTTCACTGTCGAGCGTGGCCGTGGCTATGTTCCTGCCCAGATGAACAAGCAGGACAACGATGAGATCGGCCGTATTCCGGTTGATTCCATCTACTCCCCGGTACTCAAGGTGAGCTACAAGGTCGAGGCCACCCGTGTGGAACAGCGCACGGACTTCGACAAGCTCATCCTGGACGTGGAGACCAAGCCCGCCATCTCCCCGCGTGACGCGGTGGCTTCCGCCGGTTCCACCTTGGTGGAGCTCTTCGGCCTGTGCCGTGAGCTCAACGCCCAGGCTGAAGGCGTCGAGGTCGGTCCGGCCCCGGTGGCCGAGGAGACCAACCCCGAGATGGCCGTTCCGATTGAGGACCTCAACCTGACGCAGCGTTCTTACAACTGCCTCAAGCGCGAGGGCATCCACACCATCGGTGAGCTTGTCTCCCACACCGAGCAGGACCTGCTCGACATCCGCAATTTCGGTATGAAGTCAATCGATGAGGTCAAGGAGAAGCTGCAGACCTTGGGCCTGAGCCTCAAGTCCTCGCCGATGGCCTTCGATACCAATAATCTCGAAGGTGGCACGTTCTTCTCGCCGGAAGACGAGTGATCTGCCTCTTTGACCAATCGTTCGTTCACTAGGCAAGCAGATGTTCGGGCATATGCCCACCTGCTTGCCTGAAGAACGGACATATAAGGAGTAAACCCAATGCCTACACCTAAGAAGGGCCCGCGTCTGGCTTCCAGCCCCGCACACGAGCGCCTCATGCTGGCAAACATGGCGACCAGCCTGTTCCAGAACGGCCGCATCACCACCACGCTGCCGAAGGCCAAGCGCCTTCGTCCGCTGGCAGAGCGCCTGATCACCTTCGCCAAGCGTGGTGATCTGCACAACCGTCGTCGCGTGATGCGCGTCATCCGCAACAAGTCCGTCGTGCACAAGCTGTTCACCGAGATCGCCGAGCAGATGGAGCAGCGCGAAGGCGGCTACACCCGCATCGTCAAGATCGCTCCGCGTCGCGGCGATGCCGCTCCGGCAGCCATCATCGAGCTCGTCACCGAGCCGGTGAGCCCGAAGCAGGCCGTGGTGAAGGAAGCCGAAGCCGCAACCAAGGTTGCCGCTGCCGAGGCTCCGGAAGCCGCCGCTGAAGAGGCTACCGCTGAGAACGCCGAGTGAATCGCTCTTAGCTGATTGAAGGCCGGGAATCGCAAGGTTCCCGGCCTTTGTCATATCTGCTGCCAAGACTGTCGTGCCACATGCCTCACTATGCCAGCCATTTGCTATGCTCAATGCCGTGAGACTACGCATCGATTTGGCATATGACGGTACCGGCTTCTACGGATGGGCGAAACAGCCCGAAATACGTACGGTACAGGGCGAAATCGAACGCGTGCTGCATACCATTCTTCGCGTACCGGAAGGAGACCCGACCGAACCGCTGCGCCTTACCGTGGCCGGACGAACCGACACCGGCGTGCACGCCTCGCATCAGGTATGCCATCTGGACGTCAACGAGGACGTGCTCAAACGCTGCGTCGGCCACATGGACGTGCCGCCCGTCATCGCGCTTACCCGCAGACTTCAGCGCATGCTGCCGGCCGATATCGCAATCCGCGGCATCGCACCCGCTCCGGACGGTTTCGACGCGCGTTTCTCCGCGTTGGAACGTACCTACGTGTACCGAATCGCCGATAGGTCAAGCGAGGTGGACCCCCGTACCAGAAACTTCGTATTGCATATCGACGATGAACTTGACCTCAAATCCATGAACGAAGCCGCTGCGATGACGATCGGCCTGCACGATTTCGGCTCGTTCGCCACCCCAAATCCGGGCGGCACCACCATACGCGAGGTGAAGACCGCGTATTGGCGTCGCGTGCCGCAGCGGACGCTTATCGACGACGGCATGACGATGGGGGAGCGGTACCGTACGCCGACCGTGGAATCGGGCCTCGTCTGCTTCGTGATCGTCGCCGACGCGTTTGCACGCAATATGGTGCGCTCCCTCGTCAACGGCTGCGTGCAGGTCGGTATCGGCAAACGTTCCCTCGACTGGTTTGCAGGAAAAATGGCGGCTCCGCTGCGCGAAGGCTCCACAGGACCGATCGCGCCGCAAGGACTGACGCTGGAGCATATCGAATATCCGGCCGACGACCAGCTGGCGGTCCGCGCCGAAGCCATTCGCGCCAAGCGCACACTGTAGCTTTATTGCGATTGTCACAGCCAGGTTACGGGCGCTTGTCATGTCCATTGCCGAGACATTGTCGTAACAGACCGTTTCGTTTTCCGGAAACGCTGGTTCGTTAGGTTTTTCTTCCATCAAGGCACGATGCCTCAGATTGGCATGCGTTCGCATGGGGTGGAAGGGAGCGTGGAACGATGATTGAATCCGCCGCACGAAGGTTGGCTTCGGAACTGGTCGATCGTCGGGAGTCGATCAACCGGGAGCTGAGCCGTAATGGCGTACGGTTCGGCATCTACAAGAACGGCGAGTACCATGACCGGCTGTTTCCGTACGATCCGATTCCGCGCATCATCGAATCGGACGAATTCGACAGAATGGAAGCCGGACTGAAACAGCGCGTCAACGCGTTGAACGCCTACCTGCGCGACATCTACTCCGACAAGCAGGCCATCAAGGACGGCATCGTGCCGGAAGAATACGTGTACACGTCCGCGGGATACTTTCCGCAAGTCAACGGCGTGACACCTCCGGGCGGCGTGTTCGCGCACGTCGCCGGCGAGGACCTGGTGCAGGGGCAGGACGGGCAATGGTGGGTGCTGGAAGACAATCTGCGCATTCCATCCGGTGCCAGCTATCCGCTGTTCGCCCGCGATATCGAACGCAGAATCACGCCCAGCCTGTTCCGCAACGTACGTGTGCGCGACAATCGCGATTATCCACGACTGCTGCGCCAATCCATGGATTTCGTCTCCACCGACGGCATAGCAGTGGTGCTCACCCCCGGCAGGTACAATTCCGCGTTCTTCGAACATGCATACCTGGCCGAGAAAACCGGCGCGGCGCTCGCGTTCCCCGAAGACCTCGAAGTCGTGGACAACAAAGTGTACTTCCTCGACTATGCCGGCAGGAAACACCGCGTCGGCGTGGTCTACCGCCGTCTGTCCGACGAATATCTCGACCCGTTCGCGTTCAACCCGGATTCCGTGATCGGCGTGCCGGGAATCCTGTCCGCCTACAGGTCGGGCAATGTGGCGATCGTCAACGCTCCGGGCAACGGCGCGGCCGACGACAAGGCCATCTACTATTTCGTGCCGAACATGATCCGCTATTATCTCGGCGAAGAGCCGATTCTGCACAATGCGCCGACCTACATGCCGATGTTCGACAAGGACCGCAAGGAGGTACTCGACCGGCTCGGCGAACTGGTCATCAAGGATGTGGCGGAAGCGGGCGGCTACGGCGTCGTGTTCGGCTCATCGCTCGACCGGTCGCAACGAGAGGAACTGGCCGAACGCATCAAGGCCGAACCGCGCCGGTTCATCGCGCAGGAGGTCATCCAATTCAAGAACATCGACGTGGTGGACCCCGAAACCGGACAGATGAGCCCACGTAAATGCGACCTGCGCGCCTTCGTGGTGACCGGCAAGAACACGCACGTATGGTATTCGGGACTGACACGCTACTCGTCCATACCGGGCCAGATGATCGTCAACTCATCACAGGGCGGCGGTTTCAAGGACACCTGGGTACTGGCCAAAGAGACCGGCGTGGAGCATGATTACGCACCCGGCTCGGAGGTCGTGCGCGTGCTGGAGCAGTCCCGCAAGCACTCGCTGGCACTCGTCACCGCGTCGAAGGCCGACAACCTGTTCTGGCTCGGCCGCTACACGGAACGCGTATTCACCACGCTGAGCCAATTCTTCCCCTTCTACGACCGTGTGATGGACACGGATGTGGACGCGTTCCGACCGTTCGCCCGTGCGCTCGACCTGCCGGAGGATTTCGACGCGTTCATCCACAGCTTCCTGTACGACGAGAAGAATCCGGATTCCGTACGCAGCGCCATCGTCTACGCGTTCAACAACGCGGTGATTCTGCGCCCCGAACTTGGTTCTCGCTCGTTGCAGCAGGTGGAGTTGGCCATGAGCTCCATAGTGGAGGCATCCGAATACGGCGGCACGGACGCGGACATCTTCAAACACCGCGACATCGCGGACAACATGCTCGCCTTCTGGGGAGGTGTGGAGAATTCCCCCGTCGAACCGACTCTGAAATCGTTCATTTTCGTGGGCAAATATCTGGAACGTCTGGATCTGTACACACGATTCGGATATTCCGTGGAAGAGCTCAAGGCGCCGCTCGCCAAACTGGGCAGCTACATCCTGCCGTTGAACGGTCTGCCGGTACCGCAATGCTTCGCCGAAGGATTGCGCTGGCTGGTCGGCCAGCTGCCGCAGCGGGGATATGCGGAGCTTGCGGAAAAACTGGGGATGCTGCTGAAAGATTTCGATGGGCGCATCTCCACGAAGGATCTGAAGGATCTGGGCATGCTCAACACGATGGACATGGACGCCGCGCGACTGTGAAGAATACGCGCCACAGCCATCGCACGGTGCGTGTATAACGGCTAGAACAAGGCCCACGGCGTGGAAAACGCCGAAGGAACGACAATAATCGCTGAGGAGACGATGTGAAGAAACTGGTGTTTGACTATGAGATGAAGCTCTCATTCAGCTCGCCCGTGACCGACCATCGCTTCCAACTGCGCTGCATTCCAGCCACCGGCCCACGCCAGCAGGTGATCGACGTGGCAGTCAAAATCGAACCGGATGTGGAACTCGAAACCACCATCGATTCCTTCGATTCCGTGGTGATGACCGGATTCATTCCCGAACCGCACACCATGTTCAACTACTCGGTGACCGGCATCGCCTTCGTGGACAACGCGCATATCAAATCCGAAATCTACAAGCCGCTGTACCGCTTCAATTCGGCGTTGACAGTGCCGGGGCCGGCCATCGAAGCGTTGATCGGCATCTGCCGTGAACGCATCGCGTCCCTGCCTGCCGACTGCACGCCGATCGACCAAGCCCGTGAGGTGATGGACGAGGTGTTCAAAACGTTCGTCTACACGCCGGCCTCCACCACCATCCGCACCACCGCCGAGGAAGCGTTCGCTCAACGCAAGGGCGTATGCCAGGATTACGCGCACGTCATGCTGTCCGTGTGCCGGCACGTCGGACTCACTGCCCGATACATCGCGGGATTGCTCGGTGGCGAGGGCGCCACGCACGCATGGGTCGAAATCTACCATGATGGACGTTGGGTCGGTTTGGACCCCACACACAACCGTATGGTCGACGACAACTACATCACCATCGCCCATGGCCGCGATTACCGCGACTGCATGCTCGACATCGGCATCTTCTCCGGCTGCGACGTCAAGCAGGACCAGTGGGTCAACGCTTCCGTGCACGAGCAGGGATACTGATCCCCGACGTTTTCTCGATGCCGGATTCCGTATTTCGGCAGATGCAAAGCAGATAAACAAAAAAGGCCGAAACGCCATTGTTTCAACCTTCATTGCATGCGGATAAGGCGAGATTCGAACTCGCGGAGGGGTTCGCCCTCACACGCTTTCGAGGCGTGCTCCTTAGACCGCTCGGACACTTATCCATTCGTCACCTGAAAACAAGCAACTTGATAATTGTGCCACAGTGGTGGCGATTGTCAAATCGGACTGGCTGCAACGGTGTGATTTCCGGCGTGTCTTGCTTTGCGCCCGACTGTGCGTCCTTAGGCGAACAGCGCTTCGTCGAAGGAAGGATAGCCCCAATCAAGCGCCAATTCGACACGGTCCGCAATCAGACCGGCAAGCACGCCCAGGGATTGCGCTCGCGAATCCGTCGACTGTTTTGCATTGGTGACGCGTGACTGGGAATGATCGTTCGCGGCATTGGAGCTTCCGGCGATTGCCGTTATCTCGCTTCGCGCGCAGTTCATTTCGATGGTGGCGTCGGTCGGTGCCGTAAGGCCGGTGGCGGAATCGAGCATCGTGTCGGGGTGGGCGAGCAAGGCGGTGGCCTCGTACGTTTTCCTACGATCGTCAATGGTACCCGAGAAGGATGCGAACCGTTGCGATGTGGTCTTATGACGATTGCTGATATCCAGCGTCGCATGGCCGCTGTTGCGGGCCGCCAGCACTTCCATGGCGAATCCGGCACGGTCTTCGGCCTGCGCGGCGGTGGCAAGGGACTTGGAATCGACGTCAAGCGATTCGACATCGTCAAAACGCGACAGCGTGATCGGCGCGACGGCCACCGACAGTTGATCGCCCAGTGCGCGAGCCATATGACGTGCCTGCGCGCTGCGCAACGTGCCTTCGGCAAAACGCGCCGGACATTGCGCCGCGGTGTTCGTCCATGCGGAGACCGCCTGCTGCGCCGAGAAATAGCGGCGGATGATGTGCTGATGCTGGTCGTGTGCGATCTTGTTATCGGCGGTGGCATCGAAATAGGCCTTCTCGCACGGGCTTTGCCGTTGTTCGGCTTCAGCCCTGCCTGCGATCCTGGGCATGGAGCATGCCGTCAGCGCCGGCATGAGGATAGCGGTGCAAAGCAATGCGCAGACGCGTTTCGCGATAAAAGAAACCGAGCGGAAAGAAGGGGTACGTGTCTGCATGAATCATTAGACTAATATCTGACTGTGACCATTGGGCCATGCGCTCGGAATAACTTCATATAGGAGGTCTTGGAAATATGGAACTGGACCTGGCAGGAATGCACCAGCTCGCCGCTGGGCAGGGAATTGATCCCGAGACGCTGGATGCCGCACTCTCGGAAGCATTGCGACTGGCATATCTGAAAACCCCTCACGCTGCGAAGCACGCTCGCGTCGAGCTTGATCCGCGTGCGGGAAGCTTCACCGTATGGGCCCAGGACGAGATTCCTGGCGAGCCGACTGAAGACGATCCCCATCCCGCGCCGACTCTGGGCGAGGAATACGACGACACTCCGCACGATTTCGGCCGACTGGCCGCTGCGACCGCTCGTCAGGTGATCAGCCAGCTGTTCCGCAAGGCCGAGGATGACAAGGTGTTCGGCGCGTTCTCCGGTCAGAAGGGCAAGCTCATCACCGGCATCGTGCAGCAGGACGTCAAGGACACATCCAACGTGCACGTGGCCGTCGGCGACGTCGAAGCCCTGCTGCCGCGCCGCGAGCAGGTGCCCGGCGAACGCTACCGTCACGGCGAACGTATCCGCGTGTACGTGGTGAACGTGGCCCGTGGTCTGAAGGGCCCGGAAATCGTGGTGTCCCGTTCCCATCCGGAGCTGGTCCGCCGCCTGTTCGAACGTGAGGTTCCGGAACTGGTTTCGGGAGCCGTGTCGATTATGGCCATCGCCCGCGAGGCGGGCGCCCGCACCAAGATCGCCGTCCGTGCCAACACCGAAGGCGTCAACCCGAAGGGCGCGCTGATCGGCCCCGGCGGAGCCCGAGTGCGCGCCGTCATGGAGAACCTCGGTCCTGAGAAAATCGATATCGTCGACTGGTCCGCGGATCCGGCGAAATTCGTCGCCGCGGCGCTGTCTCCGGCCGTCGCCACCGGTGTGCAGGTGATCAGCGAGAAGAACAAGACGGCCATCGCCTTCATCCACGATGACCAGCTGTCCCTGGCCATCGGCAAGGAAGGCCAGAACGCACGTCTTGCGGCCAAGCTGACCGGCTGGAAGATCGGCATCGAATCCGCTGAGGCGCATGCCAAGAAGATGGCCGAATCGGCGGACCATTCCGATGGGGAAACCGAGGAATAAACAACACTTCCGGTAGACAACAAGCCCGTGGACGTACAATCCACGGGCTTGAGTATGCTGGACTCGACAATCCAAAGCGTGACGGCCATGCCGTCATGCCCAGGGAAAAGACGAGGTATCACGAACATGGTTGCACGATGAGAAGGAACAAGCTCGCCGTGAATCAGTAGCGGTCGCGCCCGTATGCGCGCGGCCCAAGATAGGAGAATTGAGTGCCGAAAGCACGCGTATATGAACTTGCCAAGGAACTTGGCGTTGACAGCAAAACCGTTTTAAGCAAACTTGAGGCGATGGGCGAATTCGTGAAGTCCGCATCGTCTACCGTTGAACCTCCCGTTGCACGCAAGCTGAGGAACGCATTCGCGTCCAGCGGACAGGGCAACGCATCTGATTCCAAGAAGCCGGGCCATACGGCCAAGAAGCCTGTCGAACCGGCATCTCATTCCATGCCAAAGCCGGCCGCTCCGTCAGCACCGAAGCCGGCTGCCCCCGCAGCGCCGAAGCCGCATCATGCCGCTTCCAAGTCCGATGCCCCGAAGCCGGGCCATCGCGCGCCGCGTCCAGGCGAATCCCGCCAGCATGGCAATCGTCCTAACGGCAACGCCCCGCGTCCGCAGGGTGGAGACCGCCGCCAGTCCGGTCGCCCGACGGCCGTTCCGGGAGCTCGCCCCCAGCATGGCAACGCCCCGCAGGGCGGCAACAACGCCAATGGCGCGAAGCCGCACACCCCGGGACCGCGCCCGGGCAACAATCCGTTCAGCCGCAAGCAGGGCATGCACACCCCGACTCCGGGTGATATTCCGCGTCCGCATCCGATGAACCGTCCGAGCGTCAACAATGGCGAAGGACGTCGTGGTGGCCGTCCGGGTCAGGGCGGTGGCCAGCGTGGCGGCTTCCGTGGTCGTCCGGGTCAGGGCGGCGCGAAGCCAGGCCAGTGGGGCCAGCATCGTCCGGGTCAGGGCGGTGGCCAGCGTCCCGCCGGCGGCGGCAATCGTTTCGGTGGCAATGGCGGCGGTTTCCAGGGCGGCAACAGCGCTCCGAGCAATGGTCCGGCACGTGGTGGCCGCGGCCGCGGCGGCGCTGCAGGCGCGTTCGGACGTCAGGGAGGCAAGTCCTCGAAGGCGCGTAAGAACCGTCTGGCGAAGCGTCAGGAATTCCAGGAGATGAAGGCTCCGGTCATCGGCGGCGTGCGCATTCCGACCGGCAACGGACAGGAAGTCCGTCTGCGTCAGGGCGCGTCCCTCGCCGATCTGGCCGAGAAGATCAACGTCAATCCGGCGGCGCTGGTCACCGTGCTGTTCCACCTTGGTGAAATGGCCACGGCCACCCAGTCCCTGGATGAGGCCACGTTCCAGATCCTCGGCGAGGAAATCGGCTGGAACATCAAGATCGTGTCCGCCGAAGAGGAAGACAAGGAGCTGCTGCAGCAGTTCGACATCAACCTGGACGAAGAGGAACTGCAGGAGGACGAGGATCTGAAGCCGCGTCCGCCGGTCGTCACCGTCATGGGCCATGTCGACCACGGTAAGACCCGACTGCTCGACACCATCCGCCGCACCAACGTCATCGAAGGCGAAGCCGGCGGCATCACCCAGCGCATCGGCGCATACCAGGTGACCGTCAACCTTGAGGGCGAGCCGCGCAAGATCACGTTCCTTGATACCCCGGGCCACGAAGCCTTCACCGCAATGCGTGCCCGTGGCGCCGAACTCACCGACGTCGCGATCCTCGTGGTCGCCGCCGACGACGGCGTCATGCCGCAGACCGTGGAAGCCATCAACCACGCCCAGGCCGCGCATGTGCCGATCGTGGTGGCCGTCAACAAGATCGATAAGCCGGGCGCCAACCCGGACAAGGTCCGCGGCCAGCTCACCGAATACGGTCTGGTTCCGGAAGAATACGGCGGCAACACCATGTTCGTCGACATCTCCGCGAAGCAGGGCACCAACGTCGACAAGCTGCTCGAAGCGGTGCTGCTCACCGCCGACGCCGAGCTCGACCTGCGCGCCAACCCGGATATGGACGCCCGTGGCGCCACCGTCGAAGCCCGACTTGACAAGGGCCGTGGCGCCGTGGCTACCGTGCTGGTGCAGTCCGGTACCCTCCACATCGGCGACGCCATCGTTGCCGGCACCTCCTACGGTCGTGTCCGCGCCATGCTCGACGAAAACGGCAACCACATGCAGGAAGCCGGTCCGTCCACCCCGGTGCAGGTGCTGGGTCTGACCTCCGTGCCGACCGCAGGCGACCTGTTCCTGGTGGCCTCCGACGACCGTACCGCACGTCAGATCGCCGAGAAGCGTCAGGCCACCGAGCGTGCGGCCCAGCTGGCCAAGCGCCGCAAGGTCGTTTCCCTCGAAAGCCTCAAGGAGCAGTTCGCCAAGTCCGAGGTGGATATGCTCAACATCGTCATCAAGGGCGATTCCTCCGGTTCCGTCGAGGCTCTGGAAGATTCCTTGATGAAGATCGAGGTGTCCGACGAGGTCGGCATCCAGGTGATCCACCGCGGCGTCGGCGCCATCACCCAGAACGACGTCAACCTGGCCACCGTCGACAAGGCCGTCATCATCGGCTTCAACGTCCGTCCGAACCGCCAGGTGGCGGATCTGGCCGAACGCGAAGGTGTGGAGATCAAGTACTACTCGATCATCTACAAGGCCATCGAGGACATCGAAGCATCCCTCAAGGGCATGCTCAAGCCGGAATACGAAGAGGTCGTCACCTCCCACTCCGAGATCCGCGAGATCTTCCGCTCCTCCAAGTTCGGCAACATCGCCGGCGTCATGGTTCAGGACGGCGAGGTCAAGCGTGGTACGAAGTGCCGTATCCTGCGCAACGGCATCGCCACCGTCAACGACCTCGAGATCTCCTCGCTGCGTCGTTTCAAGGACGACGTCAACTCCGTCAAGGAAGGCTACGAGGCTGGCATCAACCTCGGCACCTTCAACGACATCGAGATCGGCGATATCATCGAGACCTTCGAAATGCAGGAAATCGAGCGTAAGTAGCCGAGTGCTTCGAGCTTCGTATCGATAACCAGGTAAGGAACGCCCACAGCCGGTTCACGACTGCGGGCGTTCCGTGATACAATAAGAACTTTTCACCAAAAGGACAGCAATGGCAGGAACCAATCCCCGCGCCGCGCGCATCGCGGCGTTGATTCAGCGTGTGATCGCATCGTCCATGGAGGCGCAGCTGCACGACAAGCGACTGGCCAACGTGACCATCACCGAAGTGCGCGTCACCAACGATCTGCAGATCGCGAAAGTCTACTGGACCCAGCTCGGCCATGAAGGACACGAGCAGGGCGAACGCCGCCGCGCGCAGCAGGCCCTGAACCAGGCCAAAGGACGCCTGCGTTCCCTGGTAGGCACCAAGGCCGGACTGCGACTCACCCCGCAACTGGAATTCATCTTCGACGAAGTGCCGGGCGAGGCCCATGAGATCGAGGACATCCTCGCGCTCGCACACAAGCGCGACGAAGAACTCGCCAAGTCCCGCGCCAACGCGCAATACGCCGGCGACGCCGATCCGTACAAGCACGACGAGCCCGATGATGACGACTTCGACGATGATGACGATGTCGAGGTCGAGGATTGGGACGATGACGACGAAGCCTGACAACTCCGGTCTGCTGGTCATCGACAAGCCGCAGGGCGTCACCAGCCACGATGTGGTCGCGGCGGTGCGTGGCGCCCTGCAGATGAAACGCGTCGGCCATGCCGGCACGCTCGACCCGATGGCCACCGGCGTGCTGGTGGTCGGCTTCGGCAACGCCACACGTCTGCTCAACTACATCGTCGACCACGACAAAACCTACCTGGCCACCATCAGACTCGGCCAGCGCACCACCACGGACGACGCCGACGGCGAACTGCTGCCGGAGGAGGGAACTATCGCCGAATTTCCTTCACGACAGACCGTTGAAGACGTCATCGCCCATCATTTCACCGGGCGCATCGAGCAGGTGCCGAACTCCTATTCAGCTATCAAAATCAACGGCCAGCGCGCCTATGATCTGGCCCGAGAAGGCAAGGATGTGGACCTCAAGGCCCGTCCGGTGACCATCTCGGAATTCAGTGTTTCGGCAGTGCGATACGGCTATGCTTCGACCACATGCGCGGGATCACCTCTTGCCGATGCCGTCGAAATCGCCCCGGAGGAATCCTGGCATGCCGAAACCGACGGGCAAAACGAACCGAACATGCAGCCAGTCATGGAACTCGACGTGGCCGTGACCTGCTCGGCCGGCACCTACATCCGCGCACTCGGCCGCGATCTGGGCTCCGAACTCGGTCTCGGCGGCCATCTGACCATGCTGCGCCGCATCCGCGTCGGGCGTTTCTCGGTGGACATGCCGAACGTCATGACCGCCCATACGGAAGCCAAAACCTTCACCAACCGCGAAGGCATCGAAGTGACACGCAACCGTGCGGTGCTTGACGATGTCGAGCATGCCGTTGACCACGCACTCGACCTGGTCGCCAGCGCGGCCGCTTCCATGGACATGCTTCCCGTCACCGAACAGGAGGCGACGGACCTGCGGTTCGGCCGTAGAATCGCCCACGACATCCATACGACCATGGCCGCGTACGTTCCCGAAACCAACGATCTGGTGGCGATCGTGGAACGCGCCAAACGTGGCGAGACCAAGCCGGTCGCGGTCTTCAACTGAAACAATCAAGACCGGCCTGCACGCAATACGAACACGACAAACACACGGACAATACGCAAAGAAGGACACATGAAGACGATCACGCTTACCCCCGATGCCAGCGGCATGGTGGATTGGCCGACCCTGAGCAACGACAAGAAGTCCGTGGTGACCATCGGCTCATTCGACGGCATGCATCAGGGACATCAGGCGGTCATCCGCCGTGTGGCCGAACTCGCCGAACAGGAGCAGGCGTTCTCCGTGGTGGTGCTGTTCGACCCGCGTCCCGCGCTGGTGCACGCTTACGCCGCCAAACATGACGGTCAGGAACCGCCCGCAGGCACGCCTGACACGCAGGCGCTGACCAGTGTGGACGAACGGCTGCGCGCCATCGACGCCATCGGCGTGGACTACACGCTCATCGTGCGCTACACCATGGCATTCGCCGCGAAATCATACCGCTTCTTCCTTGGCCAGATGGTCGGCAAACTCGGCATGCGCACGCTGGTGCTCGGCTCCGACGCCGCCATGGGCGCGAACCGCGCCGGAAACGTGAAGGCCATTGAGAATCTGGCGCTCGCCACCGGCGTGTTCCAGCTGGAGGTCGTGGACGATTTCGGTCCGGGGCTGACCCGAGTGCCGGTCAATGCGAAGCCGGTGATGCCGTCCGAACCCGGCGAGCCTTCCGACCCTCTGGAGGGGGCTTCCAAGGCCGAACGACGCGCATGGAGCAAGAAGCATCAGGCCAAGGAAGTGCGCACGTGGAGCTCCACCAATGTGCGCTATCTGCTGAGCCAAGGCCGTATCAAGGACGCAGACGCGATACTCGGCCACGCGCATGCCGTGGAAGGCACCGTGGTGCATGGCGAGGAACGCGGCCGCACCATCGGATTCCCGACCGCCAATCTGAGCGAGAACGTCGCCGGATACCTGCCGGTGGACGGCGTGTACGCCGGCTGGCTGGTCGATTTGGGGGAGAAGTCCGCTGACGGTGGCGAAGAAGCCGGGGAGAAGCCGGCCGACGGCGTATCGCAGCAGTATGATGCTTCGTCCGTCAACGCGCGCGTGGCCATGCAGTCGCCACACCGCTGGCCGGCGGCCATCTCCATCGGCACCAAGCCGACGTTCAACGAGGACGGTGACGCCGAACGCGTGGTGGAAGCCTACGCCATCACCGATGACTGGTTGGACCTGTACGGCCATCAGGCGCGCGTGGAATTCGCTGGATTCCTGCGCCCGCAGATCAAATTCGATTCGGCCGACGATCTGGCGGCCGAGCTGAAACGCAACGTCGAGGAGACGAAGCGCCTCACCGCTTGAGACGGATCGGTTCGATTGATTTGATTGGTTCGATTGACGCGAATCATTGACGCCATCCGTGTTTTGTTACCCAAACGGGCTTTCCCGGGTTGCAAAATGCGGATGGCGATGCCGTTTGGGCATCGGCGACCTATCGCAGAATCGCGGCCAACGCGTCCTGCAACGTATCCGCCTGCACCACGCCCATTCCCGGCACGGCGACGTTCTTGCGCAGCGTCGGCACAACGGCGGTGGTGAAACCAAGACGCGCCGCCTCACGAAGCCGATATTCCAGTCTCGGCACCGGACGCACCTGTCCGGTCAACGAAATCTCGCCGATCGCGCACGTCGTGCGGGGAATCGGTTTCGATTTCGCAGCGCTCGCCAACGCGGCTACAATCGCCAGATCGCAACCCGGCTCACGCGCCTGACCGCCGGCGATTGTGGAAATGTACAGGTCGTTGGCCAGCAGATTGATGCCACCGTGACGATATAACACCGCCACCAGCATGGCGATACGGTTGGAGTCCACACCGTTCGCCGCACGACGTGGCGTCGGCAGCACCGACCTGGTGACCAGCGCCTGCACTTCAATCGGCAGACTGCGATGCCCATCCAACGTGAACGTCACGCACGTGCCATCCACCTGCGTCGCCGCAGAACCATTGCCGGTTGATAGGAACAGGCCGGACGGATCGGTCACCTCCTCAATGCCCTCGCCGCTCATATCGAAACAGCCGACCTCATCGGTCGGTCCGAAACGGTTCTTCACTGCACGCAGCATACGCAACGCGGTTTCGGCATCGCCTTCGAACTGACAGACCACATCCACCAGATGCTCCAACGTACGCGGACCTGCGATCGAACCATCCTTGGTGACATGACCCACCAAAAGCACTGGAATATCAAGGGTTTTGGCGGTGTCAATCAGCGCGCTCGCCACTTCGCGCACCTGCGTGGATCCGCCGGAGATGCCATCGACGTCCTGCGAGACGATGGTCTGCGCCGAATCGACGATGGCCAACGCTGGCTTGAACTGTTCGATAAGCCCCAACACCGTGGACAGATCCGTGGTGGAGGCGAGCAGCAGATTCGGCTCCATGGCGCCGATGCGCGACGCGCGCATGCGGACCTGCGCCTGCGATTCCTCGCCGGAAATATACAGTACGGTATTGCGCTCGGTGGCGAACGCCGTCAGCCTCGCCACATTGCCGGCGGTTTCCAGCAGCAATGTCGATTTGCCGATGCCCGGCTCTCCTGCGATCAGCGTGACCGATCCCGGCACGATGCCACCGCCGAGCACGCGGTCGAATTCCGAAAATCCTGTGGCGATTCTGGAGATGTTCTCCGTGCCTATGTCGGTGATCGGCCTCGCCGCGGACGATGCGACCGGATGCGATTGCGTGCGCGAGGTCCGTCCCGGAGCCGCGGTACGCGAGCCTGCCGCGGGACGGGCTTCATGGAATTCCTCAATGGTGCCCCATTGACCGCATTCGGGGCAGCGGCCGAGCCACTTCAGGCCGCTCCAGCCGCATTCGGAACAGAGGAATTGCGAGGACGTCTTTGCCATATCGCCGACAATACGGAGGTTTTGGGACAAGACGTTCGCGGGTGGCGTACTCGTTGCACAGACATTGCGCTGAAAACCGTTTCGGGAACTGGATTCCATGACTTCGAGGGGATGGTTGCGCGTCTTATGGCTGTGAAAGAATGACAAGCATGTCTGATACGCAGAATTCCTCTTCGCATGGCAAATTGATTGCCGCCGTCGTAGCAGCCGCGCTTGTGGTTGTGCTTGCTCTGATTTCCGCATTTGTGTGGCCTGGTTGGGCCTTGAACAAGAACGGACAGGCCGGTCAGGCCGGTCAGACGAGCCAGCAGGCTTCCACTTCGAACGGTACGGACGGCGACAAGACGGAGCCCACCAAACCGTCGATCGATGCCGTGGCATTGCCCGACGGGGCCAGCGAGCTGCTCAAGGCCATGCCGGATTCCGTATTGAATTACGCGCGTACCAAGGCTGACGCCAGCACGACGTGGTCCAGCACCTCTCCCGTCGAGGAATACGCGTTGACGTATTCCACCGGCAAGAAAGGACAGGACGTCACGCTGGAAGTGGGCCAGTGGAACGACGACGACAAGGCGAAATCCCAGTACGACACGCTGGCTGAAGCCATGACCGGCAAGGAGCTGGGAAGCGGCAACGTGAAGGTCTCCGGCAAGACGACCGGCGCCTACAGCGCCAAAGCCGATCCGGACGACGATACCAAGGCCGTTGCCGTGTGGCGCAACGATACGGTGGTTTTCTATGCCACCGGCGCGAAGAACGACATCCAGCGTTTCTACCAGCAGTTCCCCCTGTAACGTCGACGGAATCGTCTCGATGGCGAATCGCGGCCGGCTGATGGAATATCACGCGGAAAACGAAACGTGATTTTCCACCATATGAATGCCTGCGCGCGTATTCGTCCCCGAAGCAGTGTAGTATTGGGCAAGTTGCAAACTTTTACCCTTTGAGTTTAAGGAACGGAGGCTGAGATGGGCTCGGTCATCAAGAAGCGCCGCAAGCGCATGAGCAAGAAGAAGCATCGTAAACTGCTTCGTAAGACTCGCCACCAGCGCAAGTAGTCTTCAGGCGCGTGTGAAGCGTCCGCTCAAACAAAATCCCGCGATTCCTTTCGGAGTCGCGGGATTTTTGCTATCTGCGCGGCGGTGTCGGCCGGTATATTCCACACCAGCCGACACGCCTGCCTGTCAAGATCTCACTTGTTGGGGTTGTCCATCACGCGCGGGCCGTTCGGATCGCCGACGATGACCTGGTCCACCATGTTCAGGAACAGGCCGTGCTCGACCACGCCGACCGTGGTGATGAGGTCCTGCGCGAGCTCCTGCGGGTGGTCGATGCGCTCGAGGTGCAGATCCACCACATAATTGTTCTCATCGGTGCGCACCGGCTCGCCGTTCGCGTCGAGACGCAGCACCGGCTTGTAGCCCTTGGCCTCAAACTTCTTGACGACCTGGCCTGCGCCGAACGGAATCACCTCGACCGGCAGCGGGAACTTGCCGATGGTGTCCACGACCTTGGACTCGTCCACGATCCACACGATCTTGTTGGAGTTGGTGGCCACGATCTTCTCCCACAGGAGAGCCGCACCGCCGCCCTTGATGCCGTTGAAGTTCTTGTCCACCTCGTCGGCGCCGTCGATGGTCACGTCGATATGGTCGACGTCATCGATGTTGACGATCTTGATGCCGTAGCCTTCGGCCTGCTCCTGGGTGCGGCGGGAGGTGGTGACGCCCGTGAACTCGAGGCCTTCCTCCTTGACGCGACGACCGAGCTCGTCGACCAGGAAACGCACGGTCGAGCCGGTGCCCAGACCTGCGATCATGCCGTTCTGAATCAGCTTTGCAGCCTCGATGCCGGCCGCCTTCTTCAGCGCGTCCTGCTGTGCCTTGTCCATGATCCTCCTTCGATATGGGGTTAAGACCGTCTCCATACTATCGGATGCGTTGATTTTCAAGGCGCGAATGGTCGGTTGCGGGAGCAGGTGTCTGTTTTGGACTGCGGAAAAGTTTTCACGGAATGTTTCACGGTCCTGCGTGAGGTGGCGTGCAAAAAACCGCGCATGAAATGACATGTGGGGAGCGGCTTGCGTAAAGCGGCTCCCCACATGTCTCGCTCAGCTATGTTTGACCGCGAACGGCGCCTCGTCCAATACCAGCGTGCCGTCACCCATCACATAGCCTTCCACGGCGATATACCCACGGATGAGACGTGGATTGCCGTCGAAGGTCGGGCTGGATTCCGGTGGGGGAGTGAACCGCACCGTACCCGACACCGACAGGCCCGATGGGCTTGGACGATGCGGCAGTTTCGGCAGATCCTGCGATTGCGATGAAGCTGCCTGTTCCGGTGTCGATTCTTCGTCGTCTTGCGATTCGCTGTGCGATTCGTTCGCATTCTGCGGTACGGCCGTGCTGTCCGTGTCCGTGCCGTCCGCGTTGCCCGTCACCGGCTTGTCGTTCTCGTCGCCTTCACGGGGAAAATAGTCGGGTTTGACCAGCATCTGCGCATAGGATTGATGCGGTTCACCGGATTCGTCCGTTTTCCCGGATTCGTCCGGTTCGGCTGGACCGCCCGCGTCCGGGAAGCTGGATTCGGGTATGACCTTCGTCGCTTCGGTCTCGAGCATTGTGGTGGTTTCCGCCGGTTCGGTCTCGAGCACGGTCGTTTCCACCGCATCATCTGCGTCGTCATCGGTTGTCTGTCCGAAATCCGCAAGGTCGTGGGAAACGCCTTCCGGCTCCGCCAGCATGCTGGCGATCGAACGCGGCTTCGTGCTGTTGCTGGAATTAGCGGTATCGGCACCGGAATCGCCGGTGCCGGTCGTGGCGGAATCGCCTTGTCCGCGTCCCATGTGGTATTCGGCGGCGCTGATCGCACCATCCATCAGCATCCTCGCATCCTCGGGAACATCGGTGCCACGCGAATACTCGGAAGCCAGCAGCGACTGCCATCCTTCCAACGGCAGATAGCCTTCGCGCACATGCGAACGGCAATCGCCCGCATACGTGCGTGCCAGCTCGTCCACTTTCTCGTTGCCCGCGTTGCCGGCATGACCCTTGACCCACACGAATCGCACCGACCCCGCCCTATGCGCGATCTCATTGTCGATGGCGCGGATCAGGTCGGCGTTCTTCACCGGTTTCTTCTGCGAATTCTTCCAGCCGTTGCGCTTCCAACCCTGCACCCACTTGGTGGAGCAGTTGATCGCATACTGCGAGTCGGTCTCGATCACCAGGTCTTCGGAACCGGGATGCGCTCGCAACGCCTCCAGCACGGCGCATAATTCGCCGATCTGGTTGGTGCCGTTCGTCGCGCCGCCGGCATCGCAATCGCCGGCATGCTCGTGCCCCGGCTTGCCGCCTGCCGCGGGCTCGTGGTCGGCCCAGGCCCAACCCATCGGACCATTCGGATTGCCAAGCGCGGAACCGTCTGTTGAAACCGTAATCGTCATGCTTCTACCCTACGAAAGCCGCGCGACTCGCCGTTTGCCCGTCATACCGCATCGTCCGCCATGCCGTATCGCCTATCGATACCGCATGGCAACGGCATATGCGATTAGTCGCCGAGACACAGCATGACGGAGGCACGGAACATGCCGTCGCTGTGCTCGAAGGAGGCCGTGCCATGGTGCCGTTCGGCCGTCTCTCGTACGGTGGCGGTGCCCAGCCCCGTGCCACCATGTTTGGTCGAGACGAGATCGCCGTCGATCTGTTCGATGCTGGTGTCGGCTTCGCCGTACGTGTTGTCCACCGTGATGAACAGGGCCGCCGGAGGGCCGGAACGATACCGGATGCGCACTTTGAGCCGCCTCTCGCCCTGCGTTTGCTGGGTGATGGCCTCCGTGGCGTTCTCCAGCAGATTGCCGACCATGGAGCATAATTCCGCGTTGTTGATGTTGATGTATTGCGGCACCGCCGCTTTGACGTCCACATCCGCACCCAAATGCCGGACCCAATCGCAATAGTAGACAAGCACCGCGTTCAGCGACGCATGCTCGCAATACTGCATTGGTGCCGGTTGCAGCAGCCGGTGTTTGGACATCTCATCCAGATATGAGCGGATGCCATCCATGTCTTCAGCCGCGGCCAACGCCTGCAGTGAGTGGATGTGGTGACGCACGTTGTGCTTGATCTGACGCGCCTCACGGATCCGCTCGTTCATGTGTTGCAGCTGCAACGTCTGCAAAGCCTCATAATGCTGTCGCCTGCGGGCCGCGAGCAGACGGTCCGACTGCTGAATCATGTACCAGATGAGGAAATACGCCAACACCATGAAACAGGAATAGACCACCGCCACGGTGAACGCGATTTCCAGCATATGCGAGTCCAGCAGCGTGGAATTGTCCGCCGGCATGCACCACACCACAATCGCGGACGAAACGAACGGAAACAGCCAGATAAGCTGCCAGAAGCCTTTGCTGATGGATGGGGAATCGAATGTGGCTGGAATCGAATCATGCAGCGGATGCCAAAGCGAGACCAGTGCGACGACGTCAAGCAGCAGCAGATTGACCAGTCCCGGCCAGCCGACGCGGAGATTGGTTGAATCCGCGCCAAGAACGGCCACATCGATGACGAGCGACAGATAGTAGACGATCGCCACCATGTAGGAAGCCGTGGCCACAATCAGCAACAGTTGCCGCCATGGCAGTTCGGTCAGCCATCGCAGGACCAGCAGCACAAGCGGCGCGGTCGGAATGACCGTCCACAGTGATGGGATGCCCAGAGTGCCGCACAGCACGCCGCATAGCAGGAACCAGACCAGTCCGATGGACATGAACAGTGTGCCGTTACGGCGTGGATTGTCCATGTGACTCCATGCCATGATGAGGCACAATGCCAGGCCGGACAACGCGTTGAGCTGCTCTCCGATGGCGAAGAACAGACCTGACGGGGTGGTTTGGGCGATGCCGTTCCGGATGATTTCGCCGAGTGGTGCGAACATGTCAGTCCTCCGTACGCATGCGGGTGAACGTGTATTCCGCGTATGCGCGGCAGGTGGTGGTCACCGCCGTTTTCGTGATGGGAATGCGTTTGCCGCCTTTCATGACGAACTGCGCGTTGGTGATGCCGGACACGTAGTCGAAGTTGACGAGCACGCCTCGCGCGGTGCGGTAGAAGTTGTCGAACACGGTGAGCCGTTGGTCCACATCGGAGAAATTGGTGCGGATTTTGGTCTGGGTGCCGTCCGCGAACGTGAATTCCACGTAGTGCGCGTTGGACAGGGCGTATGCGATGAGCCGCCGGTCCATGGTCACGGCCGGATTGCCGAACGCCACATGCCAGCTGGAATCCACCGTGCCGGACGACTGCGCCTTTGCCAGATGGGTGACCGGCGGTTTTGCCTTCAGCTGCTCTTCGACGCGTTCCATGGTGGCTTCGAAGGTTTTGCGATTGACGGGCTTGAGCAGATAACCGCTCGCCTGCACCTCGTAGCCGAGCACCGCGAAATCGGTGCTGGACGTGATGAAGACGATCGCGCAGTCGTCGTTCTGATTGCGCAGCAGCCGCGCTATGTCCAATCCGGTGGTGGCATGCGGCAGATTCTCGTCGCTGAGATAACAGTCGAGCAGCAGCAGGTCGTAACGGCTGTTCTTCCAGCTTTCGATGAACGATTTCGCGTCGGGGAAAACGTCACAGACCGTTTGCATGGCATTCCTGCCGGCGGTTGCGCCGACGTTCCGGCCGTTGAAGTATTCCGCGCACATGGTGGCGATCAGTTCGCGTTCGGCAGGGTGATCCTCGACGATGGCGATGCGCACGTTCCCTCCTTGCTGTGCCGTGATTGCGCGGATGACGTTCCGGCTCTGCTTCCAAGCGTACCGGGAGAGGGAAATACGGGGTGCCGCGGAGCTTGCGTTTCATGCCAGAAAAGCACGTTTCGTGCCATACGGCGGATATCGACAACGAAAAAGACCCGCTCCATACGGAACGGGTCTTTTTCGCGCTACGCCTTGATTACTTGGCGGAACGCCGTATCACTCGGCCAGAGCCTTGTCCACGACCTCGGTGGCCTCGGCGAGCACCTTGTCCAGAGCCTCAGGGGATTCGAAGCTCTCGGCGTACACCTTGTAGATGTTCTCGGTGCCGGACGGACGGGCGGCGAACCAGTTGTCCTTGGTGGTGACCTTCAGACCGCCGATCTTGGCGTGGTTGCCCGGAGCCTCGGTGAGCTTGGCGGTGATGTCCTCGCCGGCCAGCTGGGTGGCCTCGACGTCGTCGCCGGTGAGCTTGGCGAACTTCTGCTTCTGCTCGAGGGTGGTCGGGGTATCGACGCGCTTGTACCAGCTTTCGCCGAAACGCTCCACCTGCTCCTGGTGCAGCTGGGCCGGGTTCTTGCCGGTCTTCGCGGTGATCTCAGCGGCCAGCAGGTCCGGAATCAGGCCGTCCTTGTCGGTGGTCCACACGCGGCCGTCCTTACGCAGGAAGGACATGCCGGAGCTTTCCTCGCCGCCGAACGCGACCTCGCCCTTGAACAGCGGGTCCACGAACCACTTGAAGCCGACCGGAACCTCGACGAGCTTGGCGTTGATGGAGGCGGCCACGCGGTCGATCAGGGAGGAAGACACGAGGGTCTTGCCGATGCCGGCGTTCTCCGGCCAATCCGGACGGTTGCCGCCGAACAGGTATTCCACGCACACTGCGATGTAGTGGTTCGGGTTCATGACGCCCCAGTTCGGGCAGACGATGCCATGGCGGTCGGCATCCGGATCGGTGCCGCCGACCAGATCGTACTTGTCCCAAGCGCCGTTGTTGAGGGAATCGACCAGACCCTTCATCGCGTACGGGGAGCTCGGATCCATGCGGATCTTGCCATCATGGTCGATGGTCATGAAGCTCCAGGTCGGGTCGACCTGCGGACGCACCACGTCGATGGTCAGGTTGTACTTCTCGTTCATGAGCGGCCAGTAGTTGACCGAAGCGCCGCCGAGCGGGTCGATGCCCAGGCGTACGCCGGAGGAGCGGATCACGTCGAAGTCGATGACGTTCTCCAGATCGGCCACATAGTGCTCACGGAAGTCGAAACGCTCAACCAGATCGGACTTGACGGCCTGCTCGAACGGCACGCGCTTGACGTTCCTGAAATCGCCGAGCAGCTCGTTGGCGCGGTCGGCGATGGCGTTGGTGACGTCGGCCGGAGCCGGGCCGCCGGTGACCGGATCGTACTTGAAGCCGCCATCGGTCGGCGGGTTGTGGGACGGGGTCACGACGATGCCGTCGGCCAGGCCTTCGCCGGTGAAACGCTGGGTGCCGTCGGCGGCGCGGTTGTGGGTCAGGATGGCCTGGGACACGACCGGGGTCGGGGTGAAGTCGTCACGGGAGTCGATGCGCACGGTCACGCCGTTGGCGACGAGCACTTCGATGGCGGTCTTCCAAGCCGGCTCGGACAGGGCGTGGGTGTCGCGGCCGATGTACAGCGGGCCGGTGACGCCGGCCTTCTTGCGGTATTCGGCGATGGCCTGCGTGATGGCCACGATGTGGGCCTCGTTGAATGAGGTCTTCAGGGACGAACCACGGTGTCCGGAAGTGCCGAAGGAGACGCGCTGCTCCGGAACGTTCGGGTCGGGGACGACGTCATAGTACTTTCCAATGACCTCGTCGACATTGATCAGATCTGCTGGGGTGGCGGGCATTCCCGCATTTTTTGCAACCATACCTTCATTGTGCCACGAGTTTGCGCGGAACGCGGAAAGTCATCCCACAATGTGCGATGAATACGTTTTCTTTTTGACGTCTCGGCGTGTCTCCAGTATGGAATTGGGGTTTCAGTGTCCCGATACCCGACGATTTGCGCATCGCACGCCGATAGTGTATTGTTTCTAACGAATTCGACTCATGCAGGGTTGCAAGTCAACATTTTTAGACGCAAGACCTGGAATGTGGCATTGGTTTGCCATGTTCCGGGTCTTTTTTGTTGCAAAAAAGCCGCGCTGCGTCATCGAATCCCATCGGAAGGAAATAGAAAGGAATCAGGATGGCTGACTCTCTCGCATCGCAGATCATCACTGCGATCGGCGGACCTGAAAACGTTCGCAGTCTGACGCATTGCGCCACCCGACTGCGCTTCGAGCTGGCGGACGCGTCCAAGGTGGACCAGAACGCCCTCGAACATATGAAGGGCGTGCTTGGCGCGGTCCCGCAAAGCGGTGACCGTTTCCAGGTCGTCATCGGCGGCGGCGTGGCCACCGTATACGAAAACATCATGCATCTGCCCGAAATGGCGAACGCCGGTGCCGCCTCCGCATCCGGCGAAGGCCAGAAGAGCAACGCCGACGTCAAGGCCGAGGCCCGTTCCAAGGCACGCGGCAAGGTGGCATGGCTGGACTCCTTCTTCGAGTATCTCGCCGACTCCTTCCGCCCGATCCTGGGCGTGCTGCTCGGCGCCTCCATCATCATCGCCCTGGTCAACCTGCTCATCTCACTGAACGTCATTCCGAATGACGAGGCCTCCGCCGGCTGGGTGTTCGTCAAGGCCATCTGGAAGGGCGTGTTCTACTTCCTGCCGATCATGGTCGCCTACAACGCCGCCAAGAAGCTCAAGGTCGATCCGTGGCTGGGCGGCGCCATCATGGCCATCCTCATGACCCCGCAGTTCACCAGCCTGATAGACGCCAAGACCACCACGTGCGTGGAGAACGCGGCTCTGGGCACCAAGTCCTGCACCGCCAACATCTTCGGCATTCCGATGGCGTTGAGCGACTACAGCGGCAACGTGTTCGTGCCGCTGCTCATGGCCGCCGTGCTCGCCCTCGTCTACCACGGATTGAAGAAGATCATTCCCGAAAGCGTCCAGCTGGTGTTCGTGCCGTTCTTCTGCATGATCATCGTCGGCGCACTGACCGCCTTCATCATCGGCCCGATCGGCGTGTGGGTCGGCAACGGCCTCGGCGTCGGCCTGGCTTGGATGAACACCCATGCACCGTTCATCTTCGCCATCATCATCCCGCTGCTGTACCCGTTCCTCGTGCCGCTCGGCCTGCACTGGCCGCTCAACGCCCTGATGCTCATGAACATCCAGACGCTCGGCTACGACTTCATCCAGGGCCCGATGGGCGTGTGGAACTTCGCCTGCTTCGGCGCCACCGCCGGCGTGCTCTTCATCGCCGTGCGTGACAAGGACAAGGACATGCGCCAGACCGCTCTCGGCGCGCTCGCAGCCGGCCTGCTTGGTGGTGTTTCCGAACCGTCCCTGTACGGCATCCACCTGCGTTACAAGCTGGTCTACAAGCGCATGCTCGTGGGCTGCGGCCTTGGTGGCGTCGTCATTGCCGTCCTCGGCTGGCTCTTCCCGTCCGTCACCGCCGCCGGCCAGACCGTGCATGGTGTGACCACCACCGCCTTCGCCTTCACCTCGCTGCTGACCATTCCGGTCTTCGACCAGATGTGGGTGTACGCGGTGTCCATCGCGGTCTCCTTCCTGACCTCCTTCTTCCTGATCATCACCTTCGACTACCGCACCCCGGAACAGAAGGCTGAAGTGCTGGCCCGCGCCGCCGCCGATCAGAAGGCCGCCGCTCCGGCGGTCGAAGCCAAGGAAGCCGCTCCGGCTGCCACCACCGCCACCGCGACTGCTACCGCCACCAAGACCGAAGCTCCGGCCGCTGCCGCCGCCGCGACCACCGTGGTGAACGCTCCGGTCGCCGGCCACGTGATCGCCCTGGACGAAACCGGCGATCCGGTGTTCGCCTCCCGCGCGCTCGGCGAAGGCGTCGGCATCCAGCCGACCGACAGCGAGGTCGTGGCCCCGGTCTCCGGCGTGCTGCAGACCGTCGCCGAAACCGGCCACGCCTTCGGCATCAAAACCGATGACGGTGTGGAAGTGCTCGTGCACGTCGGCATCGACACCGTGAAGATGAACGGCGAGGGCTTTGCCGTCAAGGTCAAGGCCGATGAGCGCGTGAATGCCGGCGATCCGCTGGTTTCCGTCGACTTTGCTAAAGTGAAGGACGCTGGATACAGCACCACCACGCTGATGACGGTGCTCAACACCGCCGCCCTCACCTCCGTCACGCCGAAGACCGGCATCGACGTCAAGGCAGGGGACGAGGTGATCGACATCCAGCGCTAACCTGTCACACAGAGGCGAAAAAGGGGTCGACGTGGACGTTCTTCGCGTATTCAACAACAATGTCGTATTGGCTAGAGACGGTGATCGTGAGGTGATTCTCACAGGCCGTGGAATAGGCTTCCAAGCCAAGCCGGGACAACATGTGGATGACGCGAAGATCGTCCGTCGGTTCATCCCCGTCGATGGCAAGGATCCCGACCACATGGCGCAACAAGTGGCCGGGATCCCGCCAGAAATCATCAGACTCGTCACGGATGCCATGAACCGTACGGGGCTGAAAGAACAGGCAGACAAGCAGCCAACCCTGGTCATGGCGCTCGCCGACCACATCTGCGGCGCGATACAACGCGCGCAAAGAAAACAGAACATCGAATATCCGCTCGAAGCGGAAGTACGTTCCCTATACGCCGACGAATACGCCAAAGGCGTGGCGATGGTCGACGCGATGAACACGTATTTGGGTGGCGCGTTGCCCCGCAGTGAGGCGGTGGCGCTCGCCTTGCATTTGGTGAATGCCGGATTCTCCGGCGGCGACCTGTCCGCCACCTACACCATGACCGGCATCATCCAGCAGATGATCGCCGTCATCGAAGGCGCGTACGGCATCACGCTTGCGCAGGACAGCGTCAATGTGGCGCGATTCATCACGCATTTGCGTTACCTGTTCGTACGCATCCACCAGCATGAGCAGCTCGACGATGAGCCGCAACCAATCATCGAATCAATCAAAACCTCATATCCGAAGGCTTGCCAGTGCGCAAGGCAGCTTGCCGTGGTGGTGAAGATGCGTCTTGGTTCCGACCTTACGGAAGCCGAAATCGCCTATCTTGCCCTGCATGTGGCGCGCGTGACCAACGGAGTGAATCGGCAGGACGACTGAGTTTCCGGTATCTTCCGATATTCAGCAGCCCGTTCCGCGCATTCCTGACGGTTCCTAATCGTTCGACTGTTCGGCCGGCTGCCCGCTTGCCTGTTCGGTCGGCTGCGGTTTCGTTGGCGTAGCCGACATATTCGCGTTCAACGCCAGTATGCCGGTATCTTCGGAAGCGGCCTCCGGCACGCGCACGCATAGGGCCTGACGTTCCACACTGAAACGGATGTGCTTCGTTTCAGGCAGCATATCGCCATCCACCTGCGCCAAAACAGGCCTCTCCAAAGTGATTTCCGCGCTGACGCCCTGCACCTGGTCGACGGTGGAGTTCGTGGACAGCGGACTCTGCTGAGCTTTGCCGGTGATGGTCTGGTGCAGCACGTCGCCGAACAGATTCGCCCAACCGATCAGGCCGCCGGACGTATCGATGATCTCGTAGTCGAGGATGCCATCGTCATAGGAAGCTTCGGGCATCAGCGAAAACATGGGGATCTGGCCGCAATTGCCCGCCATGAACGTACGGAACGTGAGACCACGCGTGGAATGCGTGCTGCCGTCGGCGCTGGTGATGGTCACATTGCCCTTGTACTTCGGGGCGAACAGATTCTTCACGCCCGACACGAAATACGCCAGCCAGCTGATGTTCTTCTTCAATTCCGGATCGGTGTCGTCGATCATCAGTGCGTCGAAACCGATGCCGGCGATGATGAGGAACGCATGCCCGTGGTCGGTGGTCTCATCATCCAGAAGGGTCAGACGGCCCACATCCACCAGACGGGAGCCGTGCGACGTGGCCACGGTGAGCGCCGCATCGATATCGTCTACGGGAATGCCCATATTGCGGGCGAACAGATTGCCGGTGCCGATCGGCACGATGCCCAGCGCATGCCCGGTACCCGACAGCGCGCTCGCGACGGTACGCACCGTGCCATCGCCGCCGACAGCCACCACCACATCGGCACCATGGTCCAACGCTTCGAACGCGCAGGCGCGACCGTCCTTGTCGAGCTGCGTTTCGATGAATTCGATCTGGGTGAGATGCTTCGCCTCGCAGAACTCCTTGATATGCTGCTTGCGCTGTTCCGCCTGGGGCTTTGAAGGATTGACTATGAACGCGTAATGCACTTGGTCATCGTCACGCTTGTCAAGCTTCTCCGCGAGCGTACGGTGCTTGTACGCGCGGTATCCGAAGAAGGCGGCCGCGCATACGGCGACCACGGCGATGATGACGAGCAGGACGATAACTGGCATAGGCATGCCTCTATTGTCTATGCGATTGCGCAAAAAGACGAATTCGACATGAAAAATTCGGCGTTCCCTCACGTTATATCCAAAAATGAGAACGATGGCGTCAGTGTCTGCTTTCGGCACTAGGCTGGGAAGCATGCTTGATATTCAATTCATTCGTGAACATGCTGACGTTGTCAAGGAATCCCAGCGTAAGCGTGGCGAATCGGTCGAACTGGTCGACGAGGTGCTGCGCTCCGACGAGGTTCGCCGTTCCTCTCTGAAGGAATTCGAAGCTGCCCGCGCGCAGCAGAAGGAGATCGGCAAGAAGGTCGCCGCCGCCCCCGCCGACGAAAAGGCCAAGCTGATCGCCGCAACCAAGGAACTCTCCCAGAAGGTCTCCGAATACAAGGCCGCAGCCGACGCCGCAGCCGAGGAATACACCACCGCCATGTGGAAGCTGTCCAACATCGTCGAGCCGGAAGCTCCGGAAGGTGGCGAGGACGACTACGTCGTGGTCAAGAAGGTCGGCCAGATCCGTGATTTCGCAGCCGAAGGCTTCGAGCCGAAGGACCACCTGACGCTCGGCCGCGGCGTGGCCGGTATCGATATGGAGCGCGGCGTGAAGGTCGGCGGCTCCCGCTTCTACTTCCTGCGCGGCCAGGTGGCCCGCATGCAGATCGCCATGCTCACCATGGCCGTCGACCAGGCCGAGGAACACGGCTTCACCCTGGCCATCACCCCGACGCTGGTGCGTCCGGAAGTAATGCGCGGCACCGGCTTCCTCAACTCCCACGCCGACGAAATCTACCGCCTGCGCGAGCCGGACGACCAGTATTTGGTCGGCACCTCCGAAGTGGCGCTCGCCGGCATGCACGAGAACGAGATCCTGAACCTTGAGAACGGCCCGCTGCGCTACTGCGGCTGGAGCTCCTGCTACCGCCGTGAAGCCGGCGCAGCAGGCAAGGACACCTCCGGCATCATCCGCGTGCACCAGTTCGACAAGGTGGAGATGTTCGTCTACGCCAAGCAGGAGGACTCCTACAAGGAGCATGAGCACCTGTTGGCCATGGAGCAGGAAATGCTCGGCAAGGTCGAGGTGCCGTACCGCATCATCGATACCGCCGCCGGCGATCTGGGCTCCTCCGCGGCACGTAAGTTCGACTGCGAGGCTTGGGTGCCGACCCAGGGCCGTTACCGTGAGCTGACCTCCACCTCCAACTGCACCGAGTATCAGGCCCGTCGTCTGAACATCCGCGAACGTATGGAGGATGGCAACACCCGCGCCGTCTCCACGCTGAACGGCACGCTGGCCACCACCCGTTGGCTGGTCGCCATTCTCGAGAACCACCAGCAGAAGGACGGCTCCATCGAAATTCCGAAGGCCATGCGTCCGTACATGGGCGGCAAGGAAGTCATCGAGCCGACCAAGTGGGAAGCCTGATTTTCCAAGACGTTCGCGTCTGATATGAATCCGTGAAAGCGGCGTTGGCATTTGTGCCGGCGCCGCTTTTCGTATGTTGGACGGTCCCAGTGCCGTTTGTGTCGTTCTGGGCAGATGCGTGTGCGGTTTTCTGTTGGAAGCGACGGGGATGGAGGCTGTGCCAGGTGTCGCACTTCCGCGCACTGTGGTATATTGGCGTTTCGTGCGTAGCAGCGATGTTAGGCGCAAAGGGTAGATGTCTGAGCGGTCTAAAGAGACGGTCTTGAAAACCGTTGAGGTGCAAGCCTCCGCGAGTTCGAATCTCGCTCTGCCCGCATCAATCAAGGGCTTACCGAAGGATTTTTCGGTAAGCCCTTTTCCATGCCGTTTATGGCGATTGTCGTTGTCGTGGCGGCAACGTCACACAATCCGTCGATCCGCGGCCCAACGGGTGAGCTCGGAACGGTTCGACAGCTGCAGTTTGCGCAGCACCGAGCTCATATGGGTCTCCACGGTCTTGATGGAGATGAACAGTTCCGAAGCCACCTCCTTGTACGTGTAGCCGCGCGCGATCAGCCGCATGACCTCCTGCTCGCGGTTGGACAGCCGGTCCAGCTCGTCATCGTGGATCGGGCCGCCGAACGCGCCGTTCGCGCTCGGGCCGTTCTGGAAGGCGGACAGCACGAATCCCGCCAATTTCGGCGAGAACACGGCGTAGCCCTCATGCACCTGCTTGATGGAGGACACCAGGTCGTCGCCGGAAATAGTCTTCGTCACATATCCCTGCGCACCGGCGCGGATCACGGAACCGACATCCTGCGGAGAATCCGACACGGACAGCGCGAGGAAGACGGTATCGGGGGAGTATGCGCGCGATTTCGTGAGGATTTCGGCGCCACCGCCGTTCTCGCCGCCCGGCACATGCACGTCCAGCAGCACCACGTCCGGTTTGGTCTGCGCGATCATCGCCACTGACCCCTCCACGTCGGCCGCCTGTCCGACCACGTCGAAATACGGCTGCAACGTGGCGATCACGCCCGCGCGGAACATCTCATGGTCGTCCACGACGGCGATTCTGATGCGCTGTTCCCGCTCGCTCATTCCTGCTCCTTGGTTCGATTGATTCATTGCCGCACCTGCTGCATGTGCCGTGTTCATTGCGCCGATTGCACGCCCGTATCGCCGTTCGCTGTGGTGGTCGTAGCGCTGTCCGCATCCTCCGCCGCTCCTGAAATCGGCATGTGCATGCGCACCTCCGTGCCCCAGCCGGGCCTCGACACAATCTCCACTGTACCGCCGCGGCGCTTGATACGTCCGATGATGGACTCGCGGATGCCCAGGCGATTCGCTGGAATGGCGTCGACGTCGAAGCCGTCGCCATGGTCGCGTACGAACACCTCCACCAGCTTGTCGCCGGCCTCGCAGTAGACGGACACCGGTTCGCCGCCATGCGTCACGGCGTTGACGAGCGCCTGCTGCGTGGCATCCAACAACGCGTCGGTCTGCGCGCTCGGCCGCGCGTCGCCCACCGTCACCACCTCGATCGGCTTGCCATGCGTGTCCTCCACATGCGCTGCGATCTGCTTCAAACCGGCGTTGACGGAACGATCCGACGTGGTGCGCTCCTGATATAGCCATTCGCGCAACTCGCGTTCCTGCTGCCTCGCCAGTGAAAACACGGTCTGCTGGTCATCGGCATGCAACTGGATCAGCGCCAGCGTTTGCAGCACGCCGTCGTGCAGGTGGGCGGTCATGTCGGCGCGCTCCTCCTCGCGTTCCTTCAGCGCGCGCTCCGTGCCCAAATCACGCACCAGCGTCATAATCCACGGCACAATCGCCAGCAACACGCCGACAAGCAGCGCCAAACCGGCGACGAGCATGGTGAACGTGGCGTGCCGTGCGGACTGCATAATGCGCACGTGGGTGGCGATGTAGATCGCGTACGCGACGAAAATGACCGCGATGCCGCCGAGCATCGTCCATAATTGGCCGTCCTTCGCGTTGAACCGCAGCCAGGAGACGCCGACGCCGACCACGCCGAGCAGCAACGGCACAATCAGCGTGCCTTCAATGCCTTTCGCCGCCATCGCCACGCATAGGCCCAGCATAAGCAGTCCCGCCATGGCCAGCAGCGCGGGTCTCGGCGCGTTGGCGAACATCTGTTCCAGGCTTTCGGACGATTGTGCTCCGCTGCCGGATTGCATGCCGTCCGCGTTGCCGTCGCTGTCTTGCGATTGCGCGCCGCCGTTTCCGACGTTCCTTAGGTTTCTTACGTTCCTCACGTTGCCGTGGGACAGCGGCGCGTTCTCGACGGGCTGGCTGCCGGCGATGACGTACGCCTGCTGGACCGGGTCTCCGACGGGTACGGTGATCCACAGAAAAATATAGGCGATCGCGCCCGCACCGAAGAAAAACGTGGTGACCACGAAAATGAAACGGATGAGATGAACTGACACGCCCAGATGTATGCTGATGGCCTTGGCCGCGCCAGCGACCTCGCGGCCGTACGTCGGGCGCAGCAATGGCAGTCGCGCCGGCTTGGACGGCACGGGACGGCCTTCGCGCAGGGCCTGTTCGTAGCACCAGCGCATGTAGACCGCGCTGGCCTGGTCGTACTGTTCCTGCGTGTATCGCGGTTTGGCTAAGGACTTCATGCTTCCATTGTGCCCTGTCGGGGATGCCGATTCAGGGCTTTCAGCTGGTGTTCAGGGCAGATTCAGGGTGTTCCCCGATACGTATGACGGCTGCGGATTGCTGTAATGGAGATATGAGCAACGCAAACAACAATCCGCAAGGCGGCAGTGCCGCTGGTTCTGCCGAACCGCAATCGCAGCCACGGCCGCCGATGTATCAGCCGCAGCCGAATCGCGGCAATCGATTCTTCGCATGGATCCGCTCCAGCCGGATCACGCGCGGCCGCAACCGGTGGATCGCAGGCGTGTGCGACGGCGTGGCGCGCCGCTTGGGATGGAACGCCACCCTGGTCCGCGCGCTGGTGATTCTCACCTCGCTACTGTTCGGCGCCGGAGCGGCGTTCTACGCATTGGCCTGGTTCCTGCTACCGGACGAGACGGATGGCCGGATCCTGTGCGAGGAGCTGGTCAACGGCCATTGGGATTGGAACTGCGCGGGCGCGCTGGTATGCGCCGCGGTGGCGCTGTGCCTGCCCGGCGCCGGATGGCTGGCGTTCGGCGTGGCCGTGCTGGTGTTCTGGCTGCTGGTGAACCGCCAGTCGTATGCGGCGAGCTGGCAGCCGCCGCAGCAGGGCGGATCGTGGCCTGGGCAGCCTGCTCATCCCGTTCAGCCGGGACAGCCGGTGCGGCCTGCGCAATCGCTATATATGCCGCAGCCGATGTCCACGAACACGGCCACCACTGCAAACATGCCCGGCACGCCAGGCCAGCCGATGCCGCGGCCGACGTGTCCCGCGCCTTCCGGCTACCAGCAGTACGCGCGTCCCGTCCAATCGCCATACCAGACGTTTCAGCAGCCGGTGAACCCGCCTGCAGCGTTTGCCGCGGCCAATGTGCCGCCGACCTTCACCGCTCCGCCGACGGTGGCGGCGCCGCAGTCGAAACGCGCCCGCCGCAAGCCGGCCGGACCGCTGCTGGTACTGGTGACGCTTGGCTTGGCATTGCTGGCGATCGCCGGATCTGGCTGGTACGCCATTACGATGCCGGTTGATTGGGATTACGCCTTGCGCGTGCTGCGTCTCGCCACACTGTGCTGCGGCGGCATCTGCCTGGGAATCGGCGTGGTGATCGTCGTGCTTGGTTGCATGGGCCGTCGCACCGGCGGCCTGCATCCGCTGGCATGGTGCGCGGCGTTCATGGCCGTGGTGATGACGTTCTGCACGAGTGCGGTGGCATGGGAAAGCCGCGATTGGATGATGTCGAATGACTACCGCCGCACGACGGTCTCCGGCATCGTGACATGGAGCGACACCAGCGACGCCCAGATGAAACGATACGAACAGGGACTGGTGGTGGTCGGCAAGAACTACGCCAACGATGTGCTCGACATCGATTTGAGCGGATATCCGGCAGCGCATGGCAAGCACAAGGTCAAGCTCAACGACGGCACGTACGGCGAAAGCTCATGTCCGACAGGGAAGCTGAATCTGGTGGTGGTGAACGCCCAGGTGGTGGTCACGCTGCCGGACGGATGCCAGTGGTCGGTCAGCGATCCGGACGACGGCTACACCAACGTCACGGATTACATAGGAGGGCCGGACGGGATTACGTTCTTCAACGGCACGGGCTTCATGGGCCTGTCCCTCGACGAGAACGATGATTCGGGACTCGGCCATCATGGCGTGAACAAGGGCGTTCCGGCGCTCAACGGCACCACCGATTTCGACGATTCCGGCGATGATGATGCGGGCGATGCCGGTTCGGATACGGAGAACGATTCGCAGGATTCGGTATACGCCGGCACGGATCTCGACAAGGCATTCAAAACGATCTACGAGAACAAGTGGTATTGGCCGTCGATCGATTCGGACAAGGCTCCGGAGGAACCGGATCTGTATGTCAACGTCGATGGAACGGTCGGCGGCAGTGTCACCATGCAGTACACGTCCGACAGCAAGCTGCCAGTGGGAACGACGGGCGGCCAATCGCATGGCAGCGTCGATGGAAAGAACGTCGGGAAAAGCGCCAGCGGAAAGGAAACGAAATGAGTGACGAGAAAACCCGTGAAGTGCCGTTGACCGACGTCATGGGAATCGCGGAGGTCTCGGACGAGCCCACGGAAACCCTGCCGGCCGTCGACGATCCGGGCGAGGCGAAGACCGAATCGTTCCAGAAGCCGTTCGACGGCGGTCCGGAAGCGCAGAGGAAGTTCGAATCGCAGGACGAGGCCGAATCGCTGGAAACCTCCGGGCAAGACATGCGCGGAAGCTTTGCGGGCCGTTCGGCACGTCCGACCGGTTCCGTCAAATCGGCTGATCCAGCCAAATCAGCCGAGCCGGTCGACCCCTCCAAGCAAGTGCGCATCGGCAAAACGGACGGCGAGCTGGTAATCCGCCCGTCCGGACCAAGCGCCGGAACCATCGTGCTGGGCGTGTTCTTCTGCCTGATCGGCCTGATGTCCATGCTGTGCCTGCTGCCCATCGGCGCATGGCGGTGGATGCCGAATCCCTCGACGCTGTTCTTCTACGTGGTCGGCGGTCTCGGCGCGCTGCTGCTCATCATTTCCGTGGTCTGGGCCGTCGTCGCCGCGGTGCGTCTGCGCCGACGGGAACGCCAGTCAGCAGAGCAGTCCCCAGAAAGCCAGCAGCGCCAACGATAGCGCCGCCGACACCACCACACACGTGGCCACGATGACATGGCCGGATCCGATGCATGCTTTTCCATCTTTTCCTATATCGCATCGGCTTCCGGCTGCGGCATCGTGGCCATTATTCATATCCGCATCGTCGTCTATGCTTGCAATCGCGCGATTCCTAGCATGACGACGGCACGCGTCCACGATGATTTCCGCCAACAGCCAGGCGAACGCGACAAGGCTCAGCCATGTGAGCATGACGATGGCATGCCAGTTCTTGGCAAGCACCGCCGAATTGTCGGTCAACGAGATCGCATCAATGATGACGGTGACCAGATACGCCAGGAACACGCCGGTCGTGCCGACGGCAAGGAGGGTGTTGAGCGCCAGTGCGACGCGCATGCCGACCGGGAATCGATGGTCGGTTATTGCGATTGGACGTGCCGCATTCGGTTGTGTGGATGGGCCTGTCGATGTGGTCGCATCCGTTGAAAACATTGAAGTCGAATCCGTTGGCTCCGCCGGTTCCGTCGAAGCCGAATAGTGCGATACCCGCCGTGACGCACGGCGCTCGCGCACCCAGCCGGCGATGAGCAGAATTGGCGCGCCGCACATCGCCAGCAGCGCGCAGAGCAGGCAAACCGCGATTGCGCCGACAATCACACCCATCGACTTCACCAGCGCGGGCGGGGTCTTCAGCGGTGCCGCGACCGTCTGATTCGGCTGCGTTCCGGCGATCATCGGCGTTGCCCAGCCGTTCGCGCCCGTGCCGCTCGTCACCGCGTTGATCCAATCCTCCAGATCGTGCGTGTAATGCGGTTCCAACGGCAGTCCCGGAACCGTCTGATTCGAACCGGTTCGAAGCTGATGGTTCGCGTCATAATACCGCAGCGTCACATTCGTATTGCCAGCCTGGTTTGCGGCTTTGATCAGCAGCCGCGCGCCCTGTTCGACCGGCATGGCTGTGTCCTTGACGCCATAGTTGATAAGCAGCGGCATGGTAAGCGATGTGTGGTATTTCGCGGCGTCGAAATCCGCATAGGCGAGTCCCATGCGTTGTGTGCCAAGGCTGGTAATGCGCGGAATAAGCTGCTTGACGGCATCGGGTGCGCCCGCGGCGGTCAGATAATTGGTGGCTGCGAGCGTCATCTGCTGACGGCCCGAAACGACCGGGGGAGAGGTGAGGATGGCGAAGGCAAGATCCGGATGCTGTTGCGTCAGCACGGTGGCGATCCATGTGCCTTCCGATTCGGCGTAGATGCCGGTTTCCGATCTGCTTACGCCCGGCCATTTTCTCAGGATTTCCAGCGATTTCGCATAGTCGTGCGCGCTGGACACGTAGTCGCGGTGCAGCATGGTGTAGTTGTCGAGCCGCTTGTCCGGCACGAGAGTGGTGATGCCGGCCGACGCCATCGCGTTCGCCACGTCGCCGAACGCCTCCGACGATTTGCCGGTGCCCGAACCGTGCAGGAACAGGCATGCGGGACGATCTGCCGGCGCGTCGAGCGGCTCGCGAACGATGGCATTCACGGTTTTGCCGCCGTCCAACGCGACCGTGATATGCGTTTCCTTGGTGCGGTACGCGCCCTCCTGCGGGGTTTTGAGCACGGCACCTGTGGCCGGGTCAACGGCTTGGATAGCGGTATTGGTCGTGGTGAGCGTGATATGGTCCGTGAACGGCTCGACCTGCCATTTCGGCGCCATCGCATTGCCGAGCGCGCATAGGACCATGGTCAGAAGAAGCGCCAGCGCGGTAGTCGCCGCGCAGGTGACGAGAATTCGTTTCACAATGCTTCGCACGGTACGCCACTCTAGTCGTATTCGGCGTGCGTGGCGCGGAAAACACGGAATCATGGGGAATCCGCGGAACGATCGCAATTCCTGCGCCGCGAGTCAATGCTCCCGTGCCGTAAAACAATACGAAATCAGGGGAAAATCGCAATAATCCCCTCCACAATCCACCTGTGGATATGTGGAAACCCGTCGGTTTCGCCGCACCTTTCCGCCAAACCGACGCTGAGCGTCCTCCAACCGTCGGTTTGATATTGCGATTTCCGCCAAACCGACGCTTAGGCCCTCCTCAGCGTCGGTTTCGCGGATTGGGGGCGATGGGATCGACGCTGAGATGGGATTTGGGGGAGAAGGATGGGAAGGTTGGGATGGGGCTAGGCGCGGGCTTCGTAGCGACGGGTGTAGAGCACCAGCAGGATGACGGCGAGCAGGCTGATCGGCGCGCCTGCGATGCCGGTGAAATGGTAATTCATCGCCGTCGCGGTCAGTGCCGCTCCGCCGACGATGGAACCGATCGCATTGCCGAAATTGAAGGCGATTTGTACGGCGGCACCGGCAATCAGCTCGCCGCCGCCTTCGCCCGCCTGCACCATCAGCAGTTGCTGTGGCGATGAATTGAAGAACAGCGCGAAACCGATGATGAACGTCAGCAACGCGGTGGTCGCATGATTACCGGGCAACAGGAAGACCAGCAACAGTCCGCACAAGGCGATGCCGTGCGATAGCGCCGCGGTCGCGCCCGCCTTCCACAGGTCGGTCAGCCTGCCGCCCACGATGCCGCCGACCACCATGCCGAGGCCGGCGAGCACCATCAGCATCGGCACCATCGTCGCCGACCATCCGCCGGTTTTCTGCAACCACGGCGACACGTAGCTCCACCAGCAGAAGATGCCCGAATTGCCGAAGAACACGGCCAGCAGAATCAGCCACGGGCCGGGATGGGTGAGGAAGCGGAACTGCCCCTTGATGCCGGCGTCCTTGATCGGATCGATGGACGGCACCCACGAAATCACCACGACGATCGTCATAAGCGCCCAGGCGGCCAGAATCGCAAACGCCAGCCGCCAGGACATCGCCTCGGCGAGCAACGTTCCCGCGGGCACGCCCAGCATGTTGGCCACCGTCTGGCCCATCACCATCATGGACACGGATTGCGCCTCCTTGCCCTTGTCGGCAAGCGTTTTGGCGATCAGCGTGGCCGTGCCGAAGAACGCGCCATGCGGCAGGCCGGAAATGAAACGCGCCACCAGCAGCATCGGCGAGCAGAAGGAGACGGCGCTGAGCGTGTTGCCGACCAACGCGATGGCCGTGAACAGGATGATGAGATGCTTCGGCGGCACCTTGCGGCCGAACACCAGGATCAGTGTGCCGACACACACGCCGATGGCGTATGCGGAGATGTAATGGCCGGCCGCGGGAATGCTGACATGCATGGCGGTGGCCGTCTGGGGCAGGATGCCCATCATCACGAATTCGGCGGCGCCGAGGATGAAGGCGCCGGAGGCCAGCGCCAGAATGCTTCTCTTCATGGGGATTCCTTATTTTGGATTGTCCGCCGAACCAGCACTTGGATGGTGCCAAGCGTCGGTTCGATATTGCGATTCCCGCGAAACCGACGGTGAGACGGTGCCAAGCGTCGGTTTGATGGAAAGGCAAAGAAAAAGGCGGAACCGAAGTTCCGCCTTAGTTGTCGGGCTGGCGGGATTTGAACCCGCGGCCTCTTCGTCCCGAACGAAGCGCGCTACCAAGCTGCGCTACAGCCCGTTTGGCAACAGTTGGATATATTACACGATTGGGCGCTGTATGCAAGGTCGGCGTGTCGCGTGTTGTGTAGTGGCTTCTCGGTACACTTGGGGCTTATGACTGAGACCAACGAATCCCAAGAGAATCAGAACGAAGAAGAGGCCGCAGTTCCCACCATGACCACGGTGGAACGCGCCGAAATGCTGCTGCAGCAGGATGCTGCGATTCGCGCCAAGATCAACGGCGGCGCCGCGCTGGACGAGGCCGTGGACCCGTCCAATAAGGAATTCGGCCCGCTGGCCCACCCGGAGCAGGTGCAGATGCGTGTGGCCAAGCGCGCCATGATGCTTAAGGAAGGTATCCAGCCGTACCCGGTGACCCTTGACGTCACCGCCACCATCGAAGAGGTCCGCGCCAAATATGACGGCAAGCTCGAAGCGGGCGACGAGACCGAGGACGTGGTCGGCATCGCCGGCCGTGTGCTGTTCCTGCGCAACGCGGGTGGCCTGTGCTTCGTGCAGCTGTCCGCCGGCGACGGCACCAAGATCCAGGGCATGATCTCCAAGAAGGAGATCGGCGCCGACTCCCTGAAGCAGTTCAAGCAGCTGGTCGACTTGGGCGACCACCTGTTCATCAAGGGCCGAGTGATCGCCTCCAAAACCGGCGAACTGTCCGTGTTCGCCACCGAATGGGCAATCGCCGCCAAGGCGCTGCAGCCGCTGCCGGCGCTGCACAAGGACCTGAACGAGGACACCCGTACCCGCAAGCCGTACATCGGCATGATCGCGGACGAGAAGATCCGCAACATGGTGCGCAACCGTTCCAAGGCCGTCGCCTCCCTGCGCAAGACCTTCGCCGACCATGACTTCCTCGAGGTCGAGACCCCGATGCTGCAGACCGTGCACGGCGGCGCCGCGGCCCGTCCGTTCACCACGCATATGAACGCCTTCGACCTTGACCTCTACCTGCGCATCGCGCCGGAACTGTTCCTGAAGCGTTGCCTCGTCGGCGGCATCGACCGCGTGTTCGAAATCAACCGCGACTTCCGCAACGAGGGCGTCGACGCCACCCACGCCCCGGAATTCACCATGGTCGAGGCATACCAGGCCTACGGCAACTACGACACCATCGGCGCGCTCGTCAAGCAGCTCGTGCAGGACACCGCCATGGACGTGTTCGGCAGCCACAAGGTGACGCTGCTGGACGGCACCGAATACGATTTCGGCGGCGAATGGAAGACCATCAGCATGTACGACTCCCTTTCCGAGGCCCTGGGCGAGGAAATCGTGCCGAACGGCGGTCCGGACAACCCCGGCACCTCCGTGGAGCACCTGGGCGAGATCGCCGACAAGCTCGGCGTGGAACGCGACGACGTGGAGAACCACGGCAAGCTCGTCGAACACCTGTGGGAGCACTTCTACGAGGACAAGCTTTACGAGCCCACCTTCGTGCGTGACTTCCCGGTCGAAACCTCCCCGCTGGTCAAGGGCCACCGCACCAAGCCCGGCGTGGTGGAGAAGTGGGATCTCTACGTGCGCGGCTTCGAGCTGGCTACCGGCTACTCCGAGCTCAACGACCCGATCGTGCAGCGTGAGCGTTTCGTGGCCCAGGCCAAGGACGCACTCGCCGGCGACGAAGAGGCCTGCGACATCGATGAGGACTTCCTCGAGGCTCTCGGCGTGGGCATGCCTCCGGCCGGCGGTATGGGTATGGGCATTGATCGACTGCTTATCGCCTTGACCGGTGCCACGATTCGCGAGACCATCACCTTCCCGCTGGTCAAGCCGCTCGTTGGCTGATTAGGCATACTCTGGCTCCCCTCAGAGAGGGGAGCCAGAGTTATATATGAAAGGGATTGCTTATGTCTATCGGCTTATGGGTTCGGGGCGCGCGTCCCAAGACCTTGGTCACTTCCATCGCGTCGGTGATGGTTGGGGCGACGATGGCATACGCGCATATCGAGCAGTCGGGCACCTGCATCGCAATATATCCCGAACCGGCCTCCTGCGCCACGGCCCGTGAACAGCAGACCCTGCTGATGGACCGATTCTGGCCGGTGACCATCCTGTGCCTGCTAGTCGCGCTGTTCCTGCAAATCGCCGTCAACTATGCGAACGACTATTCCGATGGCATCCGCGGCACTGACGCCGGGCGTGACACGGACGAATCGAAATCAGGCAAACCCCAGCGACTGACCGCATCCGGACTGGTACCGGCCAAGCATGTACTGTTCGCGGCGATGATTTGCGCCGCCATCGCCTGCATATGCGGCATTGCCGCTATCGTGATTTCCCAAGCTTGGTGGCTGTTTGCCGTGGGTGTGGCCTCCTTGCTGGCCGGCTGGTTCTACACCGGTGGCAAGCATCCGTATGGATACGTCGGGCTGGGAGAAGTCGGCGTGTTCCTGTTCTTCGGCTTGGCTGCGGTATTGGGCACCGAATACGCGCTGTGCGGCACGGTGGACGTCGGCGGACTATTGGGTGCTGTGGCGGCTGGCCTGTTCTCCTGCCTGATCATGATGGTGAACAATATCCGTGACATCGACGAGGATCGTGAGCATGGTAAGTGCACGCTGGCCGTACGGCTGGGGGAATCCGGCGCGCGTACGCTGCTGATTGTGTGCTGCGTGGCCGCGTGGGCCATAGCCCTGCTCATGTGCGCGACCCTATGGTGGCCGTGGGGCGCAGTGCTGTTGATCTCGGGCGTCGGAATACCTGTGCGCATGGTCTCCAGCGTGAATAAACGTCAATTCCGCCCGGCTCTGCCCGCCGCCAGCTTCCAGACCTTGCTGTTTGCGGTGGTGCTGGCGGTTTCCGTGACGCTCTGAGAGCGAAATAATAAGACGAATACTCGTGTTTGGGCGCACGCGGCTGTAGACTGAACCGTATGACTTATAAACTAGTACTGCTCCGTCATGGACAGAGCGCATGGAATAAAACTAACCAGTTCACCGGCTGGGTCGACGTACCGCTGACCGAGCAGGGTGAAGCCGAAGCCAAGCGTGGCGGCGAGCTGCTCAAGGAGAAGAACGTCCTTCCGGACATTGTGTTCACCTCCCTGCTGCGTCGCGCTATCAACACCGCCAACATCGCTCTGGATGCCGCAGATCGTCTGTGGATCCCGGTTCAGCGTGACTGGCGTCTCAACGAGCGTCACTACGGCGCTCTGCAGGGCAAGAACAAGACCGAGATCCGCGAAGAGTACGGCGATGAAAAGTTCATGCTGTGGCGCCGTTCTTACGCCACCCCGCCGCCCGAGATCGACCCGAACGACCAGTACGCCCAGAACAACGACCCGCGCTACGCCGGCGATCCGGTTCCGGAAGCCGAGTGCCTGGCCAACGTTGTTGAGCGTGTGAAGCCGTACTTCGAGTCCGCTATCGAGCCGGAGCTCAAGGCCGGCAAGACCGTGCTGATTGCTGCCCACGGCAACTCCCTCCGCGCCATCGTCAAGATGCTGGACAACCTGTCTGAGGAAGAGATCGCCAAGGTCAACATCCCGACCGCCATCCCGCTGCTCTACGAGCTGGACGAGAACTTCAAGCCGATCAAGCCGCGTGGCGAGTACCTGGACCCGGAGGCTGCTGCTGCCGGTGCCGCCGCTGTCGCCGCTCAGGGCCAGAAGGGGGTGCTTTTGGG
>OGOT01000400.1_pt1 | contig 40407 bp, 67 predicted proteins | sample 1552791 | NCBI WGS metagenome assembly OGOT01 (sample SAMEA2580160, study PRJEB22360) | human gut metagenome | biome: human gut; feature: human-associated habitat; material: faeces | place: Denmark | collected 2008/2010
ATTTTCTATCAATGTTACACACCGATTCCACAATCTGAACTATCTCATAAGCATCTTCCAAATAAAAATCTATCTGAGGTTTTAAATAAATTAAAGCCTTCCTATTTTCACAAATCCCCGGAATATATACTTGTATAACATAAAAAATATATGAAGCAATAATGCTTGTGCCTATGCTATACCACATTGAATTTTTTTGGTTAATAAAAAATTCAAATCCTCTTACTACTTGAATGTCGCAACAGTACACAATCGAAACTACCGCCAATACTGTCAATATCACAAATATCATCCTATTATCCTCCGACTATTTCTTTCAATTTTCTTTTATATTATCATTCAGTTCAAAATCACGCAACGAAAAAGACGACCTGTCACCAGATCGCCCTTTTACCACACTTACCGTCGGAGAACTTATTGTGAAAATGTCACATCCGAAAAGCTCTTTTCTTTCGCTTCTCGATGTTATCATAATACCACAGATGTTACTGACATTCACTGACATCTTTTTCCGGAAGCCGAAAATTTACCAGTGCCTTCCCGTGAAATCGATAGATCTGCCGTTCTGAAAACTTCATCTTCTCTGCAATCTCCCACCAATCCATCCCACGGATATACCGGTAAAACAGCACATCTTTCTCATTCTCGCTCCGCAACCTTTTGATCTGTCGTACAATATTCTGATACTCCACCATCCGTACATATCGTTCTTTTATCAGCTCTGATACCATACGGTCAAGCTCTGCAGCATAACCGGACAAATCTCCCTGACTGCTCCCGTGTGGCATCCCATCATTATTCATCGATGGGGAAATCTTCATAGATCGCAACTCTGCTATTTCCGCATTGATTCTATGTATCCTCCGGACATGGATCCTGTACTGTCTCAGATACTCTTTCTTTTTCTCATTTTCCGTCATTTCTTTTTCTTCGGTCTGCAATGGTATCCACCTCCGCTGTAATGTCATACTTCTTTGCCAGATATTCTGCAACGCTTACGCTCTGGTATGCTGGTCTTCGGAATCTCTCCAACGCCTTTGCATCATGCCGGCTCTCCAGTTCCTCATAATGCTGCTGTCTATCTCTCCGCTGCTCTTTTCTGCTTCGTTTCTCCTGCAAATTATCACCTTCTATCCTCTGAACACTTCCGGAAGCGGCATCCACGCCACAACCTTATACGGTTCTCCCTGTTCATCGAACCAGACACCAGTCTGGGAATAATACAGCATTGTTGCCTTATCTGCTCCATCAATCGTAACTAGGAACTCCGCCGCATATCTGTCGCGCACATATGATTCTATGAACTCCCGCTGATCCGGAAGTCGATCTGTTGTTGGAATCCATCTATTGTCCATTTCTTTGCACCTCCATCAACTTTCTGTTCAACGCAGTCTGGTTTGTTTTGCAATTATGCAGATGCTTATATCCCGGTTCAAGCAGATACTCTACAGTCAGCGTTCCTTCTGGTTCTCCCGGAACATATTTGTTCTCCCACCACTCGTTATAATGCTTATACTCGCAGATAACAATTGCTGATCCATCTGGAAGAATATATCTATAATAGGTTTCCTCTGCCTGCGGAACTTCAAACCATACCGGCCACTCCCGGTATTTCGCCAGAAACTCTTTTCTCTCCTCATTGTTTTTGAGTTTTGGAAGTTCCGGCTGTGCCGCCCTCTCATCTTCCATAGCTGCTTCTACCAATTCTGCATCCATATCCTGAGGTTGCCCAACTTCAATACATAACACCGGATCTTTCTGTCCCTTATCACAGATCATATTTAACTCATACGGTACATATATTTTTCTGTCCTGTGGATTTGCGACAATAACGTGGAGTGCTGCATCATCCTTGAATTCATCCAGATATTCTTTTAATTTCTTATTTTCCATACTCTTGCACCTCTTCATCTGCCGGAAATTTAAAAACAAATGTTTGACAAACGCCCTCTTTAAAAACCGAAGCAAGTCCCTCACTTAACCGTCCAATGCTCTCAGCAACTCCAGATAGTGAATTTCGATTGTATTCACCGTCCATATACTGTTTTCTGCACATCTCCATAGCCTTAATAGCTTTTTCGTGTGTAGAATACCTTCCAATCACGTATGATTTTCCGTCACATACTGCCTTTACATTTTCTCTATCTGATAAGATGTATGTTCTTTCATAAGGAAAATCCGCCTGGCCACATTGACTAACTATTCTCATTTTTCTCCCCTTTCAACGTCCCCAGCACATTCACACCAACTTCCCTCTCCAGCTCTTCATTCATCAGCTGAAAATATTCCTCGTCCTTCTGTGCAAAATGCATCTGGTGTAAAACAAATTCCAAATATTTCAAAACTCCCTTTCTTTTGCAATGATAGTTCCGGTACAAATAATCTACACTGATCAGCAGAAAACAGTTCATTGCCTCTGCTGTGTGTTTGTCCAGTTCCTTCTGACGTTCCTTTTGGAACTTCGGACTATCCATGATCTCTTTGATCTGCTTTCGGAGCTTATGTTTCTTTAACTGCTTATCTGCCCAACTCATTCATAAAATCCTTTCATCTTCCGCTTTGACACTACATCGCCCTTTTGATACACACTGCATTCTTCCACGGAGCATCCTCTGCTGTGCCCTGTTATCTCGATATAGGAACATCCGGCTCCCTTCGCATTATATCCTGTCGTCCGGAACATGCAGGTCTTACATTTGTGCCGATCCGCATTACTGGCTGTCTTATTTTCCGACTTTGGTTTCTTGCATTTATCCGGATTCAGCCAGGAATACACGGTACTATATTTTGCATCGATCAACCGCGCGATCTCCGCAGCACCTTTCCCTTCTTTTGCCAGTTCCAATGCTTTCTCCCTTTTATTTTCTGCCGGAATCACTTCTGGATCCGGCTCTGCGAGAGGGGGGGGTGGTACTTCCGTCCTTCTCCGTTATCTCTTCCGGTACTACTTCTCTGTTACAGCCATCTGTTCCTTTCTGCCCCACCATTTCAACTACTGCCTGTGCAAATTCTGGATTGTGATATGCCGGAACGTTTACCAGAAAATGATTTTCTTCCTGTTCCAGGATGTCCGACAATAACCGGACATCCATGCTTCCGTCCTCTTTCGTCCATAATACTGTCACTGGTTTCCCTTTTATGTAATCTGCCAATGCCTCTTTCAATGTCTTTTCTATCAGCATGATTCTTTTTCCTCCCAGTATTCTATTACATATTCCGTCTTTCCTCTGCTCGAAGGCTTACTTCCTGTATCTGTTACAATCCTTCCGATCCTGACTGAGTATCCCGCCTTCAATAGCAGCGTTGCTACCTTGAGCCGATCTTCTTCATTCCACTGTACAGATCCTTTTCTGATACTGCGAATTACATTTCTACTCATGTGCCATCCTCCATTCATCATGTAGAGTCTGCACCCTGCCGCTGAACCAAATCAGTAAACCACAGATATCTGGTTGATTGTCATATTTCTTCATCATGACTTCCATGTTCTGATTCCATAATGCCATATTATGATTTGATAGATATTTTTTATAAATTCCCCAGCAATCATTGTAAATTGCCTTGATTCGTTCCTCCATACATCCTCCTTGTTACCGCATGTTACCATTTTCTTTATCCTGTTACCGTCTTCAGGAAACCGCTGAACCCATTGAAAATACTGCGTTTCAAGCATTTTTCGGAGTGAAGTTACCGAGTTACCACACGTTTTCCCATATAGAAGAAAATATTTTTCTCACTTTCACATATTTTTTTCTTCTCCATAAGGGTGAATTTTGCCCGGTAACTTGGGTAACGGGTAACTTTTACTTAAATGGCAGCTCTTCCTGCTCATATTTATCCATTGTTTCCACCGGTTCAAACCCATCCTTATCGATGTTATCGTTCAGCCGCAGGAATACACACCTGATTGGATTGCCATCTACCTTTTTCACCTTTGTCATACGTCCGCCCTGCGTCTCGATCAGACCTTTGCGATCTGCCCAGGACAAAAAAGCCTTGTCAGAAAATCCTCCACTCTTACATAATTCCTTGAACGCCTGGTTATAGATGATAGCAACTCCCTTTTCAAGCGTTCCCCATTTCTCCACTTTCGTGTCCATATCAAAACGCTGATTATTCATGGCGATTTTGTCCTGCAAATAACGATAGCAGCGCTCATTGTCACTCAGATCATTCCTGTTGATCAGAACAGTTTTCGCCTGCTCAATCGTAATATATTCTCCATCCCGGAACAGATAATCTGTCGCGACTTTATCTGCAACCAATAAAATCGACAGTGACAGGCTTTGTTTCTGCATGGCTTCATCATCTTTTAATTCATGCATAAACTCTTTCTGCATCTGATGCAGTTTTTCCTTTCCAATCCCTTTTAGGATCTCTATGTACCTTTTCCCGGCCAGACCATAATTCTTCTTCACAATCTCGGCAGTCTCTTGCGGATCCGCATAAACATTGTCCTTACATTCAACTTCCAGAATACGATTAATGGCTCCGCCCTGGGACACATAGGAATTCAAAGGACGCTCTCCATTTGTCAAAATGCAGTTCTTCCATCGATTCTCCCTACTGATACCAAGTTCTTTGTTGGATCTACTCTTTCCCTTTCCAGAGCACATGTCGTATACCATTCCTTCAAAATTATCCCGAATCCGGCTGCTGGTTTTACTGGTATCATCCAAAACCATTGGCAAATGATTCAACATATCTGCCTTTGCTTCCAATGCTACTTCTGTCGTCTTAAAATCTCCGATATATGCCGATTCATCCGGATTCGCCCAGATAGACGTTGCGACCATCAGCGATACCGTTTTACCGCCCTCTGTTTCTCCCCAGAGATCTACGATAAACGGAAGTCCACCCAGGAGGCTGACCAGAACGCTTGCAAAAGATGCAGCCATCATAAACTTAATCTCCAGGCGCTTTGTCTTTCGTAATTTTAACATATGACTCTGCCAGATTTTCCAGTTGCCACGTTCTGAAACACTCTCATAAGCCTGTCGAAACCGTTGATCACCATCAAATACAATCTCTGTATCATAGGGAATAAACTGATCCTTAATCCATCCGAGCTTACTGGTGGAATACTGCACTTTAATATGGCTATCATTCATATTTTCAACATCTGACAGAAACCGGACCAGTAGCTTCGCGTTTTCTGATGTAACAGAAATTCCACGTCCAGAAAGCGCCACAATCTTACTGGCAGACGTCACCATTGTTTTCGGAACAATGATCTCATCCCATCGTCCATTTCGCTTGTATGCAATCTTGATCTGTTCTTCACCTGTCTCCAGATTCTTCATTCGCTCTACCGGAAGAATGGGGTGATAACAGGCAACCGCATCCACCTGGCTGTCATTCTGTGCATAGACGCCATCTTCACCGGCAATCCATGCACCGCAAAACATATTGTTGTATGGTCCTTCAAAGTTTGTCCACTTATCCAACATCGTGATTGGCTTCTTACGCTCTCTTTGTTTCGCTTCTTTGTCCACCCTTTTATAGGCTTTCAGAAGCTCTTCAAACTTCTTTTTTACGCCAAGCTCTCCAGCACGATCTGTAAGGGAAAGGATCATCCGGGCCTTTGTAATCTCATCTTCCTGATCAAATATTTCCAGAAAGATTTCTTCGCTCAATATGCTTTTACTGTCCAGCCTTGCTAAAGGCTCCATGTGATCACCTTCTCTCTTCTAATAATTCTGCATGATATAATTCAAGCTGCAGTGCATTATAACAATCACACCACGCGTCTGACAGCGGCTCTGCTCTGTTTAAAAATTCCCGGTATACAGAAATCAGATCGTTGTTTAATCTGCACTTGTCCCGCATCTTTGCTTCCTGTTTTTCTCTCATCAGCTTTTCTTTTTTTGCCCGATATATCGCCAGAGAAGATCGGAAGGACGGATTCTTTTCGTATTCTCCGCCAAGCATCAAGAAGGCATCTTTGAAAGAAATTCCATAAAACTTTTCTGTAAAAGTAAAGATATCTCCATTCGCTCCACAGCCAAAACAGTGAAAATCTTTATCATAAACTTTCATGGATGCTTCATGATCGCCTTTATGGAATGGACACTTGATAAATCCCGCTCTGTTCGGCTCAGGAAGCCCACATTTGACCAGAATATCCTTCATAGAGTATGCCTGCTTGATTTCCTCTCGCGTCATTTTGCATCACTGTATTCAGACAAAATACGCATAATCTCCTTGCCTGTGTCTTTCTTCTCACAGAATTCAAACCGGACATTGTACCGATCCCGGATGGTACACATTGATTTATATAGTTGTTTTCCGTCAACCGCTTTGGCTGATACCACATACTTTTCACGTTTTCCGTTTACCATTCTCCACCGGACTTCATGCTTCCTTGGATTCTGCCAGAACCACACATCTTCCAGATTTTTCACATCTGGTCCATGTTCCACCAGGATCACAAGCTGTATGCCTGCATCAATCGCTTTAAGCAGCTCCTTCTTAAACCGCTCATGTTGCTGGCAGACATTTCCGCATAACTCCTGCAGGTTCTGCTTCCGATCAATAATGAGCCGGGGATTATCCAGACTCATATAATCCCCGACCAGAAGCTTGCTCGAAAAATGTTTCACTCCATTCTCATCAAATGTCTTGATGATCTTCCGAATTGCCCGTTGCTTTTCTCTTGTATCAATTTGTATATCCACTTGTACCAACTCCTAATTAAATGGCAACTCTTCGTCAATGTCATCCGGAATATTCATAAAACCATCCTGTCCAGGTGTCGCATTTGCCGGATATCCATTGATATGATTCTTATACGCCTGTGTTTCTGTCGCCATCGGAACTGCAGCCTCTTCTACTTTGTCCTGCGACACAAACCATCTCAAAACACGCTTTTCAAGCTCTCTTCCCTCGTAGTAATCCATCTGGATTCCAAATACTCCTCCAACCAGCTTATTCTTGAACTGCTTGCCAAAGTTATCTCCCCACTGTGTTGTGAATCCCTGATTGGAATGTTCTACACAAGTCAGGAATGTTTTAAAAGATCTACTACAGTTTCCTTCATTATCCTCTGTCAAAATATACTGAGTTGCCTGGTTCGGCCATTTCTTTTCCGGACGGATATCATTTTTAAATGCTTCCGCAAAATATCCAGCCTGCTTATCTCCCAGTGCAAAATCAAAAAACACAACGATCATTGGTTTATTTGTCCTTGACATCCGTTCCTCCACCTGTTTGATTACCAGTTTGTGTCCTCCAAGTTCTACAGGAGTAAATTCTCCCTGAACCTGTGTTTCTTCGTAATTGTTTGGTTTTTTCATCTTAATAGTCCTCCAATGCTTTCATTACTTCTACAATATCGTTGTCAATCTCCATCTGATCAAATGCACCCATCGGTGATTTCGCTGTGCTGTTGTTTGCCTGGGTTTCAAATTTGTAGGCTCCGTCTACACACTTACTCAAAAGCACCGTGGTAAATTTGCTTTCCAGGCAAATCTTGTCCAACTTCTTTCCGGAAGTCTTGATTCTGGTAAACATATAGCCGGCTTCATCATGATCCGTCTGTGTATGGGCTGTGAAAATGATCGTCAGGTCTTCCCTGTATGTATAGGCTTCACACACCAGATCCCAGACACAGGCTGCAAGATCTACCCATTTGTCGTATCCTTTTTCCTTGCTCCGGCGCATTTCATCTGCTACCATCAAGCCATTGATCGTATCCACTACGATTACTTTCACACTAGGGCATGCTTCAGCAATGCGCTTGATGTACTGACGAACCACATTTGCATCATCACACGCCAGATAGTTCTTATTTTCTTTGTTGTACTGTTTTCTCCATCCTTTCCATGAAAGGCCTTTCTTGTCAGCATCGATGTAATATGTTGACTTTGGATCTAAATTTCTCATGGATGTTGTTTTCCCTGATCCGGATTCTCCGGCAATACAAATTACTTTTGACATATTTATTCTCCTTTACAATATTTTTCTCAAATCACCATTCAAACACTCATCACACCAGTTCTCTCCGCAAATATCCGTCAGATGATCTCCTTCGTAGAGTGGCTCTCCGCAGATATCGCAGTACGCTACTGGCTTCGGTTCTTCCGGCAACGCTGTCTTCCATTCGTCATATCCGCTAATTTCTTCCATCATCAGTACCTTCTTCCATTCCCAGTACGCATTTGAGAAATTTCTCGTCTTCGTAGCAGGCATTGCCACTACGAATGTAACTTTTTATGATTGCAAGTTTCGCCCTGCATTCAATAAGCAAAATATATCCTTCTACCGGAATATTTACTGTAGTTACCATTACTTTCTACCTCCAATCATTCTTTGTCATAAACCACTCGCTCTGCAGCCTTCACTATCAGAAGGCTTGCAATCTGTTTGAGTGATAAAGTTGATTCATTGTAAATTTCCACCAGTGCGTTATAAGCTTCCGGTGTTACCTTAACGACCATCTGTGCACCTGTCTGCTGCTTTTTCCTCGCAGGAATGTGTATTGCTTCATCGTTCACTTGACTTTCTCCTCCGATTTTCCTATAATTTAGTTGAGTTTTTTGTTATGTGCGCCACTGGAAGTTGCCGCTTCCGGGCGCATTTTTATTGTCTTTACGCCTATCCTATCCAGATAATTTGCCAGATCCGACAAGTATGCGATCGCATTATTCTTGTAATACTCGGATGTACCGTCAACCCTTTCCAGCGACTGCAGTTTGTTGATCATCTTATCAAGCTCTGACGTTCTCATGCTCTTACGCTGCTTCTCTTCTGGCATGCTCCCTCGCCTCCCTTATTTTCCTTTTCCTGTGCCGGTATTCCAACATCCGGAAGTATTCCAGCGCATACGCTCCAACCGCAAACACTGCAAGTCCAAGAGCTTCATACAGGTAAAACAGCTCCTGTTGTTCTACCGAACATCCACCAACCATACACATAAACCCAAAAGCAATCGCTGTTTTGCTTAATAGCTTCGCCGCCTTATAGAACATCTCTCATCCCTCCTTTGCTTGTCCAACTGGTACCGCTTACGCGGTTTTCTCTCGTTGGTATCCAAAATATTCTACGTAATTTCTTACCAGCTCTGCTGTTGTTGTCTCTTTCTCTTCTTTTTGCATGACGGACATATCGATTTCCTTTCCGTCAATGTTTACAATAAAAATATGTTGCAAATCCACCACCTCTCTTTAAACTATGCGATGCTGGTTGTACTTGTTGATTTGTCCTGCTGATTTTTTCCTACTCTAACACCACAATATTTTTGTCTCATCCTGTCCTTTCATAACGGCTCGAAACTCGGCGTCCAATATGAAGCGTTTCTCATCAAGCGCATCATTTCCGTGATATTCGTCTCGCTTATAGTTTTTTTTGATAACCGTATCTAACCCGAACATTACCATTTTCTCTGAATATCCCCTAAGCAATGCTCTCCGTGCTAACTTTTGCAGTCCTCGGAAACTAATGCGGTCAGATAGCTCTGGATACTGATTAACAAGCTTTCTTGCGATTTGTGCCTCACCTACATCTTGATTCATAATTTTAATCACACTCCATAGATAACTGGGCGTTGCATTCCTGAATCATAATCCTTGTATTTGTACACGGCTGCCAATTCTTTACATACTGCACAGCTTCATCGAATTTCTTTTTTGGAACATTATTTCTCGCATTGACATTAAAGTAATGCTTCAAATCTCTGTTGCATTCCGCAAATACCTTTTTACTGATTTCTTTATAGGCATTACTTTCTTTCCCGCCAAGTGCATCAATAACCACTTTGCTGACTGTATCGCCAAGTGCCATCTGCTGACCGTAATCAATAGTCATATTTTGTTCAAGATCAGTAATTCTGTCCTCGTGGTTATCAATCATACCAAGCTGAATTCGCAACATCTCTTGTGGTGTAAGCGGCTTCTGATAAGAACCAGTCTTTCTGATAGCTGGAAGCACCTCGCTTGTCACCCAGCGCTTAAATCTCTTAGCTGACTCCAGCTTACTTCCGAAGATTAAAGCATATAAACCGGATTCGTTGATGATATACATCTGTCTGTTCTGACCTGAGTCGGCAAAACACCGAGTCAGCTTATCTTCGTCTGCAACATGTTTCTTCAGTGCATCTGATGTATCCTTATATCCGAGTGATACAGCTACATCTTTTCCAACAAACCAAGGTTCATTCTCGATTGTTACTGTTCGGACAGCTCCGAACTCTTCTGAATTAAAAATCTGTAAGTTGTCCATTTCTGTGATTACCTCCTTAAGGTGTCATTTAATTCAACTTTTCGTTTAAAAAAATTTTGTCTCTGTCAGACCTTGAAAGTTTTAATGTCTTTGTTAACCCAACGATTTCAGAAGCTGTAAACTCTCCACCTTTTAAACGATTGTAGAATGTTTCTCTAAGAATACCGCTTTTTTTACAGATGGCTTTGATTGTCATTCCGCTATCGGCAATTCTTTCTTTTAAAAGTTTGATGTCTGCCAAGGCTACGACCCTCCTTTCTAGTTGAATTTTATTCAACAGTATCAATATACCATAGGGTTGAATGTGTGTCAACTATTTTTACAAAAATGTTGAATATTTTTCAATCCTGTGCTATATTGAAATCAAGGAGGTACGCAAAATGCTTCAATTATATAAAAACATAAAAAAGAGACGATTAGAATTGCAATTAACGCAGACAGATTTAGCAATTAAACTAGGTTATGCCGATAAAAGTATGATTGCAAAAATAGAAAAAGGATTGGTAGACTTGCCTCAGTCAAAGATACTTGCTTTTGCTGATGTGCTGCAGACATCTCCTAGCGATTTAATGGGCTGGGAACAGATAGACACAAATTTCTCCGGAAAAGAAGCTCCGAAAGAAATAGCAGATAAATTTAAGAATAATGTGTATAAATTTCACGGAGAGCATAAAGAACTACTTGATATATACGAAAAACTCTCTTCTCCGAATCAGAAAAGAGTCCTTACCTATTCAAAAAATCTGCTTGTGAACCAGCAAATGGAAGAAGACCTTACTGTCCAAGCAGCTCATGGACGTACAGATATAGAAGTAACTGACAAAATGAACCAGCACGATGATGATATTATGGATGATAAAAATTTCTAGGGAGGTGTTAGGTTGAATCCTTACGAAATACTTTTAGACAATGCCTACAATGATGGAATGCTGGTAAAGGAAAAGCCCCTCCAAGGAAGTGACGGAAGAATTAAGGGAAACAAGATTGCCATCCGAGAAGACATGACCATTCCAGAAAAGACCTGTGCTTTAGCTGAAGAACTCGGGCACCACGAAACATCTGTCGGAAATATCCTCGATATGACATCTGCTGTCAACCGGAAACAGGAACGTCAGGCTCGACTGCATGGGTATAACCGCCTGATCGGGCTGATCGGACTTGTAAATGCCTACGAGCATGGATGTCAGGATAAATATGAGATTGCGGAATACTTGGAAGTGACGGAAGAATATCTTGAGGATTGCATTGAATGTTACCGGAATAAATACGGAATCTGTAAACAGGTGGATAATTATGTGGTGTATTTTATACCACAGTTATCGGTGATGAAATTGGTATAACCGCATATGCGATTATATAAAAAGTAGGTGGTAGATCTTGAAAGCACATGATGTTAAGCGCTTAGTTGCCCGCTACGTCCAAAAATTTGAAACCAGAGATCCTTTTGAACTGGCAGAACACCTAAATGTCGAAGTCCGAACTGGACCTATGGGAAGCCGATCGGGATGCTACATGTTCCTGAAGAACCACAAATGTGTATTTTTAAATGAGGATCTGGAAGACCATGAACGAATACTTGTCATGGCTCACGAACTGGCGCATTCGATTATGCACCGGAAGGAGAATTGTTATTTCATCCGGAACAAAACTCTTCTACTGACTTCCAAGATGGAAATTGAAGCAAACACATTTGCTGCAGAGCTTCTGATTCCCGATGATTTGATATACGAAAATCCGGGATTAAGTAAAGCACAGATTGCTCGAATTGCCGGGTATGATGAAAAAATAATGGAATTTAAAATGATAAAGAATGAGGAAATTTAAAATGAAAATAGGAATGAGGAAACCTAGCATCAAAAAATCATTCAAAGCCAGAACTACAGGCAAAGCTAAACGCGCAGTTAAAAAGGCCGTAATTCCTGGATATGGTAAGAAAGGTATGGGATGGATAAAGGATCCCAAAAAGGCAGCCTATAATAAAGTCTATAATAAAACAACTTTTGGTGTAAATGATGTCGTTAAGACTGTTTCTGGAACTTCTTCTAACAAAAACAAGAATGGCTCTAGTAAAAATACAAAAAAACATATAAATTCAGCTGCCAAAACATCAATACATCAGGAAAAAGCTGTTACAAAGCAAAAACTTGATTACAACATATTAGTGAATGCGAAACCTGCTCTTTCAGAATCTGTCATTATTGGAATTATAGGCATTATTATTTTCTTATTTTCCAAAATAATTGGAGCGATTATACTCGCAATTGCCTTATATCTATTTTGTGATTACAAGCATCGAACATCCACAAATGATTATATATCTGACAAAGATCTGGCAAATTGGATTTCAATACTAAAAAAATACTATGACCCCACAGCTCAGATAGATGATTATTCGCAAGCCTTGGATTATACGAAAAACCTTCTCGCGAGTCAGTATAAAGACTTAAAAAAATATTATGATATGATTTCTGAGAAAAAAGAACTTGCGCAAAAAGATAAGCTTTCTTTAATTCAATCCTCAAATACTGTATTAGATTTTGAAAAGTATGTAACTTACCGCACATCCGATATGCGTTTTCAATCTGATAGAATTCGGGAAAAACGAGAACGAGCCGCACGTGAGTATATAGACACTGAATACCAAAAAGCTGTTGATCATGCTATTACTTTAAAAACCGAAAAAGGAAAATTAAATCAATTAGAAAAGTTCAAATCCATCTTATCAGAAAATTTATTGACTATATATCCTCAATATGAGGCATATATAAACGAAAAAATAAATAAAAATGACTTTTTAAATTAAATTCAAAAAAAACCGCTCCTGCGCCAACAGGAACGGTCGAGCGATGGAAACATACGCCAATATGTTTCTCTATTAAGTACTCCGAAGAGATACCCAATTTCCAAATAATATTGTATCATCTTCGGAGCAGCCACGCAAGAGAACTAATCGTAACTATATAAACAATTACATTTTTGTTTCCAAAAGAAATGAGGTGAATATATGGGACGTAATTTAACAAAAGAAGAGCTTAAACGACATAAAGAAAAGGCTTTGGCAAAAATGGAACACTATATCGACTCTTTGATCAATAGTCCAGATTCTAAAACCAGTGGAAAAGCTGACAAATTAAGTTATTGGCTTGAAGATTGGTCTACTTTTCTCGATTTTGAATCTCGTTTTTCCCCATCCAGTTTAAGAAGATACAAACGAGGTGAAATCATAAAAGTCCATCTTGGTTATAATATTGGTAGCGAAGAAGGTGGGTTGCACTATTGCGTTGTTGTCGAAAAAAATAATTCAAAGAACTCCCCTGTAATAACTGTTGTTCCGCTTACCTCTGTTAAGAAGAAATCTGATGTAGATCATCTTCATAAAGGTTGTATCTATTTAGGTAACGAACTATACACAGGGTTAGTTTCCAAAATTACTTATATTCAAAGACCTCTGGAAAAGAAAGTCTTTGACCTCAAGAAAGAAGTTGACGCCACTTACAAAACTCATCCAGAAGACATGCATAAATTCCAAAAGGATTTAGAGGATTGTGCAAGGGATTTATTGTTATTAAAAAGAATGAGAAACGAAATCAATAAAGCAAAACTTGGTAGTATTGCTTTAGTTGGACAAATCACAACCATCAGCAAAATACGAATTTATGATCCGAAAACTAATTTCGATATTTTAAGCAATGTAAAGCTTTCCAACGAAAAGCTTGATCGCATAGATCAGGAAATTATTTCTAACTTTACAAATAGAAAAATTTAAAAATCAACATATTTTATTGACATTTTCATATAATGAGGTATATAATAAATAAGCTAAAACAAAGCCGTTAACCGGCAGTATACAAGACAATGCTCCCAGTCATCTGGCGAGCCGTATTTATTGAAAGACCTCGTAGAAATGCGAGGTCTTTTACGTTATATAAACATTTTTTCAAAATAAAACCGCTCCTGCGCCAACAGGAACGGCTCAAGACTAATGCCCCGAAGGATACACCAGTACGTTCAAAATATAGTGTATCATCTTCGGGCAGCCACCGCAAGCAGAACTCATGTTCTTCTGCTGGCTGTTATTTTTGTACCCTTTTTTACATAAAATACAAAGGAGCTGATACAATGAGCCTAAAATATGCATACGGATATATCCGTGTATCCACGCACGATCAGGAAGAAATCTCTCCGGATTCCCAGGAGCATCTCCTCCGGGATTATGCAGCCAAAAATAATATTGTAATCCTGAAGATCTTCACGGATCTCGGTATCTCCGGAAGAAAAGCCGATAAACGTCCCGGATTTCAGGAAATGATTGGTCTGGCCAAAGGTCCCGATCATCCGGTTGACTGCATCCTGGTATGGAAATTCAGCCGTTTTGCCCGGAATCAGGAAGAGTCCATCGTTTATAAATCTCTTCTAAAAAAACAACATAATGTAGATGTGATCAGTATCTCCGAGCCACTGGCAGACGGTCCGTTCGGCTCTCTGATCGAACGTATCATAGAGTGGATGGATGAATACTACTCCATTCGCTTATCCGGTGAGGTATTCCGTGGCATGAAAGAAAACGCTACCCGCGGTGCATACCAGGCAAGACCGCCACTTGGCTATAAAGTTATAGAACGTGGCAAGCCTCCGGTTATCGTTCCGGAAGAAGCTGCGATTGTCCGTATGATCTTTGATAAATATGTAAATGGGAAAATGAGTTTCTTTGATATTGCCCGACATCTGAACTCTCTCGGACTGAAAACATCCCATGGGAAAGCTTTTGAACGGCGCAGTATCGAATATATTATTCAAAATCCATCCTACTGCGGTATGATCCGATGGAACCGGATGGAAAACGCCACCAACCGAATCAAAGACCAGGACGAGTGGATCATTGCTGACGGAATGCAGGAGGCGATTATAAGTAAAGAACTCTTCGATGCCGCCCAGGAACGCCTGAAAAAGATCTATAAACCGGTTGGAAAGCGCCCCTCTTCTACATATAAGCACTGGTTGTCCGGACTTCTGAAATGCCCGGTATGCGGGCGCACACTGACCGCTACGACCATGAAGCGTGCCAATGGGGAAAAGTATGCGTACTTCTCCTGCTACGGATACAGCAAAGGAAAATGCGATAAACCACACGGTGTAAGTTCTCTGGTGATCGAAAAGGAAGTCCTGAAAGCATTAGAAGAAGCTCTTGGTTCCAATTCGATTGTTTATGAAATGCGCGAAATTCGCCCACAGGAGCTTTCTAATGAGCGTACCCTTATAAGTGAACGCCTTGTCAGTTTGAAAGGTAAAGAGGACAGGATACGTGCGTCATACAGAGAGGGTATTGATACACTGGAAGAATATAAAGAAAATAAAGCTCTGATTGCCAAAGAAAGAAACTCTCTGGAACGGCAGCTTGCAGAGCTGGAAGAAAATACGCCGGATAAGATTCTGGATGATCCTACTCCTAAAATGCTGGATCGGGTAAGCTCCGTCCATGATATTCTGGTTTCTGATTCTTACTCTCTTGTCCAGAAAAACGAAGCTTTAAAGCAGATTATAGATAAGATTGTTTACGATCGGGAATCCGATACTCTGAAAATTCATTTCTTTTTATACCACTCATAATGCCGGAAACCCACGTATTTACGGGCTTTCCGGCTACTTTATAGGTTGTGACAATTTGGTCAACCATTTTGCCACAACCTATAAAGTTATTTCTTCTTATTTTATGGCATAAAATAAGGAGACCACTTAGTAGCCTCCTGATTACTTTAATTTGGTGTCGATCTCCTATGTCCTCCGACTTTTACACCGTCACCTCTAGTATATGGTTTTACAACCACAATCTTTTTATTCTGTTTACCTCTAATGCTGCTCTTTGTCTTTGCCATAATAACATTCTCCTTTTTCATAAATAAACAGAATGTCGGTCAGCTTGCATCTGTTAGTTATCTTATTTCTTAATAATATACATGCTTGGTTGACTCCGGCTCTGGTCCAGGTCCAATCCAGATAGGAAAACAACGTTTCCCATAATCACGCGCATATATTTTAGTACCGTCAGGTAATTTCCTTGATGCTCTATAAATATACATAAACACCCTCTCCTTTCGCATTTTCACTTGCCAAAAGGAACCATAGCGTGCTATACTCATCTTGTCTAGGGAAAAGTATAACTGACCGAAGCAAACAATATAGTTATCTTTCGGGAAGTGCCAAGCGTTTTTCGCTTGGTTTTTCTATGTAAAAAGCAGTTTTCCTGCTTGAATTTTCTTATGCGACATCAAACAACTCTATTATATCCATTTCATATTCTTGATACTCTTTCCTGCCATATCGTAGCCATTTACAATAATATTTGTAAGCATTCCTTGCTGCTTCTAAGCTGAGATCAAACATTTCCTTAATACTATCGACATTTATCGTGTCATGCATTTGATGAATCAGAGGCGGTGGAGCTAATGCATACTTTGCAAAAAAATTTGCTTCCGCTTCTTCCTCATCCCCTACATTTACATGTCCTATCCAATAATGTCCTATTTCATGCATAATTGTTTGATTGATTCTCCCATATGAGTTACAACGATCATTATAATAAATAGTCCACTCTTGTCTGCTTCTCTCAATTGAAAAACCATCTTTGCTTATCTGTAAAGCAGCTTTTTCTTTTTCCTCACCCAAAGCAGAATATGGAATAACTCTTATTTCCATCTTAACGGCTATTTCAAATGCACTTATAGGGATGCACCGTATGTCGTATTCTTTAAATAATGAAACCACTGATTCCTTGATATCTTCATATTGTTCGTCTGATAATCGCATAAATCCTCCTAATCTTCTTTCATTAACATCCGGATCAAATCAAGCCTTTCATCTTTCGTCATTTTGCTTGCGTTACGAGCAATCAGCATTTTCACTTCATACAGGTCATTATTATATCCAATGCTGTCGCTCTCATTCCGTAACAAATAATCTGTCGTCGTTCCTAACGCTTCTGCTATTTTTGTAAGATTTGCTCCTCTTGGTTCTCTGTTGCCCTTTACATAATGAGAGATAGATGATTCCGTTATTCCGGTCTTTAATGCCAATTCTTTTTGAGTCATCTTTTTTTGTGATAACAAAACTGTTATTTGACATGCCATGTTTCTCATCATAGTTAACCTCCATTTTTTTGTGCTTTATTCATCCTCAATTATTAGAATAATGCATAATTATCATTTTGTCAACTATAATTATCCTTTTGTTTATCTCGAGACATTTTTTTTAGTTTACACGAAGTTTTTGTCCAACATAGATCAAATTAGGGTTGGATAGCCCATTAAGCTGCGCAACCTTCTGGTAGGATGTGCCATACTTGGATGCAATACCGGAAAGCGTATCTCCAGACTGGACAGTGTAATACTGTGCGGATGAAGCACCTGACTTACCGTTCACGATATTCTGAATCGTATTGTAGTCATATCCGGCAGCTGATAGACGATTCTTTCTGTCGTTTCCATTGCCCCATTTACCGGCAAGAACTTCCTGTGCGATCTGCTCATTTGATTTTCTGGCAAACGCAGCGTTGATCTTGTTCTGTACTTCCGTATACCGGCTGCCGAGAACAATCTTCCTTGTATCTCCATTTCCATATTTACCGGTCTTTGTTTCGTTAACCAGTGCATCTGCAGACAGCGAGTAGATCCGGTCGATAAAGGCCTGTACCTCTACATAGCGTGTTCCAAGTGCTTTCTTTCTCTTCTCTCCATCTCCGTATTTTCCCTGCATGACTCCAACTGCCAAATCCAGCGCAGACCCTGCCGGAGCTGTTGCTGGATTACTTGGTGATACGTTATTTCCTTTACCGGCGTATTTATTCCAGTCTTCCCGGTTTCCATAGAATTTGTTCAAATCCAGATTTCCAGCCCATCCATTTAAACGCCCACACGAACTGTACTGTCGCATTACGCAGGTATAACTTCCTTCATTCCAAGGATGATCCTGATACCCCGTTGTATTCATGTCAGCGTACTGTGCTACCCAAAGCGGATAATTTCCGATTCCGGAAAGCCGGTTCATGGCACTCTGCTGGACATATACAATTGGATTGACCCCGGTTTTAGAAGCAACATAGTCACACCATGACTTCACCCAGGCATGATCATTTGTGCCAAATGCCGGATTCGTGTATGATTCCCAGTCTAAGATAAGAATCGCTTCTCCCACACGATTTCCAACCTGTTTTAAGAAATGGTCTGCCTCTGCCTGTACGTTTCCACCAGATGCATAGTGATAAATACCCAAGCATTTGCCTGCTGCTTTCGCCTGTGCATAGGCTCTCTCATAATCCGGGTTTACATAACCAGTTCCTTCAGTTGCCTTCGTGATCACAAAGTCACACGGAACAACTGTAAGATTAATCCCTGATTGATAGCTGCTTATATCAATTCCATTCATTGCCATAATACATTCTCCTTCCAAATAAAAAGAGGACGATTATTCGCCCTCTGAATCATTATCCACTTTCACCTGATCTTCTACCTGCGATCGGATGTGTTTCACAAGCGGCTGCATAAATGCCGGGATATTCACTCCCATGTCCTGAATATTTTCTAAAATACTGATAATCTCATTGCAGATCAGCCACATTGCCACGACACATGCCACCAGAAATGTGACTGGTGACTTCCAACCAATTGAAGTTGATGCATATAGAAGCATTTCATCAATAATCGCTCCCACAACTACCAGCAGCCACATAGATACCTTTTTGAAAATTCCTCTGATACTTTTATAGGAATTGATATCCTGTGCTCTGTATTTGCTTGCCATAAGTCCGGTAGCATAATCAATCAGATTACATACCACCAGCAGGATCACCGGCACTGCAAGCACTCCAAGAAGCGCTGACAGGAAAGCAAATACTGCTGTAAAAATTGCTTTGATATAATTTGCCTGTTCCACTTTCATATTCCTCATTCTTTCTTTATGGATTTACCGGCTTTGCTGTTCCGGTATAAGATATCGGATAATCGTATGGATAGTCATACGGATAATCAACCGTTTCCTGGATCTGTACAGAAATCGTAAATTTTTCCCCGGTCGCAACCGTATTTTTACTTAATTTCACATCTGTAATTTTAAGCATTAAACCACCTCTACTTCTATCCTTGCCTTCCTGATCGAATCCGCAACCGTATACGTTACTTCCAATATATGTGTTCCTTTTTCTTTCGGAGCAATCTTGCAATCGAGATAATGACCATTGATATCACACTCTCCTTGCACCACGATGTCTGTGTAACGTGCCAGCTCATAAGATGCTGTCAGAATCGTAAATGGCTCATCGTTAGGACTTCGCACCAATAGCTTAACGTGCTTGTCTTCGCCCAGGATAAATCTAATTTTGTTCACAACAACACCCCCCTTCCATGCATCGGACAAATTACCTCCACAAAGAGCGGATCTGGCTCTGCGATAACTTGATACTGCTCCGGAACAATTTCCACCATATAATCAAGTGGAACAAGTCTTACGCATAGAGTAGCCGGATCAACAATCAACAGCATCTTCGTGCAGTATGCGATATTGCCTGCATCATTTTCTGCCGTCAGCTCCACCACATACATTCCATCTAAATCATAAGGGACCGTGGCATTCCACCGGTCCCCTTCAGCTCTTTCGAATATTACTTCTTTTCCATCTATCTTACCGCTTACCTTTACTACCATAGGCGCACCGCCTAGTCGGTAATCTCGACTGCAATAATGAATGTCTTTCCGCAGTCTACTGGATTCGGAGTAAGAGTCACTGACTTAATCACCGGAGCTGACGTATCGACAGTAACCTTACGTGTGACTGTAGTAGTCTTTCCGGCTTTGTCTTTAGCTACGATTGTGATGGTATTTGCACCCTCAGCAAGAGTCACGTCCTTAGTAAATGTTCCGCCTGTTCCGACCGTTACAGTTGCTCCATTTACCGTTACTGTAACTGGCTTAGATGATACGTCATCTGTTTTACCACTTACCGTTACCGTCTTCTTGTTGGTTATAAGGCCATTTGATGGAGCCGTGATCTGCAGTGTCGGAGGCACTGTATCAACTGTAAATGTTGCTGTCTTAGCTGCAGCTGCATTACCATCGTTGTCGGATGCCTTGACCGAAATCGTATGCGATCCATCTTTTAACGTCGGTGATGTGCATGTGCACTTATATCCACCGTCAATAGCAGTCTTTGTTACCGTCGATACGACTGTACCATCAACTGTGACTGCGATTGTTCCTGCATTTACTCCGGAGTCTGTATCTTTTACCTGGAATTCGATAGTCGGAGTTGTATTTGTGATATAAGCTCCTGCAGACGGAGACGTGATCGTGATAGTCGGTGCTGTCTTTTCTTTTACACGGAGTTTAAGTGATGCGCCGAGAGTAGCATGACTCTGATCTACCGTGGTAGTATTGCCGGCCTCATCTGTAGCCTTTACTGTTCCGCCAAGAACATGATCCGGCTGATTGTAGCTCGACTTACTTGGAGCTGTAACCGTAGCTTCCCATTTCCCGGAGGTCGAATTATAGGTCAGATTGTATGCCTGACCATTAAATATATATTGAGCTGTTTTTACTGCCATCTACGCTTCACCTCTACTGCTTGTCTTCTGTTACCAGATCTTCTGCTCCGGAATCAATCAGGACCTCTTTTACCTTGTCCTTTAAAAGTCTCGGTACCTGTGAATAAGTTTTCTTTCCTAACATAATCTGCTGTGCCCATAACATTGCCATCATTTCTTTTCCTCCTGAAATTTGTAATAATATGAATAAAATGGTTAATACAATTATCGTTTTACTGATATACCGTTTCAGACATTTCCAAAATGCATCCTTCGAGCATTTCATTTTTCTCCTCCGCTTTTTCGACTCTTGACTGCAGGTTCGTATTTTTCTCTTCTGCTTCTTTAAGTCGTGCCTCCAGAGCTGCCATCCGGCTGTCCGGATCTTCTCCTTCCCGGTACATTAACACACCAAGAATGCCGGCCGTGTACTTCACGATTGCATCGAGCTTTGTGTAGTTTTCATACACAACGGTATCTGCATCCCGTTCGCTCACAGACATTCTCTTAGTTGTTGTCTGATCAGAGAATAAAGTCTTCAGCTGATCCTCGTGTGCTGAAATGGTCTTGATCAGAAGTGCGCCATCCGTCTGCTCAGTGACCTGCTGGATCTGCAGTTCCTGACCATCATTGAATGTGATTTTCATTTTTCTGTTTGCCCCTTTCTTCTTTTTAGAGGGATTCTGAACTAAATAGCAAAATAACAGCAATGAATAATATAATCAAAAATGTTGAAATCACAAAAACAAATTTGAAGGTTGCTGCTAATTCTGATTTTCGATGGGCCTGGGACTTGCCGACAATACCTGGCTATTATCCGTTAGAGGTTTTAGCATGGAATTTTCATGGCGATTACGATCTTTGGTTAAATGTATCTACGGCTGCAAGATATTCTACAAGTAATCAATTTGGGATTGAAGGACACAACTTCGGAAACGGAACCGCAACGGTTACATTGTTTGTTCATATTTTGTATGTTAAAAATGGATTTTGTTCATATGTAAAGGCATAATTATTTCCATTTTCCCATACGAATAATATTTAGCCTACATCCACCAGAAACCTGTATAACGCTTCCGGAGTTTTGCAGAACAGTAAACCGTATTTTATCTCCAGCGTTGATTTCATTTAGAAACATAAAATCGGCACCATTATAAGGTCCTATGAGTTTAGACTATCTTGACTGCTCCACATTGTTTCTTTCCAATTTTGCGTATAGACTCAATTGTTTTGCAACTCCTTGTTGGAAGTTCATATACGCATGAATTAGATATATACCATCTTGCGGAACTGTAAAAGTATGCTTGTAATTCGTAGCATCATAATTATGCACAAGTCCTATATTGTCAAGAATCTTTTTACTGAAATCAGTTCCTTGAAATTCCGAGTTGCTTGGTGCGATATTGTATGCACCATTATTCATGTACACAGCCGTTTTTACTAAATTGCTACTTAGTTCAGAATCCCTCCTTTGACTGATTGATAAAGTTACATATATAAAAGCGCATAACAAAAACACCCGACCAATGCCGAGTGTAAATAAATAAGTTTATTTACTTATGCACTTAAATATTTAAAGTGATGATACCGTACACCTTCCTGATTCACCGTACAGTATCGCATGGTTGTCTCTGACTTTGCGTGTCCCGCAAATATCATAGCCTCCTGCAGAGGCATTCCGCGGTTCAGTGCATTTGTCAGAGCCGTCCTCCGGAATCGATGCGGATGTGCATTTTCTACGCCCGCCTTCTCTCCGATCCGCCGGATGATATCCTCAATTCCTGTTTTCGTCAGCCGGCTATTCGGTTTCTTGCTTCCGACAAATAGCGCCGGATCATTGTCTTTTCTGCTTTCCAGATATTCTTTCAGGTACATGTTGGTTCGTTCATTGATGTACACCGTCCTTTCTTTCGCTCCTTTTCCATATACAATCAGCTCTTTATTCGCATACCGGATATCTTCCCTGTTAATCTCTGAAAGCTCCGATACTCTGACTGCTGTGCTATATAGGAATTCTAGTAACGCTTTATCCCGAAGACTGCTGCATTTACGCAGCATCCGCTCCCGTTCTTCATCAGTATATGGTTTCCGGATCTTCTTTTCTACTTTTATAGATTCCACCAGCACCATCGGATTTCTCCGAATCCGGTCACGATCTCGCAGCCATCCGAAGAAGCTGCTATACACTGCCCGGACATTCTTTAGTGTCTGGTTTGCTACCTTGCGGATCATTTTATAAGCCCGCATGAATCCAGAAATATCTCCAGAATCTATGTTCTTCACTGGCTTATTGATATAGGTCAGTAACCGAACCAGTTCATACCGATATTGCTTCACTGTCTTTGATGCTTTTCCTTCCAGTGCTTTACTCATCAGAAACTCTTCCAGATCCACTTCCCAGCTCCTGTCTACAACCTGCAGGTCCGTTTCCTGGATTACTCTGCATCCGGTAAATGTCATCTGCAGCACTTCTTTCAGCTCACGTAATTGCATTTCATCTAAAACCGGTTGCATTCTTCGCAATACATCCATTATTTTCGCTTCCATACATTGCTCCTTTTTTTGCTTTCAGTATATCAACTGGCGTACTGAATTAAGTAGCAATTTGAAAACGGCAACTGCCGATTCTGGTTGGAAATATATGACTAATGCAAATAATCTTTCAGAAAAGCTAAAATTCCGCAAAATAGGTCACATGGTATTTGTTGCTGGATCGATAAGATTTTTAGATGGTGGGAAATTTGCAAACGATCAGGCTCTCGGCAGTGTCCCGTCAGGAATGACACCAAATGGTTATGGCGATTTTGAGTGCCTTATTCCAATAGCTACGCATAATGGTGGACCTGCTGGAACACAAGCACGTATATACATAAAAAATGGTGGAGTATATATCGTCGGTACAGATAGTGCCTCATTCGTAATGATTGCAACAACGGCTTATTTTAGCTAATTAGCTAACTGGTATAAAAATAGCTCTTGTCGCAAAAAGAGTCCATGTGCCTCCATTTTTGTACGAAGTAATATGAAGTTTATCGCCTTTGCTACATTTTCCTGTAAAAGTAGAAACTAATTTGTAATAGTTTCCGTTATTTCCTATATTTACATTGTTTAATGCACAAGCGATTTCCTGTTTATAGCTTTCACTGCTGATATTGGAGGAAACTATAACGATAAAGGCATATGTAATGCCAGCTTTCAAAAAGCTATTGGTATCCCAATTTACTGCTCCTTGCGCAGTTGAATCAATGAATATTGGTTTTCCGTTCTCTAAAAATGTGTTAGTTTTGGCTAAATTGCTACTTAATCCAGAAAGTCCATCCGTCACACTCAACAAACTCTTCACTTCTGTAACATTGATTCCATCATAATGCACTTCAAAAGCCGGGCATTCATCCACAAGATCTCCATTCTGCAAATTTCCCGAAGTGTATGCCGGCACTGCCGGATTACTTGCAACCGGTTTTCCCTGGATCACCTTCCAACTGCAGTTTTCAACCTCTGTCTCTGCATTTCTGGTATACCGATTTACAATAAGATCAATCCTTTTCATTCCCTGACTACCATTTGTCAGTGTAACCTCATCATAAGTACCAATATCCACGCAAGATATACAGCCGTGATGCGCCATCATCCCACTTCGGATTTTCAGCAGATTATTACTGCTAAGTTCCGGCTTCAGATTCTCTCCGCTTGTTATAATATAACTCCCCTGCCCGATAATCCCCTCCAGCATCTGCCGGAACTGCTGCGAAGTCACATGTGGTGATCCGGTTCTTCCAGATACAATTTTCATTCTTCATCTTCTCCTTCCAGTTTATAAGTAATTGATTCCACATCATTCGTAATCTCGTAAATGATATTTTCGATTGGTTTTGACATATACATCCCGGTCAGGTAATCCCGGCCACCGACAATATCTCCAATCCCAACCTCGATGCCAAGCTTTGCAACATCCATCTGAAATGTCTTTTTATTCATCAGCTTCTGCAATTGCTCAATGGACGTTTTCTCCAGTTCTGCTGTTTCTGTGCTCGTATTTTCGTATACTGCTGAGATCTCATTCAGTCCTTTGTAATACTGCGTCTTTCCAATGCTTCCATCTTTCTGCACATACAGATGGAATATGTTCCTCTCCTGCAATTCCCCTTTTCCGGTTACGACCAGATGATTTACGCCATTTTGTTTATCATCCATCGTGAAATTCAGTCGACTGTCCTGTGACAATTCAATCTGCGCAGAATAATCAGTAATCGGAACTGCTTCAACCAGAATATAACATGGTTCATCCTGTTCTTTGATCAACCGGATCTGCAGGCGGTATCCAACACTTTTCAGCATTTTGGTAAGACCTTCCAGTAATGTGCAGTACCGGTCAAATTGAAAATTCTTTACAGATATACCCGTATCTTCTGATGAAACTCTGAATAATCCATCAAACTCCGGCTCGATCAGTGTTTTCATTACCTGATTCAGTTCTCCGGATACTGTTTTATAATCCGATCCGGCAGGCGGTTCGATCACCTTATACTGCAGTCTTCCCCGCCATGTGATTCCCTTCAGCTCCACATAATCCAGCGTTGTATCTGTCAGCACCTCTCCGATAATGCCTCCATATTCTGTCTCCGTAATATAGACATAGCTTGAAAAGGTCAGCTCCGGATACCAGTTCGACCTTGCAATCTGTACAGAAAATTTGTACTCGCCATTCGTATCCACTGTGATATTTGAGTCCAAAATCGCTCCCAGTTCTCTTCCATCACTATCTGCAAGAATTATGTCCTTTACCACGGTGGCTCCCTCCTGTTCAAAAATAAAGTCAGGTCAAATCCATAATCCCCGGACCAGTTAATATTTAAAAGCCCGGATGGTATTCTCTCGAAAACAGTTTGTTTCTGTGCTCTCTGATTAAATAAATTTTGTACCGTTCCATTCGTCAAATACCTTCGGATCGTTCTTCTCTGGCTATCTATGATCAGATATTCCCTGCTTTCAAGCGTTACGAAAAACTCATAAGGATAATCGTTGATCAGAATCTTCGGATTTACACATGGTCCGTAAATGATCATCTGGTACTCGCTTGAAATGATGTGATCAACATTCCATGCTGCGATTCCTCTTTTTTCTCCGGCAAAATCAAACGGATAGTCATACTGAAAGTCGATTCCGGATGCTACCGTTTCTTCCAATTGTGGAAAAAACTGTCTTGTCGCTCTTACTACCCATACAAGCTCCGGAGCCTGGAAGGTGATCTCCACTTCCGAATACACATATCCCTTCCATCCTTCTTTCGCTGACTTCAACACCTTGCATCTTAAATACGCACCATTCACGTACAGCTTCCCGTAGGTATCATTTTCTGCATCAACTGCAATGATCCGGTATAGCTGCTCCATATTCGCCTGAAATTCTTCCCGCTTTCCAAACACATCAATCGTCACTGTTTTTTCATATCCGTCCGAAGACTCTGACCAGTCCGCATCGAACCAGTCAGTCTTCGTTGTACGAAAAGGAGCTTTCAAAAGATTCAGCTTTTCGCCATTCATATTTTCATAATACACAATCATACCTGTGGCACTGCTCCTTTCGGTAATGGTCTGTCTATCCGTTTCGTATCCAGGAATACCGGCTTATTGCCATTTTCTTTTGCAATCTTCCTCTGGATACGTTCAAATCTGTCGTAATCAAATCCTTGATCCTTAAAGATCGGATTATTCTTTATTCCGCCTACCGTTTTATCCGGATTAACGGATGTTGTAAGCTGCACACTTCTTTGCAGACTCTGGACTGCTTTTTGTACTCCGGCATTCATGGATCCGACCGGAATATTCTTCTCAAATCCGATTCCCATACCAAGAGCCATCATCTTACCAACCTGGTCCCGGAATACTCTCGATGGAGAATGAATACCAAGTTTTGACTTGATTGCATCTAATGCGCTACTTGCCGCAGATGTTGCCGCGCTGATCAGGCTTCCTACCGCACTGGATATACCACTTGCAATTCCGGAAATGATATTCATACCAACACTGCCCCAGTTTACACTGGTAAATGCATTTTTGATCTGGCTGATCATTGATGGAATCTTACCAAGTAACGCCGGGATTCCCTGAACCAGTCCGACTGCGAGCTGTGTGATAATCTTCACACCAGTCTGTATGATCTTCGGCAAATTCGTGATAATCGTAGATGCCAGCTTGCCGATGATAACCGGTGCTTTCGCTGCCACCTGCGGAATCGCATTTGCAATTCCCTGCGCCAAGCCTTCCATTAACTGTAATCCGGAAGTTATTAACTGCGGAAGATTACTGATCAGCGACTCAACCAGAGTCAGGATCATCTGTACCGCTACCGGAATTAACTGCGGAAGTTGTGCGCCCAGGCTGCTTACCAGAGTTGCTATGATGCTTGCGCCTACGGAAATGAGCGATGGTAGATTTGCCGTAATCGCATTCATCAATCCCAAGATCAGGGTTGCACCTGATGAAATCAGTCCCGGAAGTGCTGCTGTGATCCCGGCTCCAAAGTTGGATATGATCTCCGGTCCTTTGGTCTGCGCCAGAAGCAGGATCTGGTCGATCTGTGTACCAAACTGACTGTAAACCAGTCCAAGACCGGCTACCACAACGGCTGCAACTGCACCGAAATTCATCAACCCTACAAATGACGGAATGAATCTGGCTACCGTTCCGAGTACGCCTTGCAGGGCAGATCCTATCTGTCCGCCCCATGCCCCCAGATAACCGGCAGTATCTCCAAGCAGTGAAAAAGCGCTTGTAATTCTGGGAATCTTTGATGCTATCGCCAATCCGATTTTTCCAACTGCCCCACCAACTTTACCCGGGACACCGGAAACTACCTTGCCGATCTTTCCGACAGTAGCTGACAGTTTCGGAGTCAGTACCTGAAATGGTCCTGTAATTGCACTGCCAAGCCCTTTCAGGCTACCCGTAAAATCTTTCTGGAAATTTGCAGCCGATTTTGTTGCGCTTTTGAATCCTTTCGGAAGCTTTCCAAGCTCAGACAAAACACCCGTTGTAATTCCGCCGAATCCTTCAACGGCTGTCTGTACATTGCCGATCTGTGATCCGAATAACGAGATCACTGGTCCAGCTCCCGCAAGAACTGCCGCGGTCTTGCCAAGATTCATGAGCTCATCTGTGCTCATGTTCTGCAGCTTATCGGCTAACTTACCAACACTATCTGTAAATCCCTTTAGTTGTGGAACCGCTTCTCCGATTTTTCCGGATAAAGATTCCACCACATCCATTCCGGTCTTTCCCAGACGCGGAATCATTTGGCCAAGATTATTTAAGATATTCTTTGCCGCTGTCCAGAATGTATCAACCAGATCGTTCGCACTGATTACACCGGCTTCAAAATTTTCCCAGGCGGCTTTAGCAGAATTAACAGAACCTTCAATCGTTGTAGAGGCTTCTTTTGCGGAAGTTCCTGTGATTCCGAGATTTTGCTGGACTTTGTGAATTGCCTGAATCATCTGGTCAAACGTTACATTATCCAGATCTTCTATCTTTTCATTTAAGATACCGGAATCATTGATCAATCGGATCATTTCCGACTGTGTACCGCCGTAACCTAATTTAAGGTTATCCAGCATCGTATAATTCTGCTTTGCAAAACCTTGATAGGCATTCTGGATATCCTGCATATTCGTACCCATCTTATTGGCATTATCTGCCATGTCGATAATCGCCATATCTGCAATTTCTGCAGCCTTTGCAGTATCTCCGCCTAAGCCCTGTAGTAATGATGCTGAAAAGCTTGTAACCGTTGACATGTAATCATTAGCAGAAAGCTGTGCTGTTTTGAACGCATTGTTTGCGTTCCTGATCACTGTCTTGGCACTATCTTTAAATAATGTCTCTACACCACCGATCTGCTGCTCCATATTGGCGACTACACCAAGAGAAGACTTTACAATCGCCGCCGCTCCAGCTCCTACAGCTGCAACAGCTCCGGTCATTGCCTTGCTGACTACAGATAAGCCACTTTTTCCAAGACTTCCAAGCTTATTTATGCCTTCATTGAACCCACTCTCATTGATTTTGGTATCAAAATTCAAATATCCATCTGCCATACTATCATCCTTTCTGATAGCACGGCTCAGGGGCTCACAAGTGCTTAATTCTTAATTTTTATCTCCACCTCCCGTCGGCATTTGCGGCATTTTACATACAGTCCGCTGCACACTGCAGTATCTGCGTAAACAAGCAGATGCTGACCGCAGTACGGACACGGATACCACTCACGCCGTGTCGGTATTTTAATTTCCATCATGAGAACATATCTCCAATCTCATAATCATCAAGCTTTCGCTGTTTCTTTTTCAGTGCAACAGCTCTCTGGATCTTCTTGATCCGTTTACGTTCGTCCTTGTCCCGGATTGTTCCAGGATCAATCGAACGATACATAATCCGTTGTTTAATCTCTGTACCATCCGGCAACCAGTCAAACAAGCTCCGGAACTCCCACCAGTGCATATAATCGATCTGCTGCAGATCGATTCCATATGCCTCCCGGAACGCTGCATAAATACAGCCGGCATCTTCCGAAAAAGAAAATACCGGCTTCCCACTTTTCTGCTGCTCTTCCTCTTTATCTTCCAGATCATCCTGGTACATCCTTTTGCACATCAGGAAATCTCCGAGTGCATAAATTGCAGCTTCAATATCATCCGGAATCTGATCCAGATACCACTGCAACAGAAGTCCGCACTTCATCCGCCACGGAACCGAGTCGTCTTCAACCAGCTCCGCAAAACGGATCCATTCACGGAAATCTGTCACGATCGGGTAGTACTCCCCGTTCACCTTGACTTCTTCCGGGAACTGCTCATATAAAATATTCATGCTCTGCTACCTTCCGGTATTGGAATATTTTCCTTTACCATACTGTTTCTGGTAGTTTCTTCTCTGCTGACGGTTTCCATTTGGCTGTGGCTGCGGATGCGGGAACTGCTGCGTTGTATTTTGATTTGGTACATACTTATCATATTTATCGTCCAGTTTCTTTGTTTCCGCTGTTTCAAAGTCTAACAGTGATTCTGCCGCTTCAGTGCACAACTTGATGCTGTTCTTTCCGCAAAGGATACGCTCCCCAGCTCCCTCGCCAAAAAGGGTATCGAAGAACACATAAAAACACGCGCATTGCGCACGGATGATATCACTCTGCTTTCCGGTTATGGGAACCTTTTTCCCTGCTTCAAACATTTCTGCTTTTGCTTCCTCTAACACATCTAAAAAATCCGCATCCGTGAAATCCACTTCTGCTTCAAAATCTCCAAATTTCCAAAGGCTCATAGGCTCACTCTCCCATTTCTTCTTTATTCTCCGCCATCAGTGAATGTACAGGTCTTCCATCCGTCTGTGGTGGTTGCAGTACCCTTTGTGATTTCTCCGGCCGCTTTAAAGCTGCCTTTGTAAATCAGGGCATCCGTACCGTCCCCTTCTGTATCCGGAATTACACTCCATGTTCTCTTTCGTGCGGTACAAGTTGTTTCCGATGTCTTCTGCTCAAACAAATCTACCACCACAATATCAACCTGCGCTTCTGTTCCGAGAATCTCATCGTCAGTAATTGCTGCAATCTTTTCATGTACCGGATCATTGGTATACCGGTCAAATTCGTAATCGATCGCCGGCGCATAACCGACTACGTCACTTCTTTCAGACGCCTCATCCACATACTGCCGGCTGTACTCTGTCGAGTTCTTTCCATCCGACAGCGATGTAAATCCCGTCATTCTGGTAAATGTTTTTCCTGATCCATCAGCGTCCATAAAAGCCACTCTCTTATGTCTGCCAACTAACATTTTTTCACTTGCCATTTCTTCACACTCCTTACTTATAAATCAATCTGCAAATCATCTGATACCGTCCCAGATCGGCCTCTGCACTAAACAAATAGCCGGACTGCAGCACTTCAACTTTTATAGCATCGTGCCCGTCCAGCTCTGGAACAATATCATTCAAGTTATTCTGTTCTGTCCACTCTTCAAAGTTCTGATAAAAACCACTGTTGGCAATACCGGTTCTGGCGTCCCCATCATAGGCTTCCTTACTTGTCAGAGCGAACTGGAACTGCTTCAGGCAGCCCCCATCCACATATCTCTTATAGATAGGATCTACGCCGATTGGATCAATGGAATATTCCATTCCATCACCAAGATAATCAATACTGATCTTCCGGTTATCGATGTCTGGATAAGTCCTTACATACTCCCGGATACTATCAATAATCGGTTTCCGTTTACTGTCCGGCAAGTTTCTCAGCTCCTTCCCTTATGGCATCTTTATGGCTCGCTTTCATTGTTTCAAACCATCTTGCCTTAGTTTTATGCTCATAATACTGCCGGCGGGCATACGGGGCAAGATATTCAATGGATCCGGAACCGATCACTGTACCAAGTGTCCCGGACTTAATCAGCATCCCGGTTCTTCTCGGTGTCAATGGATTCATGTAGCGTAGACACTCGGAATCCACAAATGCCTGCGCCCTTGAAAATCCCTCCGCTTTTTTCTGTGCGAATCCAGACGCCCATTCCAGCCGTGCCGTGGTAGAACCATTCTTACCAGTCACCGTAAATACGCTGCCTCTCGGAGTTGTGATCCGGAATTCTTTCTTTCCTGCCATCTTACTCGCCTCCGATCCGCCAGTGCGGAGTCGTACCAAACCGGTTGTCCGACCAGCTTGTCACCTTGCAGTGCTTCTGGAACACGGCTTTCATATCTGCAGGCCTTTCAATCTCAATCTGACACTCTCCCAGGACAATCTGATCATCATTCTGTATGGTCCAGTATCCATAACCGCCACAGCAGGCGAACTGATCCGGCGGAAGATACTGCCCTGCTTCCGGAATATCCGCAGGAATCCGGATTTTGTAAACCTCCGCACTTTTCAGTCCGTTATCCGTAACTGCAGTCTTATGGTCCACATGGACATGGACACCATGCAAAACGGTTCGGATCCAGGTATCGTAATGTGTGGAATCACCGCTTATTCTGTTATAAACTGTCACATCTGCATTTGTGATCACACCGCACCCCTACCTTTCTTGACAGCCATCCAGTAGGGAGAAGATAAGGATATACCGCATCATACGCCTTTTTCTTCACCATCTCTTCCGCTGTCTTTCCATCCGTCTGCTCTGTGACATAGGTCACACTGTAGCCATCGTTATTTTCGGACTTCACCAACGGGGTTCCTGACTGTTGCTGCGCATTGTATTTGTAATAAACCTCTGCTGCAGCACAAACAGCATCCTTTACCACGTCATTTTCCACGGCAAAGATATCACCTTTCACATAGGTCAGATGCCGGATATAGGCTTCCGCCTGCTTTTCAGCTTTTCGGAAGTCCTGTTCCGGAATGGTTTTTCCTCCATATTCATCTGCATAGTATCCATACGTGATCTGCATGGATTATCACCTTCCCTTACTCGCCAGCTTTCAGAATTGCAAACGGACATCTCTTGCTCTTGTCCGTCTTCAGCGAATTGATTGGATTCGGGATCTCCCATCCGAGACGCATCACTGCACGAAGCGCAACCATATCGTTCTGCATCAGGTTGTATGCAATTGTGCCATCTGTATTCTGGACAACACCTTCCGTAAACAGCTTGAATGTAATATCCTGTCTGATGGAATATACCAGCTGTGAGAAATCTCCGGAAATCATAAGCGCCTTTGACTTATCAAACGCTCCATTGTTCGGGAAGTTCATTGGTGATCCGTCAAGCGCATACTGTGTGGTTCCCTGCAGATCCTGTTTAAACAGCGGATCTCCATTTGCATTTTTCAGACCTCTGAGTTTCGCCCTCATGGAAATGTCCGCCATGTGACCGTTTACAAAGTATCCGCAGTCTTCAATATGTGCGATCACTCCGTCCTCTGCCATGATCTTGTCATACAGACTGTCTGCGGCTCCTAATGTTACGACTGCTCCCGCTTTTGTCGCGGTTGTAACCACATCTTCTCTCCATGTGTTCGGTTTATTTTCACCGAACAATACTGCGCTGTCGATGACCTTTCCAAATGCTTCTGTAACTCTCGGTTTTACTTCTCCCCAGATGTCATACTCAGAATCATCCAGAACTGCTTCCGGAATTGGAACAATAACCGCAATCTCTTCGGCAGTGATGAACTTCTTGTCCCATGCCTGCTTTGTAGTTTTCTTCTGTCCGGTATCACCGTTTACGAAATATGCAATCGGCAGCATATCCAGTACCGGCATTTTGTACTGTCTGCTTGTCATGTTCGCCAGCTTGCGACCTCTTGACAGGACTGCTGACTGTGCGATCGTTCCCTGGATGATCTCATTGGATTCCTGAATTGGAATCAGAGACTCTGCTCCGGTACGGTCAATGATGTTTGCATCTGTGTCAAACAATCTTAAATTCATTCTTCTATTCTGCATTTACTCTACCTCCATTATCTTCTCGCGGCAGCTCTGATCCGGTCATTGATGGAAACGTTCATGTTTCCGCCAGAACCATTTGAAGCGTTACCTGTTGAAGAATCTGCAATCCGGTAAGAACCTCCACCGGCAAATCTCGGATTCTCCTTTAAAAACTTCTCTGCTGCCTTTTCAAATGTCGTTTTATCATCCACCAATTTGGAAACCTTGTAAGTCACATAGTCCAGATCATCAGCCTTGACACCTTTTCCGGATAAGAACTTCTCATTCTTCATCTGCTGGACTTCATTTCTGGAATTTTCCAGATCCTGCTGCAGCTGTGTCACATTCGGCTGATTCTTTTTCTGCTGTTCCTTATAATCGGCAATTGCCTGATTCACCTGCTGCTCTGTCATTCCCTGCTGCTGAAAATAGGAACGAAGCGCCGCTTTTTCAGCTCTGTCTGCTCTCGCATTGGCAATCTCTTCTGCCTGTGCAAAGCTGTATGAACCCTGGTTTCCTGATCCACCGGCATTTCCCTGGCTGCCGTTACCTGCTCCAGCGTTTCCACCCTGTCCACCAGAGCCAGCCCCGCCGCCGTCTTCAAAGAGCTGTAAAAACATTCTTTTTCTCATGCTTACCTCCAAATATGAGTGTTTTCCAGAGCTTTTTCTGTCTTCATGTTTTGGACATAATAAAAAGCACCCTCACTGGATGCCAATTTACTCAAACTGTATGCAATTGTATTCCTGGCTGATCACTGTGATTCCCAGGAACCATGAATCCACCAGAAGTTTCCCACCATCTGACAGATCTTCCCATTCGATCACAGTCATTCCGCTGGCTGTTTCTCCCCGGATTCTGTCACCTGTCAGATCTTTCAGGGAATTGATCAGGTTGCAGGTCAGTGCTGATACTGCCGCACATACCCGATCAATCCCATCCGGACTCTTCCTGCCGGCATGACCATTCATACAGATGCTGTGATCTGTTATTTTGATTGTTATCATAAATTCTTTACTCCTTTGACTCTATGATGGTTACTGTTCCTTCAAAGACTCCAAAATTTGACTGCTGTTGGAATGTATGGGTTTCAGCAATATCCTCATTAGTCATTGGTCTTGTAAGGTACCATAAAGAATTATCTTTCCAGGTAATTTCTTCCAGTTTCTGATTTGGCTCAAGCTTTATCGTTGTCTTCCCACCATAACTTTTCGTGGCGGTCTGGCATCCAGTTAAACCTGCTATCAATATGCTGATAGCCGTTAATACTGCTACTGCTTTCTTTTTCATTACCGGCCTCCTAAAAATAAGTACAAAAATACCACCGGTCATTTCGACTGGTGGCAACTATTCAAACTCTTTAAATTTAATTCCGTTTTTGCATTCCTCTTCATAACCAGAAAAAATTACATCCTCCGGTATTCCATCTGGAAATGCTTTACAAGTCATCTCTTCACTATTTTCATTGAAATTACTGCACAGCATACACTTTGGCAATGTCATTCTAAACCCTCCGCCAATGAAGGATATATTTTCTGATAAGTTTTCTTGCTTCATCTGGAATCCACTCTCCGTTTCTATACCTAACAAACGTCTCCGCTAAGCACTCTCGACCGTCTTTGCTTCTATCTGCATATCCTGAAATTCCTGCTATGAACTGCCTTCTTATTTTTTCATTTAACTCTATATATTCCACTTCTGATACGCAGTTCTGAAATGGCATTATATGCGCCATTTCATGCGCAATGTAATCTTCAAAATTCTTTCCCGCCATTACACCATCATTGTACCATCTCGGCATAATAGTTTCAACTTTTCTATAATCTTGTTTGTAATTCAAAACAAGTCCATGTCTCAGCATTCCATTTTCATCCAAGTAAGCACCTGTTGCAAAAATATCATTTTTCTTTAGTTTTCCGCCTTTAATAGAATCTAAGTAAATCACGTATTCCGAATCCAACTTCTTTATCGCCGCATTGATTTTCGCTTCAATTTCTTTGCTCAAACCTGCTTTCTTAGCAACTGTGTCTGGAATAGAAATTCTCATTTTCAGATCATACTGACTCGGTGCAATTCTTCCTCGTCCATCAATATAAATCCGCTCTCTTTCCTCTTTCAGCCTCATTTTCCGAGAAAACGCCGCATATTCATTAAGCTGTCCCTGATATTTGGCTTTTTGGAGCATAACTTCCTGCCGATCAGCACCGCCATCCTGAAGCATCTGTACCTTTTCTCGCTGTGCCCGCATTGCTGTCTCCATCTGGCGCTGTCTCTGCTTTGCCTCGTACAGAGTGTACGCTTTGCCCCGGAACTCTTTTGGTTTGCTTTCCTTCCGGTTCTGTTCTTCGAGCCAGTCATCCGACCAGTTGCGTTGTGAAATTCCGAGAAAGAATGGATAATAAGTATGATAACAGTTGGCTCCCAGAAGTCCTGTCACTGTACCAAGTCCACAAACTGAATACAATTGCTCTTTTGTCCAGACCTGACCTTGCCATACTGCATGAGTAGGACGGGCCCCGGCATGCCACTCAACCTCAAAATACTCTGTTCCGAGCTTCTTGGCATTGTAGTCTGCTATTTCTCCGGTAAGATTCGCCACACCAGTCATGACCGCTCTTCTGGCAGCCACTTCTACTCGGCTTGCATATCCGGATCCGTATTCAATCTTCCGAAGTCCACTGTTCGTCAGCTGCGTAACCACACGGCGCAATACACTGCCATGGTCAAATGCTCCGGTCACAATATCAAAACAGGCATTGTCCAGATAATTGGTATAAACCTGTGACAGCGGTGTTAAAACCTTTCTGCCATTATAATCCAGGTAAAATCCAAGTGACTTAGTTACATTCTCCAGATCTTCCAGACTCTGCTGAATGACCGCATCCGTGATCTGTTGCAGCTGCCTGTTCTCCTCATATGGGATAAACTCTGCATTGATCTGTTCGTAAATGTCCTCATTCCGGACGTATTCCCAGTCGATCACTTTATCATACAGCTCAAACATTTCCGGATAAGACGCATCCAGTGTTTTCTTGATCTCTCTTTCGATATCCTCGGAAGAATATCCCAGAATCCGAAGTCTATTGATCTGCCAGTCTGCTGTACTGGTGATCTCGCCGGTCTTTTTGATCCGCCGGGCAATGTCCTGCAGGATCCGTTCTTCCAGGCTTATGTACCGCGCTGCAATCTTATCGGCAACCTGATCTTTGTATTCTTTTCGCATCCTACTCCATCACCTGATTCTGCTCTGGCAGATTCTTTTTCGCCTGTTCCACTGTTTCACCGTACCATTTTGCACGGTATTCTTCATGGCGCATCACTCCCATGCTGACGTCCTGCCGGTCCTGCTGACGCTCTGCGCCCTTATCCTCAATGATAGAATCATCAAAGTCAATCACAATATCTGTGTTCTGGTCCAGCGTATTTCCTGTCACAATACCGAGCCGGATAATGATTCTGACCAGCCGCTTTATGACATCTTCCAAGATTATCTCATGCTTCTTTAGCATACGGTACATATCTGAGTTCTCTGAAATGATCTCGGTTGCTGTCTTCGCTCCTGCTCCGTCAAACCGGTATCTTTCCGTACCGAATCCGCATTTCAGAGACAGATAATTCAGATCATCATTGATTGCCTTGCTGTGCTGTTCTACCCGGAGGCTCATGTCTACTTCCTTGATCAGACCGGTCTGGCTCTTATCGTAATCTTCCGGAAGCGAATAGAACACACCATCATCCGGATCAAAGGTTGGGGATCCGTCCTCATTCGTCAGCATTTCCGGAGCAACAAAGATTCTTTTTCTTCCCAGATCGAACTCATTGCAGTAGGAATCAAACTCCGTGTCCAGTTTTTTTAAGGTATCTATGGCGTTTGCAAAAATCGCAATTCCCATTGGATTACATTCGCCCGCATTGTTTGTGATATTCAGCCTGTCGATAACAAACTGCGGTTCTGTGGATCCTGTCTCTGTTCTGGATGCCAGATTTGCAAATGGTTTCAGCTGTTTCCATTCCTGTTCTGTCAGCTCACGACCTTCCACACTGCCTTTTGCGCATTCCAGGACGCTGTTTTCAATCACATACATTCCTTTTGATTCAATCCTGTGAAACTGAATCTGCACGTATTTCTTCTGACGAACTGTATGCACGAACGTAAAAATGCACTCCGTAACCTCCCCGTTATTCCAGCTGACCGGATAAATGTTCTTGGCATCCACATAGTTGATTCCAATCTCACCTGCAGATATCGTTCCATCTTCCCGCACAATCGCATTGTACAGATAAGGGATGTATGCCACGGTCCCGGAATACGCTTTCCGTTCCTGGTAGTCATTTCCCATGACCAGGAAGTGATTGTTATCCAGAACCTTCTGCACAAATTCCTGTGTCATTTCATCTTCCAGCGTGATCATAACTCTCTCATTAAGGAGCAGATCTGCAATATCCTCTGACAGTTTCTTTGCCATTCCCATGCTCTTCCTACGGCATCGTTTACTTGTACCTCGTCCGGTATTCACCTTGTAGAACGTAAACTGCCGGACATTGGAATTGTACCAGCTGATCCACTCATCGATCTTCCGGTAGAATGAAGCATCTACCGTATCGATTCCTTTTTTCCTGAAATAATTAAAGATATTCATCCTCTTCTCTCACCTCCCTGCTGCCGATATCGCGTATGTCTATTTCTTCCGGCGTTTCATCTTTAGGTAGCCAATGTTTGATCTTGCTCCAGGCGCCCATAACCACATAGCGTATGGCATCCATGCAGTGATCCGCTTCCTTCACCGGCACTTCTTTTCCTTTTTCAATGGATTTCTTATCATACTCGTAGGTTCCAAACTCCTGCACCGCATACTCCTGCTTCGGGGAAATCGACATGATATCGAATACCAGTGCTTTCTGTACCCGGCTGATTCCAAGAGCCACATCATTTTCCGCATCCCGCTGAAGCACCTGATAGTCCAGTCCGGTTCTGGTGGCTCTCCTGACCTCTTCTGCCAGACCTTTTGCAGATGGATCCAAAAAAATATAAAAGATCCGGTTCTCATACTGTTCATGCAGCTCATCCATGAACTCAATCAGATCTTTTGCATATTCAGACGGGCTTTTCTGCCTTCCGGATTCCCGTCCACTGTGATAATATTCTCCAAGTCCCGGAAATTTCTTCCGGTAGGTGTCCAGGCCAAACGCTTCAAAGGTTGTCGCATTCTGCTGACCGTAGTCACCGCCAATGTAAATCCGGTCATATCTCCTGTCCGGATCCGGCTTTTGTCTGTGCCGATCTGAAAACATATAATAGATCAGCTCATCCACGCCAATCGCTTCACCGAGCCATACCCACCGGTACATCTTCGGATCCGCTTTTTTCATCATCTCCGCCGATGCAATCAGATCAGGACCAAGCCAGTCCACCGGCACATCCCGGTAATCTGTGTGAATGTGAATGCAGTCCTCACGCTTCTCCATTTTCTTGCACCACAGATTAATCGGAGCATTTGGGTTCTTTGGCGGGTTGTACAGATAAATCATCTGGAATCCACCCTTATTTCCACGGACAAACGTTGCTTCAATGTTGGTCAGCTCATCTTCGCCCTCGCCATCATCGAAGAACTCTGTCAGCTCATCCAGGATAACCAGCTTGATCGGTTTATCCTCGTCAATGATACCCTTTGTATCGTCAATACCGTCTGATCCGGCAAAGTACATTGTTGTCCCGTACTTCTTGTAAGTGATTTCCATCGGGGATTTCGTAATTCGGAACTTGTTTTTCGGTATTTGCAAACGGCTGATCCCCCGCAGCATTTCTTTGTATACCGTCTTCCGGAGCTTGTTATGGTGCTTACGCAGCACAACAACAGATCCATTGGCATCCGATACGAGCTGATAATCTGACCGGATGGAAGCATAACTGGACTTTGTTCCCGCTCTCCCAGAAGTCAGGATAATGTGCTTGATACTCCTGTTGTTAAATATCTGCAGATACTTCGGAATTATGATCTCCGATATCCGGACCTGTTTCTTCTGGTGCGTCATTGATAATCTCTACTCCTTCATCTTCATCACCGTTTCCACCACTCATTCTGGCGGTGTTCGTACGAATCTGCTCAATTCTGACTTTCTGCTCTTCGCTTGCAGCTTCCCAGTCTTTATGTAGCATTTCATCATACTGCTTAATCATTGCCCGGAGCTCCCCCTGCGCTCTTGCCTGAGCTTTCAGGAAGTTCTCCTGTTTATCCCAGGCTTGCTGTACTTCCCATTTCTCACCAATCACATTTCCATCTTTTTCTTCTACCCTCTCAACAGTCTTGTCTGCCTGATCCTTGACATATGCAATTCTCTGCGCTCTAACGATTGCAGCATAGGCAATCTGTATCTGATGCCACAACAGATCAAGCGGATCAGCCTGTTCAATGGCAGAAAAAATCTCCCGTGTTTCATCCGGGAGATACTTGCTGAAGAATCCGTATTTTTCAGCATTCTTATTCTGTTCAGGTGCTCCACCGCCATTTCCGACAGCATTTTTATTCTTTGGCTGTCCACCTCTTTTTCTTATCCGAACGTTCGTTTGCTTATTCGAGCTCCTATCCGAGCGTTCGTTTTCCCATTTATGAGTACACTTCCAACGCCGAACTGTTCCTTCTGGCAAACTTAGCCGGTTTGCAATCTCAACCAACTTCATGCCCTGTAGGTACATGGCTTTCGCCTGTTCAATTCGTGGATCCGGTGCTCTCGCCATGTACCATCACCTCTCATTCGTGTTGTTTTGCCGCATTACTTTTTCCCTATATTAACTCTAGCAATACCTTTTAGCTTTCCTGCTTCTGATATTCCGTAATTTAACCTTTCCATCATTTCATCTTCTTCATATCCCGAAACCGTTAGCGTATAATTTTTTTTAAATACTTTTCTTGCTTTTAAAATCAATTTTTTAAATTCATCATATTCTTTTATCAAATCTCCATCTATCCAAGTTTTCTTATATACTTCTATATTTCGACACCATTTTTCTATGAACTGATTACGGAATAATTCTTGTAAACATTCTAATTTTCTATTATCAAGCTTACCATAATATTTATTCCCTTGAATTTTTTTAATATTGCTACCAATTAACGATTTATAATTTACTAAATCAATTTTTTCAGCATAAATATTTTTCCAATCTGATCTTTCAATTTTTATAAAATCGTATTTCGGTATTATTTTCC
>OGOT01000417.1_pt1 | contig 39716 bp, 42 predicted proteins | sample 1552791 | NCBI WGS metagenome assembly OGOT01 (sample SAMEA2580160, study PRJEB22360) | human gut metagenome | biome: human gut; feature: human-associated habitat; material: faeces | place: Denmark | collected 2008/2010
CTTATAAAACAGGCATGGCTATACCTCACATATATTTCAAGGATTATGGTAAAGCTAAAATATTTTGCCCATCATATACAGAACAACTCAAATATGCAAGATTACTGTCAGCAATAGATAACAAACTATCGGCAGAACAGAGTATTTTAACCGACCTTAGTTTGCAGAAACAATACTTGCTTCGCCAGATGTTCATATAAACATCTGGCGAAGCAGATACTGCTTTTGAAGTATATAAAGATTTAAGACATTATGATTAATCTCTATCTTGTCTTGAATTTTATCAAGAATCATTGCTTTCTGCTTTTGTTCAGAAATAGTGGGCAATGTTATTTTTAACTTTTCCAATGGGGTTCGTACTATTTGCGGCTGGCCAGATCCAGAAATTATACTATTGAAGTTATATGCAGAGAGATAATGATATAAATATTTCTTGTACACCTTATCTTGATACTTATCTGTATTTATCACCATTGCATTTCCAGTTATCCAAGACATTGGCTTGGTATAATTCACCATGCCACAAGTATTTCCACGACAAGTTATACAGATTTGTTCTGTTTTATGGTTGTAATCCTTATATTTACCAATAATACCATTTGCCCCATATACAAGAAAACCATCTTCTGTTAATTCTGCTGAAGATATTGTTTGTGGCTGATATATTTGTGCAATTTCACTTAAATATACATGTTGCAAGACATTTAAACTCTTTTTTCTTGTTGAAATACAGATGTTTAGAATATTCATTGCCTTGATTAGGTAACGATTTAGAAACGAGCGGACTACATCTATCCGCTATATTTTGCATTAAGTCTGAAGAACGCTTTATTATTCTACAAAGATAGCATTTTTATTTTTATACGCTATTTCCATTCTTGCATTTTTAACAAAAAATCCTATAAGCCTTATTGTTCTCTGTTTATATATCGTCCTTGTTCAGATGGCAAATCCTATTCCAAGTTGTTCATCAATTCCACACTGGCGCAACTCGGATGCAACATCCTCTGGAAGATGTTCCGCAACGGAATGATAGAGTATAACGGACTGTCTCTCAATATGAATACGATGAAAGTTAATCCGATTATGATATAAATATGCCCATTTTATGAGTGAACATTATAATCAATAAAATATCATTTTACATTAATTTACTCATTCTTTAATAGAATAATTCAGGTTTTATCCGGAAAAAACGAGAAAAATTGCACGCTCAATTTTACTTTCATTTCTTTGCAAGGTCTTTTATATAGAACGCCCATTCGAATGAGTTCATAAAAAGGTTTGGGAAACATGAATGTATAACGAAATAATATAAATGCTATGTGTACAACGAGAAAATGGAAAACAGGGATACTGCTAATAGCGATGATATTGGTTTGCGGAGCTGCAAATGCACAACATTGGCATCGGCATTATCGTCCCAACCGGATTGTCACTGTTGTAGTTCAACCTGATGTGATATCCCATGTCAGTAACCGTTTCAACCAAAAGGAACGATTAGCGATGGCTATAGCTTATCTGGAAACGCATGAATACCTTACTATACGGCAATATGCAAAAATGACGCACCTTAGCATGGCATCGGCGGAAGCTGAACTTGACGCTTTTGTCATGGATAAGAAAAAGCCCATACGACTTGTAATCAGAGGAAAAAAGAAAGTGTATATCAAAAGGCAATAGGATATGAAGAAGAATTGGAAACTACTGATATTGGGAGTTGCAACCATGTTTTTAATGCAATCATGTATGGTCGTGCGCAAAGCCAGCCCTCGCCATCATCACGGTCACAGACATTGTATGCTTCTTTACCAACGGCCTACAGGTACGGATTCGTTTAATGTGCCTGATACTTATATCGCAATAGAAAAACCGATAAATTATGAATGTAAAGGATGACAAGGAACTTGTGTGGCTGACTGCTAAAGATCCGGAGAAAGGCTTCCGTTATCTGATGGCGAAATACAAGGAGGCGGTTTACTGGCATATCCGAAGACTGGTAGTAGCTCATGAAGACGCACAGGATGCAACGCAGGAAACATTTGTCAGGGTATTCCGGTCTTTATCCGATTTCAAAGGTGAATGTACCTTTCGCTCTTGGGTATACCGGATTGCAACCAACGAAGCCTTACGTATGCTTGGAAAATATAAAAAAGAAGAACTGGTATCATTGGATGACTCTTTCAGCGAACTAAGCAACCTAATGGCTGATGAATATGTCGATTACAGTGATCTGGAAACCGTCAAGCTGCAAAAAGCCATTTTGTCCTTGCCGACCAAGCAACAGCTGGCTTTTAACCTGCGATACTATAATGAATTGGGATATGACGAGATTGCTGGAATTATCGGCTCAACAGTAGATGGGGCAAAATCCAACTACCATATCGCCAAAGATAAAATTGTCAAATATATGAATGTTAACAGTTAGATGTATGAAAAGAGATTTTGATTTCGACCGCATAGGCAAGCGTCTTCCCTATACCACACCGGACGGTTTTCTGGATGATATGGAAAACAACGTATGGGAAACTGTAAGACAGGAGATATTGCCTTCCAAACCCAAACGTCATTTTCGCCTTTGGTATTCTTTGACAGGAGGGCTTGTGGCGGCAAGTATTGCATTGTTTGTTGTCTTCAATTTATTGCCTGATAATTCGAGAAGTGATTTTGAAGATGTTGAAAAGGCTTTTGCCAATCTGAGCAGCAGTGATCAGGATTACCTGTTTGCAACTTATCAGGATGATTTATTTATGAAATTTTGAACGAGTAAAAATAAAAAGACATGAAGAATATCATTAAAGTTCTTGCACTTGCAATCGCAATGGTGACTATCAGCACAAGTGCCTATGCCCAAAAGAATGAACGGCAGCGCATGACACGGGAAGAGTTGGCCGAAACCCAAGCCCGGTTCATAGCCAAAGAGATGGCTATGGATGATGCGACAGCCACGCGGTTTGTGGAAACTTTCTGCCAATTCCAGAAAGAAATCTGGGCACTTGGCCCCCGTCCTAAAAGAGATACCTCTCATCTTTCGGATAATGAGGCAGAACGGGCAATGAATGAAAGATTCGCTCATAGCCAAAAGATACTTGACTTGAGGAAGAAGTATTATTTGAAATACTGCAAATTTTTAACGCCCAGCCAAATAGAGAGGGTATATGAACTGGAAAGAGGAATGATGAACAGGCTGTTCAACCGTTCCAAAAACAAAGGAAACTATAAATAGGACAAGATTATGAAAATGAAAGTATTTGGCATATTTTGCCTGTCGTTTCTGATGACAGCAGCCCTATCTTCTTGTGACAATGAAGATATTATAGACCAACAGGAAGACATGTCTGGCAGTGAAAATCCAACCATGACCGTTCTTGCCGGACAGGTGGCAGGAAGTGACGGGTATGATGAAAATGGGGTTACTGTGTTGAATTTCCCAAGTTCACAGGATTTGCACAGCATATCCTGTGGCTTGAAACTGAATTTTCAGTTGTCCGGAATCACAAAAATAGAGTTGGAAAGTGTAGATGGTTATGCCTTGGCCGGAACTGTCGGTATCCAATGGGGAGAAACAGCGGAAATACTTGTCGGTGAAGTGGAAAACGCCAACTCCATTCTGGTGTTCAATGCCCCGGATGAAAACGGCTTGACTGCCGGAAAAGACTACTACATTTTTACCTTACCTTGCGACCTTTATGGAGGTTATCGCTTGTCAATCTATCGGGAAGGACTCGTGGCACATTATTTTGGCGTACACCAGACCGTAGAATCGGGCTCGTTCATAAGCCCCGTCGATTTGAAGGAGAATGAACTGGAATTTGACGATCCGGATGCACCGCTCGTGGAAGAAGAACGACCGGAACTGGATGCCACAACAACGACACTTCTCCGTCAATACCAGCAAAACCCTACGGAAGAGAACAAGCAGGCTTTGTTGGATCAAATGGGTATCCGTTACGACAAGGTAGTAGCCCGCAAGAAAGCCAAGCTCCGTGAACTGGAGAGGGAAGCCTTGACTTTGGATGTGGTGGAAGAAATGCAGGAGATTGTGGATGAGATGGTAGAGAACCGTGACATCCGTCTCGAACAGCAGTTCCTGCGTCTTATAGATCCTCGGAATGATGACAACCCCAACGATGCGTGGATGGTGCTGCGCGGTGCATCTGCCCCCAATGCCTATATCGGCTATGCCCCTGTAACCAACGCGGAATATGCAGTATTCAAACCGGATTTTACCTATGAAGTCGACCAGGACAACTATCCGGTAGTGAATATCACGATTGCTGATGCCACGGCTTATTGCAATTGGCTTACGGCACAGGATAATTCGCATAGCTACCGTCTGCCTACCGACGAGGAATGGATTCTCGGTGCAGGGCATATGCCGAAGGACGTTGTAATGAACGCCGGCCGTGTGGAAACAGGACTGACAGCAGTAGATGCTTACAGTCAGACAACGGGTGCTTGTGGAGGTATCGACTTTTGGGGCAACTGTTGGGAGTGGACTTCATCCACGGATTCAAACGGGCAGTATATCATTAAAGGCGGCAGTTGGGATTCTGAACGTGACGATTGCCGTAGCGAGAAATCCGATGACGTAAGAATTGGTACACAAGGATATGCCAATGTCGGTTTCAGAGTCGTAAGAACTGATTCTATTTAATTCTCCAAAATAATATACGAATATGAAAAATTTGTTTTTAGCAGTGGCTGTTGCCATTGTGACGGCCACCGCTGTGTTCGCACAAGACAGCGACAAGGAAGATAAAATCGTGGTTTCAACCCACCAGACGGATAAAACGGATGGATACGAGGGAAATTCCGCCAATCGATGCGGAATCAAATTCAATTTCCGGCTTACGGGCGTGACAAAGATAGAACTGGAAAGTGTGGATGGACTTCCATTGGCGGGTGCGGCAACCATTTGTAAGGATGTTCAAGGAAAAACTGCAATCGGTGATATGGCACATACAAGTACTATCATTACATATAATGCGAGCAATAAGTCCGGATTTATACCCGGAAAAGACTATTACATTTCCACCTTGCCTTGCAACCTTTACGGAGGATACAGGCTCTCCATTTATCGGGACGGACTTGTGGCCCATTATTTCGGTGTGCATCAGAAAGTGGACTTGGGAGAATTTATCAGTCCCGATGATTTGGTGGAAAGTGAACTGGAGTTCGACAAGCCCGATACCCCACTCGTGGAAGAAGGACGTCCCAAAATGGACTCCAAGACGCATAACCTGTTCGTCCAATATCAGAAGAATCCGACAGAAGCCAACAGGCAAGCACTTCTGGATCAGATGTGTGTGCGGTATGACAAAGTTGTGGCAAGAAAGAAAAACAAACTCCGTGAACTGGAACGTGAAGCCCGGACTTACAACATAGTGGAACACATGCAAGGTATTGTGGAAGAGATGGTGCAGAATAGAGATACCCGCATACAACAGCAATTCCTGCGCTTTATAGACCCTCGCAGGGACGAGAACCCGAAGGATGCATGGATGGTTCTGCGTGGTGCATCTGCTCCCAATGCCTATATCAGCTACGCACCGGTAACCAATGCCGAATATGCCGCATTTAATCCCCGGTTTGCTTATGATGCAGGTAAAGAAAACTATCCGGTGGTAAATATCACCATTGCCGAAGCCAAGGCTTATTGCGATTGGCTTACGAAGCAGGATCGGAAGCACATCTACCGTTTGCCAAGCGAAGAAGAATGGATTCTCGGTGCCGGACATATGCCTAAAGATGTGGCTATGAACGCCAACCATATTGAATCTGGATTGACGGCAGTGGATGCTTACAAACAATCCACAGGGGCGTGCGGAGGCATTGACTTCTGGGGAAACTGCTGGGAATGGACTACCTCGACCGATGCCGACGGGCAGTATATCGTCAAAGGAGGAAGTTGGGACTCCAAACGCGACGATTGCCGTAGCGAGAAATCGGATGATATAAGAGCCGGTACGCAAGGCTATGCCAACGTAGGTTTCCGAATTGTAAGGACAGATGTCTCAAAATCCATGAAATCAAAGCTATAATCAATTTAATAATCAACCCGTAAAAGAAAATTCAGTATGAAAAGAATGTTTTTAGTTATGGCCATTGCCATTGTTACAGTCCTTCAAGTGTCTGCACAAGACAACAACCGTCAGATGACCGCACAACAGCGGACAGAACAGCGTATCAAGCAGATGGATGAAAAATTGAATCTGACCGATGAACAGGAAACAAAAATCCGTGAATTATATGCAGATTTCAACAAGCAAAAATATCCCCGTGAGAAACGTAGGGAAGCCATGGAGAAATTGACAGCAGACATTTCTCTTCTCTTGACTGCCGAACAGCAAACCATTTATAAACAAATGACGGAACAGGCGATTGCTGAAATGAAGAAAGGCAAACGCAACAAGGCAAAAGAATAGAAGTCTATCATTGTGTGTTTCGAAGTCTGGATTCCTTGGCATAGGGAGTCCAGACTAACAGCACAATTTCATTGAAACCGAAGTATAATGTATCAATATAGAATAATGATTAAAGTCCTATTGCTTTGTTTATGTATGGCTGCTTGTACGGATAATGACAAGGAATATTCTATAATATCTCCAGAACAAGAACCTGAAGTTTCATCTGATTATACAGAACTCTTGAACAAAACAACACCCGTTCCGTCTGAATATAATCAGGAATCTGCATTAAAAGGGAGTGTTGTGCAAATTGATTATGACACCCAAAATTACGTGGAAGGAAACGGGGAAATGCGCAAGAACACTGCCTATGTCTATTTACCGTATGGTTACGAGGAAGTGTCCGACCAATGTTATGATGTAATTTAGTAATTTTGCACTATGACAGAAAACAGTTACTTAAACCATATTGAATCGCAGATAAAATCAGAATATTTGTCCGTTCCTTCCAAATCAATTCTTTTGGAGGAAGGAAAAATTGCAGAAAAACTCTATCTAATCCGTAAAGGCTGTCTGCGGCTGTTTTTCTATAATGAAGGGAAAGATATTACTTTTCAATTCTTTTTTGAAGGGGATTTTGTCGCCTCATTCGATAGCCTATATAAACGCACGCCGAGTCTTTTCTATTTGGAGAGTATCGAACCAACGGAACTCACGGCTATAAGAAGAGAGGATTTTTACAATCAAATCAACAATAATTTGTCGTTGAGGCAGTTGTATGAAAAAAACTCATAGACCGTTTTCATGCTTACCAACAATTGTTCTTGTCAAGAATAAAAACACACCGCAACAGCGATATGAAGAATTGCTGAAAGAGTATCCCAATATAATACAGCGTGTTCCACAACATTATATAGCGTCTTATCTTGGCATCACTCCTGTTTCTTTATCACGCATCAGAAATCGTCGTTAACTTCATTTCTTTACAATTGTTATCGTTCAGATTCCACTTGAATACCGAATTTTGCACCGTAAATATGAAAACGGTAAGCAATGAAAAAGATTTTTGTAATAGACTGGAGTCTGGTTTTTGTGTTCGTGTTATCAGCATTTTCCGGGATAGGATTGCATATTTCCGGACATGGCATTAATCACGAACTATGGCATAATTGGGCAGTATTTCATGTTTTGACCAGTTTTTTATTTTTTGTAATATCAATATTCCATATAACAACACATTGGGGATGGTATAAAGGAATAATAAAAAATGGGCTTGGTAAAAAAAGTAAAATTACAGTAGTACTGTCAGTTGTATTCTTTCTTGTATCGGTTACGGGAATTATCCTATTAGGAGTAGACGGGGCTAACTCCTACATAGGGCTATTGCACTATAAAATAGGGATTGTTACAATAGTGATATGTATTGGGCATTTACTAAAACGAATTTCTTTATTACGTAAATCTCTGAAATAATCCACAAGACATAGGGCTAAATGAATAGTCCTTTGCTTTGTGGATTATTAAAAATGTTGTATCTTTGTCTGTGAAAGAGTTATTTGGCAGCATAGCACTGAAAATCGTACGGTTGCTAACTCGTTACCGCCACTTCTCAAATAATTCGCTAAAAATTTATTTCTCAATCGGTTAAGTCAAACCGATAAAAATCTAAATTAGTTTGTTTCTATATTCTGTTGGATAAACACCTATCTTTTTTTGCACATAACGACTGAGATAAGAGACAGATGAAAAGTTCATTCGGCTGGCTATTTCTGTCAGTGATAATTCCTTTTGACACAATAGGCTTGTAATTTCATGGAGAGTGAAATGGTCAATCCAATAGGTAGCCGGTCTTCCGCAGACTTTCTTGCATATTTCTGAGAGGTAATGGGGGGTAATGCAGAGCTGTGAGGCATAATAAGGAACATCTCTATGATGGATATATTCTTTCTTGTAAAGAAGTTCTATGAATTGCCGCAAGAGATGGGCTGTATGTTCTGACACTTGGAGTGGTACTTGCCCACGCGCATGGATGTCGTATAAATCCAGAATATGCGCCATCAGCAGATGTCCCAGCATCTCTTCATGAAAAAGATGCATGCTGTCATCCAACCGTTCACGCAGACGCAACATGTCTGTGCGGCATTTTTGAAAGTCATAAGAAGCTAATTTCATTACCGGATTTTGCAGCAGTGCCAAATGTCCGATAACACCATAATTATTGCGGACTGCCATTGACATGACAAATGATTCGGACATGCCCATCGTTATGGCATTATAATCTTTCGATTCGGAGAAACCGGAAACCAACGACATATTGGTCAGAATGACATAATCACCGGGCATAATATTATAACGCACTTTCTGGAAAAAAAACTCATGTTTCCCTCCATGCAAAGTATATGCATCACGTGTTCCGAATTCCTGGTAACATTATAATTTTGAATTGAATCCAGAAAAATTATCTTGTTCCATTTTTGTTTTTCCATACAACTGTTGAAGACATAAGGATTAATGTTGCAAAAATAATAAAATACCACGAAAAGTGAATATTCCTCTCCGCATTTTGTATCAATACTCCCATATGCACCCCGTAACTTTGCAATGTAATTCAAAAGCGATGTATATGAAACAAGTAAGATTAAACAACGGAGTAATGATGCCGGCTATAGGTTTCGGCGTCTTTCAGATCCCCGCCGGTGAAACGGAACGCATAGTAACCGATGCACTTGAAGTGGGCTACCGTATGATAGACACAGCGGCATCCTATTTCAATGAAGAACAAGTGGGTAATGCCATTAGACACAGTGGATTGAAACGGGATGACATTTTCGTGACCACCAAACTGTGGGTACAGGATTACGAGTACGACAACACTCTGAAGGCTTTCGACCTTTCAATGAAAAAGCTCGGCTTGGACTATATCGACCTTTACCTGCTGCATAAGCCCTACGGTAATTACTATGCGGCATGGCGGGCTGCGGAACGTTTGTACAAGGAAGGTCGTATCCGCGCCATCGGTGTGACAAGTTTCAACAACGAGCGTCTGCAAGACCTTTTCCTGCACAATGAAGTGAAACCCACCGTGAACCAATTGGAGACTCATCCTTTTTTCCAACAGCAGGCTGCCAACACATTCTTGAAACAAGAAGGCATCCAGCACGAGGCATGGGCACCCTTTGCCGAGGGGCAGAACGACATATGGAACAACCCTGTCCTGAAAACTATTGCCGACAAGCATGGAAAGACCATTGGCAATGTCATCCTGCGCTGGCTGAACCAGCGGAATGTGGTAGTCATCCCAAAGACCGTGCGCAAAGAGCGCATGATAGAAAACCTAAGTATCTTCGACTTTACCCTCACGGACAAGGAAATGCAAGCTATTGCCAAGCTGGACACCGGGCGTAGTCCCATTTATGACGATATGGACTTGGCAATAACAAAAGGTATAGGAACTCATAAAATACATGACTAACATGAATATAAGTACATTATTCAAAATGGCAGTCTACTTGACGATCGTTGCGACTGCATCCTCTTGTAATGGTAACAGAGGACCGTCAAATCAATGGATAGCATCTTCTTCCATTGTCCTTCAAGATCAAGGCGGTTTTTCCGTAGGAGGCAGACAAGTAAAGCATGACGGCACATTCGACATGGCGAAATGTTATGAACCGGATGGACAAACGGCTTATGGGGATCATGCCTATGTACTCTATCAGATTCCCGCCAAAATACGGGAATACCCTCTCATCTTCTTACATGGCGGGGGCATGACGAAACGATGCTGGAGTACTACTCCCGATGGTCGTGACGGATTCCAAAACATATTCCTTCGTCGTGGATTCAGTGTCTATTTGGTTGACCAGCCGCGTATCGGAGAGTCCGGCAGCAGTACGGAGCCGACAGATGCGTCCGCTTTTGCACGTGTACCCAATTATGATGACAGACGTCGGTTCACGCTCTTTCGCCTGGGCGAGTGGCCTGAGTTTTATCCCGGCGTGCAGTTCCCGAAAGATTCTGCCAGCCTTGACCAGTTCCTTCGTCAGGGAGCCATGACCGCCGGAGAGGAAGACCGGGATGTAACAGCCGATGCGATGGCTGCATTACTCGATAAGATAGGCCCGGCTATTTTGGTGACACATTCGGCAAATGGGACAGTCGGCTGGAGGGCTGCTTTACGGACAAATAACCTGAAAGCAATTGTTTCGTATGAACCCGGAGGCGGTAAATTCGGACCCTTCCTTTTCCCGAAAGGAGAAGTTCCTGAAGCAATACCTACCTCTTGGGGGCCTATCGAACCAATGGAAATTGCGCCCGAAGAATTTGCGAAACTCACAAAAATGCCTATTGTAATTTATTATGGTGACAACATAGCCACAGAACCTGTAGCAGACGCCGGACGAGACCAATGGCGCGGCGAATTGCAAATGGCTCGACTATTCGCAAAAACTGTCAATAAACATGGTGGAAACTGCACCGTAATCCATTTGCCTGAAATCGGAATTAACGGCAATACACATTTTCCGTTTTTAGACCTCAATAATGTGGAACTCGCCAACCTTATGGAGAAGTTTCTACAGGAAAAGGGATTGACTGAATTTTCTGAACGTAACAAAAAAAAACAATAATATGAATTCTATTTTATCCAATGCCTTAAAGGTTGTCCTTGGGATAACATTCATTTCGGCATCTAATATTTCAACAATTATGGCACAAGAGAATAAAATTACACAGACTGCCGGTCGTGAACAGTTAGGGGAACTGGCTCCCAAATTCGCAGAACTGAATGACGACGTGCTTTTCGGTGAAGTATGGAACCGTCAGACATTAAGTCCGCATGATAGGAGCATGATTACTGTTGCCGCTTTGGTAGGGAAAGGTATTATCGATTCGTCACTTGCCAGTCACTTACAATTTGCCAAAAAGAATGGTGTGACCCGCACCCAAATGGCAGAAATACTCACCCATCTGGCCTTTTATGCAGGATGGCCGAATGCATGGGGCGCATTCCGCATGGCGAAAGAGGTTTGGGCAGACGAAGAAACAGGAGATGACGACAAAACCGCTTTCCAACGTGAGATGATATTTCCGATAGGAGAACCCAATACGGCTTATGCCGAATATTTCATAGGTAACAGTTATCTTGCCCGTATATCCGATGACCAAATTCCGTTCAACAATGTCACTTTTGAGCCGAAGTGCCGTAATAATTGGCACATCCACCATGCCATAACAGGTGGTGGCCAAATGTTGGTTTGTGTGGCAGGTTGTGGTTGGTATCAGGAGGAAGGTAAACCAGCAGTCCAACTACATCCCGGAGATGTCGTTCACATACCTGCCAACGTAAAGCATTGGCATGGAGCGGCTGCCGACAGTTGGTTCGCCCATCTTGCCTTTGAAATTCCAGGTGAAGGAGCGTCCACGAAATGGCTTGAGCCTGTGACCGATGAAGAATATGAGAAACTTTAATATAATTACAGTAATGAAAAATCAAGTATCGTATGATTTCAAAGACTTCGCCGTACTAATCACCGGAGCTGCCAGCGGGATGGGTGAAGCAACAGCGCGCATGTTTGCCGAGGCTGGTGCATCGGTCATGCTGGCAGACCGGAACGAAGAATGTTTGGAGCAACTGGCAGGCGAACTTTCCGGAAAAGGGTATCAGGTGGCATATAGTATATGCGATGTATCCGATGAAGCACAAGTGAAGGCTACTGTAGATAAAGTGGTAAACACGTTCGGAAGATTGGATGCCGCTTATAACAATGCCGGTGTCATGTGCGCTTTGAAAAATACGCCCGATGTAAGCGAGGCGGAGTTTGACCGGACGATAAACGTGAATCTGAAAGGCATTTGGCTTTGCATGAAATATGAATTGAAGCAAATGGAAAAACAAGGAAGCGGGGCTATTGTCAATGCCTCCTCCATCGGCGGTATGACCGGATCACCGGGGCGTTCTCCTTACAGCGCGTCCAAACATGGCATTATCGGACTGACACAGTCTGCTGCATTGGAATATGCCAGCAAAGGAATAAGAGTCAATGCGGTCTGTCCCGGTACCATTGCAACACCAATGGTGGATGAGATGCTCCGGACAAAAAGCCTTGTGCTGGAAGATACGCTCCGGATTACCCCTGCAAATCATCTTGGCACACCACAAGACATTGCTTCGACTGTCCTTTGGCTATGCTCCTTGGCATCAAGCTATGTGACCGGACAGGCATTGGCTGTAGACGGCGGATATTTGGCTTTATAACAAGAAATCTTAAAATGACTGAAGATGAAGACAATCACATTGAACAACGGCATTGAAATGCCGCTCATAGGTTACGGTGTATTTCAAATCTCACCCGAAGAATGCGAACGTTGCGTGTTGGATGCCATTGATACGGGCTACCGCTCCATTGACACGGCACAGGCTTATTTTAACGAGGAAGGTGTGGGCAATGCCATCCGCAAGTGCGGCGTACCTCGCGACCAACTGTTCATCACGACCAAAGTTTGGATATCGAACTCAGGCGACAAACGTGCGGCATGCAGTATCGACGAATCACTTCGCAAGTTACAGACCGACTACATAGACCTCCTGCTCATCCACCAGCCTTTCGGTGACTATTACGGTACCTACCGTGCCATGCAGAAAGCCTATCATGCAGGTAAAGTCCGCGCCATCGGCCTGAGTAATTTTTACGATGCCCGTTTTTTGGACTTGGCGGAACACATGGAGGTGAAGCCTGCCGTCGTACAACTGGAAACACACGTGTTCTGTCAGCAGGTGAAGATGCGAGAATTAGTGAAGTCCTACGGTACGCATATCATGGCATGGGGACCATTGGCTCAGGGGACAAGCGGATTTTTTACCAACGAAACATTGCGTGCCATCGGCGCAAAGTATGGGAAAAACAATGCGCAAGTTGCCTTGAAGTTCCTGACGGACGAAGGCATTATCGTCATCCCCAAGACTACGCACAAGGAGCGTATGATAAGCAATCTTGCTCTCAACGACTTCACGCTGACAGGCGAAGACCGGAACGCAATTCTCCGATTGGATGGTGGCAAACCATTGTCTGCCGACTTCAACGATCCGGTATTGGCGAAGTATCTGCTTGAGTATGGTAAATGACATCATTGGCATATGAACGAACAAATTATAGATACCGGACAATTAACCCTGAATAGATAGCAGAAACCAAGCGTACTGCATAGTTGGTATTTAGGTTGAATCACACTATGATTTCTTTATTCCGGAATGTATGCAGGGTGTATTTCATTTTACTCCACTTATGGCTGGATTCGCATTTCTGCCAATGTCTGTCACTACTTTTATCAGAGCAATCAGACACCACCACTTGTTGAACGCTGCGGAAATAAGCGGATTCTGGGGATGCCTACAAACAGGCAAATGAGCCGAAAGAACTATACATCGTATCCGACGCCAACCATGTGGATTTATACGACCGGATGGATAAGATTCCTTTCAATAAACTGACGGCGTTTTTCAAGGAGAACCTGAAATAAATAAAACGGTGAAATTGTTCCTTCAATCTGTAAAACTGATACATCCGGAATAATGTACCATCTTATTTTTGCATGTAGTAGAGATAATTAAAAAATAGATATATGAAAAAAGAAAATCAGGAAAACGGAATCGGTCGTCGTAGATTTCTGAAACGGACGGCGTTGGCAGGAGCGGCATTTTGCATGGCTCCGGCATTTGAGAAAGTAACAGCAGCAGAGAGGGTTATTACAGGGAAAGAAGTAGCTACGCCGGTAAGTAAGGCAGAAGCGGCAGCCCTTCACGAGTTCCGTACATTGGGTAGCGGCGATGCAGCCTTCCGTGTGTCGGCTATGGGATTCGGCTGCATGGGACTGAATCATCATCGTAGCCAGTCGCCTGACGAGGCTGCTTGCATCCGCCTTGTACATGAAGCCATCGAACGTGGCGTGACGCTCTTTGACACGGCGGAGAGTTACGGCTATCACAAAAACGAGATTCTGACGGGCAAGGCGTTGAAGGGCTACACCGATCGCGTATTCGTTTCTTCCAAGTTTGGGCATAAGTTCGTGAACGGCGTACAAGTCAAGACCGAAGAGGACAGCACTCCGGCAAACATCCGCCGCGTATGCGAAAACTCCCTGCGCAATCTTGGTGTGGAAACGCTCGGCATGTTCTACCAGCACCGCAGCGACCCGAACACGCCTATCGAGGTGGTAGCGGAGACGTGCGCGGAGTTGATTAAGGAGGGGAAAATCCTGCACTGGGGAATGTGCGAGGTGAATGCCGATACCATCCGCCGTGCCCACCGCATCTGTCCCGTAACGGCGATACAAAGTGAATATCATTTCATGCACCGCACGGTTGAGGAAAACGGTGTGCTGGCTCTTTGTGAAGAGCTGGGCATCGGTTTCGTGCCTTACAGTCCGCTGAACCGCGGATTTCTTACCGGGGCAATCAACGAGTACACTCAATTCGATGCTTCGAACGACAACCGTCAGACTTTACCGCGTTTCCAGCCGGATGCGATTCGTGCCAACATGCGCATCGTGGAAGTACTGAATGCTTTCGGACGAACGAGAGGAATCACTCCTGCACAAGTGGCGTTGGCATGGCTGATGAACAAGAAGCCGTTTATCGTCCCCATTCCCGGCACAACCAAACTCTCGCACCTTGAAGAAGATCTACGGGCGGCGGATATTCGGTTTACGGCAGATGAGATGCGTGAAATAGAAAATACAGTTGCCGCCATTCCGGTCGTAGGTAACCGTTATGATGCTTTACAGGAATCGAAAATTCAGAAATAAGCGACGCATGAGAACGATTGTTTTTTATATGGCAGCTATCGCCTTGTTGTCGGGTTGCAATACCCGCAATGGAACTATCATACAAATCGAGGAGCAAGGCAGTTTCGCCGTCGGTGGCACAGTGCTCACGGATTCGCTCGGACATACTTATCACGGCGACCACGCCTATGTGTTTTACCAGAAACCTATAGATCCCCGAAAATATCCGCTCGTATTCGCCCACGGCGTGGGACAGTTCTCCAAGACATGGGAAACGACGCCTGACGGACGGGAAGGATTCCAGAATATCTTTCTGCGACGTGGATTTTCGACTTACCTTGTCGATCAGCCTCGTCGGGGAAATGCCGGGCGCAGCACGGAGTCCGTTACCATCGCCCCGACATTCGATGAAGAAACGTGGTTCAATCGTTTCCGCGTGGGTATTTGGCCTGACTACTTCGACGGCGTGCAGTTCAGCCGCGATAAGGAAACTCTCAACCAATATTTCCGCCAAATGACCCCCAATGTCGGTTCGGTCGATTTCGAGGTATATTCCGATGCCTATGCCGCATTGTTCAATAAGATAGGTCCGGCGATATTCGTTACCCATTCGCAAGGGGGACCGGTGGGCTGGCGCACGTTGCTGAAGACCGACAATATCAAGGCGATTGTTTCATACGAGCCGGGAGGTGGCATTCCGTTCCCAAAAGGGCAAGTACCCGAAGAAGGCAAGATTTTGCCCCTTTCGAAGAAGGCGGAAGGAATCGAAGTTCCGATGTCTGATTTTATTAAGTACACGAAGGTTCCAATCATCATCTATTACGGTGACAATCTGCCCGAAACGGACGAACATCCTGAAATTTACGAATGGACACGCCGCTTGCACTTGATGCGCCAATGGACGGAAATGCTCAACGGCTTGGGGGGCGATGTGACCGTTATACATCTATCTGAAATAGGATTGCACGGCAACACGCATTTTCCCATGTCGGATTTGAACAACGTGGAAGTGGCAAACCATCTGTCTAAGTGGTTACATGAAAAGAAGTTGGACTGATATGGACAGAAGGAAATTCATAAAGACTGTCGGCGCAGCAGCCGGAGTAACCCTACTTTTAGGAGCCGGGATAGCGAAGGCTGCCGAATTGTTGAACGATAAAACGGATAAGAAAATGAAAATAGTAGTATTGATAGGAAGTCCACGCCGGAACGGGAATACCAATCATTTGGCCGGACAATTCATCAAGGGAGCGGAAGAAGCCGGACATGAGATGTACCATTTCGATTGTGTCCAGCGCAAGGTGCCACCCTGCATCGCCTGCAACCGTTGTGGTATGAACGGTTAGTGTATAATGACGATTTCGAGGAACTGCGTCTGCATTTTGTAGCAGCCGATATGGTGATGTTCGCCGCGCTGATGTATTACTTCGGATTTTCCTCGCAGCTCAAAATAGTAATAGACCGCTTTTATGCACTCAACGGACTGATCAAAGGAAGCGAAAAAAAGTCGGTCTTGCTTCGGATATATTTACATTTTCACTTGAACTCTGCCGATGTGGATGCTCTACGAACTGAGTATTTTGATAGTAAAACAATAAAAAACAACAAATGATGTAACATGTGAAATGGCAAAATTATTACTTCAACATAAGATATTGTTGGGTTATATTCTCCTCTTAATAATAGTCGGCTGTATGGCAGCCGTTTTGTTTCATGAACGTAACCGGATTCGGGAAATAGAGAGGGAATCAGGCGTCATACGTCAGGTACGTCGTGACATCAATAATATTCACCGCCATATAACGGACCTGTCCATGTCGGGAGAGTCGGTTATCGCGTGGGAACAGAAGGATTACGAGTCTTACCATGCAAACAGGTTGGATGTGGATACCCTGTTGCAAAATCTGCAACGGAACCACGGTGAATTTGTATTGCCCGACCGGATAGATACTCTCCGCAATCTGTTGGAAGACAAAGAGTCACACTTGTCGTATATTATGCAGGCATACCATCGTCAGGAGATAGCCGACAGTCTGTTGCTCCATCGCCTGCCTATTGAGACCCAACGTGTAACAAGCCCTCGTAGCATCGTCCAAAAGAGGAAAGGCATCTCCGGATTGTTCGGAAAAAAAGAAACCGTACAGATACCTCCTTCTGCAACAGCGTTGCGTTCTCTGAATGAGCGTCTGATAACCATGCAAGAGGAACGGATACGCAATATAGATGTCTATACAGACAGCCTCCGGTTTTACAACAAGGAGTTGAACTCCAAACTACATTCATTGATAAACATTCTGGATACTCACACGCAAACAGCTTTTCAGTGCAGGGAAAAACAAATTGAAATGTCATACAAACATTCCACCCGAATCATAACCGGATTGATCATAGTCGCCTTTGTGTTGTTGATAGTTTCTTATTGGATCATTCAGCAGGATTTAAAGCGTGACTCACGTTTACGGTCTAAAATGGAGAAAATCATAAACAAGAACCACGAACTGCTGGAAACCCGCAAGCGTATCATCCTTGCCATCTCGCACGACATCCGCGCCCCGCTGAACATCATAAACGGCAGCTCGGAACTGGCAATGGATACCCGGGACAAGAAACGCAGAAATATTCATCTTGCCAATATCGGACTCGTGTGCAAGCACGTCCTGCACCTGCTCAACAACCTGTTGGACGTGTACCGGCTCAACGAGTCGAAAGATACCTGCAACAACGTCCCGTTCAACCTGAAAGATCTGCTGGAGCGCATAGCATCCGGTTTTAGTCATGCCGTGAACGACAAGGGCATCCTGTTCCGGAGTGACTTCCGTAACATAGACCTCACGTTCTACGGCGATGCGGACCGTATCGAGCAGATTATAGACAACCTTCTGACAAACGCGGTCAAATTCACGGAGGCCGGTACGATACTTTTCCATGCAGAGTTTGAAAACGGGTGGTTGACACTAAAAATAAAGGATACCGGCATCGGTATGGACGAAGACACACTTTCCCGTATCTTCCGGCCTTTTGAGCGGCTGGTTTCCGCCACGAATCCGGACGGTTTTGGTCTGGGGCTGCCCATCACGAAAGGACTGGTCACGTTGTTGGGAGGGAGCATAGAGGTGGAGAGTGAACTCGGACACGGAAGCACGTTCCTCGTGTCATTGCCGTTGCAGGTCTCGGACAAGGAGGTTGAGCACGAGAACCCGGTCAGACAAAACCTACAGACGTTGCCCAGGTGTGTCCTTGTCATCGACAACGATGCCCTGCAACTGGAAGTAGTCAAGGAGATGCTTGAGCGTAACGGGGTTATGTGTACCGCATGCGCCAATGTCAGGGAACTGGTCAGGGAAATGCGCAAAAAAGACTATGACTTGCTGCTGTCGGACATACAGATGGCGGGAACCGACGGTTTCAAGGTACTGGCACTGCTACGTAATTCCCATATCGGTAACTCACGGACCATCCCGGTCGTGGCCATGACCGCACGTGGCGACCGGGAAAAGGAGACTTTTATCGAAAGCGGGTTTACGGACTGCATCTACAAGCCGTTTTCGATGAACGAACTGTTGAATACCATATCCGCTGCCATGCCCCATAAAGAACCGGAAGAACCCTGTGCTCCCGATTTCGATACATTCACGGCAGATGTACGGGACAAGCGAAAACTACTTCGGACATTCATTTCCCAATCCAGCCGGGATATAAAGGATCTCCGGTCTGCCATGGAAGCCGAAGACAGAGCCGGATTACGGGAAATCGCCCACAAGATACAGCCTTCATTGGAACTGTTGCAGTCCTACGGGCCGTTTTACGATTTTCGGGAAATGCTGAAAGACGAGACATCCGGCAAGGAGGTTATCGAAGAATACACGAAACGGATTATAGAACATATCTCCATGCTGGTAACGGCAGCGGAGAACACCATAAACAGAATGACCCATGAAAAGGAAAATACTGATAGTTGAAGACAATGTAAGCCTTTCGCAGCGGCAGAAGGACTGGTTCGAGCAGGCGGGCTATGACGCGATGACCGCCATCAACGAGCCTCTTGCCAAGGCTTTGATCCGAAAGAACACGTTCGACCTGGTCCTTTCGGATGTCCGACTGCCGGAAGGCGACGGCATCTCCCTCTTGGAATGGCTGAAGAAGGAAAAGAGGAAGATCCCGTTCATCATCACGACAGAATACGTCTCGGTACCGGACGTGGTACGTACCATCAAGCTGGGAGCCAAGGATTACCTGCCCAAACCCGTACACCGGGAACACCTGCTCGAACTGACGGAAGATATATTCCGCCCGCTGGCGACGGTCCGCACGAGACAGAAAGATCTGTTCAGGCGTACCTGCTCCAAAATACTTGAGGTGGAAAAGTTCGCAAGACTGGTTGCCCCCTCGGACATGTCGGTACTTATACTCGGCGCCAATGGGACGGGCAAGGAATCCATTGCCCAAAGCATCCACGAGAACAGCGAGCGTGTTGGGATGCCGTTCGTGGCGGTCAATTGTAGCATCCTGCCACGGGAACTTGCCCCCTCCATGCTGTTCGGGCACGAGAAAGGGGCTTTCACGGGTGCGGACGCGGCCAAGCCCGGTTTCTTCGACATGGCGAAAGGCGGTACTTTGTTTCTGGACGAAATCGGAACGATGTCGTTCGAGATACAGTCCATGCTGCTCAGGGTATTGCAGGATAACATCTACATGCCTATAGGCGGTCAAAAGGAAAAGATCGCGGATGTAAGGGTTGTAGCCGCCACGAACGAGAACATGGAACGGGCGATTAAAGAAGGGAAGTTTCGGGAAGACCTCTATCACCGCCTCTGCGAGTTCGAGATACGACAACCTTCTCTGGTGGAATGTCCGGGCGACATCCTGCCTTTGGCCGAATTTTTCCGTGAACGCTTCTCGAAGGAACTCAAACGGGACACAAGTGGTTTTTCCGACGATGCCATATACCGCCTGCGCTCCTATTCATGGCCGGGCAATGTCAGGGAGTTGCAGAACATGGTAAAGAGAGCCGTGCTGCTCGCGGAAAACCCACTGCTGGACATGAAAGATTTAGTGCCGGGAAATCCATCCGATAATTCGGAGAAGGATACAATGCCGGTCATAGTCCCGTTGAAAGACGAAGATGTAGAGAAAGAATCCATCATCAATGCCCTGCAAATATGCAACGGACATCGCGAACAAGCCGCACGGTTACTGAAAATAAATCCAGCGACACTGTACCGAAAGATGAAGAAATACGGGTTGCGGTAGATTGGAAACACGAATAAAGCTCGTTTTCTTTTTCAATAGTGGCCTTTTCTTGAGAGACGGTCTGTATGTTACGGCGGTCATTTTTCCTGTTTTTGTTCCTGTTTTTTCGCTTTCAGGCGCAACGACTTTGGAGTGGAGCCCCTCCCGAGCCTTCAGGCGAGCGGCAAGTTGTTTTGGGGTGCCGGAAATAATTTCTGGCAGCCGAAAACACAACTTGCCATGTTCGTTTGAACATGAATTTTTCTGTCGAAAAATCAAAATATGGCATCTTATCCACTTCCCGTCTATAAAATCCTTCCGCCGCCATCTTTATCATTTTTTGAATACCCAAAACCGGAGCCACCGGGGTACTTGGGCGGTGTAACAGGATGACATACAGTGTCACAGACCGTCAGCAGACCGCCACGATAGTGCCAATCCGGAAAATTTATCGTTATTTTGCCGCATGTCAGCATGTGTTCGGCAGTTCAATCATCCATGTGTTCGTCAAGTATGGGATATATGGTTGCCTTAAACCGTTCGGTAACGGGTGAACGGGGATATGTAAGAACATAATAAGGCAACCGTTCCTCCATGTGTGAATGCGTGACCGGCTTAATGTCAGACTGGACACGTGGGGGATTGGATACATGACCGGCTTGCCGGTCGGATGCACATACCCGTCAAATAATGCAAGCATGTAATAAGGGTGGTATTCTTACATTCACGAGGTGAGGAAAATGCAGGACTGCCGGAAAAGAATTGTTCAACTATCAAAAATATGGAATTATGGTAAAGAGAAAGGAAGTTAAAATCGACGAGGAGCAGATACGCCGCGTAATGGCCGGGGATATTCCCGCCTCCGTCCTGGAAAATCGTTATGGGAGCAACGCTGCCGACTCCCAAAAAGAAGATGACAAGAAACCGGAAACGGAAAACCGGTCCGGGATTCCTGCCAAATCCGACAAGGTGGAAGTTCCCGGTTCCGGTGTGTCCGGCAGTGAGGAAGAAACGCCGTCCCCGGTCCTCCGGGAGAAAACACGCCGGAAAAAGAACAGTCTTCAGGAGTATCCCGAACATCTGTTTGGCAACAACGTTGTGAAAGAGCGTCGGCAAACCTATGTCAGCAGCGAGAACTATGAACGGGTGCGCACCCTGCTTTCCGTAATCGCGCCCACACTCAGCATCTCCTGCTATATCGACAATATCCTCTCGGCCCATCTGGAACAGTACCGTGACGAGCTGAACGCCATCTACAGCAGCCGTATCAACCTGAAACCGTTGTGATTCCGTGTGTGGCCGCATGAAAAAAGGGACACCCGGAGGCTGGAATCTCTTCCTTCCTCCGGATGTCCCTCGCTTCTTCCCGGTACCGGGCTTATCTCGTACCGGTGGTTCTTATCCCTTTCGGTATCGGGTTGTCAAGGATTATCCTGTAGCAGAGTCTGCCGTCCACTTTCACCGGTTCCCTTGCCACCATGAACCCTGCGGATTTCTCGACCTTCGCCGCATCGAGTATCATGCCGGCTATGAAGCTGTTCGAGAAGCGGGCGCAACGCGGGTCGTTCCATATCGTGAAGCCGTTCTCGTCGTCCGAGATGAACATGTACCAGTCCTTTGGCCTGTCTTCGTCCCTGGCGATACACAGCCTGTTTCCTGCGTGCAGGCTCAGTTCCCTGCTCAATATCCTGCTCAGGTACATGCTGCCGTCACGGCATACCGTGATGATCCGTTTGCCTTTGTAGGTCAGTGCCGGATGGGAATTGCTCTTGTCATAAACTGTCAGTTTCATAATCGATTATGTTTTGAGTGATACATTTATTGTCTTTTATGCCGCCTCGCCGGTCATGATCAATCTTCTTTGGGCGATGAACTTCCGGTTTGCCCGGATGGATTCCATCATCGCCTGTGCCCTGCGTGTCACCACCGAGGTCTTCTCGCCCATGTGCCTGGCTATGGTGCGGAACGAGCTTCCGGTCTCGTAGAACCGCAGCATGAATATCCTGTAATCCTCATAGGAGAAATGCCGCCTGAGGAACTTCTGTATGTCCCTTACCAGCCTGTCGCATCCGGTAAGCATCTCTTCCCGTTCCTCTGTCTCTTCCGCGCAGTCCGTCTCACCCAGTCTTGCGAAATACTCGTCTCCGGGGCTGTCGTAACGGCTTTCATCCCTTGCGCCCGACTGCAGGATTCTCCGGTAGCATCCGAAGAAATAGGACTCCGGATCTTCTATCCCGACACTTGAGAACATTATCTGCTTCCTGACAGCCAGATATGCGTCATGGAACGCGTCTTCGTCGATTTTTCCATAGATGGAGAGTCTCTCCTTCAATCTCGCGTATGAACGGTTAAACCATCCGTTGAATTCTTTCACGTCTTTTGTTGCCATATCCTTTTGCTTTTATCTGTTAGACATCCGGCCCGTAGTACGGGCACTCTTGTTTCTTTGTATGCCTTACAGCCGTTCTCCCTCCGGAAAGGCGTCAAGGCTCGGCAGGAAAAAATACCGGAGCGCAGAGCGCGAGGATGATTTTTTCCCCGCCGACCCGCAGGGCTCGGCCTTGCGCTCCGGTGGGGAACGGCTACCTTTGCTTCAAAGAAATAAGTGTGTCCTTTTCTGCTTCTTGCCATCCGTAATTATCGCCTGACGGTGAAAAGGGATGTCTGCCGGTGACACCTCTCGTCCGGTTTGCAGCCCGTCTTGATTTTTTTATTTTCTTCGCTTCCGGAACGCTTTTACGGAGACCGGAAACCCTTTCCGGTATCATCTGTCCGCCGTTCCGGCTATAGTAAAAAACAAATGTCAAACTTAAAATTTAGGAATTATGGAAGTAGTGGTCATAGAGAAGACAACTTTTGAGAGGATGCTTTCGGGGTTCGAGATTTTTGCGGAAAAGGTGGAACGCCTCTGCCGGGAACATGAGGACTTGGGAGAAAAGGAATGGCTTGACAGCGATGACGTTTGCAGGCTGCTCTGCGTCAGCCCGAGAACCTTGCAGACGATGCGTGAGAACGGAACGCTGGCTTACACCAAGATAAGTCATAAGGTGTACTACAGGCCGGAAGACGTGAAGGCCGTCTTTCCCGTGGTGGGAATGAAACGGCGTATGACCGCTGGTAAGGGAAAAGAATGTAATATTAACAACCTAAAGTAGCATGCTTATGACTGACAACGACAACATCCGGCTGCTGACACCGGAAAACGACACGCGCGTGAGAGCCTTTTTCTCGTCGCTGGAAGACCTTTCTAAAAGGATGGAGAAAATACGTGACAGCAACAAGCCGTCGCTGGACGGGGAACACTATTACACTGACAAGGAACTGGCCGTTAAACTGAAGGTCAGCCGCAGGAGCCTTCAGGATTACCGCAACAACGGCATACTGCCCTATATCCAGGTGGGTGGCAGGATTCTGTACAGGGCTTCCGACATTGAACGTACTTTGATGGACGGGTACAAAGAAGCGTACCGGTTAAAAGAAAATATGTGATTGGCGAACCAGCAAAATAAAAGTAGGGAGAAAATCATCGCACTGCTTTCACAGGACAACACGCTGAGCGCAACAGCACTTGCTCAGCAGACAGGGTACTCCGACGAATCGGGTCGGACAAGGGCGGATATTGACAAGTAACCGAAAAGACAGATTAATTTTTCTGGAGGGAGCGCAGTTTACCGCCTGCCTTTTTCTTCGTGTTTCAAAAAATATCCCTCCTAATAGAATGTCAGAACGGCATACAGCAGTAGTATTCTATTGTCCGTATGCTGTTCTTTTTTTATTGTATCGACTTTTCCGTCAGTCGCTTGTTTCCGCTGCCGTCGGCCTCCATTGTACAGACGTGAAAGGGAAAAGGTTTTCGGGCTGAATACCCTTTGCCTGCAAAGGAAGATTCTGCCCGAAACGGCACGGCCGCCTGACCTTTTCACTTTCAATGGAGTCTGTACTAACTTCCATGGGCGGCGAGGGAACAGGCGGCTGCGAAACGGTCATTGGTTGTCATGGCCTGAATCTGTGAGGTTTTTGCGTCTCTTTTCCATCAGCTTGTCCATATCCTCGGAAATTTTATCATCGGTTACTTTGGCATAGCCTTGTGTGGTCCTGATGTTCGTGTGCCCCATCATCTTGCTGATGCTCTCGATCGGCACACCTGCCGAAAGCGTCAAGGTTCCGAACGAATGCCTGCTCGCGTGATAGCTGAGATTCTCTTTCACACCTGCCAATATCCCTATCTCGTGGATGCAGTACCAAAGCCTGTTCCGGTTGGGTAGAGGGAATACCGGCCTGCCGTCATCGGTTGTATTGTACAGCGACAAAATTTGTTCGGCTACGGGGTGTAACGGTATAAAGGACTCGACATCGGTTTTCTTCCTGTTGATACGGATGAAGCGTCTTCCGTCCGCGGTTGTTCCGATATGCGAGGGATAAAGCCGTTTTACATCGACATAGGACAGCCCCGTGAAGGCTGAAAAGATGAACGCCCTACGGGTAAGCTCCTGCAATCTCTCCGGCATGGGCTGTTCCATGATCCGTTGAAGTTCCGCCCTGCTGATATGCTTCAGCTTATAGTCGGGTTTCTTTTCGTATGGGACGTCGGCAAGCGGGTTGAAGCGGATAACCTCCCTGTCCACGGCAATATAGACAAGCCTGTTCAGCCATGTAAGGCAGTGGTTGATATGTCCCGCCCCGCAATCTTTGGATTTCAGGTAGAGCTTATAGCCCCAGCCGAAGTCTTCGGTAATATCCTCAAAGGCGATGTCCCGCATACCCAGCGACAGCAGATATTCGTGCAGGTATGCCTGTGAGGATTTGGACTGGCGGTAAGAGGAAGTGGAATTTATCACTTCGGAACGGATTCTCAACTTTTCCCGTTCCTCTTCCCCGGCTTTCAGCAATGTGACCGGAACGGTAGTTACACAGGTAATCTCGTTCTTCAACATTTCTGCCGTGACCATGCCCGCATCCTTCAACAGATTGTCATATGAGGTCTCTATTCTGGAGCGGAGTGCTTCAAGGAGATTGTTCGTCCTTGTATCCCTGACCTCTCCGGTCTTGGCTTTCCAGTCTTTGGGATTGCAGTAGCAACCCGTGGCAAACACGCTGTTCTTGCCGTCAATGGTGATACGGCACATAATGGCGGTAGTTCCGTCCGCCTTGACCTTACCGCGGTTGATGTAGTATAGAATTTTGAATGTACTTCGCATAATTAAATTGTTTTTATAGGGTTAGAGAACAAGTTTCAGATCCTTTGTCGCCTCGATGTATTTGTCCATGTCCTCGAAAAGTTTCTTAGGGGTTACACGGGCATACACCTGGGTGGTCCTTATATCCGCGTGACCCAGCATCTTGCTGACAGTCTCAATAGGTACGCCGTTTTCAAGGGTCATGAGGGTCGAGAACGAGTGGCGGCCCATGTGGTAGGACAAACGCCCCTTGATGCCGACTTTCATTTTGATGCTCGTCAGGCACCATTTCAGGGCCTGGTATGGAATTACGGGAAACAGGGTCGGCCTTGTGTCGTCACGGTATTTTTCGATAAGGGCTATCGCTTCGGGCAGCAGTTTCATCCGGCTTAGTTGTCCGTTCTTGCCCCTACGGTATTTCAGCCATAGCGCACCGTTATCGTCCCTTGAGAGATTATCGGGCGTGATAGCTACAACATCCACATATGAGGTTCCGGCATAACAGGCGAAAAGGAACATGTCCCTGACAATGGAGTGTTCCGGGCGGCATCCGGTAAGCTCTATATCCCGTATCTTCTCGAAATCTTCTTTGCTCAACGCTCTCGGCGGCGTTTCCTTCTGCTTGGGTAATTTGTAGTGTTCAAAATAAAATCTGTCCGAATGTCCCTCCTTGAAAGCTATGCGGCAGATCTTTTTCAGGATGGCCAGATAATGGCGCACTGTCTGGACACCCAGACCTTTCTCTATCACGACATATTCCTGAAATTCCCGGATGAACTGCTCGTTGAGCTGGCAGAAAGAGAGGTCGGATACTTTGAACCTGCTGCTGACGAAATCTGCGAGACGGTTGCGGGTATAGAGATAATTGGGAAGTGTACGGTGAGACACGTCGATGCCTACACGTGCCCTGACTTCTTCAATATGCCTGTCGAAGAGCTTGAACAGTGTCATCTGCGTGTCCTTGCTGCCTTGAAAGGCTTCCTTGACTGCTGTCGCATCGAAATCGGTCTTTCGTTCCAGAAGGGAATCGAAAGCGGTATTCACCGCCAACAGCAGCTTGTCGATTTTCGCGTTGACTTCCACCGCCTCCTTGCTCTTGCCGTTCAGACGGCTTTCACGGGGATTCCACAGTTCGGGAGTGCAGGAGAGCTTGCAGCTGAACTGCGCCATCGTCCGGTTAACGGTGATGCGCCCCATTATCGGGGCTTTGCCGGATTTATCCAGTCCGCTCTTTTTGAGGTAGAGCAACACCTTGAATTTTTCTACTTTCATACGCTTATATTTTTAGTGGCAAATTTACCTGTTTTATAAGCGTTCTTCGATATGCAAAACTATGACAATCAGTGTAATATATCGCTATTTTAAATTGTTTGATCCGCTCTTCGTTACCTTATCCCTGCCGGTAACAGCCCTGCTAACGATTTGGTAACTGAATATTCTCAATAAGCCTCGCTTTTTTGCGTTTTACTCATGTGGAAGAATATAGAGAAATAGTTAATTACCAGAAAATTGCGTTACACCTTCTTTTCGTTTCCATTACTCATATTACTTCTTTCTTTCCATTATCGCTACCATTTCTTTGCATACAACAAACTCTTAGTCCCTTGATTAAGGACTGTAACTTGTCAATGATTTTGTTTTGGGTGGCAATGCGTTCATCTATCAATGATAACAACCTCGCAATCTTATTCTGTTCCTCCATCAAAGGAAAGCACAAAGAGATTTTAGATAATCCGTCTTGACCGATATTGAAATGTTGTGCACCAGCCCCCATTCTACAAGTTCGCTTTCGTGCTAATGGGGTAGATAGTAAATACTTAAAAAATAACGGATTGTAGTCACCAATTTTACGACCACGAATGACAAAACCTCCATACACAGCTGTACGATTATCCATATAAACGTTAGCACGACCAACATCTTCTAATGTTTCCGAACTACGTTGAAATAGGATGTCTCCTTTTTCTACGCTAAAATTTTCAATTTCTCTTTCAGTTGCTTCTACCTTTCCTCGAATACTATCATAGTTAATAGTTCCATCGGCAAGAATATCCATAACGGAAATAAAAGGGAGTCCACGTCCAATGCGTTTCACATCTGGATTAAGACCATTTTTGAAATCTAAATATTCAGCAAGTGCATGTTCTTCCCACTCCTCCGTAAACTCCGGAAATCTCAAATGTGGAACATTAAGGACTTTATTGTCGTTATTATTTGCCATAGTTATTTTTAATCTCTAATCAAATTTCGTTATGCTGCAAGAAAAACTGCTACGATATGTAGCAGTTTCAATATGCGTTTAAGTCTTATCCTTACTCTTTATCGGGGTTAATATCAAAGGACAACAAGTTGTCACCATTATTGAAACGGTCGAAATCGGAGCTAAACAAACGGTCTTGAACGATACGGTATTTCTCGAATTCCGATTCGGCAAATTCCTTGGCGAACTCTGCCGTAATCTTTCCTGCATCGGCTAATATCGCATCACCTCCAGCTTCGAGGATGATGTCAATACGTTTTGCCCAATCTTCCATAGTCATCGGAATGTGACGTTTCGCCATTCGTTCTGCTAAATCAAGAACAGCATTGACTAATTGCGCCATATTTTCCAACTCGTTTTCTTTCAGATAGTTTTTTGCTATAACCACATCGGGCTTCACTATCTTTCCGTCAGGAGCATTTTCCCAAGAGGTAAGCCCCATGTGTTCTTTCTCGGAGTTTGCACGTTGCACGATAAGTTCGGCAGCCGTATGCCCATGTACGGCATAGTGCATTTTGTTCTGAACCTTTTTGAAGAACAGCCGTGTAGTGGGCGCATCGCGATTGTAGTCAATGGCAGTGGCGTAAATATCGGTGAGTTTTTGGTAGAAACGGCGTTCACTCAATCGTATCTCACGGACTTCAGCCAACAAGTGTTCAAAATAATCCTCACCGATAAAAGAACCGTTTTCCATGCGTTTCTTGTCTATGACATAACCACGGATGGCAAATTGGCGCAACACATAGGTACACCATTGGCGGAATTGGGTAGCACGAATGGAATTGACACGGTAGCCCACAGAGATGATAGCATCAAGATTATAGTATTGTACTTCTTTAGTCTGCGTTTTTCCGTCTATAGCCCCATGCTCGGTGGTATGTGCAATTTTTGCACATACCACTTCCTTATCCAATTCACAAGTGTCGAAAATATTCTTCAAGTGCTTGGTGACAACCGTTCTATCCACATCAAAAAGAGTGGCAATAACTTTTTGTGTCGCCCAAATGCTTTCATCTTTATACAACACTTCAACCCCTTGCTCTTTGTCTGCGACAGTAAATATCAAGAACTCCGCTGTGCTGTTTCTTATCTCGAACTTTTTAGCCATAATCTTACCCTCTTCGTTTTATTCTACAATTCCCAGTTCACGAAGGTAGCCTTCAATCTCTTTGTCAAGGTCAGCACGTTTGGCTTCCAATTCCTTGATTTCAGCCATGACAGCCTTAATGTCGATAGGCTCTTCCTCTTCAAAGGTATCCACATAACGGGGAATGTTCAAATTGTAGTCGTTATCGGCTACTTCCTGCAAGGTGGCGAGGTGGCTGTACTTTTCTATCTCGGTGCGATTGCGGTAAGTATCTACAATCTTGTCGATATGCTCCTTGCGTAGTTTGTTTTGGGTCTTGACCTTTTCAAACTCCTTGCTTGCGTCAATAAACAAAATATTATCGTCCTCCTTGCGGCATTTCTTCATCACGAGAATACAAGTGGGAATGGAAGTGCCGTAGAAGATATTGGCTGGCAAGCCGATAATTGCGTCAATGCAGTTCTTCTTCTCGATAAGGAAACGGCGGATAACGCCCTCGGCATTACCACGGAACAATACGCCGTGCGGTACAACGCAAGCCATTGTACCACCATCCACAAGATGATAGAGCATGTGCAGTATAAAGGCATAGTCAGCTGTCTTGCGCGGAGCAAGGCGACCGGCACGGCTGAAACGGTCATCATTGTTGAACTTGTCGGCGGCACTCCACTCTGCGGAGAAAGGAGGATTGGCAACCACGGCATCGAACTGGGTGTCACCGAAAGCGTCCGCCTCCAAGGTGTCGCCATTCTCTATCTGGAAATTACTGAACTTGATACCATGCAGCAACATATTCATACGGCACAAGTTGTAAGTAGTGGGGTTTTTCTCCTGCCCGAATATCTCGTATGCCCGTCCCGTATGAGCTGCACGAATAAGCAGTGAACCCGAACCGCAAGTAGGGTCATATACATTGCGTAAGCGAGTATGTCCGATAGTCACTATCTCGGCAAGAATCTGGCTCACTTCTTGCGGTGTGTAAAATTCTCCGGCTTTCTTGCCCGCTCCAGCGGCAAACTGAGAAATCATATATTCATAAGCATCGCCGAGAATATCTATCTGCGTAGCTTCATCCGCTCCGAAGTCAATGCCGTTCAAAGCAATCAGTACATTGGATATGAGCGTATTCTTGTCATCGGTAGTTTTGCCGAGCTTGGGCGAAGCAAGGTCTATGTCTGAAAACAAACCTCCAAAATCGTCCTCACTCTCTTGTCCGAGCGTACTGTCCTCAATGCGCTTCAGCGAACGTTCGAGAGAGGGAATAATATTCTCCTTGCGCTTAATTGCGTCAATGATAGAGGTGAAGAGATATTGCGGCTCTACAAAATAACCGATATTTTCCAAACACTGCTTCTTGACTTCCTCTTGAAGTTCAAGGGCATCTTCTTCGCCTGACTGCCACAACTGTTTGAAAGTGATTTCGTCATCTTCAAGCGCACGGTCAGCATAGTTCTCTATTTTTTCAGAAAGGTACTTATAAAAGATAAAGCCCAACGAGAAGTACATAAATTCGTTGGCTGACATATTGCCGCGCAGGTTGTTGGCAACCTCCCAAAGCTGGGCGCGGAGTTTTTGTTGGAGTTCTTCACTCATGTTCTTAAACAGTTTTGTTTTCTACAATGTTTATTTCATTATCAGCTTCTTTTTCAAAGGCTGTCCTTAAGTCATCTAATATTTTTCCGTTGTACGAGAAATACTTGCTCCCCTGATAGGCATTTGAAGGTGTTCTCTTTTCTTCCGGAAGAAACGTACCGACAAAAGGAGACAATTTGTAAATTCGTCCGTCATATTCGATGGAATCATCACTTGCAACTTTCACTTTCAGATTGGTAGGGATAAAAGTAATATATTCACCTATCTTGATATGTACCATGCTGAATTTGAATCGCTCCCGTTTTTTCGGTCGAGAAAATTCTGATTTCTTTTCTTTCTTTTCGGGGTGCGCTATAATAGGTTTATTGTCCTCATATTCAGTTATGACCGCATCGTCAATTGTCAAAGCGATGTCTCTGAAAATATCAAGAGCCACTTTGGGGTCAACATTAAAGAATTCCCTATTTTGCCGAATACGCAAGTCTGTCAATCGGTCTATTGTCTTATGCACAAGTCTTTCAACCTCATTGAATTTAGAAGTCTTCATCGTGGCAAAGATTTCAAAAGGCAACGGCACAGCGGTATTGTCCAACTCCTTTGAACGAATGTCAACGGGACGAGTACTTTTACCTATTTTCACCCAATCCTCTCGAAAACTGGGATTGGTCAGTATATAAACATAGCCGGGGTCATTTGTTTTCATACGCCATCTTTTAGTCCCAAGAGAATGTTCTGATAATATTGCGCAGACGGTCGAGAATACGGTTCACGGTTCTGCGCGTCTTTAGCAAGCCGAGGTGCTTCTCCTTGACTGCCGTTTGAATGATTTCGGGTTGCACTTTTTGTGAGAAGTCATACTCCGAGAGGAAACGGTTCAGCAGTTCGGTAGGCAACTGCTCATCTTCCGCAAGGCGGTCAATGGCTTTGCCTTTTTCCTGACGGATATATTGGTTGAGCCGTTCTTCGAGGTCAACAGAACCATCCGCTTTCTTCTTGCGCTCCACGAAGCCCTCCTTGTCTTCATCTACATTCTGGCGGATAAAGCCGTCAATCAGTTGAGACTTGCTGCGCAGCTCGGCATCTTTAATCATTGTGTCGATGATATGGCGGCGTTGTTCCTCATAGTTTTCACTGAACGGATTGAGTTCTGCAATCAGCTCGAGGATATAAGCCACATTGATAATGTCGCTGTGCAACAGTTCAAGACAGAAGTCGATGTCTTCAAGTCCTATTTCGTCTTCGGTGGAATTATCCTCAACGGAAGTGCCGCCTACGGTAGTGCTGTCAAGGAACGTGTCGTGAATGTCGAGGTACTTACTTCGGAAGTCGTTGTACAGTTGTTCGGATATGCCCAATTCGGGGTCATCCTCCGAATAGTCCTCGTAGATTTGTATCTCCGCATGTTTCTTTATCAACTCACGGAAAGCGAGAATGAAGTCGCGCTTTTCGGGTTCGGTCTTCAACGCATCGACAGCCGCAGTGTCGGGATATTTGGCAAGGAAATCTTTGGCGATGTCGGCATATTCCTTTTTCACCACCTCGAAAGCCTCGCGGATGATAGTGCCCGTACCCCCGTTGCTGAACAGTTTTATGGATTCGTCCACATTGCTCTTGAGGTCGCGGAAACAGACAATCTTACCAAAACGTTTGCGCTCGTTGAGTACACGGTTGGTACGTGAGAACGCTTGCAACAATCCGTGGTATTCCAAATTCTTATCCACATACAGCGTGTTCAGCTTCTTGGAATCGAAGCCTGTGAGGAACATACCCACGACCAAACAAAGGTCGAGCGGTTTCATGTCGGTTTTCTTCTTTTTCAACCGCAGATTGACATCATCGTAGTAAGCACGGAAATTCTCGATGGAGAAATTCGTACCAAACATTTGGTTGTAGTCGTTGATGATTTCCTGCATATCGTCAGCCTCCGGCACGGATTCGTTGACAAAACCGCTGTTCATGCCCGTCAGTTCATCGTCCTCGTTAGGGTTAGATGAATAGGTGAAGATTGCACCGATTGAGATTTTAGGATTCAGTTCCTTGAAAATCTTATAGTAACGAATGAGCATCGGCACATTCTGCACGGCAAATAGCGCGTCAAACTCACCGTCAAAGGTGGATTTGCTGAAATTGTTGAGAATGAATTTGGCAATCTCGTGCATACGGCTTTCCTGTCCCGGTGATACCTCCTCGTTGCCGTGGTAGTATTCCACCAAAAAGCCAAGTACATTCTCATCAGCAATGGCATCTTTAATCAGGTACTTGTGCAGACACTTGTCGAAGATTTCTTCGGTGGTACGGTCGTTCTTAGAGTTCTCCTTGAATATAGGTGTCCCCGTGAAGCCGAATATTTGCGTATTGGTAAAGAAGTTGACAATATTTTTGTGGCTCTCACCGAAATGGCTACGATGACACTCATCGAAAATCATGATGATGCGCGACTTCCTCACTTCATCCAAACGCTTGCTGTACCATTGCTTCGTAACGGCTGCATTGAGTTTCTGAATGGTAGTGATAATGATTTTCGAATCGCTTGAAAGTTTCTTCGTCAGTTCATCGGTGTTGTCCGTGCTATCCACTGCACCGGGTTCGAACGCTTCATATTCCGATTGCGTCTGCGTGTCAAGGTCGTGACGGTCCACCACAAACATCACCTTATCCACGCCATCCAACTCCGAAACGAGTTGTGCCGCCTTAAAAGAAGTAAGAGTCTTGCCAGCTCCCGTAGTGTGCCAAATGAAGCCGTTGTCGGTAGAGTTCTGCACCTTATCCAAAATCTCCTCCACGGCATAGAACTGATAGGGGCGCAACACCATCAGACATTTGTCACCCTCATGAAGCACGATGTATTTGCTAATCATCTTACCAAGGGTACATTTATCAAAGAACATTGCTGCAAACAGACTGAGGTCGTTGAAGGGGTTGTTATCCTTGTCCGTCCAATTGAAAGTAAACTTGTAGCCTTGATTGGGGTTGTTGGCGAAATAGCGGGTGTTTACACCGTTGGAGATAACGAAAACCTGTATATAGTCGAACAAGCCATGAAACGATGTCTTATGGTAGCGTTGCACTTGGTCGTAGGCTTGGCGCAGTTCCACCCCTCGCTTTTTTAATTCGATTTGCACCAACGGCAAACCATTTACCAATATCGTCACATCATAGCGGCATTTCTTCCTGCCCTCAATGGTGATTTGGTTTGATACCTGAAACTCATTCTGACACCATTGTTTCTTATTGAGAAATTCCACCCACACACGTTCCCCATTTTCGGTTTCGAGTGGATAGAGGTCGCGCAGTTTCTTGGATTTTTCAAAGCGTGAGCCGCCCTCCAAATGAAGCAAAATCTTTTCAAACTCCGATTCGGTGAAATGTTCACGCCCTATTTCCGCAAGTTGTTTGCGGTTATGTTTTTCGAGCTGGCATTTGAAATTATCGCGGAGATTGCTTTCTTCTTCAATCTTCACGTATTCATAGCTCATTTGTTCAAGGGCATGAATCAGAGCATTTTCAAGTGCGGCTTCACTTTGTACAGCCATGGTTTATATTAAAGCGAAAACTCCTTCGCTATCCCTGCGAGGCTGACCAAAGCCTATAAGACAACGAAGGAGTTTCATATGTTGTTTTAATTGCTTTCTCAGGTCATTAGCAGTCCGATAATGAGTGCAAAGGTAGCAATTTTTATCGGTTTTTCCTTGCGCATTTGAATAAACAGTATAAGAGAAAAGAGAGAGTTTATTATGTGTAACCCTATATTCACCACAAGGTATCGTTGATTTTGGAATTATCCGACTTTGGAGGATAATCCTGCTCCCTGCAAGGACAAGGCGTTTAGAGTTACTCGAATCGTTTCGGGCAACCCAAAACATACCTTGCGATGTTCTCGGGACAAAGGTACAAAGATTATGAAAAACCAGCGGGAAAATATATTTTCACCGTAGAAAAATTTTTGTTTCATCAGTAGGAAACCTTTGTTTCGATATCGGAAAATTCTTTCTTTGTTTGGTTGCAATTTATCTTATGCTTACTTTTGCCCAAAAACAAAATATGACTGAAACCATCGCATACATTAAGGAATCATTGAGGGATCTATACCCATCCTCCGAGGTCAGCAGCCTAGTTCGTTTAATTATGGAGCGGGTTTGTAATATTCAGCCGCATCATTTTTTATTTTGTAAAGACAAAGAACTGCCAGAAAGCGAAAAAAGCCGGATTCATGACATAGTCGAACGTTTGAAGCAGATGGAGCCTATCCAATACATATTAGGGACGGCCGATTTCTACAGCCTTCAGTTCGAAGTGGACCCGTCCGTCCTGATACCGCGCCCGGAAACCGAAGAACTGGTCGAGCAGGTCATCCTCGACAATGCAGATAAAAAGATCAAGATATTGGATATCGGAACGGGAAGCGGCTGCATAGCTGTCACACTCCGGAAGCATCTGAAAAAAGCAAGCGTGATTGCGACGGACATTTCGGCGGAAGCGCTCGCGACCGCCCGCCGGAATGCCAAACGCAACAACACAACGGTCACTTTCATCCAGACAGATATCCTAGACCCGGAGAAAGCGGAAATGGACATTCCGTTCATTCTGGACGTCATCGTCAGCAATCCGCCCTACATCAAGGAGGAAGAAAAAAAAGACATGGAGCGGAACGTGCTGGACTACGAACCACACCTGGCTCTTTTCGTCCCTGACAACGACCCGCTGCTCTATTATTGGCATATCGCCCATTTCGGAAAGAAAAAACTGAGAAGAAACGGCCGTCTCTACTTCGAAATCAATGCGGCATGCGGCAATATGGTTGTCGAGATGCTGGAGGAAGAAGGCTACAAGAATATCGAATTGATCCAAGACCTGTCCGGCAAGGACCGGATCATAAAAGCACGCAAATGAAACAAGTCAGTGAATCTGAAATGCTTCACCGGGCAGCCGCCTACTGTTCTGCCAGCGAACGCTGCATCCAGGATGTCGAAAAGAAAATCAAAGCGGCGGGATTGGCCGGGGAAGAAAGCGACCGGATCGTCTCCCGCCTGCTACAAGAACGTTTCATCGACGAAAGCCGTTTTGCACGCTATTTCGTAAACGACAAATTGCGCTTCAACAAATGGGGACGTGTCAAGATCAACTACGAGATGCAGCGGAAAGGCATTCCGTCCAGTATCCGCTCGGAAGCGCTGGAAGGTATCGACGAACAGGAATATCGCTCCATCCTCCTTTCTCTCCTGAAAAGCAAAAAGAAAGCAACCCGTGGTAAGGACGATCGGGAGGTTTACGCCAAACTGCTCCGCTTCGCCACCGGACGCGGTTTCGAAACAAGGGAAACAAGCCGCTGCCTGAAACAACTGTTCAACGGGAATGATTACGAGGATGATTTTGAATGACCTCCTCAACCTTTTCTATCCCCGCCTCTGCCTGCTTTGCCAGAGGTCTTTAATGGAAGGGGAAGAGCATATTTGCCTGCATTGTTCGAATCATTTGCCCTACACGCATTTTACGGATATGGAGACGAATCCGGTCTGTCTGCTTTTACAGGGAAAAACATCTTTCGTTGCCGCCACCGCTCTGCTCCACTTCACGAAAGGGGGAAGCGGGCAAAAGCTGATCCATTCCTTAAAATATCATGGAAACAAAAAACTCGGATACGAACTGGGACGCATGGCTGCTACCACCTACCGGGAGACAGGGCTGTTCGACACCGTCGATCTCCTTTTGCCGGTCCCGCTCCACCCGAAAAGAATGAGGCAAAGAGGTTATAACCAGTCGGAATGGATCGCATACGGCATCCGTTCCGTCACTGGAATCGCGGTCGACACCTCACCCTTGTCCCGCATAAAAAAGACCGAAAGCCAAACCCGCAAGCAGATATTCGAACGATCGGAAAATGTAGAGGACATCTTCCGTGTAGAGAACACCGACACGTTGAAAAACAAACACATTCTACTGGTGGACGATGTTATTACGACCGGTTCCACCATGAACGCCTGTGCAGAAGCTATGAAAGCCATATCCGGCATCCGGATCAGTATTTTAGGCATAGCTGTGGCATAAACTCTCCTTAAACCTGCTATACAATATGTATAGCTTATTTTTTTGAAGAACTACAAGGTTATCTCATTCCCTTTGTCTACCTTTGCAGACTGATATAAACATTTTTATTAGGTTGTATGAAAACACTGGAAAGATTAGTAGCAGAGAGATTATTAAAGATTAAGGCGGTCAAATTGCAGCCGGCCAATCCTTTCACATGGGCATCCGGTTGGAAATCACCAATCTACAACGACAACAGAAAGACACTTTCCTATCCGGAAATCAGAAGTTTCATTAAACTGGAGCTGGCTCGCACAATCAGCGAAAAGTATGAAAATGCCGATGCTATTGCTGGTGTTGCAACCGGAGCAATCGCCCAGGGTGCATTAGTTGCCGACCTACTGGGTCTGCCGTTCGTGTACATCCGTTCAACTCCTAAAGATCATGGATTGGAAAACCTGATTGAAGGCGAACTGAAACCGGGTTCAAAAGTAGTGATTGTAGAAGATTTGGTTTCTACAGGTGGTAGTAGTTTGAAAGCCGTACAGGCTGTCCGTAATTTCGGTTGTGACGTTGCCGGTATGGTTGCCATTTTCACGTATGGTTTCCCTGTTGCAGTAGAGGCTTTCAAAGAGGCAAAAGTTACATTGACGACTCTAAGTAACTATGATGCCGTGCTGGAAGAAGCATTGCGTACAGATTACATTGACGAATCCGAAATCGCAGTCCTTCAGGAATGGCGCAAAGATCCGGCAAACTGGAATCCCGAAACAAAGTAAGTAAAAATGACTGAATTTGTTAGTGAAGTGAAAACGATCCCCTTGAACGAGGATCGTATTTTTAATATGCTGTCCGACCTATCCAACTTGGGAAAGGTGCAGGACCGCATACCTCAAGATAAGATTCAAGATTTCGAGTTCGATAAAGACTCTTGCAGTTTTTCCGTCGCACCGGTAGGCAAGATAACCTTCCAGATCGTGGAACGTGAACCGAACAAGACGATCAAATTCACGACCACGAACTCGCCTGTCCCCCTGTTCCTTTGGATTCAGCTAAAACAGGTAGAAGAGAACGACACACGGATGAAAATAACCGTCCGCGCCGAACTGAATCCGTTTATCAAACCAATGGTATCAAAACCATTGCAGGATGCGATCGATAAAATATCGACCATGTTGGCATCCCTGCCTTATTAAATGTTTTTTTGATGGCTCAGAAACTTTGGGAAAAGAATGTTCAGGTAGACCAGGAAGTGGATACCTTTACGGTAGGCAAAGACCGTGAGATGGATCTCTATCTCGCCAAGTACGACGTGCTCGGCTCGATGGCTCACATCACCATGCTGGAAAGCATCGGGCTGCTTACCAAAGAGGAACTGACGATCTTGCTTGCCGAACTGAAAAATATCTATGCCGTTGCCGACTGTGGCCGGTTTGTAATTGAAGAGGGCGTGGAAGACGTCCACTCGCAGGTGGAACTGATGCTGACACGCAGCCTGGGTGACACAGGAAAAAAGATACACAGCGGACGTTCACGTAACGACCAAGTGCTGCTGGATCTGAAGCTGTTCACCCGCGCACAGATTCAGGAAATCGTAGAGTTGGTATCCGACCTGTTCGAGGTGTTGATCTCGCAGAGTAACCGTTATAAGGACGTGCTGCTTCCCGGATATACACATCTACAGATTGCCATGCCGTCATCATTCGGACTTTGGTTCGGCGCCTATGCCGAAAGCCTGACCGATGATTTGCAGATGATGCAGGCTGCTTATAAAGTTTGCAACCGCAACCCGTTGGGCTCTGCGGCCGGATATGGCTCTTCTTTCCCGCTGAGACGCCAGATGACAACAGATCTGCTCGGCTTCGACTCGCTCGATTATAATGTCGTTTACGCCCAGATGGGACGTGGCAAAATGGAACGTACCGTAGCTTTTGCCATGGCCGGCATTGCGGCAACCCTTTCCAAACTAGCTTTCGATGCTTGTATGTTCAACAGCCAGAACTTCGGTTTCATCAAGTTGCCGGACCAGTTCACAACAGGATCCAGTATCATGCCGCATAAAAAGAATCCGGACGTATTCGAGCTGACGCGTGCCAAATGCAACAAGCTGCAAGGATTGCCCCAGCAGATCACACTGATCAGCAACAACCTTCCATCAGGCTATTTCCGCGACCTGCAGATCATAAAGGAAGTATTCCTTCCCTCTTTCGACGAGTTGAAGGATTGCCTTCGCATGGTTACGCACATGATGCGGGAAGTAAAGGTGAACGAGCAGATCTTAGACGATGACAAATATGCACTCCTCTTTAGTGTGGAAGAGGTAAACCGCCTCGTTTTGGAAGGTATGCCTTTCCGTGACGCTTACAAGCAGGTAGGATTAAACATCGAAGCTGGTAAATTCGTCCCTGTCAAGAAAGTTCACCATACGCACGAAGGAAGTATCGGAAATTTATGCAATGACCAGATTTCCGCCTTGATGCAAAATATCATGGACGGTTTCGCGTTTAATAGAGTAAACGAGGCTGAGCAACAGCTGTTATCCTAATAAACGATGAAACGGTTTTTATTTTGCTTACTTATATCATTAGTTTGTTCGTGTTCCAAATTCGAAGAATCGGATATACCCTATGCACCGGTATATTTGGAACTAGACCTGCGCTTCGGCGACAAAGATCTGGTAGGCATATACAATCACAAATCCATCACTAAAGCCCGTACTGCCGGAGAAAAGACGGGCTTTTCCGGTGTTTTGGTTGTATGCGGAATCGACAATTACGGAAATGCGACCTACTATGCATTTGATCTGTGCTGTCCCCACGAAGCCAAAAAGAATATCATCATAGAAGCCGACAATGCAGGAAAAGCAATTTGCCCGGAATGCGGAACTGAATATGATATCGGCTATGGGACCGGAGCACCGACAAAGGGCGTATCGCAATTTCCATTAAGAAAATATTACATGACTCCAGTATCGTCCGACAGACAGGAATGGGTTGTGAGAAACTAAAAAAATGCGTTGCCCTGCATTTTTTTATTCTAAATATTTGCAGAAACAAAAATTTCATCTACCTTTGCACTCGCAAACGAAAACATTGCAACAATGCGGAAGTAGCTCAGTTGGTAGAGCATAACCTTGCCAAGGTTAGGGTCGCGGG
>OGOT01000420.1_pt1 | contig 39538 bp, 45 predicted proteins | sample 1552791 | NCBI WGS metagenome assembly OGOT01 (sample SAMEA2580160, study PRJEB22360) | human gut metagenome | biome: human gut; feature: human-associated habitat; material: faeces | place: Denmark | collected 2008/2010
CTTTCCTAATCTCTTGCCAAAGAGATATTTACGATGCAACCTTTACGGGCGCACACAAGAATTTCACATAGTCCGCCATACCTTCCTTGGCCACCGCTTTCCAGGCCTCCTCTATGATGATGACCTTTCTGATACCCTGCAGGCGTCTCAGCTTGTTGATGAACGCTTCCATGATAATCACCGTTACGACGGGGAAAAGGATCTTGTGCTCCTTCACATTGTCGATTTCAAATACCACGAACCGCTTATGGAGCAAATCCAACTGCCGGGTGGAGTTCAGGAGAAAGTCGTACTCACCTCCTTTGTAGTAAGGAGCCAGGACATTGAGAAAATTCAGAATGTCGAAGTCCTTCTCTCGGTATCCTTTCTGCTTGAGTATCTTGCTGAAATCCTTCCTGATAAATTCGTAGAAGGTATTGAATCCCGGTGATTTTTCCTTTCCACTCTGGATACGTTCTATATAGAGGCTGACTCCCATTGAGAGGGCTACCTCCTCGGAGCGGGTGACCGTCTCATTCTCACGTTTCCATAAGGTCAAGATGAGCGTCTTGATGGATTCCTTCTTTTCCAGTTCAAAGACATTGTCCTCCGTAAAAAATGGATTGAAAGAGATGGGGCTTTCCTCGGAATAGGTAAAATATACCCCGTCCTCCCCGCCGGTACGTTGCCGGATCAGGTTACAGAGTCCCTGGTAGCTGTTTCCAATGTCAATGAGCAGTATATGGGAATTCTGTTCCCAGTATTGTCTGACAAGGTGGTTCATGAAAAAAGACTTTCCCGATCCCGACGGACCGACTACCAGTTTGTTACGGTTCGTGATCAGCCCCTTTTTCATCGGCTCGTCCGAGATATCCAAGTGAAGGGGATGACCGCTGCGGTCTGCCATCTTGATACCAAAGGGAGAAAGGGATGTAGCATAGTTGGTCTCTCCGGTAAAGAAACAGACTCCCTGTTCGATAAAGGTATAAAAGGACTCCTCTGCCGGGAAATCACCCTCACCGCCGGGAATGGCGCTCCAGTATAGTGTCGGGGCGTCCACCGTGTTATACCGGGGTTTGCATCCCATCAAGGCCAGGGCCGATCCCGTATCGTTTTTTATTCGCTTGAACCGTTCCGCATCCTCTGTCCACGCCATGACATTGCAGTGGCAGCGTATGGCCGTCAGTCCGAAAGAATGCGCCTCGTTCAGGTAGGATTCGATCCATTGCCGGTTGATCTGGTTGGCGCGGCTGTATCTGGAAAGCGAGTGCATGTTGCGTGCCTCCTTCTCGAAGCGCTTGAGCAGTTCCGCCGGGTCATCGATGAACAGGTACTGGTTGTAGATATGGTCAACGGGAAGCATCACTCCCACCGGTGCGGCGAAACTTAGGCGGCAGTCGCTGCGGTCCGTGGAGTACTTTTCATAACGGTTGTCGGTGCAGACGCTGCCGGGCAGGTCATCCGTATCAGAAAGGGTATGCACGCACAATCGTTTGTCACCGACAAGCATTCTTGAGGGGGTCAGGGTAATATCCTGCAAGGTGGTAGTGTCCTTTTCCGAAAGGGAGAAATATTTCTCGATGAGCCCGGCCTTATCCTTAGTACCAACAATCTCGTCGGTGGTCAGACGTTCCATACGGATAAGATCCGAGTCATTGACGATACGCTCGAATTGCCCGACGTTTTCCATGAAACGGCAGACAGCCTCCCTGTCACGTACTTCCTTGGGTATGATTGCCCCCCTGCAGAGGATAGAGAAGTTACTCTGGCTACGACTCCTCTCGCGTGTGGTCTTGGTAATGAAAAGATAACAGCTGTGGCTAAGGAACGGACGTTCCGAGAAATGAAGCTCGAAACTGCGGTCCAGAAAGCTCGTCTCATCCTTCTGTATCTCCGGTTCATAGCGCTGGCATATGAACCAGTCCTGCTTGTGCAGGATCGTATAGGAAGGCAATACCTTGACCGCCTTTGTTCATGTACGGTGCATGGCCGCATAGTCCGCCGAGGTGACGGTGAATAGTTCCGGCAGTGTGACACGGAAGCCTACCGTGATGTCCGCATCTTTGGAGAGCATGCAGCCCTGTTCGACAGCCAGAAGGGGAAACTTACTTTCCAGTGTGGATGCTTTCAGAAGATTTCTCATGTTTATGATATTTTATCAGGTTGGAAATTCGTTTGCGGTTAATGATAAAAAACGGGTGGGAACGGATGGCCGAGAGCTTCATCAGTCCGTTGGGACCATATTTCCGGTTCAGATGGAATATTCCTCCGGCAAGCCCCGCCGTGGAGAAGACTCCGAATGCCAGGCAGAACCACTGGCTGATCCCTGCCATGTAAAGGACGATGAATACGAGAAAGACCACCAGCAGACCGATCACGAAAAAGTACAGGTATTGTGCCTGCAGCCCCTGGAATTCGGCATGACGGCCGATACCCTTGTTTACAGGATAGTCCATGATTAGAGGAAAAACGATTTGAGGACGGTTCCCGCAACGATAAGGAACACGCAGGCTCCAAACCAGCTCCCTGCAACCTTGCCGGTATCAGGGTCACCCGAGCTGAATTTGTTGTAAACCTTGATTGAGCCGATCAGTCCGACAATAGCTCCGGTCGCATAAATCAATTTTACGGCCGGATCAAAATACGAGGTTACCATAGAGGTCGCCTTGAGAATGCCGGCGGAACCGTCACCCTCGGCATGGGCACCGAGGCAGAGAAAGGTCATTCATACCAGCAGGCAAAGAGCCTTGTGTCCGGTAAACCATGTCATGAGGGATTGCCCCTTGTTATCTATCTTTATTTTCATTGTGAGTCTCTTTTTTATTATTTATACTTAGGAGGGAAAGAAACGGACGGCCTGTTGCCGTCCGCCATCCTTTTCTTGCAACCACAGATTCTCCAGTCAGGATCAACCGGAATCATAGTATCCGATCATATCAGGATCTCCTTTCTTTTTAATGTTAATACCGGGGACTATTCTCTCTTGTCTTTTCGGGAAAGGTATCATCCCGAGTCGTAATATCCGCAAACCATAGATCTTTTTTTATGTGTTGGTCACTACGGCAACCTTTGGAAAAGGTTACACTTTTACTCACTCTCTGCTCCGGCCTCCCATGCCGGGGGAACATATTCCGTCAGGTCAAAATCACGCAGTACCCTCTCTTTATCCTTCCTGTCCAGAAATCCCTTATCCTCAGGATCCGCATACAGGCTCATATAGCGTTTGAGCTTCTCGCTGCTGCCCAGTACCCCGGCCCTGAGTATCCGTTCCATATCGGTGCCTTCCAGACGCCGGAGGCTCTCACGTGCCCTGGAACGCTCGCCACTGCCGGTCTCGTCGGATTTCATCACCTTGTCTATGATTTCCAGATCATCGAAGGTGACCCCTCTGGCACGGTACGGGAACGGACGTTCCACATAGCCTGTAATCTCGTAACGGTCCGGGCATCCGCCGGCCTCTTTCCCGTCATTTTCCTGTCGGTCGCCTACCGGTCCGTTATAGGAGGAGACAGGGGGAAGATGAATAGGGAGGTGCGCCGTTGTTTGCGTTTCGGATGTAAAGGTAAAGGGATTTTCCGGTGCTGCCGCAGTTTGTCGCTTAGAGTCAGCTAAAGTCACCTCCGTACGGATTTCATAGCGGCTTTTGCCAACCAGGATATTTTGTTCACGGTCCGTTCCCTTTATTTCCACAGTCTTCTCCTTTTGGCTATCGCTCCTGCCACGCCAGTCAAATATATGTCCGGTATGCACGTATTTCTCTATCGTCAAATAGGATGCGTACAGAAAAAGTATCAAAAGTATGTATTCCATCATGTCTACTTGTTTTTAAGTTGCTCGAAACGTTCTGTCACCAGGTCATTCAGCAATGCTTCATTCCTGGTGAAGTATTCTTCCATCAGCCGGTTGACAATCACCTCGACACTAATCCCGCTTCTGCCAATGGCCCAGACCAGCGTGGACGCCTTCTCATGCCATCTTTCATAGAGATGGACCGATTTTCGGCTGCTCTTCTCCCGGGTGACATTCTGAAAAAACTCCCTGCAGGCCTGCCGTTGCTCCCTTGTGCTTCTTGCAGGAGAAACCACAGGGCGCCTGTCCTTCTCCTTTTCTTTTTTTGTGGCGGTTGCGGACCTCGGGACAGTCACTCCGGCAACGGGACGGTCGCTCTTGCCGGCTACCATTCTGAGTATGGCCTCCTCATCGATACTGCCCGGATCGGGCCTTTTCTTTCTGGTTGTGTTCATACTATATATAAAGTGGATGGATTCGTTTATATGAGGGAAACCGTTTGTAATATCTCGTTCAGCAACTCGGAGATACCGGCTCCTCTTATCTGCCGGCTGTCCGGAGGGAAAAGTGTGGAACGGAAGATAGTGTTCTTTTGGGGACTTAACTCACGATTGTAGCGTTTGGAATCGGGAATCGCAGTGGAAAGCATTCTCAGCCGGCTCTCGGTGAATATTTTATTCCAGGTCTCGTAGACCTCCCTTCGTTCCCTCTTGTCAATCATGTTCCAAAACAGATAAACACCCTTGAGATTACAGTTTCCCCTGGCTATCAGTTCTTCCTCCACCACTTCGGCAAATTGGTAGGCGCTCTCCAGCACGACATTGTCGGCTTTCAGTGGCACGAAAATATAGTCCATGTCAGAGATGGTATGGATGACTCCCTCACTACGGAGCGTTCCGGGAAGGTCGAAAAGTACGACATCAAAAATCTCCTGCTGCTCCTCCAGATAATTTCTCATATCCCGCACGGCATTTTCCGGATCGCTTTTCAGGATCTGGTAGGATCGTTTTCGAATTTGTTCAAACTGCCGGTAAAGGGCCAGCTTCAAAAAATCACTTTCCTGCACGCATTTCATGTCCCGTTCACGCATACCGGTGATGCTGTGCTGTGGATCGTCGCAGTCCACCACAAGCACATTGTGCCCTTTTGTATAATGCATGATACTGGCCGCGAGCACTGTAAAGGCTGACTTGCCCACACCTCCCTTTTGGGAGGAAAAGGCGATGAATAGAGGATCGGTTTTCATATGTTCTGCTTTTGATATATATAAATGTGGTATGTTATAGTGTTGGAAATGTGTACTTGTGTACAATTATCGGATACAAAGAAAAGCAATAGGAAAGATGGTTGAGACACGGTGTCGTTTAGAGTCACTTAGAGTCATCCAAAGGCGTAATAATAAAAAACGATTTTAAATTGCGAGCCATCTTTATTATCATTAGATTTGTAACTATAAACCAAATAATATTTAATCCTTTATGCAAGCAGATGACTTTAAGTCAAGATTCAAGAGACTGTTGGAAAATTCTCAGTTACCCAGCGATGCATCCCGAAGCGCTGTTTCAGAAATGTGGAATAAAATCCATAGTTTACTGTGGCCTAATATACCGTCTCAGCTCTTCCGCTTTCGTAGATGTAATTTAGATACTATCTTATCCTTTGAACAGGGTACAATATCCACATGTGTGGCCGATAAATTTTCAGACAGGTATGATTCATTTATTTTTGTAGATAAAAAACGAATACAGGAGAATATTAGACTGGCTTTTACCTCACAAATGCTTGAGAAACTCATAGGATCAGCTAAAAATGGAGAATTGCCTGCTTTCATTGCGAAACAATGGGGGACGGAAATGACAACACATATTTTGGATTTTTATAAACATCCTCCTGTTGATGCAGATACTATGAGTAAAATGTTGACGGATGAATTTCTGCCCCAATTCATAGAATATATAAAATCCGGATTTTCATTGGAGGAAGATAGGATACGAAAGGACAAGCTGACTAAAATAGCCTGTTTTACGGAATATGTCAATTCAAAATTCATGTGGGATCTGTACGCGGATGGTTATAAAGGATTTGCTTTGGAATATGATTTTACCGGATTTCATCATAATGGATGTGCTGTCTGTCAGGAAACCGGATGTGACAAAAGAAACTATTCCAGTTTGTTTCCGGTCCTTTATTCAGATATAAGATATGATGCCTCTCTTTTAGTTGAGAAACTTATTATCCAAAATATACTGAAACAATATGGTATAAAGGAATGTCCTCCATTTCCTGATCAGCTTTATTGGTATAAGGCTTATTTGTACAAGGATATAAAAGAATATAGTCATGAGCATGAATGGAGGATGATTAACAGATGTATAGCCACTCAGAACAGAGATTTTTCCGATATCTCCGACCAAGGATGCCTGAAAGCCATTTACTATGGTCCATGTATTGAAGAACGCTACAGGGCACACTTGAGTATCATAGCCAAATATAGAGGAATCAAGGAATATATGGTTGATGTCGATGAAGAAAAACCGAGTTATGAACTCAATATTCTTCCTGTGGAATGAACGGAGCAAGAACGAAGTTTTGACGGTGAAAAAAACGGAAAGGATGGATATGAGAATCCCTGCCCTCAGACAAGGTCGTGGGCAGGGATACATAATAATAAAGGAAGGGAGGACTATTCTTCTTTGACATAGCCGAACCTCAATAAATCGGCCATGAAATGCCCGGCTGTATCGGTGGAAATCACCTTGCCTGCCATATCCTTGTAACGACCTGCGAAATGTACCATGTACTCGCTGTCCGTACAATCATAGTCAAACCGGCTGCCCTCACGCAACTCCCGTACAAATTCCTCTGCGCAGGAAGCGGCAATTCTGCCGCCGTCCCGCAAAATATAATTCTTTATCATACCGCTAATTTTTTAATTCTAAGTTTATAAAACAGTTTCTGCTTCTCATCCAAAAAAGGAAGATTGTCCAATGTTGTTCCGGAAGGAAGAGTGCCACTTTTGGCGAAGATAATCAATTTATGCAAGAATCTTGTCCATTGTTCCATTTTAGTGAAATTGACCGTACCGGAGTGCTGCCGGAACTCGACAGTCTTATGCCGGGAGTAGGCTTCAAAGTTCACCTTGTAGTAACGGTCGTTGCCGAATGCCTCCTGCAGCTGTCCGATTGTTCGGACTGATCTTATCTTTTCATCGGAAACCCGGCTCAAACTTTTGCAATAGGTATTATTTCTGCGTGAACCCGGCATAAAGGAATCAATCAGCCTTTCCAGGTGCTTGTATGTAAGGGCCAGATTCTTCCAAGTATCCAGTTCGAACCCGGAAGCGTCCATATGCACATGCAGTCCGCAACTTTCATTGACTTTCACGTTGCATAGGTCAAGCACCCAACATACCCTTTCCAGCTCTGTCAGTCCCGCCTCACCCGTCAATATGGGACTTACCAGTTCAAACGTGTTGTTTCCCCTTATGCTGCTGTCGGTAACGAGTTTCCAATGCGAACGGGTATTGTGGTTGTATCTCTCTACCGTGACCTCCACACCGGCCTCCCTCAGTTCACGGGCCAACTTTTCCATCGGGCAATTATAAGCCTCAATCTCGATACCGAACTTATGGTTGAAGGTGTAATCCAAGGTGATGGCCGGAGCGATACGGAACGTGCCGTTTTCCAACATCTTCTTATACACGTTCTGCACGAATCCGTAATTTCCCCGGGTAACCAGGCGGGCTACCTCACTGCGTGTCAGTCCCAAACACAGCAACTGCTGGATCTTGCTGGTCTTTGTAGTAGTCTGAGCCAAAATGCTTGCAACTTGTTCATTCATAATATCTTATCCTTTATTATTATACCTCTAAGATAGCATAATATCCTCACTATTCATAATTCTATACCACTTATTATCAATGGATTAACTCTCTTTACCTATGGCTAAAATCTCTTATTTGGAGGTCGAAGAAAACCATTCAATAATCCGGATGGACAGATGGAAGTATGGTATTGTAGAAAGTTCTACAAGTGGAGTCTTGGAACTCTTTATGTTACCACACCACTACATTGACAACGGTGTAGCTGTCTATGTTTATAACCTTGAATTTGTGGACTCCTCTACGATTGGATAGGTGCACAGCCCTACAGTTGGAACTCTGAAACTGTAGAATGTTGGTGTGTTCCATCCTTGCAATTCCCTTATTTGCCGGACAAAGGAAGGCCGTGTCACTTAAAGTCATCTTAAGTCACCTCATGGCACTTGCGCATGTTAGGCTATTATGTATAAAATCACTAATATTGCAGCCTGAAAGCGGAAAACATCGGACAAAGAATCCAGACGGACATCCTTTTTCTGACAAAAGGTTGTTTGCGAAGGGCAAACAGCAAGTTGGGTTTCCGTTAAACGGAAACAGGCGTTTTGGACGCCTTCTGTCCGGAGAAAGGCTCCGAAGTCGCCTCCGTTATCAAGTCCAATCTACACATTATTATATATGGCAAAAATCAAGAATTCACAAAAGGCATCGGTACGGACACCGGCCAACGCATGAAGAGGGGGTCGGCTGCCCAAAGAGAAGGACGAGCTGCATTCCTATTATTACGGATTCCGGCTGGATGAACGGCAGAATATGGAGTTTGAAAAGCTTTTCTGCAAGTCCGGCGCAAAAACAAAAACGGAATTCATTCTGGCGGCCATTTTTGGAAATACTATCCGGGTGGTCACGATGGATAAACCTACAATGGACTATTACATTGCACTGACCAATCTCCAGAGCGAATACAGACGGATCGGCGTGAACTATAATCAAGTCACCCGTGCCATCCAGACCCGGCTTACCGAGAAAAAGGCACTGGCTTTTCTCTACCGGCTGGAGGAACTGACTCGGCAGCTGGTAGAGGTCAACCGGACTATTATAAGACTTACCCAATCATTTAAGGAAGAAACAATATGGTTGCCAACATCACTAAAGGCAGAACCCCCTATGGGGTACTCACCTACAATGAAGAAAAAGTAGAAAAAGAAAAGGCACGGATACTGGCATGAAACCGGATCATGGAATCTCCCGGTGGAGCACCTACTGTCAGGGACTGCATGTCCTCTTTTGAGCCATATCTGGCTGCGAACCGCAATACACGTGACACTGTTTTCCACGTGTCGCTCAATCCCCATCCGAAAGATATATTGACGGATGAAGAGCTGGTGGTGATAGCCGGGGAGTATATGCGCCAGATGGGATACGGCAACCAGCCATATATCATCTTCAGACATGAGGATATCGGAAGACCTCACTTGCATATCGTATCCCTTCGAGTGGACAGTTCTGGAAGAAAAATCAATGATTTTCAAGAAAGGAAACGCTCCACCGCCCTGTGCCGGAAGCTGGAACGGAAATATGGACTGCATCCGGTCCTGTCGGAACCATACAGGAAGTGTGAGACCCTGACCGCCGTGGACCCTCTCAAACCTGATCTAAAACGACAGATAACCTGTGTAGTACGTCCCGTCATGGAGGACTATCATTTCCAATCCCTTAAGGAATACAAGGCGCTACTCGGGCTTTTCAATGTTACGGTTGAGGAGGTGTCAAAAGAGATTGCAGGAAAGACATACCGGGGAATCATCTATGCGGCGACTGACCGGGATGGGAGAAGAACCGGTGTGGGAGTCAAATCCAGCAAGATCGGAAAAAGTGTGGGATACAGGGCCTTACAACAGAAATTCGCAGCTTCCAAAAAATGGATGAAGAAACATCCCGTAACGGAAACATGCGAGGAGAATATCCGCCTGGCGCTGCAGGAGACGGACAAAGAGAGGTTCCTCCAAAGGCTCAATGGTAAGGGGATCAATGCCGTTCTTTTTCAAAATGATGCCGGGCGTATCTATGGTGTCACCTATATAGATCATAACTCACGGTGTGTATTCAAAGGCTCGTCTCTGGGAAAGGAATTCTCCGCTGCCGTTCTTAACGAACGGTACGGTATGGTGGTACAGGATGACGGAAACTGTCAGGAAGAGAGACAGGACTTCATGCGGGAAGAATTCGATCCGTATGAAACCGGCCTGGCCGAGGGAGTCCTGAATCTCCTGACACCGGAATCCTATCCCTATCCCGGCGAGGATAACCCTGAAAGCCCGTATGGGAAAAAGAAGCGCAAAAAAAGAAGAGGGCAGCATATCAGATAACCATTTAAAATTATAACTTATGTCACAGGATGATACCAGGGGATTAAACAAGACACTCGATTTTATGCGGGCTGTCAGCATCCTTTTTCTTATACTCAATGTATATTATTTCTGCTATCCGTTCTTCCGTTCATACGGATGAACCATCGGCGTGGTGGACAGGATACTGCTGAACTTCCAGTGGGATACGGGACTGTTCAGTTCCTCACTGGTGACCAAGTTCTTCTCCCTTATGTTCCTGTTTTTTTCCTGTATGGGGGCCAAAGGAAGAAAGGACACGGAGATATCCCGACAACAGGTCGCTTGCTACCTGGCAGCCGGTATTTTGTTATTTTTTGGCAGCGAGGCATTATTGGATGTCTCGTGGGAGTTGAACCTGGTGACGCTTTTGTACGTCAGTACGATGTCAGCCGGATATATCTGCCTGCTGACCGCAGGAGTCTGGCTTACCCGTCTTCTGAAGAACCAGTTAATGGATGATGTCTTCAATGACGAGAACGAGTCGTTCATGCAGGAACGTCGGCTGATAGTCAATGAATATTCGGTGAATCTGCCCACACGGTTCTACTATGGAAAAAAATGGCATCACGGCTGAATAAATGTCGTGTCTCCCCAAAGAGGGTGTATCGTGGTCGGTTGTCCGGGAAGCGGAAAATCCTTCTGCGTCATCAACCAGTTCATCAAGCAGCAGATAGAGAAGGGATATGCGCTTTACTGTTATGACTTCAAGTTTCCGGATTTAAGCCTTATCGTTTATAACCATCTGCTCAGGAACAGGGACAAATACAAGGGTAACGTCCAGTTCTATGTGATTAATTTTGATGATCCACGGCGCAGCCACCGCTGCAATCCCATCAACCCGGCCTTCATGTCAGACATTGCTGACGCTTATGAATCCGCTTATGTAATTATGTTAAACTTGAACAAGACCTGGATACAGAAACAGGGTGACTTCTTCGTGGAAAGTCCGATTGTGCTGCTTGCGGCCATCATATGGTATCTCAAAATTTATGAAGGCGGAAAGTATTGCACCTTCCCCCATGCCATCGAACTTTTGAATAAGCAATACTCGGATGTATTTACCATACTGACCTCATACAGGGAGCTTGAGAATTACCTTTCCCCCTTTATGGATGCCTGGAAAAACGGTGCTATGGAGCAGCTCCAGGGCCAGATAGCATCTGCAAAAATACCGCTTTCACGAATGATCTCACCGGCATTGTACTGGATCATGAGTGGGGATGATTTCACTTTGGACATCAATAATCCGGACGAACCCAAGCTGCTCTGCGTCGGCAACAACCCGGACCGGCAGAATATCTATTCGGCGGCATTGGGACTATACAACGCACGTATCGTCAAGATGGTAAATCGTAAAGGAAAACTCAAATGCTCCATTCTGGTGGACGAAGTCCCGACAATTTACTTCAAGGGACTTGATACATTGATCGCCACCGCCCGAAGCAACAAGGTGGCGGTGTGTCTGGGAGCACAGGATTTCAGCCAGCTGATACGTGATTACGGTGAAAAAGAGGCGAAGGTCATCCAGAATACGATTGGGAATATCTTCTCGGGACAGGTACTGGGGGAAACGGCCAAGAACCTGAGTGACAGATTTGGGAAGGTGCTTCAGCAACGCAAGTCCATCAACATGACCCGTGAGGATACCTCCACCAATATCAGTACCCAGCTGGACTCCCTCATACCGGCCTCAAAGATATCCAGCCTGTCGCAAGGCATGTTTGTGGGAAGTGTCTGTGACAATTTCGGGGAGAAGATAGAACAGAAAATCTTTCATTGTGAAATTGTGGTGGACAATGCGAGGGTAGCTGCTGAAACCAAGGCATACAAACCTATTCCCGTCATTACGGACTTTACAGGTGAGGACGGCGAGGACCATATGCAGGAGGAAATAGAAAGGAACTATTACTGTATCAAGGAAGATGTGAACGGAATCATACAAAAAGAGATGGAACGTATCGAGAACGATCCCAATCTGCGGCATCTGCTTGATACGGAACAGGAATAACAACAACCAATTAATTATTTATTTTAATGGAAACAAGAAAGAACACAGTAAACACCCTTCCGGGAAAACCATGCTTCCCCTGGGTAGGTGGGAAACGAAGATTGCTTCCCGTGCTTGTAGAGTCACTTCCGGCAGACTTTGACCGGATGAGAACCTATGTCGAACCGTTTGTCGGCGGTGGAGCACTCTTCTTCTGAATCAGACAGAACTATCCGGAGATCAGGTGTGTTATCAATGATGCCAACGAGGATCTGATTAACGTTTATCGTATTATTCAGAACCATCCGGATGAGCTGATTCAACTTTTGGGAAATATCCAGGAGGAATATCTGGCTCTGGACGGCAAGGAGCCCAGACGGCAGTACTTTTATGCCAAAAGAACCTTATATAATGAAGAGTCTCCCCAGGATCTTATGCGTGCCGCCTTGTTCATATTCTTCATGAAAACTTGTTATAACGGTATCTTCTCGGTAAACCGCAAGGGAAAACTGTCCGTTACGTTCGGATGCGGTGGCAGGACCAAGATTCTGGAAGAAGAACTCATACGTATCAATTATAGACTATTGCAGGGAGTTGTCATTCTGAACGGGGATTACAAACAGACCGGAAAATATGCGGGAACCGATGCCTATTTCTACTTCGACCCGCCTTACAAGCCGACCAACAGTAGCAATGCCTGTACCTCCTATACAGCGGAAGACTTCAGTGATCCCCAACAGATAGAACTGGCCGGGTTCTGCAAAGAGGTAGAAGAGAAAGGAGCAAAATGAATGCTATCCAATTCTGACCCCAGGGAGAAGAATCCAGAGAATACCTTTTTTGATGACCTATACAAAGACTATCATATCCAGAGAGTGAGTATCTTTCGGTCTATCTGTTCCATTGTCGAGAAAAGGGAAACAGTAAACGAACTGTTGATTCGAAATTATTAAAACTGATAAAAAGAGAGATTCCGGTCAACAATGATCGGGATCTCTTGTATATTAATTATTATTTATCTTCTCTTTAAGCTGTTGCTGGGTTCTCCGAGCGACAGGATGATCAAGCAATCTGATTGTGATCATATCATCAAACATCAGGGAAGGTTGATAATTCCCCTTGTAAAACTCATCAATATATTGTTGTTCCGATTCAGCCAATGTGACAAGCGAAGAGAGATAATCTATTACAATATGGTTAATCTCATTTTTAGGATATTTACCAGAGTTGGTATGGAGCATAGGTAAGAGTTGTGTTTTTATATCCTGGAATGGCATATCTAAAATATGGCTGATATCCTGTTTAAACAGTTCCGGGTGTTCCGTATTTCCTAATGTGCCATAAAACACAATACATTTTCTTAACAGGTTCCGCTCCTCCTCCGATGATAATATACCGGATGTGGCAAGACTGTAGATGTCATAAATATCTCTGGGCTTGCAACGCTCATAGAATGCCTTTATCTTACCGGCAAACAGCTCTATAATAGATACGTGGAATACAGACAAGAGTTTTTCTCCCGTAGAAAAAGGAAAAAGAAGTTCGGTATTTACTCCATCAAAAACATGACAACGATTATGATAATTGATATCCAGCTTTATCTTGTCACGACTTCCTGTTACCGTAGTATAGAACAAAGAGAACGAATCCAGTGAAAACGAACATCTCCCAACTTTGAGATATCCGGTTTCCCGGCAATATTCATCCAAAGCCTGATTGAGCTTTTCCCGTTCTTCCAGCATCCTGTCCTTCGAAATGTTTTCGGCAAAATCCAGATCAAGATCGACCGACAATCTGGGCAATTTGTCAAACGCAATCAGATTGATAGCCGTACCTCCCTTCAATAACAGTTTACCCTTGAATTCTGGCATGATATTCAAATCATTCAGAATAAGAGATAATCTGAGAACCTTCTCTATATTGTTAGCCGTGTAATTCTGCTCACGTGCCACTTTTTCTATTTCCGCCTTGCTATATTCAAATTTCATAGTAACTACCTTTTTGGATCTGTTTCATTATATTTTCCGGAATACAAAGATTCCATTCTTTAGAAAATGAGTCACAATGATAGGGGTTGATAAGGTAACTTATATTTTTACCCATTCCGGATTTACAAGCCTCGAAGAAGTTGTCTGAAAGTGCCAATGCTTCTTTAAAAAGGGACAGGATAAACCCTGTCCGTTGGTACAAGCTCTTACTTCCATATTGTTCCAAGCAGTACAATATCTCTTTCTCCTGAATTTTTTTTGGATCAAGTTCCGAGACCGCATATAATAATTCTTCCAGTCCTCCTGCCAGATTTATGTTGTACAGACAGTCAATGACGGTCTGACTCAATGAGGTGACCCGGATAGGGTATGGTTCATTCTCATTGACAATAACTGGATTGTGCAAAAATTTGACTGGTTTGTACATATATGATTCATTCTGATACGTAAAGGTACGAAAGTTAGAGGAACTATGGACATACAACCAATTGAATTCTTGTGTTTGTAACAAATAATACTCCAATGCGGCATGATAGACCAGACAGCCGTCTTCAATCGCGTTGCATGCTATTCGGAACTTGTCCTGAAGATCAGCCGGCAGATATACCCCTTTGCGTATATGAGACAACAATCCCTGTTTCTTCCAATTGTACAAACGGGATTTTATCGTACTGTCTTTTAGTATACCGCAGTTATTACGTAGCCGGTAACTCTCTATCTGTTTATATGACTGAATTATATCCATACTTAGTATTTTATGCAAATATAGCAATAAAGCGATAATTGAATATAATTCTAAGTAATTTATTTATGTTTTTTACGAACAACAATTGGAGATTAACCAGAGGTTACTTTATATAATTGTAATTCAAGAAAGATATTGGATACTCTTGTCGTTATAATTTTGGAATAATTGTCTGCTTTTTTGTTTGATGGTATATTGGAACCATACCTTTTTTTTTCTCCAAAATCCTTGCCTGTAAAAACTCGTTAAGATCTTTATGAGGCAGATAGTACACAGACTTGTCACAGACCTGCCTACAGTGCTTCCGGATTTCCTCCACGCTTCTTCTCCCCGCATCGTCATTATCCAGGAAACAGTGTATCCTATCATATTCTTTCAGTACATCCAATGCTTTTGACAGATTATTCACTGAGTTTAGTACGATACAGTCTGATATTCCGGTACCAGCCTTGAGTGTCAGATAAGAGAGATAATCCATGAATCCTTCAAATACCAAACAATTACTCCGGGATTCTCTTCCTTTCACAATTGTGATATCTTTGGGTGACGTGGCTCCTTTGAAATAAGCGTTTCGAATCTCCAAGCCACCGTTCCGGTTATGGAATCCTACGGCGAAATACCATTTGCCATGATTTCTGTAATGTACCTCCACGCATTCCCTGCAAGCAATATCAGGAGATATACCTCTTTTTGACAGATAATCCAGCAGTACCGTATTCTTCAAAGGCGAGCAGCGAAGTCCCTCAAATGAAGGAGTAACAGGTCTGGCTTTTTGCGGTCTCGTCACGGGATGATAAACCGGAAAATCACTGGCAATCATCCTTAGTGTATCCGGTATATTCGTCGTGCGGTACATCTTTTCTGCCAGATCTATGATGCTGCCTCCCACGCCTGCGCCAAAGTCATATCATTGGTTTCTGGAAAGGTTGACCTTGAATGAGGGTGTACGCTCTTCCCTGAAAGGGGAATGATACCACAGACTGTCCCCATGCTGACGCAGGGGAGAGAATCCCAGACGCTTCAGAAAATCCTCAAGCGGGATACATTTGGCTTCTTCGATATTCATACGGTTGTTTTTTGAATTATGATAATTAATACATTTTGCACGGAAGCCATTGCAAGGGATCTTGCGGGACTCCATTCTTTCTCAGTTCAAAATGAAGGTGGCATCCGGTTGCCACACCACTATTCCCCACATCTCCTATACGACTGCCTATGACCACCCGATCATCCTTTCTCACATACTTGCGACTCAGATGGGCATACAGGGTGGAGAAACCCTCCTTATGACTAATGATGATATATCATCCGTATCCCTTTCCGTAACCGGAGAAGGTAACCCTACCGTCACCCGCCGCATAAACCGGTGTTCCGCAAGGTACGGCAAAATCAGTCCCAGCATGTAGTATCCTTCGTTTCTTCACTGGATGAAACCGCATGCCAAAGGATGAGCTTACTTTAAAATACGGGATACGACGTCTGTCCAAAGGAAACAAGACCGGATAATCCTTAAGGAAAGATATCGTGGGGCGATTCGTTATAAGAAAAGATCTTCACTGCCTACCGTTATGAATATCGGCGGCCTTCCGTTCCAGACTTCCAGTATCCGGTTGTGCCGAACACTCTTGAAGTGACAATAGGTGACTTAAGATGACTATAAGCGACAACATTCTCATACACAATGATTTTTGGAACAAATATATAAATTTTCCTCTACTTTTACCCTCCAAAATGATTGATCAACCTTTAAAATTAACATTTATGAGCGAAGTAAACGTATCTCCCGGACAACAGAGTACGGCTGACGAACATGGCTATCTGATGGCGTATGACAAGAAAGAGAGAAAAGCCAAAGGCGTAACCGGTATCGATGCTAACGGTGATCTGATGACAGCCGAGGCTGACGAGGCCAACCGTTCACAGTTCGTCAAGATCGACCAACACGGGAACTTCTTCACCAATTTTGGGAAGAACTTCATGTACCAGTACAATAATCCGACAGGATATTCCCTTTACAACATGCCGAAAGAGACTCCGGTTGAACAGGCAAAAGAAAAGATAGAAGCGGCGCAGGAACCCCAGAACGAACATCTTAGACGGGAACTCTCTTCCAAACGTATCTATAACCATCATCGTTTCAACGAACGTGAAATTGATTGGAAGAAAGCCGAGAAATATGGCATCACTCCTGATTCCCTCCGTTACGGGGATGATCTGGAGCGTATCCTCCAAGGGAGGATGACCTCACGTGCCTATCGTATCGGTAAGGAATCCGAGGTGGGGCGTGAGAACGGCGATGCCAAGCTGTCACTTTTTCGTGATCAGAATGGAGAAGTCAAGTTTGATATACATTACATCCGGCAGGCTGTCAAACCGGGAGATGAATACAGAGGGCTCAAACTCTCGGAAGAGGACTTGAAACAGCTTAACCGGACCGGTAACCTTGGACGGACGGCGGACCTTGTGGTGGACTATCGAACGGGGGAAACCAAGTCCTGCTATGTATCCAAAGACCCCATAACCCATGAGATGTTCCACCTGCAAGCCGACAAGGTAAATTGCGCCCGACAAATCAAGGGGCATGTCTTTACCCCCGACGAGTATAACACGGTGAGAAACGGTGGTGAGGTTGAGATTACCTTCCAGTCCGGTGGCAAGGAATATACCTCTGCCATACAGATAAGTGCTGCAGAGCGTGGTCTTGAATTTCTTTGGGAAAGGGGCAATAAACAGAGACTAAAGCAAGAGGTGGGAGATGAGACAGAGTTGAAGAACTCTCCTGATGTCGCAAAGCAAGCTCCGGTGGAAAATACCCTGAGGAAAAACTCCCCCAAGAGAAATACCATCAAACCCAAACTATAATCCCATGCCCACCCGCATCTCCGACAAACATCCTGTTATGGATAGTCCGTCCTCCGTTTCGCTGGTGATATGCCACGATCTGCGGAACAACTTTCATGCCGCCCATTCCGGTATGCTCCTTCAAGTGGTGGATTCTGCGGAATCCACCACCGCTTTCAGACGGATGGTGGAGACATATAGGGAAGCGACAAGAGGGTATGCCTGTATTCCCTGACTGCAGTTCGAGTTATACGATGTTCCTTCCCGGCAAGATATTCCGGGTATATCCGCAGGATGCCGGATAGAGGAATACATCCAGAATGAACTTTTGCCTTATCTAAAGGAGCAGCAGGCTACTCCCCGGATGGATATCCTGTTACCGGACGTACTCTATGCCGATTCCCATCATATACCTCTGGAAGAATGTTCAAAACCGGAATACCGGATGGAAAACACGATGGAGTATCTCAGGTACAGGGCACAACTTGAGGAAATATATGATAACTACCAAGGCCGCCATGAGCATAACCTACCTATTGTCATTGTGGAAACTTCCAGGGGACAGCTTTATTTCAGCAGCAGCGAGTTCGGCAGGAAAGCCCTGCAATCCTTTTACCAGCATCTGACGGACGATTATTTCAGTCCCCATTCGGAGAATGGTATTGTCAGGGAATATCATATGAGGGATTTCCCGCTTGCTATGCTCAATGCTGATGTTGATGCCTCTTATCAAAAAGAAGGCGGTACAGGCCCTTACAGGTTTACCGAGGACAAGGGACGTATATATAACCATTACGATCTGGGAAGGGAAGGTCAAACGCTTATGCGAATATTCCATATGCGTCCTACCGCGGAGGACTATCAGTACCTGGTCCATGACCGGAAATGCAAAAGCAACTCTGCTAATGAGGCCATATGTGGACTGCTCAAACTGAAGACACACGGCTATCTCCGGGATACGATCCTGAACAGTACTTTTATCCACCGGAAGGATTTTTTGGAACTATCCTCGGCTATCAACCGCTACATCAATTCGGGAGAGAGACAGAAAGTCTCCTCTTCCACAGAAAAGAAAGACTTGTTCGATCTGCTTGACGAGGTACAGTTGAAAGCCGACTCCATCCTCAAAAAACGGTATGATGTGAGAGGACACCGCTCGTTAGAAAAGCGTCTGGAAGATTCACATGAGTGCATTTGTATCGGGGGGATATCTCTGGAAAATGAGGAAAAACGGCTTCTGTTAAAGCAAGGAAGTATCTACAGGGAGCGGATATATCAGAGACGTGAGGACCTGCACTATGTCTGCGCGGACTTGCGGCGGGACAAATTAAGAATATCCGCCATGCCGTTGACCGGCAAGATATACAAGGTGGAGAATGGCAAAGTTATCCCGCTGCATTCCATTGTCAGAAAGAAATCCGTCCGCCCAAAAGGAAACGGACCCCAATTATAAATCACATGAAATATCCCGAACAGACATATACTATCATAGAAACAGCTTCCGGCTTTCTGTTTTTTACCCATACTCCGAAGGGGAAAAAATGCCAGGAAGTATTTCTGCAGAAATTGGCCGACCACTACTTCGATCCGCATTTCAACCTCGGACCAGTATGCCTTTATGAAGGCGTGGGTCGATTACGAAGTTCCAAGGCGGTTAATCCGGGAAACAGGCCGCTCACAAAATATCCATACATAAGCAAAATCGATACCTCGAAGATGGATGTCCGCTACCGAAACGGGATGAATCCCACGATTGAGGAGTTCCAAAGTTTTTGCCATAATACCTGTTGTAGCATCAGTGCACGTAACGGAAATATTACGGATTCGCTCAAGGTTCTGGATGATTATGACCGGCAACTGTGGAAGTTGAACGGAGAACATGTCCTTTCAACCGATATCCATGAGGAAATTCAAGTGATTCGTGAGACAAGGGAGCAGATACAGAATTTACTGGATTCCGCCTACGATGTTCGTGGTCACCGTACGGCAGCCAGAATCCTGGACGATCCATCATCCCTGATTACTGTGGAAGGAGTACACCTTTTCGGTGCACATCGGGGAGTTCTTAGAGACGGTCATTGTCTGCAACTGTCCCACGAGAGTGGCAGTAATCCCTCACATACATATGCATGGGTGGACTGGAAAAGTAACCGCATCATTTTCGGTTGCCAGCCGCCACCCGGCAGGAAAATATTCAGGATAAAGCCGAACATCGAAAGGAAACTGTATGACTCCTTGAAATCTCTTCGAAAAAAACGGGGAGTACACCCTAAGATATAAGCGGCTATCAAACGGGGTATTCCCATTTATCAAGTATTCAATCATAAGCATTCTCAGAATATGTATAATACAGAAGACAAACTTTTAATATTCATGACGGATGAGTCAGGCCGGCTTGTCGGATATGATTTCATATCAGGCCCTGACCAACAGCTGGTGGACTACATGGACAAGCAGTACAAGAGCGCATTGGAATGTCCGTATGTTCCGGATGAGACCCTGTATGTTGCAAAAATGCCATATGACAGGGAAGAGGATATTCCAGAACTTCTGGATGTCAGACCGTCCGTTATCTGCCGGGTTCCCTCTGGGGGTGGCGTATGCCGTAACTTCCTCAAGGTATTCTCTCTCAAAGGCGGTAATACTGCTCCCGCTTGAAGAGCAGATAAAAAGAAACATCCCTTGAAAAATAAAAACAACCGGATAAAAAGATTGCCATATGGAAAAAGAAAATATTAATACGGGACTTTATTTTGTCCCGGACAGACCTGGCAGCATTTTTGTCGGTATAGACCGTTATCATCATTATAGCTCCACGCTTCCTTCAAACATCCTAACGTTCGTCCAGAACGGTAATGTGGACGATCGATTCCGCAGCTTCCTGATCGACAATATCAAGGAGGCGGAATGCTGTCCCTATATTCCAGATGTGGAGCTGCTCCGCTATGATCTGGACACGATGAGAGAAGTCCCCCCGGTCAATCCGTATGTCTCTTTCGGGGAATACGTCAGGAGAGAACTGCTCCCGTATTTTGAGGCACACTGTCTGCCTCCCGTCAAGCGGATCTCCCTGCATGACGCTGTCTATACTTATCGGCACACGGGGGAACCGGACGGAGGCATACTGAAAAGATACCTCATGCAAGAATCAGCATACATGGATTTCCGTTTACGGCAGCAGGAAAGGAAAACGCTTTACCGTTGTCATCCCCGGTACGAGCTGCCGCTGAAGGTGGTGGAGAACGACTTCGGCTTCCTTGTCTTTTCCGCTAACGAGATCGGTAAGGCCGGATTCAAGGAATGTATCCAGCATATCGCGGACCGCTACTTTGATCCGCACCATGACATAGGCCACTTGGCTGTTTATGATTGTACATCCCCTGACAAAAGCCTGATTCCTCTCATAGACTCCTGCTACGGTCCGTGCAAACCATCAGGACTGGACAACCGCTTCGATTTCTCTCTCTCATCCTACGTGAAAGCGTCCCGGCTTCCGGACGGTCTCATCGATAAGCTGCACCCGGCCTATTACCACTCGATGGAACCAACCGCCGACGCATTCCTGAAATTCGCCTCCGACTGGCATTTTGGCAAGGATATCCGTACCACCGTCAGCCGGGCGAATCATGACATCTGCCGTCTGCTGACAGTGATGAAGACCGGTTACATGAATATCCATGAACACCCCTTCACCTATTCCAGCGAGCTGTTGCCATACGCCGAGAGGCTGGAAAGAGTCACCCAGATCAGAACTGCCAAAGATTTTGATACGGAAAAGTTCAGGCAAGCCTCGGATGAGATCCGCAAAGCGGCCGCCCTCATACTCAGAAGGGATCTTGACGTGAGAGGCCACCGTTCCCTGAAAAACATGCTGGCGGATCCCACGGTCCGCTTCACCATAGGAAGCCGGCAACTGAATGAAGCGCAGAAATCAGTCCTTTCATCGGGATACGCATTGTATATCCCGGAAAACAATACTTGTGTGACAAGACATCTGCAATATTGCCGGGCCGATTTTGAACAAAACAGGTTTGTAAACTCCTCCAGACCATTCGGGATCAAGGCCTACATGATGAAAGACGGAACGCTTTGCCCTCTACCGGAAGAGAAAAAAGAAGTGCCAAAAGCAGAGAACAGGAATAAGCGTAACAATAACCGTATAAAATAAAAATAATATGATACCCAAAAGACAAATCCATATCGGAGTACGGATTGTGGAAAATGATCCGGAGGAACCGGTCTCCATTCCCTATAGGGGCCGTGTGATATCCATAGAAGAAACAGGAAAGGGAGAACTGGACTATTTTGTATTTATCAAGCTGGACGAGGAGTCGATGAAACAACCCCGAATCGCTCTATGCTGTCCGGACGGGATTATGAGCTGCTTTCCTTGGACCATAGATCTTGAGAAAAAACAAAAAGAAAGCCGGGAAAAGAAACCGGACGCTCCCCGGAAAGGGAATCCCGGACACAGACTGTCCTAATCATAACATCCAAATACCAGACAATATGAGTACCCATATAGGCTTCAATCTGAATGCAAACAGACAGATTGAACATTTTCAAAAAATAAAGAATGAATATAGCCTGTCTCCGGAGATTACTGCCGGCAGGTTTTTCTTCCAACAGGCGGAACTGGCCCTGAAAGGTGCCTATGTTCCTAAGGAAGAGATCTATATCATGGCTTATGACGGTCCTTCCGATTCTCCGGATATCGAACGGTACATCAGGAACATGATTCGCAATGGAAGTCTGTCCGGTGAAAGCCTTTTTCATTTCTCCCTACGTGATGTCGCATTCGTTTATGAGAAAATCTCCCCTTATAGCAGTCACAGCGTGGGGAATCTGTGGCAGACACTTCAAAAGGCCTCAGATGATCCCCGGATGAAGAAGCAGCTGAACGCCTACCGTATGTTTCATCAGGAAAGAGAGAAGGATTTGTACAACCGTGTCATAACCGCAATCAGCACCGGACAGGGTGTCCTTTTATTTAACGATGCATCCCGGGGGATACAGTACGCCCAGAAATACCTGCAGCACATAGCCGACAATTTTTTCTCCCCGGTTTACCGGGATACAGACAAGCTGAGGATACACTATTTCAGCACATCGAACGTAAATCTGATAAAGGAGGCACAGAAATGTTCCGGCATGTTCGAGAAAGATACTGGCAAGAAATTCCTTCCAGCCAAAGCCCGTTTCCTCGTTTCGGGCATTATCGCTAATTATCCTCCCTCGGTAGAGTGTGACATGGCCCCCACACTGGAATGTTACAAGTTACTGACGGACAAACTTAATTTGAAAAGTAACACTCAGAATTACAACATCGGAATGCTGGACCGTATATGCAGAAGCGGAAAGACAGAAGGACTGGAAGACGATCACAGATTTGACCACCGGAACAGTTTCCTCTCCATTGACGAGAGGATTCAAAAATCCTATGTGGGGAGACAGGACGGAACGCTGCTGAAAAATTCTCTGGAAAGAACCATCCGGGATACGGCAAGAAGAATTCTCGAGACCCAGTACGAGGTAAGAGGATACGCCCCTTCTGTACAGGAAAAAAAGAAAAGCCGGTCCGTCAAAATATAGACATTTCAAATTAAACCAATCAGACAACCATCAATCCATATCAATATTATGAATACAATTGATAGTATTTTATTTAGTGTAAGCAAAGAACTGGGCAAGGTGGTCGATTACCAGCATGTACCGCTCGAAAGATATCAGGACGAAAAGTGCGGGGACTATCTGATAAGGCAAGCGGAACTCGCCCTGGGAGGAACCTATGTCCCGGAGGAGACCGTCTACTGGCTCCAGGCCGATCTGCAGGGTGAGACCGACATTCCTTCAATATTGCATGAGGTCATGCATAACGGGGAGCTGGAAGAGCTTCCTTCCATTTCATTGAGAAATCTCGTCTTTGCCCATGAGGTATCAGCGGGAGGCCTGCCGAGGAAAATGCAGGATACGGTCAAACTGCTGGAAAGGATAAATGACGGCCCTGATTCACCTTTGGTCCTGGGTGAATACATGCGATATCATTCGGAAAAGGCCGACAATATCGGTGAGAGAACCGTTACCGCCATCCAAAGTGGGAAAGGCGTGCTGTTGTTTGATGATACAGGCAGGGGGATTCAGTGCATGGAGCGTTATCTCCAGTTCCTCGCAGACGCTTATTTCTCCACGGAGTTGGAAGGGACGGACTCGCTCGGTATCCATTACTTCAGTACTACCAACAGTACCATCGTGGAGGATTCCAGACGGTGTGCCCTCATGTTCACACCGGAAAGTCCGCACCATTTCATTCCCCAAACAGGAATCTATTATTCGAAAGATCTTATGAAGGACTATCTGCCCGCCGTCCAATGCTCCATGAATCCTTGCAAGAGTGACTATGATGCCTTCCTTGGCAAGTTCAAACTGGACAGAAGTGACCTTATGACGGATATCGCCCATCTGGATGAGATACACAGGAACGGCATTGACATCGCCAAGCCCGGCTATGGCTTTCTCCATGAGAGCAGCTTCGAGAAGATATTAGAGAAGCTCACATATTCCTATCTGAAGAACCCCGAACATTCTCCGCTTTTCGAGGCCCTTCAGAAGACAGCAAAGGATATGGCTGGACGAATTCTTCGTACCGAATACAATCTTCGGGGATATGGGCCTTTCAAACCAGAGCAGAAAGAAACGGCAAGGCAGAAAAGACAAATCAAATTATAATATGAATTATAAAACATAGAGCACATGAGACAACAGAAAATTCCCGATCCGGTCCTACATCTTTTTGTAGCCCGGGATCAAAAGGGGCATCCCCGTCAGATGGAAATTCACCTTGTTCCACAAAATGACACATGAAGTGCGGAAGAGAGGTTTATCCGGTTCCTCCGTCGGCAGCATGAACTTTACAAACCATCGGTCCTTGAGAGTTATCTGCCGGATCTCCAGCTTGCCGGATACCGTTTTCCCGAAGGGGTACGGTGTCCGGATAATATCCGCAGGTTCGATGAAGACAACCGGTTGGTGGAACAATTCATTCTGGACAACAAGGGAGTCATGCAAAACGACGTTCCGCTCAGGGCGATGGAATACATCTATGGAAACGACGAGGAAAAGTACCTCCCTCTGCTGGTCACAAGCGGACTGGCAAACTATCTCCACGCACATCCGAGAATCAGGGCATTCTCACATGCGCAGGATGTCTGCAACGACGACCCGTCGCAAACCTTGACCGCCGTGGAAACTGCCAGGGGAGTGTTGTTGTTCGAATATTCCGGTTATGGGAAAGAATGCTGCCGGGCCTATATGCAACACCTGGCGAACCATTTCTTCACATCCGACGGACAGGGTCACCGGTATGTCCATATGTACAAGCTAAGCCGTCCGGAAAAGGAGGCACTGCAAGCCTTTAGGGAAACTCCCAACGCCTTCTCACTGCATACCGGATTCTTTCTGCCTGAAAAGGCCCGATACCTTGACGCTTCCATCGTCAGGAGGGCCAGGATGGACAGGAGCCACCGGATAGAACCGACATTCGACGCCTTCCGGCAATTCACTTCCTCCTATGATCTGGTCACTGACATAATCAACACCAATATCCTCCGGCTGCTATCATTAAAGGAAACCGGAGGAATCTACGGTATGGAACTCTCAACCGGCTACATCCCGTTTATGTATAAGAATTCTTTCGGAGATTTACTGGACAGGATAAAAGAAGTGCCTGTGGAGAACCGGACCGAACAAAACCGGATTAAGGAAGCCATTGCTGGGAAAGCGGACCATATCCTGAAACGGGACTACGAGTTCTTCTCAAGGGAGGCCTGTCAGAAGGAGACTCTGCCGGTCATGTCCATACAGACCACCAAAGGAGCTGTTTATCTGCCGGTGACGGATGAGGGGGCAAAGTATAAGAGGGATTATCTCCAATATCTGGCCGACGAATTCTTCACCCCACCTGTACAGGCGTTACAGAAAGTCCGTGAGTTCTATATCTCAAGTCCCGGTCTGGAAGCGGAGCAGTATATGAGAAAGCATCAGGATTTTTTTGAATCATCCCAGTCATATACGGAGTTGGAAAAAATACCGTTGTATCCGGTCCTACAATCAGAGATGCCAATCAGAGGCGGTCATTCGATAGAGCCGACATACCGTGCCTTCCATAATTTTGTCCGGGATTACAATCTGGATATATCTCCCGTGAACCGGGATGTTTCCAATCTGCTCTTTATCCGTGAATACGGACTGCCTGCAGATTTCAGGGACAATACCGAGTATGAGATGTTTGCACATAGAGACGACTTCCGGGGGATGGAGGGAGAAATGGCGAGACTGCAATCCAGTAAGGGATACAGCGAAAAGGATTTTTATACCATCCAGAACAGGCAGCAGGAACTGGCCGACAAACTGCTGAGGGAAAGCTACGGAATTTCCTGTCCACCACTGCAATTGACCGGACCGGCCAGGCGGCAGAGAATAACAGTGAACACCTCTGTCAAAGCAACCAAACGCAAACCACATCTTTAAAAAACAATAGTCATGCCAACATGGATAGATAATATTAGGAAGGCGTTCACTGGACAGCCACAACTGAAAAGCGTATATGTCGAGCTGCAGCCGGACAACCGGTTTCGAAGAGTGATGATCACGGATTTCCAAATGGACAAGAACGATTATTTTCAGGATTTCGTCCGAACCGCCTCAAAGGATGCACTGGGACAAAAGTATATACCGGACAATCTGTTGTTACATTTTGATGGGGTACTTCAGGAAGAAATTCCGGCTCCCGGGCGCTTCTTTGTCGACAGTCCGGACGAGGCCCGGCGATTTATTCTGAAAAGCGGCGGTATTACGGATGACAACTGTCTGTCGCTGAGAGTGGCTACATATATGCAGTTCAAAGGAATTCCTATAGATGGTAAAAGTATGGAATGTGTCAGAAAATCCGAGAGCTTCAGACGGTTTGACCTGCATGAGGATGCGATGGAAAGACGGCTTGCCGGGAAATCTGCGAAAATGTTCTTGAATATCGTACGGACGGAGCAGGGAGCAGTCATATTCAGTGACGGACTTGACGGTCAGAAAGGATACGGCGACTTTCTTCAACATATAGCGGATCATTTTTTCTCGGACAAGTTGCAAGGGATGGACTCGTTGGATATATACCGTATTGAAACGGAATCCGTACGACTTTTTGAGAAAGCGGATCGGAATATGGAATTCATACCCGAAAAGATCGTTGGACCGGATATCCTGCAGGCATACATTCCTTCAGTAAAATTCGATCTGGCTCCCACACCGGAAAACCTGAACCGGCTGGTTACTCAGGGAGGACTGGAACTCTCCACCGCTAACAGGCACACCATGACATTGATGGAGATTGCAGAGAAAGGAAGCTCGCATCTGTTGCTTGAGGATTTGCTCCCTTATCGGAAGGATTTTTTGGCGATCGAAAAAGAAATGGAGGAATTACGCCGGGGAAACAATCGGAAAGAGGACGGGATATATAAGCAGAAAATGGAGATGTTGCGGGACAGGGCCAGACGGACAGCCAAAAACATATTGACTACCTGTATAAGACTGAGGAAACCTGATATCAAACCTTCATTTTCGGAAGATACAAAAAAGAACAGTATCAAAAGAAAGAAGGTGACTCCACGAAAACAAGTCAAGAACAAACTATAGAAAACATGGAACAGATACATACATCCACCATTCCGGAGAAGATTCCTACCGGCAGGAGAAACGCAGCGTGGAGAGCGTTGCTTCGTACCATCAAAGGTACCCTCTCTTTTCAAAATCCGCTCAGGCAGTTTGTGGACGCATTCCGGTACAACCAGATTAAATGGAGTGCGGCCAATTTAAGAAAGCCGTCTCTTGGTAAGCGGATCGGTTTGTTTTTCGGTACCAGAAATCCACTAATGATAATAGCGGACAATTTCCGGCTGAACAAAAGTGAAGCTGTCCGGCAATGGGAACTGGCTACCATACGGGATATCAATCTTGCGTTGACAAACATAGGAGATACTCCTCTGAAAGAAAAAAAGAAGGGTACATTCAATATATTAAAGAAGATACGGGGAAAGATTGATTCCCTGCATGGATATAAGGATTGTCCGGATATGAGACATGAACGTTATCTGCTGGATACCTACAGACATATCCTCGTAGCTCCTTATGATAAGAAGTTCGAGAATCTGTGTCCGGATGATTTATGCGCTTTTCTGGAACAGAGCGATATCAAACCTTCCGACATGTACTATCAAAATTATGAGTGTATATTACAGGGAAAACAGACCGCGCTTTATCAGACAGCGACCACAATGGATGGTAGCAGATATCTGAAACAGGCGGATACAGTCATGCTCGAGAAGCAACCGGGAGGCGGTTATCAACTCAGTCTGTATGATAAACGACTGAATCCAGAAAGCCGGGCACAGGTAGCTGCCTTGTTGGAACCGTCCTCCAGGCAAGAGAAAGTGCTACCACTGACTACCCGCAAATCCATTAAGAACAGGAAGAAATCTTCGAAAGGGAAAGGGATAAAACTATAAAGTTTTATTTGGATGGTAAGTAAGCTGACTGATCCCTATTTCCAGTACCTTATTTCCGGTTAGTTTCCACAAGGACGGTTCGGGATATTCCTCAAACAAGGGGATTCCTCTTTTCTGTATACAGGGAATGATATAAAGGATAATCTCATCGACAAGACGGTAACGGAACAGACCACTTACCACCTGCATCATCTCCTCGTTTGCCTCACATAAAAAGAGATAGTCTTTCTCTTGTTTGTCAGTCATCAGATTGATAAAGGAGATGTGGGGATGAAGTCTGATATCCGCCTTTTCACGGAGTCTGCTCAGAATGGATTTTTCAAGTTTCTTCCAAGCAATCACCTCGGATGAGCGGTCATATAGAAAACCGTCCAGTGTCATAAATGCAGCCAATTTAATCTTTGCCATAGTTTTTTACTTAAAATGGAAAACGTGGGTCCCGCGTAGTCCTCAGGCAAGGTTCTGGTAAAACCTTAAAGGGAGAATACGCAGGCCCACGCTATGACAAAGCATAGCATAAGCACTACGCAATCAGTTCCCTTTGCTCAATTTACCAGATTTTGCCTGAAACTTATTGCGACTTATGTCTATATATAAAACGGAGTATCTATCTGATCACTCCGCTTTTTTTCTATTTAATGCTTCAAAGATAGATATTTGGCCGGATATTCCGAAACAAAACCTTCATTTTATGTTTTTCAGAGCATATAGATTTTATTACTTTTGCGGACATTTTCAATTCAGAAAGCAATGGAAAGATTAAAGCAGGCAGACTATAGGTTGAAGGCAAAACAATATTTTTTTACTAACCGCCCCTATGGAATAAGGATAGACATAAGAAAACCGGGCTATGTCCTGTTTAATAAAAACTTGAATGTGCTCGGTAATGCCCAACCGAGTCAATTGGAACATCTTCCGATAGAGTTGTTTGAAAGTATAGATGACATACCAATGGAAGGAGAGGTTATAGAGAAAAAGGACGGTATTATCGATATTTATTTTTATAGCGATAATACCATCCCTTATATGCATGAGGAGCTTGACCTGCCTCTACTTAAACATTACAATCAGTACATGTTTGGTCTGTCTTTGGTTCTTAACCGGGAATTGTAACCGTGCTCATAGCGTCATGCTTAGGTCTATCAATTTTCCGGCCAACAGTTCCATATCAGAACTCATTTTCTGGCTGACGATGCGTGCATAAATTTGAGTTGTTGTAATATTGGTATGCCCCAACATTTTAGATACGGTTTCAATAGGTACTCCATTGGTGAGAGTGACTGTGGTGGCAAATGTGTGTCTGGCAAGGTGAAATGTTAACTTTTTGTTAATTCCACACACGTCACCAATTTCTTTCAAATACGAATTCATCCGTTGATTGCTCAATACCGGTAGGGCTTTTCGTCCCGGAACTTTGTTTTTATATTTTTCAAGAATGCGTACCGGGATATCGAGCAGAGGGACACGCACGTCGACATTGGTTTTGGCTCTTCTGGTTATAATCCACAATTTACCGTCGAAACCGGTCTCAATATCGTCAAGCGTCAGTCTTTGCACATCCACGTAGGCCAGTCCACTAAAACATGAAAAGATAAAGATGTCACGGACAGCAGTCAGACGGTCACATGGAAATTCCTTCTGCATGATGGTAGAAAGTTCCTTCTTGGTAAGATAGCCACGATCCACTGCCTCAAAATGTATCTTGTAATTGACAAACGGGTCCGATTGTATCCATCCGTTATTCCTTGCAATTAGGATCATACGCCGCAGTCGCTGAAGATACTTTCCGGTAGTGTTTACGTTGCATTGGCAATTGATACGTAGGAAACGCTCCCAATCTGTTAGAAACTTATGATCGATTTCCAACAGGGAGCAGTCAGAAACCCTATACTTAGTTTTGATAAATTCTGCAAGATGGTCCCGGGTTGTCCTGTATCTTTTTAGTGTGTTTAAAGAAGTTGTCACACCGAGAGACTCCTCAATCTCCCTTATCTCCTGATCAAACATTTTTAATAAAGTATGTTCCTTAATGGTGAATCCGAGAAAGGTATTCTTTACTTTCTCGGCAGTCACGTATAAGTCACGTTCCTGTATATTCCTGTAAATCTGGTACAAGCGTGATGAGATGCCATCCAGCAAACGATTGGTCTGCTCGGCTACACTACCTTTACCTTTTACCTTGTGATTTTTGATATCCCAGGCTTCGGGACGAACTTCCAGCTTCGTGCTGAATTGTGTTGACTGTCCGTCTACTGTAATTCTTCCCATAACGGGAACACATCCGTTCTGTTTTGCTGCCCCTTTCTTTAGGTAATACAGCACTTTAAAAGTCGATTTCATAACTATCTTATTTTAAATGCAAAGTTAATAACTACCAGCCTCAAATAAGATAGGGAATCACTGCCATATCATGCAGTGTATCAGCCATATCTGGACAAGATCGTAACCTGTTTTACCCGGATTTTTCAATAGGTTACGATTTGGTTACGGAAACCTGTCTAAAAATGACTTTTTTTAGGTATTCTACGGTACGGTCAAAAAAGAAAAAAGTCCCACAAAATGCTGATTTTGTAGGACTTGTCTATTTTCTGTCGCCTTATGGCTTTTTCTATCGTGATCCGCCTGGGGCTCGAACCCAGGACCCCAACATTAAAAGTGTTGTGCTCTACCTGCTGAGCTAGCGAATCAATCCTTATTTGCAAATCAGTTATTTCCTGATTGCGGGTGCAAAGGTAGTGACTTTTATTTAATTTGCAAGCGTTTCGTGGAAAAAAGTTCCAATTATTTTTCCTTTTTACTGCTTGTTTCTTGATTATCAGTTGTTTCTACTTCATCATATTTTATCTTTTCTTTGTTGATAATAAAGCGTTGGTAGTAAGAGAGCATTAAAGTTGTTAACGGTAAAGCAATAATCATTCCCAACATTCCCATTAATGAGCCCCAGATAGAAAGTGATAAAAGGATAATGGCAGGATTTAGGCCGGTAATCTTTCCCATAATTTTGGGGACGAGAAAAGTATCCTGTATAATTTGTACGATAGCAAAGACAGCTAATGCGCACGCAATGATAATCCAGAAATTCTGTCCCGTATCCGCTGCTTTGAGGATAGCTAGCAATACAGTGGGAAGGAAACCTATGATTTGCAGATAAGGAACCATGTTGAGAGCACCGATGAAAAGTCCCAGAGCGATAGCCATTGGAAAATCAATAATGAGGAAACCTATGCTGAACAGGATACCTACGCAAAATGCCACCAAAGCTTGACCACGAAAATATCTGTTCATACCGTCCTGCACGTCATGAACCAGATTGGAGGCAAATGTACGGTACTTGTTCGGAAGCAGGTGCAACCACCCTTCGGCTATTGCTTCATAATCCAGCAATATAAAAATAACATATAATAAGATAATAAAGGACGCAAGAATGCTAAATAGAATATTGAGAGATTCTGCAAGCAAAGCCCACATCCTGGGCACGGTATCCTTGATAGCTGCAAGAATATTCTCCTCGCTTAATATACGGTTGAGCGCTTGAAGGTCGATATTCTCATGGATAAACTCGGAAAGATTTTGAGGGACGTTGTTGCCGGCACCGTTGGTGAGGTAAGTCACGAGCAAGTCATTCATTCTGCTGATTTCCGAAATCATTGGCGGTACTAACAGATAAAATAAGGATACTCCGACAACTGTAATCAGGAATAATGCACAGAGGATAGAGACGATACGACTTTTCAACTTCAGCTTGTATTGGAAGAATTTGACCAGCGGATAAACCATGTAAGCGATCAGCCACGCAATAAAGAAGGGCAATAACACTCCGCTCAGTCGTTCCACCAGCATTAATATTCCTACCACCAATACACATCCGATGGCACCACGTATAAAACTGTCGAATGTTATTTTTTTCCTTTCCATATATGTAATTGTTAGTTTATATTTTTTGTCCGTCCTCTTCGAGCGCACGGAGATAACACTCCCTGCAGAGAGGCTCATATTCTGCTGTTTCTCCCAAAAGAACCTGTTTGTCATTCTTCACCGTGCGATGCGAGAAAGAAGCCAACTGTCCGCATTTCACACAGATAGCGTGCACTTTTGATACTTCGTCTGCAATGGCGCATAACTGAGGCATTGGTCCGAAAGGGTTCCCTTTGAAGTCCATATCCAGTCCGGCGATGATGACACGTACACCATTATTGGCAAGCTGGTTGCAGATATCAATTAGTCCGCTGTCGAAAAACTGAGCTTCGTCAATACCCACTACATCTATTTCGGAAGTGAATAGCAGGATACTTGCCGATGAGTCGATAGGAGTAGAAGCGATAGAGTGACTATCGTGTGAAACCACATCTTCTTCCGAATAACGGGTGTCGATAGCTGGTTTGAATATCTCCACACGTTGGCGGGCAAACTTGGCTCTTTTCATTCTACGAATTAGTTCCTCCGTCTTTCCGGAAAACATGGAGCCGCAGATAATTTCGATTCTACCTCTTCTTTTAGTCTCTTGTATATGATCTTCTGAGAATAATACCATGATATGATTTCGTGCTTCCTTGATTAAATAAATGTGTGTACAAAGGTAGCATAACTTTTTTGAAATAAAATAGTGTTGGCATTGTAACTTTCTTGTCTCGCTTTTGTAAATCCGCTCCGATACTTTTGCAGCCGTAAATCAGGATTTATTTATTAATATAATTAAATGAAAACAATGTTTAAGGTAAAAGTTTGTTTGTTGATGCTGTTGTGCAGTGTGGCTGCTGCAATGGCAAATCCCCCTGTGCCTGTTGAAAAGGTGAAAGGTACGATTAAAACGCCGAACGGAGAACCCGTTATCGGAGCTACTATTATTGAGAAAGGAACAACTAATGGTACCATAACGGATGTCAATGGTAACTTCGTATTGAAGATTATGAACAAGATAGGCGAACTGGAGGCTGCTTGTGTAGGGTTCAAAAAGGTTGTGTTTAAACCGGAAAAAGAGATTGTCAGTCTGATAATGGAAGAGGATACCAAAGTGCTTGGGGAAGTCGTGGTTACTGCCCTGGGTATCACCCGCGAGGCTAAATCATTGGGATATTCGGTACAGAAGTTGGGAGGTGACGGAGTGGTGCAAGCGCACGAATCCAATTTTGTGAACGCGTTGAGCAACCGTATTGCAGGTGTGCAGATTACGAATTCTTCTGGTGGCATCGGAGCTTCTTCGAGTATTCAGATACGTGGTCAAAACTTCGTGGGCGGATACAACTATAACAACTCTCCTTTATTTGTGGTAGACGGTGTGCCTATTAGTAATAACAATGAGCAGTCTACTCGAAGTTTCACCGGACGCCAGGACTACAATAATCCTAATTTTACATCAGGTGAAGCTGAAGTAGACTACGGAAACGCTGCCGGAGAGATAAATCAGGAAGATATTGAGAGTGTTTCTATTCTGAAAGGTCCGAACGCTTCGGCTCTTTACGGTGCACGTGCCGCTAACGGAGTGATTCTGATTACCACCAAAAGCGGGAAAGGGCAAAAAGGACTTGGAGTGACATATAGCTCTACCGTTTCTTTTGAGACTGCCCTTCGGCTTCCGGAATTTCAGAACAGTTTCGGCCAGGGGCTGGAAGGAAAATACGCTTATGTTGACGGTGCCGGAGGTGGTGTGAACGATAAGGACGTAGCCAACTGGGGCCCCGCAATGAACGGGCAGCTTATTACTCAGTTTGACTCTCCGTTGGATGATAACGGAAACCGGATTGCAATCCCTTTTGTGTCCGGAGGTAATCAATTGGAAGATTTCCTTCAGACGGGACATAATATATCTAATACAATCACGCTGAGTAACTCGAACGATAAACTGAATTATCGCTTGACGTATACTAATAATCAGCAGAAGGGTATTGTCCCTAATACCGGGCTGGCGAAGAATACGATAGGTTTGTCTGCCGGATATCAGATCATTCCACAGTTGCGTGCCGATGTGACTATGAACTATGTACATACCAACAGCGACAACCGGGCAAGTACGGGAGCGAAGAACGCTGACAACATCATGGCTATTTTCTTGAAAATGCCGCGAAATGTCAGTCTGAATTCCTTGCAGCAGCAGTGGCGTGATGGAAAAGAAAATGTAGCCCAGAATACACCTATCGGTGATGAAACGTCTACAGGAATCAACAACCCTTATTTTGTGGTCTACAATAATCTCAACGGAAATACCCGCGATCGTGTCTACGGAAATCTTCGTTTGAAATATGATATTCTCAAGGGGCTGTCTTTACAAATCCGTTCGGGGCTTGATGTATATTCGGACAAGAGAACGATGCGTCATGCCGTAACTTCACAATCTTTCTTCAACGGTTATTATCAGGAAGATGACGTTTCTTTTATGGAAATAAACAATGACTTTCTGTTGAGTTACCGTCTGCCGGATGAGGCTGTAAGAAACTTCGGGTTCAGTATTTCTGCCGGAGGAAATATGATGAACCAGATATCCAAGCGACTGGGGGCCATTGCACCGGAACTGACTATTCCCGGGGTATACAACCTGACAAATAATGCTAAACCGATTCTTGCGGGTAATTCTCTTACACAGAAGAAGGTGAACAGTTTGTATGTAACGGCACAGTTCAGCTATTTGAACGGATTGTTTCTTGATCTGACAGGAAGAAACGATTGGTCAAGCGCGTTGCCCAAGAAAAATAATTCTTATTTCTATCCTTCGGCTTCTCTGAGTGCTGTGCTGACAGACTTGTTCGATATAAGGAGCAATATCCTGTCATTTGCCAAAGTAAGAACAAGTACCTCTATGGTACGTCGGGATTTGGAACCTTATCAGACGGCTTCCAACTTTATCATTTCTCAAGGGTGGGGAGGTAACTCTACTGCAACTGCCAATAATAACTATCCAAACCCGGATATCAAACCGGAGAAAGTAGTATCCTACGAGTTTGGTGGTGATTTTCGCTTTTTCAATAGCCGCGTAGGGATCGATGTGGCTTACTATAAAAGTATTACTACTGATTTGATTATTCCGATCACGCTGAATCCGTCTGCCGGATATGATACGAAACTGATGAATGTTGGAAAGATGACTAATCAGGGAATAGAGTTAATGGTCAACGTGGTTCCTGTGCGTACCAAAGACCTTGAATGGAGCTTGAACTTCAACTTCTCCAAGAATAAGAACAAAGTAGTTGCTTTGGCGGAAGATAAAGGAATCTCACGTATTCGCCAAATTGAACGGTGGGCCTCTCTGGAATTACGTACTGAAAACACTAAGGGCGATGGTTCTTATGGTTCTCTTTACGGTGATTATCTGGTATACAAAGACGGACAACTGCAACTGAAAAACGGCCTGCCGGTAGAAGAAAACGGTGACTGGGGATATTTGGGAAATGTGAATCCTGATTGGACGGGTGGTCTTGGTACGGATTTCAAATATAAGAACTGGACGTTCAGTGCGCTTTTCGGATTTCAGCACGGAGGTTCTGTTTACTCACGTACTTATATTGAAGGGATGAGAAATGGTTCGTTGAAAGAATCTCTGGCATGGCGTGATGCTGACGGAGCCGGAATGATTGTAGCAGACGGTATCGATGTGGAAACGGGACAGAAGAATACAGTGGCTGTACCGGTGAGAAACTACGTGCAGGCGTACTATGACAACGATATGATTGCCACCTTCGACGCTTCTTACGTGAAGCTGCGTGAACTGAAAATCGGATATACTCTTCCAAAGAAATGGCTGAAGAATACTCCGTTGAAAAACGTCTCTGTATCAGCTTTCGGACGTAATCTCTTTATCTGGACGGATGTCCCCAACATTGATCCGGAAGTTGCTTCTTACGATGGGCAACTGAAAGGGATAGAAACAATGTCTTTACCTTCTACCAGAAGCTTTGGATTCAATCTTAACGTAACTCTCTAATAAACAACAGAAATCATGAAAAGAAATAAAATAACTTTGTTGCTTGCCGCATTTCTACTGGTGTGTGGTTGTAGTGACTTCGAAGAGATTAATGTCAACCCCAATAATCCCCCGACTGTTCCTGCCAATCTTCTTTTGCCGACTGTTATCAGTACTGCTGTTTCTTCAATGACGGGTAGTGGCAATGGAGCTGCCGGACAGTTTATCCAACACATTAACTATATCGGAGGAAGTAACGAAAGTTTTGGGCGTTTCAATATAACCGGGGCTTCTTTCCGCGAAGAATGGAATGCTCCGATGCGTAGTGTAAAGGATATTAATCAGATCCTTGATATTGCAGAGAAAAACAATCAGCCTCAGTATAAGGCATTGGGATTGATCTGTAAAGTATATGTTCTCTCATTGATGACGGATGCGTATGGTGATATTCCGTATAATGAAGCTGGAAAAGGAGATGTCAGCGGATTGGAATTTCCGCATTATCAGGAACAGAAGGAAGTGTATCGATTAATGCTTGCCGACCTTGAAACTGCAAATCAGCTATTGAAGTCATTAAAGGCTGACGCTACTATTAGTGACGATATTCTTTTTAATGGAGATGCAGTGAAATGGCGTAAATATGCAAATTCTTTAAAAGTACGTATCCTGATGCGCCAGTCGGCGAAGAAAGATGTGTCTGCCGATATAGCTGCGATCTTCAACAATGCACAGGAATATCCCGTCTTTACTTCTATTGACGACCAGGCAACACTGGTGTATAACAATACCGTTGATTTCTACAAGTGGTATATACAACCTAAAAACCTGCCTTCTGACGGATCGGGTGTTATATTCGGAGATAATTTCCGGGTAAGTGAAGCCATAGTAGATGCTCTGCAAACCAAGGATGATCCTCGTTTACCGGTTTATGTTGCTCCGACAAAGCATTCTTTTGAAGCACATCGGGCAAATGCTTCTGTACCTTTTGTCTATCGCGGGCAACCGGCGGGACTGAGTGCGGCAGAGCAGAATGAGATTGATAAGGATGATTATTCAGTATTGAGCAGTACGATCCGAAGCGAAAGCCGTGCTTTCGTGATGACTTTTGCTGAACTTCAGTTTCTGAAAGCGGAAGCGATTATCCGAGGTATGATAACAGGGAATGCAGCCGATGAATATGCCAAAGGTATCAGAGCTTCTATGCAGAAGTGGGCTGCTATTTCTTCTGATGACGTGGACGTCTATCTGGCACGTCCGGATGTGGCATTGAATACAGCTCAGAATGAAGCATTGAAACAAATAGGTACACAGGCATGGATTGATAGTTTTCTGAATGGTTTTGAGGCATTCGCAAATTGGCGGCGTACCGGGTATCCGGAGTTGAAGGTCGGTACATCGGTATCAAGTGCTATTCCCGTGCGCTATATCTATTCGGATAACGAGCAGAACAACCCGAATCTGATTTCATGGACAAATGAGAAAATCGGACGCATGGTGAATGAAACAGATATGGTATGGTTTCAACCTCAGAAATGGAATACAAATGATAAATGATAGATAGAATGAAAAAGTTATATAGTATCGTAGGAATGTGGATCGTGTCGGCCTTTTGTTTATTGTCGGCTCAATCACGTGTTTATTCTTCAGTCGAGAATGTACATTCTCATAATGATTATTTGCAGAATGTACCTTTTTATACTGCATACTCCACACGGTGTGCTTCTATCGAAGCTGATGTGTTTCTGGTAGACGGAGAGTTGTATGTGGCTCATAAAGAGAATGAAATTAATAAAGCCCGTAAACTCCGGAATCTTTATTTGAATCCGATCAGGGAACAATTTGAAATGAATGGCGGCTCCGGTTACCCGAACGGAAAGAGCTTCCAGCTACTGATTGACTTGAAAACAGATTATAAGGAAACAATGAAGGTGTTGGAACAGCAACTATTGGAATATCGGGATTGTTTTGATGTAAAGAAGAATCCTTTGGCAGTCCGGGTGGTTGTCAGTGGCTTTCTCCCTTCACCGGAAGAATTTTCCAATTACGCAGATTTTATTTTCTTCGACGGAAGACCCCGATTCATCTATACGCCGGAACAGAGCCTGCGTATACCCATGATGAGTACTTCTTTCCGGACATTGACTCAATGGAACGGATTGGGAAGAATGGTAGAAACCGATTACAACAAGGTAAAAGCGTTTATAGATAAAGCTCATGCCGAAGGGAAAGCGGCACGTTTCTGGGGGTGTCCCGATACCAAAACGGCTTGGAATACTTTTATGAAACTAGGATTGGACTATCTGAATACCGACCATCCTGCTTTGCTGGATGATTTCCTGAAACGTTATCCGAAGAACTTTTATACCAGCAGGGGAAAGTTTCATGAGATTTATCAACCCACCTATAAAAATGACGGAAGCAAGAAAATGCCTAAGAATGTCATTGTGCTTATCTCCGACGGCGGTGCGGGGCAAGGGCAGATGTGGGCTGCGGCTACGGCTAATGGCGGCAAGCTGAATCTGATGCAAATGAAGAATATCGGACTGTTGAAAACGAATCCGACAAATGACTATACGACTGATTCGGCTGGAGCTGGAACTGCATTGGCTACCGGGCAGAAAACCCGTAACCGCCGTATCGGTACCGACTCTCTGGGTAATAAAATACAAAACATAACGGAAGCTTTGGCCGCAAAAGGAGTTCAGACAGGAATCATCAGTAATGACGGAATCACGGGAGCTACTCCTTCCGCTTACTATGCTCATCAACCGGAACGGGACATGGGGCAAGAGATAGCGGAAGATTTGCTTACTTCGCCTGCAGATCTGGTGATAGCCGCACCGGTGGAGGCTTTTGCAGCAAACGATAGTCTGTTGACGAAGCAATTGCGGGAGAAGAATATAGCAGTCTGTAACCAATTGCCCCAGCTGAGTCAGGTTCCTTTAAACCAGCGTGTTATCTGTTTGCAAGGAGATGACTATGGAAAGAATTTTCGGGTGATAGAAGAATCTTTCAATACAGTGATAACCCGTCTTTCGGCAGGTAAGAAAGGTTTCTTCACCATGATAGAAGGAGCAAAAGTTGATAAAGGCGGCCACGCTAATGATTTGTATACAGTGGTGGACGAATATCTGTCTTTTGACCGCTTGGTGGGGAAAGCTCTCGAATATGCCGATCAAAACGGAGAAACATTAATACTTGTACTCTCTGATCATGAGACGGGAGGATTGACTTTATTGGACGGTGATTATAAAACCGGAACTGTAACTGGGAATTTCTTTACGAATGACCATACAGGGATTCCAACGCTTTTATATGCTTATGGCCCCTGTTCACAGTATTTCTGCGGTTTTGCTGAAAACTCATCCTTATTTGATAAAATTCTGGGTTTCTATAAGTAATAGATACTGTCGATTCTGATAATATGGATAATATCCCCGAATGTATCTTTTTGCATTGCCGAAAAGTACATTCGGGGATGTTTTTTAGTACATAATTTAATATGCAAGAACTGTTAAATTATCCATTATTTTAAGTTATTGCATAAATTATTCCTAC
>OGOT01000450.1_pt1 | contig 38208 bp, 31 predicted proteins | sample 1552791 | NCBI WGS metagenome assembly OGOT01 (sample SAMEA2580160, study PRJEB22360) | human gut metagenome | biome: human gut; feature: human-associated habitat; material: faeces | place: Denmark | collected 2008/2010
CGCCAAACGACGGCCTGAGGCTAGTCAACTAGAGGCTTTTTCAAGCCTCGGCCTTCAGACCGAGGTAGTTGACTCGAAAACTGTGCTTCTTTCATGAGCCATGATATCCAAAACAAATCGGCTTTGGCTGAGGCGCGCATCATTCCATCTAAACTTGAGAGACTGGAAATAGAAGAGAAGCTCAAGGAACCAAAATCTCCCCATGGTAACTCCTCTCGTTGGTCTAACGGGAGTTTTTGAAGATAGAAGGGCTTCCTTATCATTTTGGCACCTTTGAAATATCACATTTCTGATCGGCCTGAATTTCCTTAACGAGCCGAAAAAGCTTTCTTGTCCGTTGGATTCAGTTTCCTTGAAGGGTTAAGGCACAAACAAGAAACAATTGGATTTTGTGTTTGGTTTTTGCTTAAAAATTAAATACAAATGTAATTTTGTAGGCATTTTCGACCTTTGTGTTTAGAAAATTCCAATTTTCTAAACACAAAACTATTTCCAATGTCTTTGAGTTCAAAAAACGTGACACTCTGACCATAACAAGAAGTAGCTTTGATGAAATATCCCGATTATTTAAAATTTAATAATTGAATATTGAATAATTGAAAATCCAATAATTGAAAATCCAATAATTGAAAAACAAATATGGTGCCGAATCCTTTTGTTGTCGGTGCTTCTGTTTCTGAAGCATAGTTTTTGTAATAGATCAAAGGGGACCTAGGTTCCAGAGGATTGCAATTGTGCAAGGAGAGAACGTTGTCTTTCATTCGGAAAGTGGAGAAGGCAAAGCCATTTGAAGAAACACGTCTTTCACGATTTTCCGAGAATGGTTTAAGCAATGTAAGTTAGGGAGGAGATGTTATGAGAAGGTCTGCTATTTCAGCATTTGGTGCAGTTTTGTGCTTTGCTTTTTCGACCTTCTTTGCTCAAGATGTTGTGAGCGCTGAAAAAGCCCAACGGCTTTGCCTTGTGAATTCGCCTTCTGAAGTCATTGCTTGCCGCAGAGGCGACTCTTTGTACTACCAGCAGCCAGGCCTCGTGCACGGAAAATATCTTCTGGATTTTGCTGCTCAGTATTGTGACACTAATCATGAGATTAATATTCAGTTTCCATACGTTCTCTGTGTTTATTCAGGAGTCAAAGAGAAAATTGTCGGCCAAGAAGTGCGTAGAAAAGAAATAGAAAGTTATATTTTTTCGGCTTTGCGAAAACTTGGCAATGAATTGGACAATCCTGATTCAGGATGGAAACAAATCAGTCCAGATGATGAGAGGCGTTTTCTAATTACATCTCAAGGCACCGGTCCGGTTATTCAGGACGGCGTTGAAGTCAGCATAAGAGTTCGCTATCCGGGGCAAGACGGCAAGCCGGAAAGATTTGACGAACTAAAGACTTTCTTGGTAACTAAGGACACCGTTGGCTTCAAAGGTCTGAGGCAAGGTAGTTCGTTGATTATTGCGTCTAACGGTGAGAAGAAGCTTTTTGAGTTTGTCGATATTCTTAAGGTTACAAAACTGAAACCCTGAAATGCGAAGTCAAAAGCTTGAGTTGTCCTTTTTATTTTCTCTATTGCCAGCGCTCTACTGTTGGCGTTATAAAAATTACAATAAAAACAAATAGTTATTTATTTCACTTTATTTAACTTTCTTTAATTTCTTTAATTTCTTTAATTAATCCTCTATAAATGAACTACCGCGTACTTACGTTCACGGTTTTATGAGAGCACGCTCCCAAGAAACCTTTCACGTGAGCGCGAGGCAGTTCATCTGACAGATACCAGACAACGATCGCCGAAGTCATGAGGAATGTTATGAATTTAAGCAAGAAGGACAAACTTGTTTACTCTGTAAATTCAGACGGGAAGGCCGTAATCAGCAAGTTAGCTATTTGTGAAGACGGTCCCGTCTTGAATAACTTTTTAAGTTTTCTCGCCAAGGACATAGAAAATTCTCCGCAGAGCTTAGTTCCTATGACAGTTGAGAAGTTTATGCAAATTTCTTCTCTCGTAGAAGACATTAAGATTGATCTCGAGACTCCAGTGGATGCAGAAGATGACGAATGAAAAGTCTTCTTGGACGGTATTTTTTTCCCAAACCTTTGACAAACAATTTTCTTCTCTGATAAGAACTTTAGGAGTAGAAGATTAGTTTTCGTCTTTTGCTTCCTTTTCCACTCGGGCTTCTCTGTAACCAAGTCCGCCTGCAAGAGAATTAAGGAGGATTGTGCTCATGCCTTTTTGGTCGTTCAGATAGTTAGCAGAGGCATCTTCAATACGATCTCGCCTTAGCTCAGTCATCGCATCCTGGTTCATAAGTCCTACTGAGTTTGTCTCTTCCTGCTCATCAAATTTCTTATTGAAATCTTTCAATCCCGAGTTTAACGAGGACGGCTGGAAAGAGGCGTCTTCGGCCTTGTCTTTAAGCAATTTTTCTTGTTTTCCGAGGACTGCTTCTCCCTTGTGCTGCAAAGCAGATAAGGAGCCTCTTCCTTGACGTTTAAGAGCGTTTTGTTCAAGACCGGTTTCTTGTATTTGTCCAGGACCTAAGTGACGGACATCTGCAGCGCGGTCGTAAGAATCAGCGGCAGCTGAAGCACTTAAATGCTCTCGCTTATCAGAAGAATCGAAAAGAGCTTTAAGGTGAGATTCTGCAGACAACTTGTCTGAAGACAGTAATTTCTGCATAACCAAGATGTCGTTATTGACGGCAATTTGATTTGTTCCGCTTAGGTTCTCTGACTGAGATCGAGAAGCAGAGAACGTCTCAGACACCATTCGGCTTTGATCATTAGAGGAGCGATAGGCCTTATCCAATGCCGCGGAGAAGTTTTTAGCGGCTCGGCGCATCTCATCATTTGAAGTTGAGGCGGCAATTTCTTTCGCTGTGCTCTTGAGCACATGGTAGGCCTCGGCTTTCTGACGTTGGGTCGCGGCGCTTTGAGAGCCTGTTGCAGTGTCTACGAGCAGCTGAGCAGTTTTTGCTTCCAGTCCGATTCCCATTCCTGCAGCTTCAGCTGCTCCGCGAAGATGAGACATCGCATTTTGCACATGTCGTGCAACAGGTTTTCCTTCTGAATCTTTGCTCTGCGTCGAAACGGCTCCGAGTACGGCCGGACTACTTTGAGCAGCGGCTAAGTTTAGATTCTCAGACGAAGCGGAAGAAGCTCCCTTGGCATCTTTGGCCGCTTCCTTTGCAGCATCTGTGGAGAACTGGGCTTCTCCGCCTCCGGCTTGAAGTTTTGCGCCGCTCGTGAAAGACAAGTTCTCGGAATTCGATAAACCTCTGGATACGGTTGAAGATTCTCCAGTGCTCTTCGAATAAGAAGATGAAGACGAACCGGCAGTAGACTGCCCTGCGCTCAGGCGTTCGGATAATCCTTGACTCATTGCTCGAGCAAATTCTCGACTGACGGCATTTGAAGAAGAGGCAGCCGATGAGAGAGAAAGGACCTGATTCTCAGAAGCAGTCAAAGTTGTTGCAGCTGAGGAGGCAGTTCCCGTGGTTCGGCTGTGGGTTAATGCACCGAAAGAAGAAACACCTAAATCAATGGAGGTTCGAGCCATGCCTGTTACGGTCCCGGTTTCATCTCTGGTAACGGAGCCATAAGCAGTCTGAGATTTAGAGGCATAAGGATCACTCCAAGAGGAAGAAAGATCGGATTTATTCGCGGAAGCCGAGTTCATGGATGTATTCCCCAAAGAGACGTTTCCGGCATTGAAGTTTCCGGAGGCCGCTTGAGCGGAGGCGCCGGAAGAAGCGCCTTGTGCAGGGGCCATTAAACCCGTGGCCATAGAGACAAATGCCATATCGCTGCCTTTGGCAAGTGCAAAGGCAATTACGGGAATCAAAAGCATGATGCTTCCGGCAATGGCTTGGGAAGTGGCACCGGCTTCACGAATGATTCCGGTTGCCAACAAAGTACTTCCACCGAACTCGGCGGCAATCCGATTCATCGGATTGGCGTCTACGGAAATCATCAGATAGTTAGCGACAGAGAGGAGCGGTGCCCACAGCTGGAACCAAATCAGCAATACAAAGAAGGATCTAAAAACTGCTCCGGCAGCGCTTCCCGCGGCCACCATCAAAAGGAGCATTAAGGGGAAGGCGGCAATGACGATGAACTCAACGCAGTTGCGGATTTTAGGGAGACTGTGTTCCGCTAAACGCGCTAATGTGCGGTAATTGATTTCGGATGTGAGATTGGCTTGAGAAGCGGAATATTTAGCAGCGAGATCCAACGGGGCTCCGGCTTGTGCAGCAATGGAAGCCATACCGCGCGGAAGCGCGGTGAGCATGACGGAATGCTTGAGACTTTGCTCTAAGGAACGGGATACGCCAAGCAGGAGGGCTTCGCTCTGCGGAAGCGTGCGCCGAATGACGTCTGCCGGATCAAGTCTTTCGGGGACCAAGACAGTACCGAGACGCTTGGATAAGAAGTCGAGTTCAACGGTATTGAGGTGCTGATCCAAGCTTTGCAGGGCCTGATCGCATCTTTGGACCGTGCCGTCGGAAGAGACGGAAGAACGAGCCGGATTGATCCAGCCGTCTGCGGAAATCGTGGCCCAAATGTCGCCTGAGTGGCTGAGTTCCGCCGCTTTATCGGGATGATCCAAGAGTTCGGGGCCGATACAGTCGGCAATGACGCGATCGGTTAAGGCGCGGCCTTCCGGTGTGACGGGGCCGGCGGCTAAGAGACTATTTAAGGCGCGCTGAGGATAGACCAAGCCGAACTTAGAGAAGCGCTCTGCGTCCGGCAAAGAGAAAGCGGTTTCGAAGCTTTCGGTGAGAAAGTGGCCGATCTTAGAGGTCGCAGACGCAAAGAAGCCGACGCCGAAGGGCACGTTGCTCACGACATAAACATCGGTGCTTCGTTCGTCGTGTACAGCGACATCCACTTTAGGGACGAGCATGACGGAATAAAACAAGACGGCAGCAAAAAGATAAACCTTAGAAGCCAATCCCTGCCACTTCAGGAGGGCGCCGGTAAGCGTGACGAGAAAACCGGCAAGTACGGCTGTTTTAAGCAGACCTTCGTAGGAACTTCCTGAGCAAATCGAAACCAAGGCTTCGAATAAGTCTCGGATTTGGCCTCCGTTCCAGTAGGCGTAATAGTCCATCACCATTAGAGGTTTTCTCCGAAGGAAAGGTTGGCCGCTAAGTCAGCGGCTAAGGCGCCTTTGACACTTCTTTCCAAGTGCTCAATCTGCGTAATGAAAGAGTGGGCTCGGCTCATCTGCTGAAAGACCGCATCGCTGCGCGATGCGATGTCTTTGCGAACTTCATCGATTCTTGCCTCAATGACCTTTAGGTGTTCGGCGGCAATGACGCCGGTCTGAGAAGCGGAAGAGGCGGAAGCTGCGGCCTTGATGTCTAAAGACAGACGATCCATGGCTCGTATGACGGCTTCAAAAGCGGCAGCTTCGACGTAGATGCGCATGATGTCTTGAGAGAAACCTAAGTAACGATGAGAAGCGGTGGCATTGATCAGACGGATTAAAGGGATGGTGGAAGACGAAGCTAAAAGCAGCATGTCGGCTTCGGAGACAAGATTTGGGTCGCGGCGCAGGATGGAGTTTCTGTAGTTTGATGCTGCCTTCATGAATTCATAGGGAAGGTTAACTTCATCGAGCGTGGTCTTTTTAACAGTCAAGCAGCGATCATCTCTGTCTTCTTCGACACAGCGGAGCCGGAAAGCTTCACTCTCTAAGACTTGGGTGTCGGGGCGTCCGAAAAGAAAACCCACTAAGTCCTGACCGGCGATCGGGATGGCACGTGTCACCGTATCTTTACCGGAGCCTTCACGGACATAAATGACGGTGCCCACGAGCGTCATCATGAGTTCTTTTAATTCTTTGCTGTAAGAAGCATTAAAGCTGCCGCCGGAAAGCAGGGACCACGTGAGGTTTAACTCCGGGGCATCGACCACATTTCCGCCGGAGTCTTTACGGGTCGGCGCGTAATCCAAAACCGCGGCGCCGTCCGTGCGGGTCTTCGCATCGGCCTCGGAAGCGTCGGAAACGATACCTGATGCCCGCAAAGCATTGCGAGCATCAAAGCCCGTCTTTTGAATCCATTGTTCTGCGCCGCTCATCTTCAAGAGGTTTTGTGCAGAGGTGCAGGAGTCCTGGAACATATTGGTGTACTGGCGAATCATGTCACGGAAGCTGGTGACTTGTTCATTGAGGTCGGGTGCTAACGACTGAAGGGCAAGCTGAAAAGCTAAGCCGGGAAGTGCGGTTCCGATGTTGCGCAGGAATGCGACAAACTCTTCTCGAGAAGGGATACCGAAGGCGCCAAGAAATAAGTCAATGCCGCCGCAGCCGGCAGACAGAGAAGGCGGAGTGAAATAAAACGCATTGAAGTCTTTGCGCGGGGCTCGATAGACAAATCCGCCGCCTGTGACGGTATTCATGCCGGAAGACTGATAGACACCTGCCGGTGTGACATTGCCTTGATAAGAACCTGCGGCAGAATAGAAGTCTTTCATGAAGCCTGCGGAAGCGTCTGCAGTGAAGAGACAGGTGCTCAGAGCCAAAGCTGAGAAGAGTTTTGTGAATTTACGGGTCATGGCTGAAGAGGATTAAAGGGACGGAGGGACGGCCTGCGTTGTTACGGGAGTCGCGGCTAAGGCGTCAGGGGCAGAAAAGTTTGTGGTCTTTTGCACAGAGTTTTCGGCTTGTGCGCCGCCGAAAAGTGACTCTCCAGGCTTGCTTAGCGCGAGCGTCTGAATGCGGCTTAGCATGTCTTCGAGCGAAAGCACACCGGAAGACACTAAGTAAGAAGCGGATTGATCTCGTTTGATCATGAAGAGCGCGGGCACACGGTCGAGGCCTAAGCCGTTGGTTAAGAGTTTTGAGACGCCGTTGTCGGGGAGCGCATCCGGGAAATGATGATTAGAGGAACCATCCAGAGATACGGCGAGTACTTCAAAACCGAAAGTGTCTTTGAGCTGTTTTACCAGCGGCGACTGCAAAGCACAGAAGCGGCAGTCCGAGCGATAGAAGTACATCAAACCCCAGTCTTGAGCGATCTGAGGAATCTGTTCTTTGCGAGTTTGGTTTCTGTCTTCTTTTAAAGAGACTTGAGCAAAGTTAGCAGCCGGATTAAGGGTTGAGAAATCAAACTGCGGGTTCTGCCAGGAAACCCGGCGGTTCATGTCGGTAAAGAGAGCGGCTTTTTCTTGAACGAAATAGTTGACCTCTTGGAAGGCTAAGACGTTGGCTTCCGTCGGAAGAAAGGTCGCGTTCTCTAATCGTTTGGTGTATTCAGCTCTGAGTTCCGCCGCGCTTAGGATTAAAGAGAGATCTTTAGGCGCATTCGGATCCGGCGCTTTCTTCTTTAACTCTTCGGGCGGGTAGTAAAGAAAACCGCGGTCATCCGAGTTCCAGACGTCTTCATCCCAAAAGGAAGCGGCAAGCGACGCGGGCGTCGTGAGCGTTAAAGCAAGCGATAAAAGCAGACAAAGATTTTGTGGTCTTTTGCACATAATTGAAAGTTAGTTTTTAAGATTCTTAGAGGGCGCTTTAGGCGATGACGGACGGTTGGGCGCGGTCGGCGTACCCGTGAAGCTGGGATCGACGACATGAGAAGAACCGACGGAGGGCGGCACGTAAGCGCCTAAGTCTTTATCGACCAAATTCTTGGTATGAGCGGTTCCTCGATCTTTGGCTGCCGCGGAATCAAGTTCGTTCTTTTGGACGATTAAGGCTTCGAATTCAGACAAGTCCATCGCATCAAAATCCAGGCGTTCGAGTTCGTCTTGGGTGAAGCCTTCACACTGAGGATTTTGAGCAGAGCCCCAGCCTTTGCCCAACTGAGGACGGCCTTGTTCCTGAAGAATGCGGGCAAGCGGCGAGTTGTAGCAGCAGTAGCTTTCTTTTCTTTCGACGCAGGTGACGACTTTCTTAGAGCAGTAGGTTCCGACGTAGTGGCAGAGTTTCTGGCCTTTCTTGAGCATTAAGGTTTGCTCTTTGGGTTCGCACTGCAGATAGTCCAATGCGATTTGGACTGCAACGGACATTGCAAAGGAGGTCGGGTCAAACGTGAAATACATTTGGCCGCCTTGGAGCGTCATTCCGAAACCGTAGAAAGAGAGCGACGGGTTGTAGATGCCGCTCGTGGCATCGCCGTAGAGCATGTTCAAAATGCCCGAGGTGGCGTCAGAAGCTGACAAGACATCATAAACGTAAGGACTGCCGATGTATTTGACGGTCTCTACGGTGACGTCTTCGGCAAAGCTCATCGCTTTGCCGAATGCGGACGAATTGGCGGTTCCGGCTTTGACTTTGGTGTCACAGCAGGAGAAACCTAAGACTTTCTTAGAGCATTCATCGACTTCGCCGTTAAAGAAGCGGCCGTTGTCGTAGTCGCCGTAAAGGGCGCCTTGGCGAGCGGTCTCGAGCATTGTGATCACTTTGGAGAAATCGGAATCTGCCGGATCACCGGATCCATCGCAGATGCCGTCCAAGCATTCTGCGGGGCGGCAGATGGTTTCCGTGACAACGGAGCCTTCTTTTTCTACACAACGATAGGTGTGGGCAGTGGTCAGGCACTTGCCTTCGTCATCGACCGCAATGCATTCGGAAGAGACTTTGACGCAGTCTTTATCGGCTTCGAACTTACCGCAGTCGTTCTTGGTTTCTTCTGAGCCGTTGCCTGAAGCTCCGCAGACGTAGATATACTCGTATTTCCAGCAGTCTTTATAGACGGGTACGCCGTTGATGATCTTTTCTGCCGGGCCTTCAACGCATTCCGTTCGAAGCACCGTACAGGCCGGATTATCTTTAAGCGGAAGACAAGTGTCCGAGGGTTCAATGGAACCGATGACAATGTTTGAATCAATGATGTCGGCGCCGGGTGCGGAGATTTCTGAGTCGCCTTTACAGAAGATCTCTTTTTTGTAAGCCAGACACTTCGGGCCGTCACGTTCAATACAAGTGGATTTACGGATTTCGCATTCGGGAAGCTTTTCTAAGGCTTCGCAAGCGTTTTCGTTTAGGGATTTGGTGCAGTTATAGATGTATTTGCGCTGAATGCATTCGCCTTTATCGTTGGTCTGCATACAGGAGTAACCGGAGGCTTTACAGGTCATGCCTTCCGTAGCTGTTTTACAGGCAAGAAGATCAAAGCCCGGTTTAGCCGGTGTGCCTTCCGGCGTGATGTCATCGCCTTCAATCGGATCGGTATTAACGCAGTGGAACTTCTGCGAATACTGCGCACAGGAACCGTCGGCACCGACTCGCTCGCAAACTTTTTCTCCTATGGGCTGACAGCCTTTAGAGGCGAGGATTTGGCAGCTGTTGGAGGCGCCGGGAGCAGCGCAGGCAAAAGCGAGTTCTTTCTTCCAGCACTCTTTATAAACGGCTACGCCGTTAATGATTCGTGTCTCAGGACCTTCGATACATTTCTCTTCTGCGATATAGCAGTCGGGATTGTCTAAGAAACTTGAACAAGTCGTCGTATCCGTTCCGGATATAACGGTATGAGAACTATCGAGAATTTCGATGTTTTCTGTTTCTTTTGCTTCTTCGGAACAGATATAAGTACTGTTCCAAGACATACAGGTACCGGTCAGGCTGTAACTCAGACACTCTGCTTTTGTTTGACGACAACCCGGTGTTTGTTTTAGGCCGGAACAATAATCGACAGTCGAGCTTGAAGTGCAGTGACGCGTGGTTTGATAGTTCCAGCATTCGCGCCAGACCTCAACGCCATTAATAAACTTGGAGCCGGGACCGTCGACACAGACTTCGGGGCCGTCCGTGCAGGCGCCACGGACAGGCGCAGAAGACAGGACGGTCAGGGAGGACAAAAGGACGATTAAAGGAAGACGGATCATGATTCGAACTCCACGACTTTGCCGTCATCGCTGACGCAGGTGGTGCGCCACTTGTCTAAGGAAATGTCGTTGACGTTTTTCTGGAAAGAAAAACGCTTTTGGATGGAACCGGAGTAATCCCATTCACCCGGACGGGTATAGATGTCCATCTTGATATCGACGGTGCAGTTGACTCCGATGCAGCGGGTTTGTCCGGTCCAGACGCCTTTGCAGTTCGAGAAGTAATGTTCGTTCTGAAAGTCGGCCGCCTGTATCTCAAAACCGAAGTTAGCGGAATTTTTAACGTTGGTTTCTATGCGAAGTCTGGGGATCAGATCATTAGAACATTGATATTTAAGTTCAATAACGTCCCCTCCGTTGCAGGCGTCTTTGCCAAGCGAAGACGAAGTCTCGGACTGAGCTTCAAAGAACTTGCCGATTTCGCATCCTGAGTATCCGACCACTTCCAGATATCGATTGCATCGATAAGTGTTTTGTTCAAACTGCTGAGTTTTACAGCGATATTGATAGGTGCTTTGGATTTGAACTTTTTCTCCGACGTGGCACGTCTGAGGCGGTGTATGCAGACATGTGTAGTCTTGGCTCGTTTCGTTGTAGTCAGCGAGGCACTCAACGGTGAGCTTCTTACCGGTGCGAGCAATACATTCAAATAACGTGGAGACGTCGAGCTTTTCTGTCCAGCCCTCAAAGCAGGACTGAGTGGAACTGCCGACCGTGGTTTCTTCGCAGACAGCAAAGTCAGTCTGAGGCGGCCGAGTCGTGGTGATGGTTTCGCAGATTTCCTGACCGTTAGACGGAAGATCAGGCACTTTGTTTAAAAGATGATCGCGATCCGCCAAGATGTTGTCGAAATCAGATTCCTCCCAGCCGGGTCTTGAATGTGTGTCGTAAATCACCTGGACGGCTCGGCAGTCCATAGAAGTTTGCGACAAACATCCGTCGGCTTTTGAGCTGCCGGGCGTCAGAAGATTGCCTTGACCTTTAGCAAACAGATCCTTGAGTTCAGATACGTCCGATCCGTATTCCGGAACCGTGCCGGAAGCTGAGCTCTCGGTGAGGATGTCTTTGATCGACAGCTTAGCGGCTTCTTCTTTGGCTGCATCCATTGCCGACTGTTTATCGTAAGCGCCAGCCGGGGAGCTCAAAAGCATTAGAAGGGCAGAGCTGATTAAGGCGCGAGGAAAGATGCTAAGCATTACGGTCGGTTCCCAAGTTTGGCGCGCAGAGCGCGGGCCGCCTCTCCGATCGAGTCTTTACGGTCTGTTAAACGATCTAAGGCGTATCCCAAAGTCACGTCTCCGGGGACAATGACGGCTTTAGCGCTTTGGATGCACCCGTCCGAGGAAGCGGAGCTTTCTTCTTTGAGGATTAAGGCGGGAACCTGACGGATATTGAATTCGGAGAAGAGTCCGGGGTTGAGCTGAACATCGGCGCCGGAATCGATTAGGGACTGGAAGGCTACCAGCGACTGAGGATTAAGGAGCGGAAGTTTAGAGTCCGTCGATTCTTTGGTCTCCGGCACGCCGCGGAAAACCAACGGGATCCCGGCGTCTTTGGCATCACGGGCCAAACGTTCTAAAGAAGCCTCGGGCATAGAAAACGATACCAAGACAAAGACCTGCGGCAGAGGCTTTTGCGGTGCGGCCTCCGGATATCGCATCTGCTGAGAGAGTTTGGAAGAGGCATCAAGTACGTCCTCGATGGTCCAAGGCTCAGGTGCCGCAAGGCAAACAAGCGGACAAGTTATCAAGGCGCTCAGGATAAATTTGAAAAAGTATGATTTATTCATAAATAGATTTTTGAATAAGTATGTTTAATTCAAAAAGTTTTTTTGTGTTCGGTTGGAAGGAGCATTAAGGTTTGAAAAAGTGTGCATATTTCAGAATCAACTCGGCTGAATCCCCGCTCCTTGGCAGCAGTCCCGTTTGCGATAGATGAGATAAGCCGCATCTTCCCCGCCGGAAGCCCAGGTTTTGCCGGAATGCCAAAGCGAAGTTGAGGCGCCCATCGGATAACAGCATCGTCCGTCTCGTTTACCGGTGGTACGTGACGGATACATCATTTGTGTTCGATAGACACGCTTATCCATGATCGGTTCGAGATAAGGGCCGCATTGGCCTTTTTCTCCGTAAGCGGCCCATTGAAGACCGGAGCGATGGAGCTTCATCGTGAAGCGGGCGACAAGAAGAGATGAGGCCTGCGGAAAGTGAACATGAGAGCCGACCCAGCCGGTTAGCGGGAAGATTCCGCCGTGGCAGCCCGCGCACCAATAGAGCTCGGAGACCGGCAGAGAAGACGTTGCAGCAACGCAGTCTGCTGCGCAGGCCGCAGCTGCGGCCGGATTCGCAAAGAGCGAGGCATCGGGATTTAAGAAGAACGTGGTGACTGAATCATCCCAGAGCGGATCGAGCTCTGTCATATAGGCTAAATCCCATGCGGACTGTTCCAGACATTTGGTATCGAGAAGGACTTCAAGGATAAAAAGCCAAGGTGTGAAGTACCAGTGCACTTGATAAAAGGAAGAGCGCTGAGCGGATGTCGATTTATTGGGTGTACGGCCGTGAGCCGGTGCTCGAATGCCGACATTAAGTTCCATGCCGCCGAGCGACGGAAAACAGTATGGTGTACGGACGACTTCAGCGGTTCTTAGCGGTTCCCAGAAGGACATATTAAGACCGACAGTGATATTGGCGCCGGAAGCACAAAGACAAAGACGATTGGCATCGGTTTCCGGATCGGCATTGTTTCCGGAAGAAAGCGTAACGCCTCCGAGCTTGATCGGGAAAACACAGCTCCAGCAGACATCCGTGATCGGATTGATGATTCTGCCTCTGCAGTTTCCGGCTGAAGCGGAAGCTGCAAAACAGAAAGACAAAAGGAGTATTAGAAGAGAGCGTTTCATGGCTGTGGCATCAAAGAAAGGAGTTCGGACAATTGGTCGGGCGCAAATTCGGCACCGGTCGGGCCTTCCGGACGATTAAAGAGAAGGGCTGGAACGGCTTTAATCCCGAAGACGCGGACGAGCGCACCGCCTTGGTCAAAAAACACACGGCGATTGAGCTTTTCCGAGACTTCTGCCGGGGTGCCGTTCACCAGAACCACCCGCATGTCCTTTTGCGATTGATAGAGTTTTTGAGCGGCATCCAGAGACTCAGCGTCCGTCCCGTCGATAAAAAGCAGGGAACGAGACAGGTGCGGCATCGGGACGGACCGGGCCTGACGAAGAAGAGAATCAGGCAAGGTTTCCGGAACAGAAGCAGACAATTCCCAAACACGCAGTTCCGTGGCCTTCTTCAATCTTGTGACCGGCGTCGGATGTTCCAGCTCTTTGGCAATACGTTCTTTATTTTGATTAAAACGACGGTCGTAGTCTCCGGAAGCCTTCATCGCCCCGACACGAGATTTAAAGGCTTCGAGAATGTCGGGTTCAGCGATATCGTGCAGGGGACCGAGCGGTTCGAGGATTTCGACTTTGGGTTTAGGTGAGGTTTCTTTAGAACACGGTTTAACAGCAGTAAAGCTCACGGACGGTTCACTTGAAGCAATGCTGTAAGCAGAAATGCAAACGACGGAAGAGACGACAGCGCAAGTTGAAAGAATGACACGGGTTAGTTTCATGACAATCTTCGGCCATTAAAAGAGAGGATGAGCTTTGCCGCTGAAGCGGCAGCGGTCGATCAAGCCGAAAGCTTCATAACGGCTGTCATAAGAATCTTTGTGCGTTCCGAGCACAAAGTATTGGTCTTCCCCTAAAACCTGAGGCTGAGTGGCTTCTAAAGGATTGCCGTTCAGAGCGCGTTCTTTAGCGGTGGTGAGTTCTTTGCCGTCGCAATAGAACGTACGGTTCTCACGAGTCAGCGTTTGGCCGGGACCACAGACCACTTCCTTGATAAAGGTCAGACGGTAACCTCCGACAGCTGAAGGCTTAGGTTCAAAAGCCACGTAATCTCCGACTTTGATCTCCTTTTGTCCTCGTTCAATCGCAAAGAGCTTGAACGGCAGAGAGTGAGAGCGGTTTAAAGCCAGATGCCAGCGATGGTTAACGAGGCTGAGGATTAAGAAGACAGCTAGCCAAATCCATCCGAAGCGGCGAATATGATCTTTTAGACGATGCCAAAAGACTCTCGGGTGGGCTTTCATGCGGCTCATCGTTTGACTCCGCTGTTTAATCGAGCCTCGATCTGCTGAAGCTGATTGCTTTGCTGTTCAGCAGAAAGGCCGAGTTTGGAGGAAAGGTGTGCGGTGTAATCAGGTAGCTTTGCGTTAGAAATGACAGCTGAAGAAACCAGAAGAACGCAGTCGCATTCGTTTTCTATCTGGGCAAGTTCTTCTTTGAGTCTTTTAGCGAAGCGTTCGGCTTCGCCAATAATTTCTTTTCCGCGTTTGCCTTGAGAGACAACACGGACTTCATTGGCTTTAACGACAGAATTGAGATTGACAACGGCAAAGCGGGGACGATCCAGAAAGTCGGGAATTCGGTTTTTGGCTTGATAAGCGCCGTAACCAAGCCCTAGACCGATAGATACGGCGATGGTGACGGAGAGGAAGGAGATTTTCATAGGATTAAAAGGAAATAGAATTGAACTCTTGGAGAGGTCTGAGAATTAAAGGGAAAGACAATTAGGGAATGAACTCGCCTTGACCGCGTTCTAAAAGAACCGCTTCGATGGCTTTTCTCATCGACAGTCCTTCCTTGCGGAAGCGATTGATATCGCTGATGTCCTTCGGATGCGTACTCATGACCAACAGAGAAAACGGATCGAGAATCAGACGATTCACAGAAGTCGGCGCATCGCCGATCTTGACCAACACTTCGGAATAAACATCCCTCAGACCTTTAAGAGAACGGAGCTGCTGGAATTCATAGTCGTCTAAGCCGAGCTGGGATTCTTTTTCGCATTCGCTCAAGACGGATTCTTTGAGCTTCATGATGAACTTGCAGTCGGCGTTGTCCAAAGCCGCCTTAGCCGCAGAACTCTTCCAGTAGTCTCCCGGGCCTTGGGTGCCGGTAAAGAAAGCGCCATTCAATTTACGGGCACGGCGGTAACCCGCTTCAATAAATTTAGAAGAATGTCCGCGGACCATTAGGTCCCAGGCTTCGTCGATGATGACAAGTTTGGGCTGAGAACGTTCGCCTCGACGCATCTCTACGTCGATGAGATACATCAGGAGCATTAAGACAACGGCTTGAAGCGATTTTTTGGTGTTGAGCTGTTCCAGCTCAAGCACAATGAAGTGATTGTCAAAGTCGATATTGGCTTCGCCTTCAAAGAAGGAGACATAAGCGCCGCCTTGTGCGTAAGGCATGAGTTTGACGCCGAGGTCGACAAGACGGGGATCGTCTAGTGTCTTCTGCTCTTCTGTAGTTAAAGAAGCGTAATAGGCTTCCCATTCAGGATCGTTAAGGCGAGGATGAGCGCCTCCTAGTCGACCGTTATGAAGGAGCGAACGAGTTAAGTCGGTAATCGTCGGAACTTTGTTCAGGGCTTTGGCTTCATACCAGATATGGCGAATATGGATCTGAAGATGCGAGAGCATTAAGTCATCGAGCTGTTCATTGGAAGATGCCATTTGAGCAATCAGAGGCAGGACTAAGTCCATATCAGCTTCGATGTTCTTTGTCACCGAGAGAGGATTAAGACAATCGATCTTGCCGTCAGGGCGAGGCGTATCCGAGAGTTCAATCCATTGGCCGTTGACGCAGTGGCAGAGTTTTTCATAGCTTCGGCCGATATCGATGACCCACACACGACCGTTGGAGCAAAGTGTTCCGAGGGCCAGAGAGTTCAGCATGACGGATTTACCGGATCCGGAGGATCCCGTCACGATGCCGTTGTAGTTGCCATGAGGATTAGCAAAAGGATCAATGTGCGTGATCTGACCTCTGCGCGAGAACAACGAAAGGATCGGCGTCGGCAGCAGATGGCCGGCACGCGTGCCTGAACCTTTCCAGTCTCCGAGCAACGGCATTGTATTGGCGGCGTTGGCGCTCGTCTTCGTTGATGAACGTTTGGCAAGCTTGACGTCATGGGCCAGCAGCGGACCTCCGGTCATTGGTAAAGAGGCCATTAAGCCTTGAAGATGCATTAAGTGATCCTGCATGAGCTCAATCGACATCTTCTTGAAGATCCCGATTGCCGTTTGAACTTCATGGGTGACGTTCTCGGTCGGCGGGAAGATCATGACTTGGTACGAGAGCTGGACTAAGCCTTCACCATGCTCAAAAGACTGCACAGCTGCTCTCCAATCTCTGGCTTCCTCTTGGAGCGTCGGAATAAAGCGGGCAATTTCCGTAGCAGACATTTGTTCTGCTCGAGCGCTTTTAAGCTGAGCGTAGCTTTTGCCTTTTTCATAAGACGTTTTAGAGAGATAAGTCGTAATGAGGAACGGACTAGAGAAGCCTAAAGAACCTTCCACATCTCCAGCAGCCCGAGCCATCTTGTCTAATGAGAAGCTTTGCGGATAGCCGTGCGGTGAAAGGCTCACTGCTTTGATGATTAAAGGATGATGAGCAGAGCGGAAGATAATCCCATCTTCTTCTACCGAAATGGTGGTGTCGTGAGAGACCATTTGGGCTCGAGGTTCTCGGGCAGTATCGACTTCGGAAAACGACCATGCGCCGTTCACAAAAAGCTGAGGATTAAGCATGAGGGATAGGGTGTGAACCAAAATCCGCTCATCCCAAACAAAGGGCGCGAAATGCCATTGGTTCAAGGTCGAAACCATGACCTTGCGAACCAAAAGTGCATTGTCTCTGGCCTCGGAAGCAAAAGGATCCTTAGCAGGGATGACAACCGAAATCCAGCAGCGAAGATTGCGGCCGAGGATGGGCAGCCCCGGATGGGGCGCATGAGTCGCAGAGCGAGAGAGAAACTTTGCCTTGGCTTGTGTCATGGCGGACAGCAAGTCCTTTTGCTCGGCGCGTGCCGGCGTGTCTTCCGGTGTCGGACGAAGGGTTTGGCTTCGGACAAGTTCGACAAGAGGTTCGATAAACGGAGATCCGAAAAGACTCACCTGAACCCCGGTTCCGTCCGGAAGGATTGATCCGATCATGTGCTCAAGGCTTTTTGCCATATTTAAGGACGTTCCCGTTTGGGGTGTCACTTCAATGACAAAACCCAATCCTTCAAACGATCCGTCGGGTGCGGCAATGACACAGAGCTTGTCGCTTTCTTCAAACTGGGCGTAGGGCAGTTCGTCGGCGAAGCGGTCAATGCGTAAAGGCGCTTTGCGGCGTGTCGGAGTAGCACCTGGGTGCGCTTTAAAGTTCGGTTTTAAGTCTTGAAAGGCAAACAGAGAGGCCGCAGAAGACAGGAAGTTTTTGAGCTTCATGAGAAAGAAAAGGACGATTAAAAGAAGGAGGATTTAGGGTTTGCCAGTAAAGCCGAAAGCGGGAAGCTGTTTAAGCTTTTCTCGTTTAGCTTCATTGGGATCCTGGGGCTGGTCGGAAGACAACGGATAAACGGGTTTAGACAAGCGGGAAGACGAGACAAGTTCATTGACACTGTCGGTTGTCCAGCCGCCGTTTTCTAAACGGACATAGAGATAGCGCTGGTCATGCAGGTCGCCCAACTTATCGTGAAAGGGTGGGAGCCAAACGCGAAGCACGGTTTCTGGTTTGCGCCACGGACGTGCAGGAACAATCGTGACGAAGTCGGAAGTCCGTTCAACAGCGCTCGTTTGTGTCCGCTCGACGGATACTTCAGCTGGCTCCGCTTTAACTTCCGGATTGCTCTTTGTCTGATTGGGTTCAAAGAACGGCTGAACAAAGTCTTCTTCAGAAGCCGCTAAGACAACCGGAGAGGTCGGATTGTTTTCTTCATAGACTTGAGAGATGTTTCTGCAGGAAGGACCGCCGGAAAGATCGGCACAGGCAAAATCTGTATTCGCATTAGAAAACCCCGTCAAGGATCCGCATCCGGAAAGCATCAAGGTTGCAGAAACTGCAGAGACGATTAAAGAGAGTCGTTTCATTTAGTTTCCCTGCAAAGGAGCGTTGATAAAGGCCTCAAGTTTGTCAAGCGGAAGGGCGCCGGCCGTACGGTCTCCAGCTTCATTGATCAGTGTTGGGGTTCCGCCGATACCGTGCTGTTTGGCTAGAGTAAGAACATCGTTTACAGGAGAAGGACAAACTGGATTGTCGGCAATCGCCTTGAGCACTGGTTTGCCCTTTAAGGCAGAGGCAAGCGCTTTAGAAGGATCTTTAGCGCACCAGACCGCATCAGACTTTACGCGAGCTTCCGGATGGATGGACTCTAGCGGAAAGAGGAACGTATAGACCGTCACGTCTTTGAGGAATTCAAGTGTGGTTCCGAGTTTGCGAGAGAACGGACAGTCCACATCGGTAAAGACAGCAAGCTTTCTTTTACCGTTGCCGTAAACAGTCTTTACCGCTTTATCCAGCGGTAAAGAATCAAAAGCGATTCTTCTCAGATCTTTAAGACGTTTATCGGTTAAATCTTCTCCTCGATCCATATCTAAGAGACGACCGGAAAACACAAACCTTGCAGTCTTATCAAAGTAGATGACTTCTTTGCCGACGGTCGCTTCGAAAATTCCTGCCAGCGGAGTCAGACGATACGCAAGAACTTTAGTCTTGGGATAACGAGTCTTGAAGTTATCCGCTGCGATCTTCAATTCATCGGCTTGTCCGGCGATTAAAGGAACAGATGGCGCATTAGATTCTTTAGAGGCCGGAGTTTCAGAGGCGGTTGCCTTCTGCGGTGCCGAAGTTTTAACGGCAGAAACTTTCTGAGCCCTAAAGTCAGGATTGACACACGCACCGGAAGCAAAACTCGAAATCGGTGCGGCCAGACCCACAGAGACAAGGACAGTTAAAAGGGAGGAAGGTTTAAACATGGCAGTAAATTAAGGTTTAGTGTTTCGTTCAATCGATATGCCGTTTGAGATCACAATCTCGACATTGCGTCCGGAATCCACTTCAAGGACCGGGAACATGTCGCTTGCGAGCTTTAAGTAGTAATCGGTGATTCGATCCATGGCGTGTGTGGCGCCTTCTCCGAATCCCGCTTTCCAAGGGTTGGTGACCGTAGTAGAAACCGTCCCGGTAATAGAAGTCGTTTGGTTTTCAGACGCAAGCGATACCGCTTTGCCGAGACCGGCCAAAGTTCCTGTAAACAGAGCATTAGCGATGGCTTGTCCGCTCTTGGTGACTAAGCGGGCACGAAGACCGGTTTTGCCGTCTTCTCCGGAAACATAACCTTGGATCTTCTTATCTACGGCTCCCCCGTTTTCATCAATACAAGACAATCGGTCAAGACGAATCAGCACGCGTTCACTCGCTAACTCACCGGTGGCATTGGCAGTCACAAAGCAGCGCTTAATACCGGAGCGGTAAAGATTAGGCATGACGGCAGAATCGGTGAGCTCTAAGAGCACAGGAACCGGATTACCGGAGCCTTGTCCTCTGGTCGGCGCAGTGGCGCCGTTTAAGAGGCGAGCTTTAGCAAACGTGCCGCTCGGCAGATAAGACAAGGTTTCAGGTTTTGCCTTAGTCAGGAGGGATCCGAGAACATTAGAAGGATTAGGAGCAGAGCCGAAATTGTTGATGACAAGACGCGGCGCCGGAGAAGAAGCCGGGGCATCGGGTTGCTGGCGAGAATATCTGCCTTGAGACTGATTGCCGCTTGTAAAGCCTGTCTTCTTGCTGATCGGCTGCTTTCCGAGAATCTCGGAAGGCGGCCAGCCGTCTTCCGACGGAGCGGCCTCGGTAGGACGATTAGCCTTAGGAACGTTCTTTTCTAAGAGCGCAATACGATCTTCCAAGCGTTTCTTATCGCTTTGAAGTTTGGCTTCTCTCTGCTTTGCTTCTTTGGACTCTCTTTCTAAGTTCAGTAAGCGATCGTTATAGATCGCCTGATGCTGTTCATAGTCCGCTTTAGAGGGAACCATTGAGATTTGAGTGGTACTCGTCGTCTGCGGAACAGAAGTCGGCTTCTTATCATCAGAGTAGTAAGAAGAAAGCATTGCTCCGATAAAAAGTGCGCCCAAGATAATTAGCATCCACGTGATTTGTTTCTTTCTTCGCTCACTTTCGAAATAACTCTTGACGCTCATCTTGCAGACCTCACTAACCAAAGATCTGCAGATGCACCGGGCGCAAGATCAGAAGCTTCCGTAGCAACGGTCAAGACACCGTTTTTCCAAAACTCCGGTTCACGAACCGTCTGTTTGTGTTTTGTACGATTCAGGATGCGATAGCGTTCAAGTCTCAGCCCTAAAGCATTCCAAGCTCTGACAGGCTGAGCATGGAGATAGACGCTGGCAAGCGTGCCTCCGAGCGCTTCGCCCTCGGAGTCCCGCAATTGCGGGATAAGTTTTAGCGCAGTCTGGATTCGCTCTTCATAGGGAAGACCGGAAAGTTCAGACGACACGGACGGACCATCAAAAGAAGAGAAGGTTCCGGATTCTTTCAGCGTGACGGTTTGAGCAGTCAAACGTTCTTTTGGCGAGAGCGTAATGCTGTGTGTTTGTCCGGATTCGGTCACCACAAACATTCCGGTCGTTTCTTTGGTCAGCGGAACCACGTACAAAGAACCGGTGGTCGGATCCTTGTCAGCTTGGATCAGATTGTTGTCGTAAACCGCTCGGACAATCTTGCTGTTTAACACGACAACACGGTTAGGCTGTTTATAAGCGACCGCAGCATGTACAGAGGACTGGGCTTCAGACGAAGCCGATCCTTTGGGCATCTCTTTAGCATTAAGAGAAGAGCTAAAGAAAACCGCAGACTGGCAAAGAAATACGCTGAGAATGAGAAGACGATTAGGAAGGATCATTAGATTTCTCCGGTGGGCTTCATCGGTTCAAACGGTCGTTTGCAGTCGGCTTCCTGCATCGTTTCTAACCAAAGACGAGAGTTTCTGTAGGTAAACTTTACGATCCAGCACTTCTTCTGCATGGAAGTGAGTTTGTCTCCGATGAACTGGCGAACGTTGTCGCGAACAGAAATCTGCATGGTGGAGGCTCTGGTCTCCACGGCTTCTGGCAGCATATGCACGGAAGCATTTGCACTCTTCATGCGGCGTCCTTGAGCGGTTAAGAAGACTTCTGTGGCACCGCGTCGCTCAGGTGAGACGTACTGAAGCAGCTTTCTTTGGTTGTGCTCAAAGGTCTCTGGAGAATTATTAAGAGCGAGCTGCAGCGCAAAAAGTCCCATCTGCTCTAAGTACTCCGGAGAGACGCCGTTGGCATCCAGCCAGAAAGACTTCGTGATTTCTGCCGGCAGCACAACTACACGGTCTTTTTTATCAAGGACGATTAAGCCGAATGCGAGAATGAGATTGACAATGAGAGACGCAGCAAAGGCATAGATAAAGAAAGAGCGCAGCGCAAGACGAGCAGAAATCTCAGTCGTATATTCTTTAACGTTCATATTCGGTTATCCGACAAAAAAGCGGCGGCTCGATGGCGGAGTGCGCTTAAAGGTTCTAAAAGGAAACTGCCAGTAGAGGTAATGAAGTCCGTATCCGGGATGACGCTTCTGTTTGAGACGGCTGTACGCCCAGATTGCAGCATAAGAGGCAATCGCACCCATCAGAAGAGAATTAACGATGATGCCGAAGGCAAGTCCCGCAATGCCGGACGCCACCAAATCAAAGTCCCAAAGCAGAAACTTTGCAGGCGCATCCAAGCGGCGAGGGACGTATTCGTGAGGATTAAAGGATTCCATGATTGATTCCTGGAAGAATCGGGAGCCCGAAAGAGCTTCGGGCAACCGAACTCAAAAGAGTTAGATCAGGGCCGTGAAGATCTGTTCAATGATCTGCGGGCCGATGAACAAAGCCATGGAAGCGGCAACGCAGCCCACGGCACCCATGATGGATCCGCGGATGACGCCGACGCCTAAACCGACAAGCAGGAACATTAAGGCGATGGATTTACCGAGTGTGCCGGTACTCCAGGCCTTCAACATGGCGTAGAGATCCGCAAAGTGCTCCTGGCCTCCGGTCGAAGTTCCGGCCCAGGCAGCGTCCGGACAGACGGCGCTCAGGACAAAAACAGAGACGGACAGAAGAGCAGGAACAAAAGCAAAAGTTCTGTTTGCGGCGATAGATAAAGTCATTAAAAACTCCTAAAAGTTAAGTAAAAGAGAAGACAAAGGCCGATTAAGGACAAAAAATCCCTCCGCAGCCGCGGCCTTTGTCAAAAAGCGACGCGGAAGGCGTTACAAAAAAACTTTTTAAAAAGAGAGAATTAAGAGGTGACGTCTCTGAGCTTTTGACGCTTAGCGTCAGACATTCCTATGTAGGCTCGATAGACTTTCCAGGCATACTTTTGTCGGGCATCGATACAGTCCTGACCTTTAAGTCGGGTGCATGCGGCGTTGTAGGCGCCGACGGCATCCCAAGGATGTGCGGCGCGCGTAAAATTGTCCGCCAAGATCTCTGCACCGACTTGAACGTTAAAGCAGGCATCGTTCAGCAGTTCTGACTTAGAAGTCTTAAAACGCCTCAGCCAGCCGGAATTGATCTGCATGAGCCCGTAGTCTTCGCTCGAGGGATTGCGTCCGACAGCAGACGGATTGCCGGAAGATTCCACAAAAGCGATGGCGCGAAGTAAGTCGGCATCCAGGCCTTTTTCTCTGGCGATTCGTTCAAAGCAGTCTTCCGCAGCAGAGACACAAGTTCCTGCAAACGAAAGGAGTATTAAAAGGAGGAGACGTTTCATAAGTTATCCGAATCGATGGAAATTAGAGACGATTAAATGGATGGACATGAGGAAAGCCACGTAGAAGAGCGCAGCAATCCAAGCCGGAATAAACCAAGGCATTAGCATCACGGCAAATGCGCAGATCAGAAGCACGGTCGGAGAGGACAAAGCGGCTTGATAAAGCGTCGGGTGGTGCACCGCAAAACTTTCATACTTCAGACGTCTCACAACCCAGGCATCAATGACCACGGCAATGAGGATCGGAGATAAAAATGCAAACCAGCCGATCGCCAATATGGCTCGAACGCACGACATCTCCAGCATGGCCCGCATCGAGACGAAGTAGGGTGAAGACCAAAGACGCGTAAAGAATTCTTTTGTCGGCGCGTCCTTGTGTCCGTCCACTTCCGCAGACGGAAGGTAAGTGTCTCCGAGCAGAGCATTAAAGGAACTGGCCACTTTGGTGTGAACGCCGTCCACGACAGGCTTCATGGACTCGAACATGGAACCGACCTTTTGGCTCGTGTCTTTGAGATGAAGTTCCGACAAGTTTTCAAAAGACGAGGCGTCATTCAAACCGGGCCACCAGATGACGGAACTCAAGACAAGGATCATTAAGAGGATTAAGAGTCGGGAGAGCATCTTAGTTTTCCTCGTCGTCGATAATGACAGGGACGCGGCCTTTCATCAGATGGCCGCCGCCCAAGGAGGCGAAGAACTGGGCGTTCGGGAGCTTGCCGAGATATTCCGACGGAATAATCTCTTCGCGCACGGCCGTGCGTTTGTGTGAAGCACCGCCTTTAAAGGAAGGCATGCCGATATGCGTATCTGCATGAGTCGACAACGTAGTGTCGACATTGTGGATATACGTCTTGCCGAAGGTTTCGGTGACAAAGTCCTGAGTTTCTCGATCTTTACAGCGCAGAGCGATTAAGTTGTTGCAGTTGCCGAGAACCATGCGTGCTGCATGGACGGATCCCAAACGATGTGCTAAGTCAGGTACCGTCTGAATCGCAATCGTGGTGTACACGCCGCCCTCGGCGCCTTTATTGAGCAGTTCAATTAAGGGCTGATTGATCACATTCGAGGCTTCGTCGATATAGAGCGAAATACGAACGTCGTTTAATCCAAGGTTGTATCGCTTACCGGCATAAGCCGTTAAGTCGGATAAGAGCATGGAACCGACGGCAGAAGCAATCATGTTGTCCGACAAGGAGTCAAGATTGACGTAAAGGACGCCTTTACATTTAACGAGAGATTCCATATCCCAGATGGGACGTTTATCGGAAGCGTCAGACGGATCAGGAGAGAGGGATTCTTCCAGAGGGCCGCTTGTGAGCATTGCGAAGATCGGCATGAGTGTTGCAGTAATTTTGGAATAGTGTTCTTTAGAGTGATGGAAGATCTTTAAGCATTCGCCGACCACCATCGTATGCAGATACGCAGGCAGTACATTTTCGTACCAAGACACCAGAACATTAAGTTCGTGGATAGCGTCCGTGCAGTTTTCTCTTCTTGCAGGCAGGAAAGATTCGGCTTGTTCTCTCCAATCTGTGTCAGCATGCTGTTTGACCGCTTGGAGAATTAAGGCTCGGAGAAGATCTTCAATGCCTTTGTTTATGTTCTGAGACAAGGTCTTCAAAGAAGGCTTTTCTCCGAGCTCGATCATGGCATCCGCAAAGGTTTTGATACAAGACCAGGCAAACTGCTTGAAGACGTTGTCTTCTCCGGGAACGACAGACATCACGCGAGTGGCGATCTGGGCGCCGGCGCTGAACACTGCCGTTACATCAAAACGAATTCCATCGGTCTTAGAGCGGTTCCCGGGATGGAAGCGCAGGGGCTTGCCTCGGCCTGCCTTTTGGCACGCTCGGCAGAACGCCTTATACATGCGGTCGGAACCTTTAGGGTCAATGAAGATGACTGCATCGCCTCTCAGAATGGCCTGCGTCATAATGAAGTTCAGCATCACGCCTTTACCGGCCTGAGTCGTTCCGACAATGAGCAGGCCGCCTTCAAAGTTTTTGAGGGCTCGGCTCAGGGTCTTTTCAGACGTATCCAGCCCATGAAGATAAGGCATGCCGATTTCATCGGGCAGCTGAGTCTTGTCGTGACGATTAAAGAGACGATGCATAAAAGACGGGAGCATTAAGGTTGAGATATTGAGGCGAGATAAGTCATGGAGCTTTTGCGTGTGTTCCGGAAGCCACGTAAATCCGTACCCGATACAGACGGATTTGTCGTCAAAGTCCTCTAACGCTCTGGAAAACTTCATGAGCTCCATCCGTCTGCCGGAAAGCAGACTTCTGGCTCTCAGAATGTGAAGGCCGTTAGACAAGCGGTAGGCGCCCATCCCAAGCGTTAAAGACAGCAATGCGAAACTGAGATTTAAGGGAAGGATGTTTTGAAAACCCAGAAATGCCAGATAGGCCGACGATGCAAACCACGGAAAAACCGCGGCCAACTCATGGGATCGTCTGTACGGATGGCTTCGGCGCCTCCGGATAGCAGTATCTTCTCGGATGATGAACATTAGGAAAAGGATTAAACGTATGGTTAAAGACTTCGAGCGGAATGTATTTGTCTCGCTTGGAGCGGTAATAGACTTCGTGGTTGAGATCAAGACAAGGTTTAAGCGGACGGACTTTAGAAAACTTTTCCCCGCGGCTTAGCGCCTTGTTCCGATATCGTCGCAGACACTGGTTGAAGTATTCGGCCTTTAAAGGAAGAAGCTTTCGGGCTTTTCCCTCCACTCGTACCATTTCTGATAGGTAATGATTTCGTGTGCAGTGTAGGTTTGGCTCATTTTCTTCAGCACCTCGCGCTCTCTCGAGCGCTTGTCAGACTTACTGAGCTTTAAGACGATCTTTCTGGTGTACTTGTAAGGTTCACGAGTCTGCATACGTTTAAGACGATCTCTTTTGGCTTTTGTGGCCATAAGCTCCATGTATTCATCTACGTAAAAGTGACGATGGCAGAGCTGGATCTTTCTGTTTTCCTTCTGCGCTGAAGTAACACACCTGGAAGATTTGTTCCTCTTTGACCTGTATTCCTTAGCCATTTCTTCCCAAGTCGGCTTCTTTTTGGGTTTTACGGTGTATTCGAACTCCGGTCTTAGGTAACGGATCGGCAGGGTACCAGATCTTCCTGCCGTAAGGATCTTTACGGTTTTGAGGATGTTTATGGTCGCGGGAGATGACCCTTAACTTGTCAATTGTGAGGATGACATCCGGGTTGTCCATGAAGAGGGCTCTCATGGCAGCTCGGGACAACATCATTTTGTCCCAGTCCGGCAGCTCGTCGAATTTCTTCCTTGTTTCCGTACGGCTCAAGATGATCTTGTCTCGAGAGGGTAAATGGAGTGTAGCCATAGTAAAAAGCTTCAATAGGTATTCGTTAGGTACAAAACTCCCCCGATCGGCCGTAAAAATGGTCGATTTGGAATGTTTTGAGAATTAAAAGGAGGACGCTTAAGCGGTTAAAGCTGCTTGTATTGCTTTAGCAGAAGGCTTACCTGAAGAAGGCGTCTTTGCGGGAGTATTAGGTACTGGCTTAACTTCTGCTTTAGCTTGAGTCGTGGCTTTAACTGTTTTTGCTGCCGATTTGACAGAAGCTTTTGTTTGAGCAGCGGATTTAGCTGTCTTTGCAGTCTGTACAACAGAAACTTCCTTTGACTTCGCAGTTTCATTGTTTGCCTGAGAATTAACAGACTGAAGAGCTTTTGGCTTTCGACCGCGTTTAGCCTTCGGAGGATTCTGGTCAGAAGGAGCTGCATTTGATTTCGACAGATTAGACACGTCTGCTTTCGCTTTGGGTTTTGCAGCGGAGGCAGGTTTTGCTTCACTTGTGGCCTTTTGCTTTTCAGCTTGTTTGACATTCTGAACGGCGGCTGCGTTCTCAGGAGCATTAGCGGTTTGGGTATCCGCTTTCTTTTTGCGGCCGCGTTTAGCTTTAGGCTTTTCTGCATTGGTCGAAGAGGATGTTTCGGGTACGGAGCCGACAGACGGATTCTTAGAATCAGAGGATTTGTCAGACTTGCTTTGAGCATTAGATGAGGAGGATGGTTCGGTTTGCTGAGCAACGAATTGGGCCTCAGCAGCAGCTGTTGCATTTTCTTTGGTATTAACCTTGGCTTCCTGAGAAGTCTTGTTGTCCGACAAGTTGTCGGATTTATCCTTGTTTTTCAAAGAAGCCAGTCTCTTGATTTCAGCATCCATTTCCATGTCGGCAAGTTTTTCAGGATGAATAGAAGATTTTTCCACTGACTCATTAAGTCTTTGGACTAACTGCTGCTGAAGCTCTGGATTAGCGACTTCCCTGCTTATCTTCGAAGGTTCTTCAGTTGAGGTCTGTTCAACTGCCTCGGCTGAAACGGTGGCTGTGTTTTCAGAAGCAGCCGTTTTGCTTTCTTCGGACGATTTTTCTGCAACGGTTTCAACGCCTGTATCTTCGTGCTGTGTCTCCTGGACAGTCGAGACTGACTCTTCAGCGCCGAGAGCTTCAGTGGCCAGACTGACGATTAAAGAAGAGTTTTCTTCATTGACGCGGGCCTTCTTAGATTCACAAGCGTTCTGTTTAACGTCAGGTTTCTTTTGAGCATTAGAAGGAGAGGAATCTCCAGAATCGATTCTCACCAAACGGTAGCCGCGTTTAGCAAGCCAATTTTGCACGGAAAAGCATTCCCCGACACCTCTGAAGAATCTGCTTGTATCGTGACAAAGAGCATTAAAGACGAGTTTGCACGAGGCCTTAATTGCGTGCGAGGTTTGGATCGTCGGAACAGAAGATTCTTCGGCTTTTTGAACGACGATTAAGTTTGTATTAGACATTTCTTTTGCAGGTTCTTCAGTTTTAGTAGTTTCGGCAGACGCTTCTTCAGAAGCGGCTTTGGTAGCAGCTTCCTTTGACTTCGCCTTTTTGTTTTTGGCTTGTTTCTTCTTTAAGTTGAATTCGCAGTCAAATTTTTCTTTCGCTTCTTCGAATGCTCGCAAAGCATGCTCCAAATCGGCTTTACGCTGAGCGAGAATTGCAGGAGGGACTTTTGCTTCTTCGACTTCTTTAAGTGCTCGTTCTTCTTTTTTCCAGCGCTTGCGGGCTTTTTCCATCAATTGTGCGAAAAATTCCCTTCTTTCTTTATCCTCTTCCGTTTTTGGTGCTAATACCTCCTCAAAGTAGGGCTTCAAACGTTCCATCATCAGTTTCTTGTCTTCCCATTGCCATTTGGCAACCGGCTTATAGAGACCGAGCTCTTTCAGTTTCTTATCATTAGCATTGACAGAATGTTTAGCTTGGAGAGATTGGACGGTTCTACCGAAATAACTGTCATTAGTGACATAAAGAAGGAAATTATTAAAGCGAAGACCTTGTACGGGTGTAGAGACAACTTCTTTTCCGCATTTCTTATAAATTTCAATACGGTTAGCGACTTTTTCAAACGTAGCGCCTTCTTTCAAGTCAAAGATTCCGCACTGACAGCACATCCTGAGAACTTCTTTCTCTCGCCATGTCTGGCTAGGAAAGAGTTCTTGAAGCTTTGCCGTTAAGAGAGGAAAGAAATATTCGATTACGGCATAGATTTCTCCGTCTTTGCACGTGATCGCACGTGCAACAATTTGAAGAGGTTCTTTATTACCGATAGCATCGGACTTCCTAAGCGCAGCTTCCGGAGAGAGTTCGTTTGCGAGCAGGGCGCAAATCGCCCAGCTCAGGATTGAGGGAATATAGTGAGGCGGCTCTTCTCCTTGCCGGGCAAATTCAACCGTCATCTGCTCTCTGAGAATAGATTCAGCTTGAGAAATTAGGATGAGGATAAATTCATCCTTCACGATGCTTCCGACGTCTCCGCGGATAAATTTGGAAAGCAGCGCAAGGTATCCTCGCTTAAAGCTCTTTGCAAAGCGCTTCTGGAGAGATTCCGGAAGATATTTAAGGACGAGACGATTGATGTTGCCGGCGGCGGCCTCAGGGTCCGGATCGACATTGTGGTACAGCGTAAGCTCCTGCCCCTCGTGTTCCTTGAACCAATTTTCATAAGGTACTTCAAACCGAAACTCATCTCCGTTCTCCGCAGCCACACAGAACGTCATGGCCGTAATGCGTAAGTTGAGGAAGAAACAGATGGTTAGAACCAAGAGTTTTAAAAGCTGTGTCTCAAACTCTTTCTGAGCCAGCGGCATTGTGAAGAACTGGATGCGCTGGCGCAGAAGATTAAGCGCAATGCGGCTTAACTTTAAAGAGAAATCGATGTAGCTTCCCGGCCAAAAGTATCCTGAACCTGAGCTCAAAGGAAGATTGCCGACGATCTTAACCAATACCTCAAACAGCTCGGTTTGTATTCCAAGCAGATGATCGTCTCCGACTGCCTGCCTCAGCTCATTGATCAATGGCTGAACGTTATGGCGGTCAGATTGGTTAAAAGGCCTCAGGCAATCGGCGAGGGGTATAGAAAGTTTAGCCATTGTTATGGTGGTAATGAAGGAAGGACTTAAGGAAAGAATTGCAGCACTGGTTTAACTGACGGAGACTTTTACGAGCATCTTTCTGAAAGCCTTTGGGAGTATTAAAAGGAGCAAGATTCTTTGGACAGCCTTTAGCTGTCCAACTCTGATAATCAAAAGGTCCGTGACCAACCAAGGAAGCCGTGGAAAAGTGGACAAGAGGTCCTGGAGCAGCGAAGACTGATGTTTGACCGTCTGTGTGCATCAAAACCGGCCAAAGTTTGGAAGTCTTAATGTTGCGAAAGTCTGTTTGAAGATTAAAGAAGGGTAGATGCTGAAGTGTGTAAAGAACAAACAGGGAGCTCAGCTTATTTTTCAAACCGAAACGACGCTTAACCACAAAAGACATTAAGCTGACGACATCGATAAAAGCGTAGATAAAGTCTTTATTGGAGATTCCAACAGGGATATCCATTCCATAACCGCTCGCTCTTCCTTTACTGATTCCTCGGTTTTTGCTCAAAACTGCAGAAGAAGGATTAGAGAGACTGACTCCGGACTCAGCAGCATATTGCTTAGCAAAGTCGTCCAAGGCTCCGTTCATGTAGCTGTCAATCTTCTCTTTAGGTTTGCCTGCAGAATCGTAAAGTTCAGGAATGAGCTCAAGGGCGAGCATGGGGAACTCTTCCTTGTGAACGTGAGGTGCAAGTTCACAGAGGAATTGATTCAAATGAGGATTAAGAAGGATAGGATCCTTCAAAACAGACAAAGTTCTCCAGATACGGCGAGACTGCATTTCTTCTGCTTCTTCCGGAGTAACGTCCTTGTCCTGCAGGATGAATTCAAAACGATTTACATAGCTCAAGAGGGTATGGGAAGAGAGCAGGAAAGAAAGGGCCGTGAAATAACGATGATCTCTTCTGATCTTTAAGTAGAAGAAGATGAAAGCCCAAGCGATAACGGTCTCCATGAACTGCCTACGTGAAGCGATCTTGGAAGGCTTCATAAAACGGTCTTCCAGTTCGTTGTAGAGCTTTTGGTCGCCCTGGGCATAAGCTTTAAGAAGATGGATGCAATCTGCAATCAATGGAAAGACTTTCTTGGATTCAACGGGTGTTCTACCCAGCGGCACTACCTTCACGATCGGATAAGGAAGGTAGGCGGCAATGGTCTCATCAAAATCTCTGTCGGAAAAAGCGACGGAAGGAACATTAAAGAGAGGGAAGCGTTTAACGTACTCAAGTGCGGCTGAGTTGATTGCGGGGATATCGGGTTTCAACCCCGTTTCCAGACAGTTTTTGTTAAAGATTTGACATACGGATTTATTCATAGCTCATCTCCTGAATAGAGTGAATGGAATGTCGTAATGACGCATTAATGATCACCCTATAAAAGAAGACAGGGGATAGTTATGACTAACTTTAGGTAGAAACTTTTGTTAAGTGACTAAGGACAGCATTAATTCACATTAAGAGGCAAAAAACTCCCTCTGTAATGCTTTCATTCTGTTGTTTAGACTAAATCAAATATTATTAAAATAGTAATGACCGGGTTACAACTAATTAGCCATGGGCTAATATGGTTTAACGTACATTACCAATTTGGTAATAAAAGTAATACTACAAGTGCAGATAGTTGTACTAATAGAGCAAAAAGTTTTATTACTATTTAATTAATTTCCACTTTATTTCTATTAGTTTTACTATCGTTACAGTAGCGTTTTACCATCACTACACAAACGTTGACTAAGCCATTTCAAAAGACACTTAACAAAAATTTCTAACCCGGATGGTTAGCAGTTGAAAAAAGATTCGGCCTTTAGCCGACCCTCGCGGGGCCGGCCGACCCGGAACATTAAGAGAGAATGCTCATTGAGCAAGAACCCTCGGACGTCTGAAACGTTTTCTGAAGTTTGAATTTGAAGCGAAGGCTCGGCCTCACGGCTTCGGTCAATCGATTTTCATCGACGGGTAGGACCTCGAACCGAGATTAAGTCTCTTTCATCGCCTTTCCTGCAGTTTGGTACCCGATACCCTGATACAGGAAAGGTTTACCAATTCGCCTTAAACAAATCCAATCCAAAAGAACCGCCTCAGAAAGACGCCTGTCGCCAAACCGTGCAGTCGGCCATTAAAGGTGAGGGAGGTTATTCAGATGGGCAATACACATCCTCCAAACCACGTTCCCCTTTACTGACTTTCTGCCGCGCCGGACATAAATCCCGGAAGCGTCCGTCTTCGGTCTCTCTAAATTTCCTCTGCGCTTCTTTTCTCCTAACCAGGAAGCTTTCCGCGCAATTTCGACACAAGGTCGAAGTTATCCTCAGCACGGCATAAGCCGCTTCGAAGCGTAGGCTTCCGGGGCACAATCCATTCACCTAAACTGCACGCTATAGTCTCGGCCGCGAAGGCGAAACTTTCCGACACTCCTCACGTCCAGAGCAGGGACGTTTTAATACATGAGTCATGTCGTTGCGCAGCTCCTGAAAAGAGGAAGGTCTTTTCAAGCACTTCGAAAAATCTTTGAGAAACTCAAAGACGCTTCGGAATTGATCGGATGAGAGCCCTGAAAATCCACCGAGACTTCCAAGACAATTTTCCGATCCGTCTGCTTAGGTCTTTTAATTGACCTTTTGCAAACGGCCGTGAGTTCAAATTTAAAAGTTTTACCTTCTGAATTCGGCGCCGGCAGAAACCGGCTTAACTCTCGGTCTTTCTTTCTGAGCTTTCGCTCAATTACCGTTTCTTTCTGTTAACCATAACAAAGAAAGAAACTGAACAAGAATCTAACCACGGTTCTTCTGTTGAATATCCGAGGTTTTTTCCGCTCTCTTTTGAAGAGCTTCAGAGGCGTTCCTTGTTGAGGCGTAACTGTACAGTGTTTGATTTGAGTGGCCTATGTGACCCTATGGGGTATAAGGAGGAATTTTTGGAGAAAATATTATCCCCATGACAAAGTTAAACTTATTGAGCTTCAAGGGGAGTTTAGGAGATTCGGGATCTCTAATTTTCTACGCTTCCACTTTACTAACGAATACATTTCTTGCAATAAATTACTTTTGATTATTTTTTTGTAAAAAGTCAACTAAGGGTCCATCATTTACGGGTGGCGGCATTTAACGGAACTTTCGGCTTTTCAATGCTTGTTTCTTTAAAAGCGGGAAGAACATTGCTTCTCCTCAGTATCATTGTTCCTTTGTTTGACGGCCTTATCTTCTTTTCTTGGCAACGTCAATTCAATTAACCGATACAGAGCTAAGAAGTTTGGCTTGACTGCATTGAATATCCAAAATTTAAGCTAGATTGAACTTTCAGAATTGTAAAGTTTAGATTTGGTGTCTGAGCACTACTACAAGAGGGCAGGAAAAACGGAACTGGATAATTTTTGATGGGTTGATGTTACAGATTTGGGAAAAATAAAGACGAAGGTTAAATCGGACGGTTGGAACTCCCTTAAATTTGATTTTTACAGACAAAAAAGAAGGAAGCGTTGTGAGGGAATATGACAAATTCCAATAAGTGTTGTGCACTATGAGGCCTTAAAAGGTGCAACGTTCTTTAGTTAAGCAGAGCCGGCATAGAAAAGATCTTTGTTTTTGAATAAAAGAAAATATCTGTTTAGAATACCTCCACATTTCGGTTGCTTTCGACGGCTAATTCAAAGTTGTAAATTTCCAAAGTGAAGCAAGTGGTGAGTGTCGATTTTTGAGGTGATTAAATGGAAAGGACAGCTAAAATATTTGTTGCAGGACATAAAGGAATGGTCGGAAGTGCCATCCTCCGGCTATTACGGAAAAAGGGTTTCGAAAATATTTTGCTCAAGTCGTCGCTGGAGCTTGATTTGAGAAATCAAGATAAGGTTGAGGAGTTTTTTTCGACTTCAAGGCCTGAATATGTGTTTCTTGCAGCAGCAAAAGTTGGTGGTATTTTTGCGAATCAATCGAAACCAGCTGAATTTCTTTATGACAATGTCATGATTGAAATGAACGTTATAAATGCCGCTCAAAAATACGGCGTAAAAAAACTATTGTTTCTCGGAAGTTCATGCATATATCCGAAGTTTGCACCTCAACCGATTAAGGAGGAATCTCTTCTATCAGGTGCCTTAGAAGTCACTAATGAAGGCTATGCACTTGCGAAAATTTGCGGTTTGAAATATTGCCAATATTTAAATGAACATCTCGGGAAGAAGTTTATTTCGGCCATGCCTACTAATCTATATGGCCCTAATGACAACTATCATCCTTTCAACAGTCATGTTTTGCCTGCCCTTTTAAGAAGAATTTATGAGGCAAAACAAAAAGGTCTTGGAAAAGTTGTTATTTGGGGTTCTGGTAACCCGCTTCGAGAGTTTTTATACGCAGATGATTTGGCTGAAGCTTGTTTGTTTTTGATGGAAGAATATGAAGATTCTTCAACTATTAATATCGGTTCTGGCAGAGAGATATCTATTAAGGATTTAGCCTTTTTGATTAAGAAAGTTGTGGGGTATGAAGGAGAGTTGGAATTTGATGAAAAAATGCCTGATGGCACACCTCGCAAATTATTGGATTGTTCAAGAATTAACGCAATGGGCTGGGTTCCCCATACAAAATTAGAGGACGGCCTTAAGAAGACCTTAACTGAATTTATTACATCAGAATATCGAGTTGAAAGATGAAGAAAATGAAAGCGTTAATTATAGGGGGGTCTGGATTTGTTGGACCTGTTTTAAAACACACTTTAGAATCGGATCTACACACGGTATGTTTGTCAACCTCAAGTAGGCAAACTCCAGGGTATGTCGAGTTAAATGTACTAAAAAAAAAACAATAAGGTCTGTTCTCAGCTCTTATCGGCCTGATTTAATTTTTTATCTTCCGGCTCAAAGTTCGGTGCGTCTCTCTTGGGAAGACCCCATTTCTACTGCAGAGGTAAATGTATTTGGAATAGTCAATCTGTTAGAAGAAATGAAATATTTGGGACTGAGGAGCAAGACAATCGTAGTCGGTTCAGGAGAGGAGTACGGGATTCATTCTGGCCATGATAAGATTTCAGAGTCTTCCCCTGCGAACCCCTGTAATTTTTACGCCGTAACAAAGGCCTGTCAGAACATGATATCCCAAGTTTACGCAAATGGATTTAATTTGCCTCTTGTATTGACACGCACATTTAACCATTTTGGTCCAGGACAGAAAGATACTTTTGTAGTCCCTTCTTTTTGTAAACAGATAGCTGAAATCGAAATATTAAACAAAGAGCCAATTATCAATGTTGGTAATCTAGAAGCTTATAGGGATTTTACAGACGTACGTGACGTTGCAAGAGCATATGTACATCTGGCGATGTTTGGCAGAGTCGGGGAAGTTTATAATGTTGGCGGGGGAAAGCCATATTCGATTAAAGAAATATTAGACATTTTGCTTTCTTTTTCTGCCAAAAAGATAAAGGTTGTAATAGACGAAAAAAAATTCCGTCCAATTGATTCCCCTTACATAGTAGCTGACATATCTAAAATTAAGAAAGAGACAAGTTGGGAACCTATTTATTCAATTAAAACAGGGTTGAAAGATACGCTTGACTATTGGAGAGAAAAGACTTATGAGAGAGGGCGTTCTAGTTATAGGTGATGGTTTTTTGTACAGAGAGCTCAAATCACATTACAAGTCTCTCTCGTATGACGTAGGGTCAAATTCTGATAACGTCTTTGAAAAGATAAATTTATTAATGAAAGAATTTGGACCAAATTCTAAAATAGTTTTAAATTCTGGCCTAGATTCCATAAAAGAAAGTTGGGAAGACCCGATAGCTACAATTCAAGGTCAGCTTCGACAGACACTTGAAATTTTATGGTTCCTTTTTAGGGAAAAATACGATGGGAGATTGTTATTGATCGGTTCAGGGGACGAATACGGAAAAGTTTCTACACAAATTACTGAAGAGACGCCATGCAACCCTATAAATATTTATGGGGCCTCAAAAGCTTGTCAAACAATGCTCGGCTCGTTATTTTATAAGTCGCATGGTTTAGATGTAATGACAGCACGAGTTTTTAACGAAATTGGACCTGGGCAAGGAACGAATTTCGTTGTATCAAGTCTTTGTAAACAAGTCGCAGAGATTGAACTTGGAATCAAGGCACCAGTAATTTCTGTTGGAAATATTTTAATTAAAAGAAGTTTTACAGATGTAAAAGATGTTATTAGTGCCATTGATTTAATTTTAGAATCCGGTAGTTCAGGGGAAGTTTACAATGTTGGAACTGAAAATTGTTACACAATAAAACAAATTTTAGATCTATTAAAAACGTTCAGTAATAAAAGGATAGAGATTTTATTTGATCAAAATAAATACAGGTCAATCGACTCTCCTATTGTCTGGCCATCGAGTTCAAAAATTTATAGGCAGTTGGGGTGGAAGCCAAGCGTCCAGATTCTAAAATCTCTTAGAGATATTTACAATTACTGGCTTAATCAATTATCGAGTTAAATGTTTAAAATGAAAAAAAAATTGCTTTTTGTAGATCATTATTATCACAAGAAAACAAAATCAACGCTTTTTTTTTCGGATCTCCTAAGTGAGAGTTGGGATGTAAAGTTCTTATACCTTAAGGAGCAAAATCAAAAATTACAATTGGATGACGAGGTAAGTGAATTACGAAAAGAAAAGTATGATGTAGTCGTCCTTTTTCAGATGTTCCCTGAGAAAACTTCCTTTGATCTTAATTTCGACTATGATAAAGGGGTATTTATACCTATGTTAGATGGTACCCCTCCATTTGAGAGTTTGGTTTGGGATCAGTACGCTGACTTTAAAATTCTATTTTTTTCCTCTAGCCAGTTTAAACAATATTCTTCAAACAGGCTGGGTTTACATGACACAAAATTGGTTCAATATTTTCCTGAACCTAAAGAAATAGAAAACTATGGAAGTGACCGAAGCTGTTTTTTCTGGAAAAGAATTAGGGCAATCGGTGTAAAGGACATTGCTTTGTTTTTTGGAAAACAAATCGAAACTATTGCTTACCATACATCAAAAGATCCTGGACAATCTGGAAAGGAAGATTTCTTTCCTCAACTGTACCGTATAAAAAAATTAAAGTGGTTCCATGATGATCGAGAGCTGGACAAGGAAATACAAGAAAGCACATTTTATTTTGCTCCAAGGCAGTTGGAGGGAATTGGGCATTCTTTTCTCAACGCTATGAATTTACAAAGGATAGTCGTGGCTCCTAACAACCCGACTATGAATGAGTATATTCAAGATGGAGAGACGGGTTTTCTTTATGATCAATCGAATCCTTATGTGAGAGATTTGTCTCAATATGATTTACAACTAATGAGGAAAAAAATTCGAGAATACATGGATTCGGGCTTTAACAAATGGAGAAAAGAAGAGCCGGAAATTATTGAATGGATTAAGGGTAATCAAGCTTACGCAGAAAATTTGAATATACTGATCGATTGTAGACCTAGCGGAAACAATCCCAATTCTTTGCAAAAAGAAAAAAGAACCTTGCAAAGCCTAATTAGGCAATTTCATACTAATTTTCCTGGATGTAAAAAAAATTACTTTCTCTTAGCTCCCCCATCAGATGTCTACAAATTCAAATGTGAAAAAGACGATTCTATTCAGTATCTAGATGTGACAGATATTGATTCTTTAAATTTGAGCTCTGTAGACATCTTTGTATCCATTGGATCCCCTTTGTCGGAAAACATAAAAAAATCCGATTGGATAAGGAAAATTCTTTTTATAACAGAGGAAATTGAGCTACCCGAGGATAATCTTGTAACTGAAGAACGGATAAATCTATTTACCCCCGAAGGATTACGACAATTTGACGAAATATTTACCCCGAGTAGCGATTCAAAAGAAACTATTCTCAGGATCCGGCCAAATATAGCTTCGAACGTAATCAAAACGTTTAAAGTCGATAAGACTGGAAATATAGAAATTTCCGAATTGGGTCATTCTATCGTATTGCCATCTAAGCTGGGAGATAAATTAGGCTGTCATCCGGTTTTTCCGAAAATAACAGTAGTGATGGCTGTCTACAATCTTATAAAAAATTCTAGAGAGAAAAGCTTTGTTAGGGCAGTTCGCTCGGTCCGAAGGCAAAATTACAGTGGAATTATCGAAATAGTTGTGGTAGACGGAGGTTCTAATGATGGCACAGTAGCCCTTTTAGAACGTCTCTTGAAAGACGAGCTTCTGGACCGCTTTATTTCGGAACCTGACGACGGTGTATACGATGCAATGAATAAGGGAGCCGCCCTTTCTACTGGAGATTACCTAACTTTCCTTAACTCTGATGATTACTACCATAACTCTACCGGCTTACAACGGTCTATTGAGAAGATAATTGAGAGAGGAGCAGATTACTCTTTTTCGGATTGTCTAGGTTATGACGAACCCTCAGGCACCCTCGAAAGATGGAAGGCCACCCTCGATGCTCTTCCATTTGGAACACATTACTGTCACCAAACTATGATTTGTTCAAAAAAAATGTTTAACGCTCTCGGCGGTTTCGATTTGTCTTACAAGATGTCAAGTGACAGCGACTTTTGTATTCGTGCTTTTTCTGAAAATTTCAAAGGGGTTAATTCAGGAATAGTTTATGTAACTTATTTTTCCGGCGGAATGAGTTCAGATTCTAAAAAAGTTAGATCGGAGCATAGCTTAACTTTCTATAAAAATATTGGGATTAAACATAATTTATCTCGAACAGATTGTTTTGATTTGTGGTTATTTCAAGGCTTGCAAGGTAGGGATTTTGGAGAGATCGCATCCATTATTTCGAAGCTACCAGAGAGTAGTTGGATAGAATATGGGCTCAAAAAAATCAATATTTCTACACAACCTTTTGACTTGTGCAACACCATTCCCATGACTTATGGTGCGAAACTTGGTATTAAAATAGCAAAAGCCACAGATTTGCTATTAAAGAATAGGTTTTGTTATGTCACTGCTAGATTTTTATATAGATCACTTAAGCCTTTATACAAAAGAACAAAACCACTAGCAAAAAAAATATTAAATAAATTCCATTGATTAATTTTCTTATCGTTAGGAAAAAGAAATGAAAAAAGCGTTCATTACAGGCATAACCGGACAAGACGGTGCATATCTTTCTAAGTTACTAATCGAAAAAGGCTATGAAGTAGTAGGTGGGGTTAGAAGACTTTCATCTCAGAATCTTTGGCGGCTAGAGGAAGTTAACGTTTTGGGGCATGAAAGATTAAAGTTAATAGATTTTGACTTGACCGATCCCATGAATGCGTTCCGA
>OGOT01000459.1_pt1 | contig 37559 bp, 28 predicted proteins | sample 1552791 | NCBI WGS metagenome assembly OGOT01 (sample SAMEA2580160, study PRJEB22360) | human gut metagenome | biome: human gut; feature: human-associated habitat; material: faeces | place: Denmark | collected 2008/2010
GTCACTGTCCTGCCAATTTCTTTTGCAGGGTTTTTAAGGTATTCCGCAAACTGCGGTCATACACCAAGTCACCGATCCGCAATACAAAACCGCCCCGCAATGCTGGATTTTTCTCCATGGTAAGGACTGCCTGCTGTTTGCCTGTCACTTTCATGGCAAACTGTTTCAAGCCTTCCTGCTGGGCTTCTGTAAGCGGTGTGACATATTCCACAACAGCGTGGACACAGCTTTCTGACTGTCGCTTCTTCTCATAAAATGCCTGAAAAATTTCCGGCACATCGGCAGTTTCTGCGTTTTTACAGAGTACGCAGAGCAGATCCTGCACTGCCTCCGGAAATACCTTCCGAACAACCGCTTCCTTTTCCGGAATGGAAATGGAGAATTTACCATCCATATCAGTGATAGTACCTAGAGAAGTCTGTGATACTCCGGCTTTTTTCAAATCGTCTGCATTAACATATACAGAAGCACCGATTAGAGGTTCATTGTCTTCACCGGATATGACGACTCCGGTGATTGTGCGATTAGCAGCGTTGGCTGTAGCCAACGTGCTAACAAGAAAACATATAAGAACGTATAAATATTTTTTTCTCATCAATATAGATTGTTAAAGTGATTGATTTTGTTTTATTTGATTCCCAAAGCCGTATTAATACGTAGAATCATATCCTCATAATGATAGCGTGCAGCAGTATCAGAAGTGCCGAGACGGCTCTGCAACAATTTCTTGATACGTAATAGCTCTCCGCGTTTCACCGAGATAGCATCAGAAATACGGTTGAGCTGACTACCATAGAAGTTAAGCACACGTGGAGCGCCCATTCGGTCTTCTTGGCGAAGTGCCCGTTGTTCGGCTGCATAACAGCTGCAGAAAGGAGTGGCATGGTCAAGCAGGAAATGCTCATTTGCAATCTTCTTGTTGATTTTTACAGCTTCGGGTTCTGCGGCTGCTGTAAGTAATGCATCGAGGAAGTTTTTCTGCAAAGAACGTTCCATTACGTTGGGGATGCCACCACGTTCGGTAATACCGAAAATGTTTTTATGAAGTCCGTCCATAAGCTCCACTACTGTGAAGGCTTTTTTTCCGTTGACAGACTCATTCTCTATCATACGCATCAAACGGGTGTTGCCTAGTAAATCCCAAAGGATATAGGCTTGGGCGTTCTTTAAGATTTGCGTAGGAGCATTCTCCTGTTTTCCGATGGGAGTATTACGAAGTAGATAAGTATATTGTCCTACTTCCGTGTCAAACAGCCATTTAGGATATGTTAATACTTCATCCATCAGAAATTTTAGTGAAGCTTGTTGTTTCTCTTTCTCAACGAATGTATAAGTCTTGACGCCATCTCCAACAATTGTATTTTCAATGTAGATACCGCCAATATTGGCAAGGACATGATATAAATAGTTGTTCCATTGGTTGATTACTGCATAGTAGAGGCGTGATGCTTCTTCATAAGTTTGTCCTTTCTCGCCGGTAGTAGTCCATTGAAGAATTTGCGGAACAATACGTTTCAGATTCTCAATGCCAAGTAAAGAAGAACGAACCGGATCATCACCTAAATCTTCGTTCTGTGCACGTGGATCTACCGCATCACGTACATCCTGTGCTTCACTATATTTATAAAGACGATCAGTATGTTTGCTCAAAAAATCGAATAAAACATCCTTTTCTTCTTCCGGAGTCTTCTTTCCGTACCAACGATAACCATATTCGATAGCAAACATGTCATAAGGACCGATATGCGGAGAAAGAACTTTCACGCCATCTCCTGGTTGTGCGATATAATTGAATCGTGCATAATCCATGATAGATGAAGCGGTAGAATTCATTCTGGAAGTGAATGCTTCGGAACGTAATGAATCCGTCGGGAAAGCCCATGATCCCATCATATTGTGACGGAGTCCCAATGAGTGGCCTACCTCATGACAGGCGACGAATCGAATGGCATCTCCCATCAAAGCATCAGGCAATTGTACATTGCGTGCTTCCGGACACACAGTTCCGGTCTGGACAGTAATCCATTCACGTACCATAGAAAGCACATTGTGCCACCACATAATATCAGCTTCCAGGATTTCTCCGGAACGGGGATCTAACAGAGAAGGTCCCATTGCATTTTTCTTTTCCGAAGCAGCATAAGTCAGTACGGAGTAATTGACATCATCCATGTCTACATGCATACTGTCCGTGATTTCTTTGGCGATAATCGCATTCTTGAAACCAGCCTTTTCAAAGGCAATCTGCCAGTCCTCGATACCTTTCTTAATGTACGAACGCCATTGGTAAGGAGTTGAATTGTCAATGTAGAAGATAATAGGTTTGGCAGGTTCTACCATCTGACCTTTCAGATAAGCCTCCCGATCTTCCGGTTTGGGTTCCATACGCCAGCGGGTGATATACTGTGTCTTATCCGTACGCTGCTGCGCATCACTAAAACTTAATAACGGATTCGTGAAATAACCGACCTTCTGATTGTCGAATCGTCCCATCATCGGCTTCTCGGGCAATAAGAGAATAGAAGAACTAACTTCCACCGTTACATAAACAGTAGTAGTACCTTCCGTTACCCGGGTAGTCAACTCGGAAGTTGCCACGACATTGTTTGAAAAGGATTTGATGGATAGAATACGTGATAAATTCTTGATAGCCGAAGTACCCAGATTAATATTGGTAAATACGTTATTGATACTGGTTTCCGTACCATCATAAATATCATTCACCTTGATTACTAATGCCGTAGAATCTGCATTGACTGCTTCGATCTTGAATGCGGCAATCAGCGGAGAGATAAAATTATCCTTTACCGAACGGAAGATAGCGTCCGTTTGGGGGGCCAGAGGTAATGGACGTTGTTGGCGTAACATTAGTTTGCCCGTCGCTTTGTCCCATTCCATGCAAACCATCTGGTTTTCATAGTTTACTCCGCGGTTTACACCCGCATCATTAAGTTCGGTAGGAACTCGTTGCAGCTTATTGACAACTAATAAGTCACGTCCCAAAAGTGAGGTGGGAATTTCAAAATAATAATCATTCTTCTTTTGATGTACAGCAAACATCCCTTTGGTCGTTTTACTGTCTTCCACTAATTTCTCGTAGTCGCTTTTACTCTTCTCTTCTTTCTCTTCTGGTTTTTTCTTTTTCTTTTTAAACCAACTCAGATTTTCTGTAGCGGGGGTAGTTGCAAATGCCGAGAGCGCTTCTCCACTCAGCAATATACATGCAATGACCGCTGCCATTACCTTTACATACATTCTCATTGAGTTTCTAACTTTTAATTATAATTAAAAAACGGCTACAAAAGTACTAATATAAATAACATAATGACTACTAATTTGCAATGAATATAACATTAAAAAGAAATATTAACTAGTATCTACGGTCATCATTCTCCTCGGATATTTCATAGTTTAGTGGGAATAGTGTACATTTGCGGGAGTAAAAAAGTGAACGGAATGATGAGACGATATATCACTGCTTTGATGCTGGCTTGCTGCATCGGAGGGGATGGACAAGAGAAGAAGCAAGTAACCTTTGTACCTCCTTTTGACTTTCCTCTTACATTGAGTGGGAACTTTGGAGAAATCCGCTCCAATCACTTCCACGGCGGACTGGATTTTAAGACAGGCGGAGTTATCGGTAAACCCGTTCGTGCTCTCGCTGATGGCTATATTTCGCGTATTCGCGTCACGAATGGTTCGGGATATGTACTTGATGTCTGTTATCACAATGGCTATTCAACGATCAACCGCCATTTGAGTGGTTTTGTTTCTCCCATTGCCGAAAGGGTGGAGAAACTTCAATATGAAGAAGAAAGCTGGGAAGTAGAGATTGTTCCCGAACCGGGAGAATATCCGGTAAAAGGAGGCCAGCAGATCGCATGGAGCGGAAACACCGGATATTCGTTCGGTCCGCATCTTCACCTGGATGTATTTGAAACGGAATCGGGAGATTATATTGACCCTATGCCTTTCTTTCAATCGAAAATAAAAGATACGCGTGCTCCGAAAGCGGATGGCATTCTATTTTTTCCACAACTGGGTAAAGGAGTAGTGGATGGAAAGCAAGAGAATAAAATCATCCTTCCTAATAGTGAGCGTCCGGTGGAAGCATGGGGAGTGATAGGTGTGGGGATCAAAGCATACGATTACATGGATGGAGTGAATAACCATTATGGAGTTTATTCAGTTGTGCTTACGGTAGATGGCAATGAAATATTTCGTAGCACCGTAGATCGTTTCTCGCAGGAAGAGAACCGGATGATTAATTCCTGGACTTACGGGCAATATATGAAATCTTTCATTGATCCGGGCAACACTTTGCGTCTGCTAAAAGCATCGAATGATAACCGTGGCTTGGTGACGATTGATGAGGAACGGGACTATCAGTTCTTATATACATTAAAAGATGCTTTCGGAAACACTTCCAAATATAGTTTCACCGTACGGGGTCGGAAACAGCCGATTGAACCGTTGAATCATCGGGAGAAATATTATTTTACCTGGAATAAGACTAATTATCTGCAAGAACCGGGATTGAACTTGGTTGTTCCGAAAGGAATGTTGTATGATGATGTTCCCCTCAATTATCAGGTGAAGGCGGATAGTGGTGCCGTTGCTTTTACTTATCAACTGAATGATAAGGCGGTTCCGCTGCATGCAGCTTGTGAACTGTGTATCGGGTTGCGTAGAAAACCAATTGCCGATACGACGAAATATTATGTGGCCCGCATAACTCCAAAAGGAGGAAAGTACAGCGTAGGCGGAAAGTATGAAGACGGATACATGAAAGCATCTATCCGGGAGTTGGGAACTTACACTGTTGCCATCGATACCATCCCGCCGGAGATTATCCCTGTCAACAAGAATCAGTGGGGAAGAAACGGAAAAATTGTCTATTGTTTGAAAGATCAGGGCGCGGGAATTGCTTCCTATCGTGGAACGATTGACGGAAAGTATGCGCTTTTCGGACGTCCCAATATTGTGAAATCATACTGGGAATGTACGTTGGACCCCAAACGCGTAAAGAAAGGAGGCAAGCATACTGTTGAATTTACAGTGACCGACTATTGTGGGAATGAAACAGTGGCCCGTGAAAGCTTTATTTGGTAAATTATTAAAAGTGAATCATATATTTATTATGAAGAGAAGAATTATTCTTTGTGCCGCCGTATTGATGGCGGCTGTGGCGAACACCTTCGCCTGCACCAACCTGATTGTCGGAAAAAATGCGTCTGCCGATGGCTCGACGATTGTTTCCTATTCTGCCGACTCGTACGGCTTATTCGGAGAACTTTATCATTATCCGGCTGCTACCTATCCAAAAGGTACGATGCTGAAAGTTTATGAATGGGATACCGGCAAGTATCTGGGAGAAATAGAGCAGGCACGCCAGACTTACAATGTAGTCGGTAATATGAATGAATATCAGGTTACCATTGGTGAGACAACTTTCGGCGGACGTCCGGAATTGGCCGATTCTACAGGGATTATCGATTACGGAAGTCTGATTTATATCGGTTTGCAACGTTCGCGCACTGCCCGTGAAGCAATTAAGATCATGACCGACTTAGTGCAGCAATACGGCTATTATAGCGAAGGAGAATCCTTTACTATTGCCGATCCGAACGAAATATGGATTATGGAAATGATTGGTAAAGGTCCCGGCATCCGTGGAGCAGTTTGGGTAGCTGTACGTGTGCCCGATGATTGCATTTCGGCCCATGCCAACCAGTCACGTATCCACCAGTTTGATATGAACGACAAGGAAAACTGCATGTACTCTCCGGATGTCGTTTCTTTTGCCCGTGAGAAGGGATATTTTAATGGAGTAAACAAAGACTTTAGCTTCTCATTAGCCTATGCGCCTCTTGATTTTGGTGCCCGCCGTTTCTGTGAGGCTCGTGTGTGGAGCTATTTTAATAAGTTCACAGATAACGGAAAAGATTATCTTCCTTACATTGAGGGAAAGACCAATACGCCGATGCCTCTTTTTGTGAAACCGAAACATAAGTTATCCGTGCAAGATGTGAAAGATATGATGCGCGACCATTATGAAGGAACGCCCCTTGACATCTCCAATGATTTTGGAGCCGGACCTTATAAGACACCTTACCGTCTTTCTCCTCTGAACTTCAAGGTAGATGGCCAGGAATATTTCAACGAACGTCCGATTTCCACTCAACAAAGCGGGTTTGTATTTGTTGCACAAATGCGGGCTCATAAGCCGGACCCGATAGGCGGTGTACTTTGGTTTGGTGTGGATGATGCGAACATGGCTGTATTTACCCCGGTTTATTGTTGTGCTACTAAAGTGCCGGTATGTTATACCCGTGTAGATGGGGCCGATTATATTACTTTCTCCTGGAATTCTGCTTTCTGGATTTTCAACTGGGTATCTAATATGGTCTATCCGCGTTATGATTTGATGATCGGTGATGTACGGGAAGCGCAGAAAGAAATGGAAACTACTTTCAACAATGCACAGGAAGGCATTGAAGAAATGGCTGCCAAACTGCTGGCAAAAGATAAGAACGCAGCGGTTGACTTTCTGACAAACTATACAAATATGACCGCACAGAGCACTTTCGATACTTGGAAACAATTGGGTACATTCTTGATTGTGAAGTACAATGATGGAGTGGTGAAACGTGTTAAAGACGGTCAGTTTGAGCGTAATTCTATTGGACAACCTGCCGGAGTGATGCGTCCCGGATATCCGAAAGAATTCTTGCAGGAATATGTCAAGCAGACTGGTGACAGATATAAAGTGCCACAAGAATAGATATTAAGTATGAGATATTAGGTATTAAGTATATCGCTTTTTAATTCTTAATTCTCAAATTTCAATTAAAAGAATAGGAATTATAAACTTATTATTTTACATTTGTGTGCTCAAGAAATTGATAATAAATAATTCATTAACCAATAAATAACAATCGAAATGGAAAATCAGGAACTTATTAAACAGGTCACTGAAAAAGCCGAAAAATGGCTAACCCCGGCTTATGATGCTGAAACCCAGGCTGAAGTGAAGCGTATGTTGGAAAACGATGATAAAACCGAACTAATTGAAGCTTTCTACAAAGATCTTGAATTTGGTACTGGTGGTCTGCGTGGTATTATGGGTGTAGGTAGCAATCGTATGAATATCTATACGGTAGGTGCTGCCACTCAAGGACTTTCCAACTATCTGAAAAAGAACTTCAAAGACCTGCCGCAGATTTCTGTAGTAGTAGGTCACGATTGCCGCAACAACAGCCGTTTGTTTGCGGAGACTTCTGCTAATATTTTCTCTGCCAATGGTATCAAAGTATATCTGTTTGACGACATGCGTCCGACACCGGAAATGTCTTTCGCCATCCGTCACCTCGGTTGCCAGAGCGGTATCATTCTGACTGCTTCTCACAATCCGAAAGAATACAACGGTTACAAGGCATATTGGGACGATGGTGCACAGGTATTGGCTCCACACGATAAAGGTATCATCGACGAAGTGAATGCAATTGCTTCTGCTGCCGATATTAAATTCCAGGGAAATCCGGATTTGATTCAGATTATCGGTGAAGACATCGATAAGATTTATTTGGATATGGTGAAAACTGTTTCTATTGATCCGGCAGCTATCGCCCGTCACAAAGACATGAAGATTGTCTATACTCCGATCCACGGTACAGGTATGATGTTGATTCCTCGTGCATTGAAAATGTGGGGATTTGAAAACGTATTTACTGTGCCCGAACAGATGATTAAGGACGGTAACTTCCCGACTGTCGTATCTCCGAACCCGGAAAACGCGGAAGCTCTTTCTATGGCTGTAAACCTTGCCAAAGAAATTGATGCTGACCTCGTTATGGCTTCCGACCCGGATGCTGACCGTGTGGGTATTGCTTGTAAGGATGATAAAGGCGAATGGGTACTGATTAACGGTAACCAGACTTGTATGATGTACCTTTATTATATTCTGACACAGTACAAACAACTGGGTAAGATTAAAGGTGGCGAGTTCTGCGTGAAGACAATCGTTACAACTGAACTAATCAAGAAAATCGCAGATAAGAACAATATCGAAATGCTTGACTGCTACACCGGATTTAAATGGATTGCCCGTGAAATCCGTCTGCGTGAAGGCAAACAGAAATATATCGGTGGCGGTGAAGAAAGCTACGGATTCCTTGCCGAAGATTTCGTTCGCGATAAAGATGCCGTATCAGCTTGCTGTTTGATTGCTGAAGTTGCTGCATGGGCAAAAGATAATGGAAAATCCTTGTATCAGTTGTTGCTGGATATCTACGTAGAATACGGATTCTCTAAAGAGTTTACTGTAAACGTAGTGAAACCGGGTAAGAGTGGTGCAGAAGAAATCAAAGCTATGATGGAGAACTTCCGTGCCAATCCTCCGAAAGAATTGGGTGGCTCTAAAGTGATCTTGAGCAAAGATTATAAGACACTGAAACAGACAGATGATAAAGGTAACGTAACTGCAATCGATATGCCGGAACCATCTAACGTACTTCAATATTTCACTGAAGACGGTAGCAAAGTTTCCGTTCGTCCTTCAGGTACAGAACCTAAGATTAAGTTCTATATGGAAGTTCAGGGTGAAATGGGTTGCCGCAATTGTTATGCTTCTGCCGAATCTGCCGCAATGGAAAAGATTGAAGCAGTGAAGAAATCATTGGGTATCTGATTTTGTTTCTTCTGAAATTTCAGATATAGATAACGAAAGATAAATAATAAATAGCGCCTCCATGGTCTTTTCGAAGATTATGGAGGCGCTTCTTTTTCTCTATACATAGCCCTGATTCTGCCTATTTTCGGGCTTTTTCCCCAACTTGGCACAGTTCTTTCATTTCCTTTGCATTCTTTAAGTCCACTTGCTAATCCTTCTTGCGAGAATCTTGTTGTATTGACATCATCTCAATTTCAACCCGCAGGCTGCGGATACACATGTTTTGTTGATGCTTTAGAGTGATACGTTCAGTTTCATATTCGTAAGTTGTTCGTTTGTAGTTATGTGTATTTCGTGGCCTGCTTTCTTAGTCTATTTTTCAGTCAGTGCTATTTCTTTTTTTTCTGTTATTTCTTCGTGCCTATCCAAGTCCATTTATGCCATATTGTTTCCAATGGTCCTTGTTTATGTTTAGACAGCCACCATTTGCAGAACCTAACTTGCGCCAGGAAAAGAATAATACCGATAATCAGGCTAAGAGTATATCCACAGTAAGGAGCAAGATAGAATCCGAATGGGAAATAGATAATGGCTCCCAAAATAGATTGAGAAATATAATTGGTCAAGCTCATTTTTCCGTAGAATCGCAGATTAGATACAGTTTTCTTGAACTGATCCTTCTGATAAAGCAACACGAAAGAAGCAACAAGTACAATCGTAAATGCAAATTTCTGCCACATATCAAAGGCAGTGCCTACCGTTTGCTGAATTAAACTGCTGTCACTTTGCATGATCTGTTCTTTCAGAGAATACAGTGGCGCGAAACTGATAGCTGCAATAATAAGTGCTTTCATCCAGAACTTCAAATGAGATTCGGTAGTTACGAACAATTCTTTGCGTCCGATATATAAGCCAAACAGGAAAAGTCCGGCAGTCTGTAAGAAACGTCCGGCACCGATAGCCCAAAACAGGCTTGCTTTCTGTCCTAAAGTAACATTACCTATCAGAAAATCCCAAAAGTTTCCGGCTTTGGTGTATTCCGCTACTTCAGCATACATGGCTCCGACATTCAAATCGGGTAGGGTATAGGCAGGATTGAAAAGGCTCATTATATAATGAAACCATTCAATCGGTTGCAGTGAAAACAAGATGGCGGTGATTAGAATCGCTTTGTCACTCCATTTACGTACGATAAATAGTACAAGACTGACTACAACAAACAGAAGCAGGACATCTCCTGCCGGGAAGAAAGCAGCATTCAGAGTGGCGAATCCTGCCAGCAATATCATTCTCCATAAAAAGCGGTAACCAAAATCTTTTCCTTTCAACTGCTGGTTGTGCGACTGGATATAGAAAGTGAATCCGAAAAGCAGAGCGAATATGGCATAAGACTTTCCGGCAAGCAGTGAAAATGTCGCATTAAATACTCCGGCATCCAAAATGGTGAGCCATTCAGGAGAACTTCCCGGATATACGGGGAAAATGAAATGCTCCAGGTTATGAACCAGAAGGATGGCCATTACAGCAAATCCTCTAAGAGCATCTACTACTTCAATTCGGGGTGTTTTTGTTGATAATTCCATGGGGCTAATTTATGATTGTTTTTTAGTAAATGTTCATTTTACCCATCTCTAAGCAGGCTTCGGGAACATACTGACGGATTCCTTTGATGATATTTTCCATGTTTGATTTATTCATTTGGATGCTCTATCCACCAATCAATCATCTTTCGGGCAAGACTAAGTTTTCTGGGAAGTTCGGGTAAATTGTCTCTTGTATAAAAGTCTCCCGAACTCAATTCTTCATCTTGGAGGTTGATTTCCCCTCCGGCATAATCAGCAATAAAGCCGACCATTAGTCCGCTGGGATAAGGCCAGGGCTGATTACCGAAATAAGTGATATTCTTTACATCCAGTCCGGTTTCTTCTTTCACTTCACGTGCTACACATTCTTCTAGCGTTTCTCCGGTTTCCAGAAATCCGGCAACGAGACTGTTGAATGTTCCTTTAAAATTGCGGGCGTGCACTAAGAGTAGTGAATTTTTTTTTCTCACTAATACAAGAATCGCTGTGGAAATGGAAGGATATACCTCCCGGCCACATTTCGGACAACGCTTCATGATAGATTCTTTCTGTTCCATAGGCGTGCCGCAGGCGGAACAAAAGCGGCTGTTTCTATCCCAATGCAGAATCTCATGTGCTTTTCCTGCTGTCTGATAATGAGACAAAGGAAGATATTCATAGGAGGCACGAAGCCCTATCATGATCCATTGCTCCGATTCTTCAATGGGAGAGAAGAGGGAGAAAGCCTTGCAGTTTCTCCCTTCCAGTGTAGTGATATTGTGTACGGTTGTTTTTTCTTTAATAACAATAGGAGAGCTTTCTCCACATGGGACGGTATATATACCATCCTCTTTTTTCTCAAGAAGCAGTTGGTCTTTGTAAAAGATAAACCACCATGATTGTGCTGTCTGATTCATTTTAATTCTAATTCTTGATCTTCGCGCTGCGAAGTTATAAAAAAACTAGATTGATATTTAGACTTATCAGATAAAATACAGGGCAACTGCACCAAAATTTGATTCATAACCGTGCATAAATGAGCTAAATGATAATTTTGCGGAGTACCCTGAAAGGGCATAATTGTATACAGTTCCGCCCTTTCAGGGCTTGTGGCTGGTGTGTTTTTTTCGTAGGGCGTTGCCCTACGCTATATAATTAAGCCCTTTCAGGGCACCCCAATAAATATATAATTGTAAGGCTTTCAGCCTAACCGATAAATTCTCATTTAACTGATAAATTCCCATTTAATTAAGAACTGTGCGGATATGAATTAAATTTTGGTGCGGTTGCCCTGGATAAAATATCAATAGACTAACTCAATAAAATGCATTGTTCGACACCAATTTCCTGAATAAAATAATTGTCGTGTGAGATTGCTATCACAGTACCTGCATAATTTTTGATAGTAGCAGTGATAATTTCAATACTTTGTATGTCCAAATTGTTGGTAGGTTCATCCAGGATAAACATATCAGGGGTATTGTTACTAATCATCAGACAGCAGAAAGCGAGACGCATTTTCTCACCACCACTAAGTTTCCGGCAGGATTTGTCCCATTCGGATGCAGGAAACAAGTAACGGTTTAGAATAATCTTTATTTCATGCTCCGGCAGATTCCGGCTGTTGAAAGCGTAAGCCTGTTCAAGAATACTGTTCCGGTCGTCAATGATCGAATACTCTTGATTCAAATAGACATAGCTAAAGTCCGTCCGTGTCAGGGTTCCTTCCTGTGGTTGAAGTTGGCCGGTGATTAATTTCAATAGAGTTGTTTTCCCGCTACCGTTGGCTCCTTCTATACGGAGGCGGTCTCCGCTCTTTAGCTGAAAGCTGACAGGAGCTTGCCAAAGCTGTTGTTTTGAGATGCTATTTTCCTGAATATCATTGCTATTCGGATTGGGATGATAACCTGTGTCAGACAAATTTATTTCATCATTTGTCAGAATATTATTGTTAATCGAATTGGAATGATAACTGAAATTAATCTCTTTTGCTGTCACTAATATTTTCCCGGTATGAAGTGAGGAACTATTGAAGTCGGTTTTTAATGCAGCAGTCGGAGAGAGCGAACCTCGAAGCTGGTTGCGCTCATCTGTTAACTTCTCGGCTTTTTCCTGATGAACGCCAGTCAGTTTACTAGTGCTCTTCTCGGATTTCCCTTGGAGTGCGTTCAATACAATGCGTGGAACTCCTTTTTTTATATTACTCTTTTCGCCGCGTACATTCTGTTTGTCCCTGCGTTCGGCCGTTTCGCGAGCCACTTTACGGGCAATACGTAGTGCCTTTTCTTTTTCTTCAATACGTTGTTGCAATGCTTCCTGCATCAGCGTTTTTTGTTCTTTGTAGAATTCGTAATTTCCGCCATAATAATTGATTTGATGCTTCTCTAGTTCGCAAATCTCGGGGAGAAGATTGAGCAGAGTACGGTCATGACTTACCACCAACAGGGTGGAACGATATTTCTCTACCCAGTCATATAAACGTTGTCTGCCGGAAGAATCGAGATGATTGGTCGGTTCATCCATAAGTATGACAGATGGATGATGAATGTCCATACCTGCCAGGAATACGCGGGTCTTTTCGCCGCCACTAAGCAGATTCATCGGGTAGGATAGCGTAAACTGTCCTAATCCCCATAAGTCGAGAGCGGCGATGGAACGTTCTTCGATATTCCAGTCATCATTTAGAATGGTGAAATTCTCGTTTGAGACATCTCCTGCCAGGATAGCGTGCAGAGCTTGCTGTTTGCGCTCTATTTGAAGAGCCTGTGCGATGGTCAGTGAATCATATTGCCCGAAATGTTGCGGGATATAATATAGGTCGTCCGGGCGGACAATGACACCGGAAGAGGGTGATAACTGTCCGGCAATAATTTGTAGCAAAGTAGACTTGCCACAACCATTGTTACCGACTAATCCTAGTTTCTGCCCTTTACTGATGGCGAAATTGAGCTCACTGAATAATACATCTTTATCCGGATGGATATAGCTGATTTGTTGGATACTGATAGACATGATGATCTATTGGGTTTGAGGTTGAAAATAGAGTGAGGGAAAATCACAGGATAGGGGGGAACGACAAACACAATACTGGCTAAACAACACGGATTTCGTGATGCTTAACAAAATAGAAAAAGCATATAAGAAAAGTGATGTTTACTTAGAAGTGTTGTCTTACTTAGTAATTCTCATTGCGGTAGGTATATAGTTTAACTTGGTGGCAAAGATAACACTTTCTATTAGATTTCACTCTATTAAGACTGAAAAAGAATGAGTTTCATTTATTTAGAGGCTCCGTTTACCTCATTCAGAGCCTCCGATTACTCCAAATAGAGCCTCTGTTTACCCTATTCAGAGGCTCTGTTTTAGAAGTGAATTATATTCTTTCTTATTCTTATACATCAAACAGTTGATTTAATCCCTCACTCATACTGGGATGCGTGAAGATAAAATCGCGCAAGAATGTAGACGTCTGGCCTGTCTTTATCGCCATAGCTACGATATTGATGATTTCTGAAGCATCGGCGCAGAATAGAGTACAGCCCATAATCTTCCCGTTATGATTATTGATGATAGCTTTTAGCATACCATCTGTCTGCCTCAATGTACGGGTACGGACGATGGAGGAAGCCGGCAACCGGGAAACTTTAAATGAATATCCTCTTTTCAGAGCTTCTTCTTCACTGATTCCGATATGTGCCAATGGCGGATCAATAAACACTGCATATTGCACAGGATCACGGTCTCCGATATCACGTTTCTTGTCGCCGAAGAGCTGGTCACGGATAATCCGGAAATCATCTAGCGAGACATAAGTAAATTGCGATCCGCCTTTCACATCTCCCATTGCCCATATATGAGGAACAGTAGTGCGTAACTGATCGTTTACGATGATAGCTCCGTGAGCATCAACTCCTATACCCGCTGCTTGCAGATTCAATCCTTCAATCATCGGTTTACGTCCCGTTGCGATAAGAATGGCATCTCCATCTACATAATAAGGGGTACCGTCGGATATGTCCGAGTAAGTCAGTGTCACTCCGTCATTCGTGTCATGGATAGACTGCGCACGAGCGTTCAGATGGATTTCAATACCTTTCTTCTCCATCACTTCTTTGACGCTGTTTGCAATATCCCGATCTTCGCGAGGCATAAATTTGTTTCCTCCTTCGAGTATCGTCACTTTACTGCCGAAACCGGCATACATAGAAGCGAACTCCAGTCCGATATATCCTCCACCTATGATAATCAGGTGATGAGGAAGTACGTTTAAGTCCAAAAGCGCACTACTGGTATATACGTGCTGACTTTGCTGAATACCATCTATTGCAGGGATAATGGGAGTAGACCCCGTGTTGATAAATATCTCTTTTCCTTTCAGTTCGATTTCTCCTTCGGGAAGTTCCACTTTTATGGTATCGGCGGATATGAAAGACCCCGTTCCGGTATAGATAGTCACATTAGGACGTTTGCTTAGTCTTTCGTAATTATCATTCCTAAGAAAGGAAGTGAGGCGGTTCTTTCGGCCGATGGCTTGTTTGTACATATTCGCCTGCTTCGGAAAATCATCGTGGTAAAGCAAAGCGGAAACCTCGGCTTCATGCACCAGCGTCTTTGTTGGGATACAGGCTACATTCGGACAGCTTCCTCCATACATCATGTTGGAACGTTCTACGATGGCTACTTGCCATCCGCGGTTGGAAAGTTCGGCAGCCAGGGTTTTCCCTGCCTTGCCGAATCCTATAATAATTGCATCATATTGTTTCATAACTTCTTGTATTAACGATTTGTATGAGACTATATAACAGTCTGAAAATACGATTTGTTCCGCAATGGCAAGAAGTCAGAATCCTCTTTAGTGGTTGTCTTAGTCTTTTTTAAGTGTTTTGAGTACGCGTTGTGACGAGTCGGATAATAACACTACGGCACTGGCCAGGATCACAATGTCTTTAATCACCAACCGCCCTGCACCGGATAGTAATGGGAAACCGAATTCTCCGCTTCCCAAGTCGGGAACCCAGACTTCCGGGGTGGTGACAAGAAAAGAAAGTGTGCCGAGCGTCATGATAATGGCGAGGGTGTCGCCTGCCAATCCCACTTTTGGGAAAAAGATTCCCAAGAATACCAGTATGCCGATCCCCATAATAAGAGCTCCCAGTCCGTAAGAGAAAGTATAAGTGCGGTTTGCTTCGTGCCATGCACGATTGTCCGGGACAAAAGCACCTTCCGCATTTTTATGTTCTTTGTATTCGGGTGCACCTTTAGCATAGAAGAAACTCATAAAAGGACTGTTGGCAACAAACGGAACAATCCCGTCGGCTTCATAATGGAAATACTTCAATCCGCCTATCCATACAAATACTACCAGGATGGCAACGCGGATAAATTTCATACCAAAACTTTTCAGACTTGAAGTGAAGGTCAGTAAAGCGATCAATTTCTCTTTCATTTTGTTGGGGTTTTAATGGGTTTATCTTATGTTGCAAAGGTCGTCCATTTCCACTACCCCCAAAATAGCAATACTTCCGTATGCCTTGTCAATTTTTCCCTTCCTGTGTGTTTCTGAATTGCACGGCGCTCTGTCCAGTCATATTTTTGAAGAAACGGCTGAAAGAAGCCTGGTCTTCAAATCCCAGAATATCGGCAATCTCTTTGGCGCTTTTGTTGCTGTAAAGCAGGAGACGTTTAGCTTCCGCTTCCACCCGTTCGTGGATAACCCGAAGCGGCGAAGGCAGTTTGCAGGTAGAAAAGATGTTCGATAGTGTCTTGGGAGATTTATGCAACATATCGGCATAGTCCTGCACCTGTTTTTTCGTCCGGTAATGCTCGTCGACCAAGTTATAGTATTGGCGGACAATCTCAAAACCGGATTCTTTTTCACGGGTGATATTCATGCGGTGACGTGCAATTCGGGTACATTGGATAATGAAACGTTTTAGCAGGATGCGTAGCATCTCCTCCTGCAGGCTGTCGGAAACGGTAAACTCGTTTTCCAGTGCTTCGGTAATGGTGTCGAGTTCTTTACGTTCTTTTTCATTCAGGGTAAAACGGATCAGGTGAGAAGAACCGTTGAACAGGAAACCGCTGCATGACACTTCATGGTCGTTGCCATAGATACAATAGAAATTGCTGTTGAACAACAAAGTCAGGTATTCACCATCAATCGATTTAAATTCGAGGTGTTGCAGATGAGTGAGTGAAATCACTTCATCTTGGGTAAGTATCATTTCCTGATGGTCGATTTCTACTGTGATGCTTCCGTTGCGTACCCATATAAATTTATAAAGCCCTTTTTCTTTTTGCAGTGCTTTTTCTGTCAGATAAGAGTCTGTAAGTGCGAGTGTTCCTTTTAGTTTCGTGTGATATTGTTGTAACATAATTAATCCTCCATTGCTGATGCGTCAAATGATAACGGCAGTAGATCGCCTATACTTTTTACTTCGTAGATACATTCTTTGCCATATAATAGGATGCGGATGGGTTGTTTGTAACGCTTTTCCGTTTCCAGAATCACTTGCCGGCAAGCACCGCAGGGAGGAATCGGATGGTCGATGAAGTCCTTTTCCGTTCGTGCCGCAATGGCAAGAGTGACAACCGGTTGGTCGGGATATTGGGAGTTGGCATAGAATAGGGTAGTACGTTCTGCACAAAGCCCCGACGGATAGGCCGCATTTTCCTGATTGGTTCCTGTCACTACTGTCCCGTTGCCCAATAGCGCAGCGGCACCTACGGAGAAATGGGAGTACGGAGAATAACTACGAGCTGTTGCCTCCATGGCAGTCTTTATAAGTGACCGATCGCCCTCATTCAACTCATCATATTGATATACTTTAATAATAGCGGTAATTGTGAGGTCTTTCATATACGTCAGGGTATTGGTTTCTACAATTAATGTTACAAAGTTAGGAAAGAGATTGATAATCCCAATTATTTTTCAGATTTTTGTGCCATCTAATTCACATCTGAATAAAAATGGAGAATAAACTGCATAGACTTATCTTTTTAACCGTTGTTTTTTTCTTTGCCGTAGGAGTGCAGGCACAGAAACGGAATGCCCGTTACGTCGAGTATATAAATAAGTATAGTGATTTGGCTGTTGAACAGATGAAGCTTCATAAGATTCCGGCGAGTATTACATTGGCACAAGGATTGCTGGAAAGCGGTGCCGGATACAGCCAGTTGGCACGAAAGAGTAATAACCACTTTGGTATTAAGTGTGGTGGCAGTTGGCGGGGACGTACGGTTCGTCATGATGATGATGCCCGTAACGAATGTTTCCGTGCTTATAAGCATCCGCGTGACTCTTACGAAGATCATTCCGACTTCCTTAGAAGAGGTGCCCGTTACGCTTTTCTTTTTAAACTGGACATCACCGATTATAAAGGCTGGGCGCGTGGACTGAAAAAAGCAGGCTATGCTACCGATCCTTCTTATGCTAATCGTCTGATTACAATTATCGAAGATTATGACTTGTATAAATACGACCGTAAGGGGGTATATTCGGAACGGAAACTGAAAAAGAATCCTTGGTTGATGAGCCCGCATCAGGTGTATATCGCTAATGATATTGCTTATGTGGTAGCCCGCAACGGTGATACCTTTAAAGATTTAGGCAAGGAATTCGATATTAGTTGGAGGAAACTTGTGAAGTACAACGACTTGCAGCGTGATTATACCTTGATGGAAGGAGATATCATCTACCTGAAGAGCAAGAAGAAAAAGGCTTCCAAACCTTATACTGTATATGTTGTGAAAGATGGAGATTCCATGCATGGCATCTCTCAAAAATATGGTATCCGCCTCAAAAATCTGTATAAGATGAATCGTAAGGATGGTGAGTATGTTCCGGAAATCGGAGATAGATTGCGTCTGCGGTAGAGACTTCTCTCAAAAGTTTCGAATTTCGGAAACTTAATGACTCATTCATGTGTTATTATCTTGATAAAACATGATTAGAATATGAGTCTAAACATTGCAAAAAGTAATAAGAAACGTGTCGTCATAGTAGGCGGTGGTTTCGGTGGCTTGAAACTGGCTAACAAGCTGAAAAAGTCAGGCTTTCAAGTCGTATTGATAGATAAAAACAACTATCATCAGTTTCCTCCTTTGATTTATCAGGTGGCTTCGGCTGGTATGGAGCCAACTTCCATATCCTTCCCCTTCCGTAAAATATTCCAGCATCGGAAAGATTTCTTTTTCCGTATGGCGGAAGTACGTGCCATTTTCCCGGAAAAGAATATGATACAGACTTCCATCGGAAAAGCAGAATATGACTATCTGGTGTTAGCAGCAGGTACTACAACCAACTATTTCGGTAATAAACATATCGAAGAGGAAGCCATGCCGATGAAAAATGTGTCAGAAGCGATGGGATTGCGAAACGCTCTTCTGGCTAATCTGGAACGAGCGCTGACCTGTTCAACGAAGCAGGAACAACAAGAGTTATTGAATATTGTAATTGTGGGAGGTGGAGCTACCGGGATAGAAGTAGCCGGAATACTTTCCGAGATGAAGAAATTTGTCTTGCCGAATGATTATCCTGATATGTCCAGCAGTCTGATGCACATCTATTTGATTGAAGCCGGGCCGCGATTGCTTGCCGGAATGTCGGAAGAATCATCTGCACATGCTGAACAGTTTCTCCGTGAAATGGGAGTAAATATCCTGTTGAATAAACGCGTTGTGGATTATCGTGACCATAAAGTAGTACTCGAAGATGGTACAGAGATTGCCACGCGTACTTTTATCTGGGTGAGTGGTGTCACCGGTGTGACTATCGGAAATCTGGATGCCTCTCTGATTGGGCGTGGAGGACGTATTAAAGTCGATTCATTTAACCGTGTAGAAGGGATGAATAATGTGTTTGCTATTGGCGACCAATGTATTCAGTTAGCTGATGAAAATTACCCGAACGGGCATCCTCAACTGGCACAAGTGGCGATCCAGCAAGGAGAACTATTGGCAAAGAATCTGATTCGTATGGAGAAAGGACAGGAAATGAAACCTTTCCATTACCGCAATTTAGGTTCGATGGCGACTGTCGGGCGCAATCGTGCCGTAGCAGAGTTTAGTAAAGTAAAGATGCAGGGATGGTTTGCCTGGGTGATGTGGCTCGTTGTTCATCTGCGTTCTATCCTTGGAGTACGCAATAAGGTTATTGTACTCTTGAATTGGGTATGGAATTATTTCACTTACGATCAGTCTATGCGTATGATTGTCTATGCCCGTAAAGCAAAAGAGATTCGTGATCGTGAAAAGGTGGAGGAAACTACCCATTGGGGGAAAGAACTGGTACAAGAGGAAAAGAACCCCTCAATTACATCATCATCCAAGTAGACAGGCTTCCTGTCGACAGGATGATAGATGCTATTCTGAACGGTAAATTCGTACAGGGTGTCCGATATCGGACACCCTTTGTTTTTTGTTATCTTCTATTTATCAACCATTTACGATTTTGGCACAGATTTGGTATATAAAGTACCGAATTGATACATCATAAAATAGTAAATGATCGGATATGGACAGAGAAATTCCTAAAGAGGTACGTCAAAAAGAACGTAATAAGAAGATAATTCGTTATTCATCCATTGGAGTGGCAAGTATTATTGTCATCGGTGTACTTATATCTGTATTAAGGGCAGGAGTGGAGGCAAAGGATCTTGTCTTTTCCACAGTCGATAAAGGGGTGATTGAGGTAAGTGTCAGTGCTTCCGGTAAGGTTGTCCCTGCTTTTGAAGAAATTATCAATTCTCCGATCAACAGTCGTATTATTGAAGTCTATAAAAAAGGGGGAGATAGCGTAGACGTAGGTACTCCGATTCTGAAACTGGACCTTCAGAGTACGGAAATTGAATATAAGAAGTTACTGGACGAGGAACAAATGCGCCAGTATAAGCTTGATCAGCTTCGCGTCAATAATCAGACGAAACTTTCCGATATGGCAATGCAGATTAAAGTTTCGGCAATGAAATTGAGTCGTATGAAAGTGGAGTTGAGAAATGAACACTATCTGGACAGTCTCGGTGCAGGAACAACGGATAAGGTACGCCAGGCTGAATTGAGCTATAATGTGGCTCAATTAGAGTACGAACAACTTCAGCAACAATATAAAAATGAGAAGGAAGTAGCTGCTGCCGAACTAAAAGTTCAGGAGCTTGATTTTAATATCTTCCGCAAGAGCCTTTCCGAAAAGAAACGTACGTTGGATGATGCACAAATCCGTTCCCCGCGTAAAGCTATTCTTACCTATATTAATAACCAGATCGGTGCACAGATTTCCGAAGGCGAACAGGTGGCTATCATTTCTGATTTGAGCCATTTTAAAGTGGAAGGTGAGATTGCGGATACGTACGGTGACCGTGTAGCAGCCGGAGGAAAAGCAATTGTTAAGATAGGGAGTGACAAACTGGAAGGTACAGTTAGCAGTGTTACACCACTATCCAAGAATGGTGTGATATCATTTACCGTTCAGTTGAAAGAAGATAATCACCGCCGCTTACGTTCCGGACTAAAGACAGATGTTTATGTGATGAATGCTGTGAAGGAAGATGTAATGCGCGTAGCCAATGGCTCTTTCTATGTGGGACGCGGTGAATATGAACTTTTTGTCTGCAATTCGGATAATGAACTGGTAAAACGTAAAATACAGTTAGGTGATTCTAATTTTGAATATGTAGAAGTGTTGAGCGGATTGCAGCCGGGTGATAAAGTAGTAGTAAGCGATATGAGTGCTTATAAGAACAAGAATAAGTTGAAAATTAAATAAACTAAATACTAGAAGTTATGATAACATTGAACTCTCTTTCTAAGATTTATCGTACGGACGAGATTGAGACGGTAGCATTGGAGAATGTGAATCTGACGGTAGAACGTGGAGAATTTCTAAGTATAATGGGACCTTCCGGATGCGGAAAATCCACCCTGCTGAACATAATGGGATTGCTTGACGCACCTACAATGGGAATGGTGGAAATTAACGGAATACGTACCGAAGGAATGAAAGACAAGGAACTGGCGGTTTTTCGTAATAAAACGCTCGGTTTTGTATTTCAGTCTTTTCATTTGATTAATTCGTTGAATGTGATGGATAATGTAGAGCTCCCCTTGCTTTATCGACGTATGGCTGGCAGTGAACGAAAACGGTTGGCACAAGAGGTATTGGAAAAAGTAGGATTAAGCCATCGTATGAGACATTTTCCTACACAACTTTCCGGTGGGCAGTGCCAACGTGTAGCTATTGCCCGTGCGATTATTGGTAATCCCGAAATAATCCTTGCCGATGAGCCGACAGGTAACTTGGATTCAAAGATGGGAGCTGAAGTAATGGAACTGCTTCATCGGTTGAATAAGGAAGACGGACGTACTATCGTGATGGTTACCCATAATGAAGAACAGGCGAAGCAGACTTCGCGCACTATTCGTTTCTTCGATGGACGCCAGGTACAATAGAAACGGCCTCTTACGATTAGAACTAAATGGAAAAATTGATTAATGTATCTCTAAATTAAAAATCATCATGACAAAGAATATTTTCATCGTTGCGATAGCTGTCCTGTTAAGTGTTGCTTTCTGTTCGCTATCGGCACAAAATGTGAGTAAAGATTATAATGTAGACGAGTTTTCTGCCATAAACCTGCAATCTGTCGGGAATATTATTTTTACTCAATCGGCAGGATGCGCCTGTCGTCTGGAAGGTCCTTCTGAATTTGTAGAAAAAACAAGGGTGACAGTGAAAAACGGAACTTTGGTTATCTCGTATAAAGATAGGAATGCGAGGAATATCAAGAACCTTATTTGCTATATTACTGCTCCCGATTTGAGTAAAGTGAAAATTGATGGAGTAGGGAACTTCGATGCAAAAGAAGAACTAAAACTTAAAAATATAGCTTTCGAACTTGATGGAGTAGGCAACTGTAACGTGAAAAGTCTATATTGCGATGAGTTGAAACTAGATGTTGACGGAGTAGGCAATATGAAGTTGAATGTTGATTGCAGCACTATCAAAGCTAAAGTGGATGGAGTAGGAAATATCACTGTATCCGGTAAAGCGGATGCAGCTTTCTTTAAACGGGATGGCGTTGGTAAAATCAACTCCAAAAACCTGAAGTGTAAAGACGTAACAGAGAAAGGTTGGAATTTCTAATGTAGAACATTCTTCTGTGAACTCCTGTAGAATCAAATCAAAAAAAGAATAAGAAGATGTGGAAGCAATACATAAAGCAAGCTCTTTACCAGTTGAAGGAGAACCGGCTTATTAGTATTGTCTGTATGGTAGGTACAGCTTTGGCTATTTGCATGATAATGGTGATTGTGCTGACATTGCAGATACGGATAAAAGACTGCGTGCCGGAAGTTAACCGTTCACGATCATTGTATGTCAAGGCAATGACGTCCCGGCATAAAGAGCAACACAATAATGCTGCCAGCAGCCAGATGTCCGTCACGACTGCCCGTGAATGCTTTAAGATGTTGACAATACCTGAAGCGGTTACCATTACTTCCGTTAATAATAAGATGCGTGCTTCTCTTCCCGGAGGAGGCAGGATGAGTGTAGATGAAATGGAAACAGATGAAGCGTTCTGGCAAGTCTTTTGCTTTGAATTCTTGTGTGGCAAACCATATACGAAAGCCGATTTTGAGAGTGGGCTGTCCAAGGCAGTGGTTTCTGCCAGTGTGGCACGCCACCTGTTCGGTACAACTGACGTGGTAGGGCGTACCATCCAATTAAATAAAGCCGATTATACCATTACAGGAGTAGTGAAAGACGTATCAAAGTTGGCGACAGCTTCTTATGCACAGGTCTGGATTCCCTATACATCAACAGATTTGGCTTCTTTCTCGTGGAGAGAAAATCTGATGGGACCTATGCGGGCGGTCATCCTTGCACGTTCGTCCGACGATTTTCCGGCTATTCGTGCTGAAGTCGAAAAATATCGTCAGGTCTACAATAGTAAGCTGAAGGATATGGAATTGATTTATCGTGGTCAGCCGGATACTCAATTTGCCTACCTTTACCGCCATTGGGGGACAGACTTGGATATGAAACACATTGTCAGGCGATTCATTCTTATCATTGTGATTCTCCTCTTGGTTCCAGCTATCAACCTAAGTAGTATGACTTTATCCCGCATGCGGAAGCGTATGACGGAAATCGGTGTCCGGAAAGCATTCGGTGCTACTGCCAACGAATTGTTGCGACAGGTATTCTGGGAGAATCTGATATTGACACTGCTTGCGGGAGTACTGGGACTGATATTGAGCTATTCAGCTACTTTCCTGTTAAACTCATTCCTTTTTGATAACAGTGAGAATGCAGGTCTTGCCGGGGAAACTTCTCTTTCCACTGATATGCTGTTCAGTCCGTTGACGTTTCTCGTTGCATTCTGTTTCTGCCTGTTATTAAATCTATTGAGTGCCGGAATTCCGGCTTGGAGAGTGTCGAGAATGAACATTGTAGATGCAATAAACCAAAGATGAAATGATGAAACAGTTATTGAAACAAATATATAATGAGCGCCGGAGCAATGCTTTTCTATGGATTGAGCTATTGTTGGTGTTTGTCGTATTGTGGTATATCATTGATTTGGTTTATGTCACTTTGCATATCTATTATCAGCCAATGGGCTTTAATATAGAAAATACGTATGTATTACGTATGAACCGTCTTACCGATAAATCTACCGATTTCAATCCGGAGCTGACTGTTAAAGATGATATGACTGCTTTAAGGGAAATAGCCGGACGTTTGTCCCGTCATCCGGAAGTTGAATCTGTCTGTATCTCTCAAAACAGTATTCCATACAATGAAGGGTGCAGTGGAGCGAGTTTCCGTTTTCCGGATAACGACACGGTTTGGATAAGTACGATGGATCGTTGGACGACTCCTGAATATTATAAGGTGTTTCGTTTCCGGAATATCGATGGTTCCGGTCATGAGAGTCTGGTGAAAGCTCTGGAGAAAAATACAATAATCGTTCCTGTCGATGTTGCAGACTATTATCCGGATGCTACTTTCCACGGAAAAGACCTTTTGGGTAAAGAAGTTCGCATGAGTGATACCAACTTTCGTATTGCAGCTTTAACAGAGCCCGTTCGCTACGATCATTATAACATTGCCGGAAAACCTTTTACCGGAACCTATATCGGCACTTACCTTTCTGACGAACAAATGGAAACAGTCGAAAACGTAGCCTATCTCGAATTAAGTCTGCGTGTCCGCGAAGGTGTAGACGATGGCTTTGTGGAACGTCTTATGAATGATGCCGACCGTATCTATCAGGTAGGGAATGTTTATATACTTGATGTCACTCCATTAAGCAAAGTCCGGACAGCCAGTGAGATAGACAATGATAATGAATTACGTACCCAGTTCTGTATTCTCTTTTTCCTGTTGTTGAATATCTTTCTGGGAGTGATCGGCACTTTCTGGTTCCGTACCCAGCAACGCCGGGGAGAAGTTGCTTTACGCATGGCGATGGGAGCTAACCGGAAAAACATATTCTATCGTTTGATTACGGAAGGTTTGTTACTGTTAAGCATGTCGGCTCTTCCTGCCGTATTGATTGCATTCAATATTGGATATACTGAACTGGTGGATATATCACAAATGGCATTTACAGTACCCCGTTTCCTGATAGCCATTTTACTGACATATCTCTTGATGGCGATAATGATTATTCTTGGCGTGTTGTATCCGGCTCTGCAATCAATGAAAGTGCAACCGGCCGAAGCTTTAAGAGATGAGTAAGAAATATACTGAACTTTATACTGAAATGATAATGATAAAACTCTACTTTAAACAAGCATTCTATCTGTTGAGAGAGAATAAACTACTTTCTTCTATTTCCATTATTGGTACAGCTTTGGCTATTGCTATGATAATGGTGATCGTGATTACTTTACGTGCGACTATTGCTCCCTTTGCACCGGAAAGCCATCGTGACCGGATGCTCATTTTCCGGTATGCCGGACTTCAAAATAAGTCTAATATAAATTGGCAAAGCAATGGTCCAATCGCATACAATACGGCAAAGGCTTGTTTCAAAGAAATGACTGTCCCCGAAGCTGTCAGTATTACCAGTGCTTTTCAGGAAACAATGCTTGCGGCCAAGCCGGCGGGCGAAATGGAAAGTTGTAGTGTTCTGCAAACAGATGACGCCTTTTGGAAAGTCTTCGAGTTTGATTTTGTATCCGGCAAGCCCTATGATAACGCTGATTTTGATGCCGGAGCCGCGAAAGCCGTTATATCCGAAGATATGGCTCGCCGGCTGTTTGGAACGTCGGAAGTCGTTGGAAAGACATTCCTGTTGAATCATACCGCCTATCTTATCAGTGGAGTCGTACGCTCGGTGTCTAGATTGGCACGATACGCTTATGCGCAAGTCTGGATTCCTTTAAGTTCGACAGATGCTTTTACTACGGCTTGGGGAGACGAGAAAATCATGGGGATAGTTGCTGTTTTTATCCTTGCCAAGTCAAAAGAGGATTTTCCTGCCATCCATAATGAAGCGGACCGTTTGAAAGCTGTATTCATGGCCGGTCATCCTAATTTCGATTTGCTCTATCGTGGACAACCTGATACCTATTTTGTAGCCGCGCAGCGCTATTCTGCCAATAATCCTCCGGCGGTGAAAGAGGCTGTCCGGCAATACATATTGACATTGCTCGTTCTTTTGATTGTTCCGGCAGTAAATTTGTCAGGACTAACTTTGTCACGAATGCGCAAACGTCTCTCCGAAATAGGAGTACGGAAGGCATTCGGTGCTCCGAGGCGCGAGCTGATGATACAGGTACTCTCCGAAAATATGCTTTACTCGCTTTTTGGGGGGATACTCGGGCTAATATTGAGTTATATTGCCACTTTCCTTTTGGGAGGAATGCTGTTCTCTGTTGACTTTATGTCTAATGGGGTGGAAGATTTGCAGACGATGTGTGTTGATCTCTTGTTCGACCCTACCGTATTCCTGTTGGCATTTTTGGCCTGCTTCTTGCTCAACTTGTTGAGCGCAGCTATTCCGGCGTGGAGAATCACCCGTACCAATGTTGCAGATGCCATCAATGAAAGATAATTCGAACAGTCAACTAATTTAAATCAGAAGAAAATGCAACTATTAAAACAAATATGGAATGAACGCCGGTCGAACGGATGGTTATGGGTGGAGTTATTAATTGTTTTTGTCGTCCTGTGGTATGTTGTCGACTGGACTTATGCAACGGCACGTACTTATTACGAACCCGTAGGATTCGATATTACGGATACCTACTATTTGGAGCTTAGTCTGAAAAACAACAAGAGCGATTCATATATCCCGAAAGATGAAAAGGGTACGACATTGGGGCAGGATCTTACAGAGCTGATGAACCGTCTTGAACGATTGCCGGAGGTAGAAGCGGTTTCCGCATCTAGTAACGCGCGTCCTTATATCGGGAATAATTCCGGCATGATGTTACGTATTGATACCGTAGTTCGCTGTCCGTTGCGACGTATGATGACTCCTGAATTTTTCCGGGTATTTCGTTATCAGAGTGCAGACGGCCGTGGTTATCAGCCATTAGTGCAGGCTCTGAAGAATGGAAATATAGTAGTCAGCGAAAATCTATGGCCGGATGATTACAAAGATGACCGCGCATTATTGGGTAGGGAAGTGGTGAATGTGGATGATTCTACGGAGATATATAAGATAGGTGGAGTATCGGCGAAAGTCCGTTATAACGATTTCTGGGCTAATTATAGTGACCGGTATATAGCTATTGCTTTCACTGAAAAACAAATGGTCGATTTGGATGATGATTTTTATCCTTCCAGTCTGGAAGTTTGTCTGCGTGTGAAGCCGGGAACTTCTAAAGACTTTGCGGAACATTTGATGAAATTGTCCGTCAACCAGTTGTGTGTCGGTAATTTATTCCTCCTGAAAGTGCATGATTATGAGGATATACGGAATGATTTTCAGCAAGAGAGTTATAACCAGGTACAGGTGCGTTTTTGGATGATGGGTTTCTTGTTGCTCAATATCCTGTTGGGTATTGTCGGGACCTTCTGGTTCCGTACGCAGCACCGTCGTGCCGAGTCTGCACTTCGTATAGCTGTCGGGTCCAGCCGGATGCAGCTTTGGCAGCGTCTGAATAAAGAAGGATTGCTGTTGTTGACTTTGGCCGCCTTCCCTGCCGCTGCCATCTGTTATAATATTGGTTATCTGGAGTTTGCTGAAGGAACTATGGAGTGGGGAGTGGTACGTTTTCTTATCACATTTGCCATTACCTATTTCTTGATGACTTTAATGATTCTCTTTGGTATTTGGTTTCCTGCCCGTCAGGCAATCCGCATACACCCTGCCGAGGCGTTACGTGAAGAATAAAAAACTTAGGTTATCTATTTGTTTTCAATATATTTAACGTATCTTTGTCGGCATAAAATTGAAAACACTCCAGGTTTTAATTATATGAATCGACGCCACTATTGTTTGCTTATCGTTCTGTTTTTTGCTGTTCTTATTCAGGCGGCAGCAGCGGAACGTACATACAATATCCTGTTTATACAGTCATACACCTCACAGACTCCTTGGCATAGCGACCTTAATCAGGGGTTGGTCAAAGGATTTAAAGAGAGTGGCCTGAAGGTGAATATAACAACGGAGTATCTTGATGCCGATTTTTGGGCATTCAACTCCGAGAAAGTAATTATGCGTCGTTTTTGTCAGCGTGCCCGTGACAGGCAGACCGATTTGATTGTAACTGCGAGTGATGAAGCTTTTTATACCCTTTTTGCGTGTGGAGATTCGTTGCCTTTGCAGATTCCGGTGGTGTTTTTCGGTATTAAGTATCCCGACACAGAGTTGATTACTGCTCATCCCAATGTTTGCGGATTCACAGCCAATCCGGATTTCGACGTCATATTACGTCAGGCACAAAAGATATTTCCCCGCCGGAAAGAAGTTGTTTGTGTGATAGATAACAGCTTTTTAAGTAACAAAGGGCTTGAAGATTTTGAAGAAGAGTGGAAAATCTTTCAGAAAGACAACCCGGATTATAGAATGAAAATCTATAATACCCAAAATCATACGACTAGTCATATCATTGCGGCAATTTGTTACCCTCGTAACAGCTACGAACGTTTGGTCGTTGCTCCTAAATGGTCGCCTTTCCTTTCATTTGTAGGTAAAAACTCAAAAGCTCCCGTATTTTCAACACAGAATGTGGGACTGACTAATGGCGTATTTGGTGCTTATGATGCTGACAGCTATACTTCAGCGTCATTGGCCGCTCAAAGGGCTGCTTCGGTCTTGAAAGGAACCTCCCCCCGGGATATAGGAGTGACAGAAATTACACAGGGATTCATCTTTGACTACAAGCAATTAGATTTTTTCCATATCGATCCTGATAAAGTATCTTCTAGCGGAACGATAGTCAATGAACCATATTGGGAGAAATATAAATACCTTTTTATACTTCTCTATCCGTCTATCCTCGCATTGTTGATAGCCTCTATCGTGTGGCTGATGCGTGCCAACCGGCGTGAATCCAAACGACGGATTCAGGCACAGACCCGTCTGTTGGTACAGAATAAACTGGTGGAACAGCGTAATGAGTTTGATAATGTGTTTCATTCCATCCGTGATGGTGTGATAACGTATGATACTGATTTGCACATTCATTTCACAAACCGTTCCTTATTACAAATGCTTCATTTGCCGTATGAGTCAGGTGGGCGTTTTTATGAAGGAATGATGGCAGGTAGTATCTTCAAGATATATTATAACGGTCAGGATATTCTTCATAAAATGCTGAAGCAGGTAGCTTCAAAAGGAGAAAGTGTGAAGATACCGCAGGGAGCTTTCATGAAAGAAGTGCATAGTGATAAGTACTTCCCTGTGTCGGGGGAAATAGTTCCGATCCGTTCAAAGGACGCGATTACCGGTATGGCACTTTCTGCGCGGAATATTTCGGATGAAGAAATGCAGAAACGTTTCTTTGATATGGCGGTAGACGAAAGCTCCATATATCCGTGGCAGTTTGATATGGAAACGAACTGTTTTATTTTCCCGCAAGGTTTCTTGAAACGTCTCGGATACGATGAATCGGTTACTACCATCCCCCGTGATGAAATGGATCGCACTATCCATCCTGACGATTTGAAAGAAATAAGACCGTTGTTTAACAGAGCATTGACCGGGGAAGATTCCAATACCCGTCTGAACTTCCGTCAGCGGAATGTCAACGGAGAGTATGAATGGTGGGAATATCGTTCTTCCGTAATCACGGGATTGACACAAGATTCATTGTACAATATATTAGGTGTTTGTCAGAGTATCCAGCGATATAAGACTGCCGAGCAGGAGATGAGAGAGGCCCGTGATAAAGCCCTCCAGGCTGACAAACTGAAATCGGCGTTCCTTGCCAACATGAGTCACGAGATTCGGACTCCGCTGAATGCGATTGTAGGTTTCTCCGATTTGCTAAGCGATACGAGTGGTTTTACAAGCGAAGAGATTGCCCAGTTTATCGGAACCATTAATAAGAATTGTGGCCTGTTGCTGGCTTTGATTAATGATATTCTTGATTTGTCACGTATCGAATCGGGAACCATGGAATTTATGTTCGCCGAGCATAACCTGCCGCTGTTATTAAAGACCGTCCATGATTCTCAACGCTTGAATATGCCACCGGGAGTAGAACTGGTGTTGCGTATGCCCGAAAGTGATAAGAAATACCTTACGACAGATAATGTACGCTTGCAGCAAGTCGTGAATAATCTGATAAATAACGCTGCTAAATTTACGAGTAGCGGTTTCATTACTTTTGGCTATGAAGATGATGAGGTTCCCGGCTACACCCGCATCTTTGTGGAGGATACCGGAGTCGGTATTTCTGAAGAAGGTATCCGTCATATATTCGAACGATTCTATAAAGTCGATAATTTCACCCAAGGAGCAGGTTTGGGATTAAGTATTTGTCAGACCATCATCGAACGTCTGAATGGTACCATCTCCGTCACCTCCGAAGTAGGTAAAGGCACTCGTTTCACTGTGCGCCTTCCTAACTACTGCGAATAATCGAACGTTCACTTTTGGGCATAGTGTCCGAAAATGGACACTTTTCTTATTTTCTAATCTGTTGATAATAAAAACTTTACTTTTTTGGCACATCGTTTGATTCTCTCATAGTGGAAAATACTGTGCATAATGAAAAAGAAAAGTATATTGTTTGCTCTTGCTGCCGTTTGCCTGCCGTTGGCATTGTCGGCACAGAAGGAAAGGGAAATAACCTTGAATGAAGCTATTGCTATGGCGCGTATTCAATCTGTTGACGCTGCTGTTGCCTTGAATGAATTGAAAACGGCCTATTGGGAATTTCGTACCTTTCGTGCCGATCTTCTGCCGGAAGTCAACTTGACCGGAACCCTGCCCAATTATAACAAATCATATAGTTCCTATCAAAATTCGGACGGTTCTTACGGTTTCGTCCGTAATAACACATTGGGGCTTACCGGTGATCTTTCTATCGATCAAAACATCTGGCTTACCGGTGGTAAACTTTCGCTGACTTCCTCTCTCGACTATATCAAGCAATTGGGAGCCGGAGGAGACCGTCATTTTATGTCGGTTCCTGTCACATTACAACTTACACAACCCATCTTTGGAGTCAATAATATAAAGTGGAACAGACGCATCGAACCGGTTCGTTATGCCGAAGCGAAAGCAGCTTTTATCACTGCTACCGAAGAAGTGACGATGCGTGCCATCACTTATTACTTTAATCTTTTGTTGGCAAAAGAAAATCTTGGCACGGCGAAACAGAACCAGACAAACGCCGACCACCTTTATGAAGTAGCCCTTGCCAAACGCAAAATGGGGCAGATTTCCGAGAATGAACTCTTGCAGTTGAAGCTCTCCGCTTTGAATGCGAAGGCTGCATTGACGGAAGCAGAGAGTGATCTCAATGCCAAGATGTTCCAGCTCCGTGCCTTTTTGGGAGTAGGAGAGGATGAAGTACTAAACCCGGTTCTTCCCGAAGCTGTGGATGGCCCGAGGATGGAGTACAATCAGGTGTTAAATAAAGCATTGGAACGTAATTCTTTTGCACAGAATATCCGTCGCCGCCAGTTGGAAGCCGATTATGAAGTAGCTACTGCACGCGGAAATTTGCGTAGTGTCGATTTGTTTGCAAGCGTAGGGTATACGGGTGAGAACCGGAATTTTCCGGCCGTTTACAGGAACTTGCAGGACAATCAGATTGTTCAGGTAGGCGTTAAGATTCCGATTCTCGATTGGGGAAAACGCCGTGGGAAAGTCCGGGTAGCCAAGAGTAACCGGGATGTAGTGCTTTCAAAAATTCGTCAGGAACAGATAAACTTCAACCAGGATATTTTTCTGTTGGTGGAGCATTTCAATAATCAGGCACAGCAATTGGACATAGCCAAAGAAGCCGATGCGATAGCCCAGCAACGATATAAAACAAGTATTGAAACTTTCCTGATAGGTAAAATCAATACCTTGGATTTGAATGATGCGCAGAACTCTAAAGATGATGCGAGACAGAAACATATTTCCGAACTTTATTATTATTGGTATTATTATTATCAGATTCGCAGTCTGACACTATGGGATTTTCGTACCAATACCGAACTTGAAGCTGATTTTGATGAAATCATCCGGCAATAGAAAGGGGAGGAAAAAGCTTTTGAATCTTATGGAGGAACTTGCCGGAGATTATGGGAAAAGTTTTTCAAGTCTGCAAACAGACTATTGCGTATTTATGCCTGATTCATTTGGTATTACGAACTATTTATAGTACCTTTGAAACTCGATTTTAACACTCGGGAAATGAAAAATACGTAAATAATACAGAAAAATTCATCCCCCATTATAAATAAAGAAAGAAATAAAAAAAGAAATACTTCTTCTTGGAAGATTGAAAAAACAGAAGAAGTTTTCTTGGTAGAGGAATCTTGCAATTTTAACTATGATTCTGATAATTGATGACGACAGCGCAGTGCGTTCTTCGCTTAGCTTCATGTTGAAGCGGGCAGGATATGAAGCACAGACCGTTCCCGGTCCGCGGGAAGCTATGGAAGTAGTACGTTCCGTAGCTCCGGATTTAATCCTGATGGATATGAACTTCACTCTTTCTACAACGGGTGAGGAGGGTTTGACCCTACTCAAACAAGTAAAAATATTCCGTCCCGAAACACCGGTGATATTGATGACTGCTTGGGGAAGTATCCAACTTGCCGTGCAAGGAATGCAGGCAGGAGCTTTTGATTTCATAACGAAGCCCTGGAATAATGCCGCCTTGTTGCAACGCATCGAAACGGCACTCCAACTTTCGGGCACTCCACAGGAACCAACGCAGGAACAGAGCGATTCTTTCGACCGCAGCCACATCATCGGGCGTAGCCAAGGATTGATGGATGTGTTGAATACGATTGCCCGCATAGCAAAGACCAATGCCTCTGTCCTCATTACAGGGGAAAGCGGGACAGGTAAGGAATTGATAGCCGAGGCCATTCATATCAACAGTCAGCGTGCCAAACATCCCTTTGTGAAAGTGAATCTTGGAGGTATCTCCCAAAGCCTGTTCGAAAGTGAAATGTTCGGGCACAAGAAAGGAGCTTTTACCGATGCTTCCGCAGACCGTATCGGACGTTTTGAAATGGCAAATAAAGGGACGATTTTCCTGGATGAAATAGGTGATCTCGACCCTTCGTGCCAGGTGAAGTTACTGCGTGTATTGCAGGATCAGACATTTGAAGTGCTCGGCGACAGCCGTCCGCGCAAGACGGATATCCGGGTAGTATCAGCCACCAATGCCGATTTGCGCAAAATGGTAGGCGAACGTACTTTTCGTGAAGACCTCTTCTATCGTATCAATCTGATAACAGTGAAACTGCCGGCCTTGCGCGAACGTCGTGAAGATATTCCCTTGCTGGCACGTCATTTTGCCGACCGTCAGGCGGTAACCAACGGATTGCCCCGTACGGAGTTCTCTGCCGATGCCCTGCAATTCTTGAGCCGTTTGCCCTATCCGGGGAATATTCGTGAATTGAAGAACTTGGTGGAACGTACCATTTTGGTAAGTGGTAAACCGCTGCTTGATGCTTCCGACTTTGATGCGCAGTATATTCGCCACGATGACGCAAGAGTGACCGAAGGCGCAGCTCTGGTCGGTATGACTTTGGATGAAATAGAACGCCAGACCATTCTCCAGGCGTTGGACCGTTACAAAGGAAATTTGAGTCAGGTAGCTACGGCATTGGGTATCAGCCGTGCAGCACTCTATCGTCGTCTCGAAAAATATAATATAACAATGTGATAAATTTAGGCACGTGCCTAATAATATTAAGATTAACCGTTAACCACAGATAACGTGCGTATAAAAGGATTCTTTTACATACTAGTCTTTCTGCTGCTGGCATTAGGTAGTGTATTGCTGTTCCTTTCCAGTCAACTGAATACAATCTTTTTCTACATAGGGGAGGGGCTGATACTTTTCATCCTCATTTATCTGACCTTTTTCTATCGTAAGATTGTGAAGCCGTTGAATACAATCGGAAGCGGTATGGAACTGTTGCGTGAGCAGGATTTCAGTAGCCGTCTTAGCCCTGTAGGCCAATATGAGGCCGATCGTGTGGTGAATATCTTCAACCGCATGATGGAACAGCTAAAGAATGAACGTCTCCGCCTGCGTGAACAGAATAATTTTCTCGATTTGCTGATTAAAGCTTCTCCAATGGGAGTGATTATAACTTCCCTTGATGAAGACCTTTCGGAATTGAATCCGATGGCTTTGAAAATGCTGGGTGTTCGTTTGGAAGACGTACAAGGCAAGAAGATGAAAGAGATTGATTCTCCGTTAGCGGTGGAATTGGCCAACCTCCCGAAAGGAGAGAAGGTAACCGTCCGTCTGAACGACTCGAATATCTACCGGTGTACTCATTCTTCTTTCATTGATCGTGGATTTCAACATCCCTTCTACTTGGTAGAAACCCTCACCGACGAAGTGATGAAAGCGGAAAAGAAAGCATACGAGAAAGTGATTCGCATGATTGCCCACGAAGTGAACAACACGACTGCCGGCATTACTTCCACACTGGATACGGTAGAACAAGCCCTTTCCAGCGAAGAAGGAATGGAAGACATCTGCGACGTGATGCGTGTATGTACCGACCGTTGTTTCTCAATGAGCCGTTTCATTACCCGCTTTGCCGATGTGGTGAAAATCCCCGAACCGACACTTTCTTCTGTCAATCTGAATGATTTGGTTTTCACCTGCAAGCGGTTTATGGAAGGAATGTGTAATGACCGTCGCATTACACTCCGCATGGAAATAGACGAAAGTCTGAAAGATGTGATGCTGGATGCCGCTTTGTTTGAGCAAGTACTCGTAAACATCATCAAGAATGCAGCGGAAAGCATTGAGACCGATGGGGAAATAATAGTCCGCACCCTCGCTCCGGCCACTGTTGAAGTGATAGATAACGGTCTGGGGATCAGCAAAGAAACAGAAGCTAAACTGTTCAGTCCTTTCTTCTCTACCAAACCGAACGGACAGGGAATCGGACTTATCTTTATTCGCGAAGTACTGATGCGTCATGGATGTACATTCTCTTTGCGAACCTATGCCGACGGACTGACCCGATTCCGTATTACTTTCCCCTAATTGTGTCAAATAAGAACATTTCTTCCGTCAAATAGACCTTTTTTTGTCTTGAAATCACTCCTACCTTTGCCCCGCTCAATTCAATAGGATTTAAGGTATGAGATTAATGAAAAAAGGCACATTGACGCTCTTTCTTTTATTGGCTATCAGTATTCCGCTTTGTGCGCAGTATGTGGTACAAGGGGTGGTGACTGATTCTCTGACCAAAGAGCCTTTGCCTTATGCATCTGTACGCTTAAAAGACACGACCGAAGGAACTACTACCGGAAGCGACGGACGCTTTTACTTCAAAACCCATCGCTCGGAAGCAGTGCTTGTAATCTCTGTAATCGGATATAATGACTATGTCCGCACCATTCGCCCTGCCGGTAATGCATCCTATAAAGTAGCGCTTGCGCCTACCGAATACGCGCTTGGTGAAGTGGTAGTCAAACCCAAACGTGAGCACTACCGAAAGAAAGATAATCCTGCCGTAGAATTTGTCCGCCGTATGATTGAAAGCCGTGACAACTACTCTCCCTACGAGAAAGACTTCTGGCAACGCGAACGTTATGAAAAGACCACCTTTGCGTTGAATAACTTCGATGAAGAGAAACAGAAAAAATGGTTATATCGTAAATTTGATTTCCTGACGGAATATGTAGATACTTCAGCCGTTACCGGTAAACCGATTCTGACGGTATCAGCCCGTGAACTGCTTGCCACAGACTATTACCGGAAATCTCCCCGTTCCGAGAAGCAATGGGTGAAAGGGCGCAAACAGGCCGGTGTCGATGAGTTTCTCTCTAAACAAGGGATGCAGGCAGCCATCAATGAAGTCTTTAAAGACGTCGACATTTACGAAAACAACATTTCCCTGTTTACAAATAAGTTTGTCAGTCCCTTGTCCCGTATCGGTACAGGCTTTTATAAATATTACCTGATGGACACGTTGCAGATTGCCGGAGAGCCTTGTGCAGACCTCGCTTTCACACCTTTTAATTCCGAGTCTTTCGGTTTTAACGGACACTTGTATGTGACGCTCGACTCTACCTACTTTGTCAAACGTGCCGTATTTAACTTTCCCAAAAAGATAAACCTGAACTTTGTAGACTACATGTTGCTCGAACAGGAATTTAAGCGTGCCGAAGACGGCACACGCCTGCTCGATCATGAAAGTATCACTGTTGAGTTTAAACTGACCGAAGGACAGGACGGTATTTTTGCCCGCCGTGTAGCGGATTACAGCAACTACACCTTTACGCCGACTGCCGAAGCCGACAAAGCCTTTACCAAACCCGAACGTATTATTGAAGAGACGGAAGCCCTGTCGCGTCCCGAAACATTCTGGGCGGAGAATCGTCCGCAAGCCGCCATCTCCCAGCAGGAAAACTCGGTAGACCGCCTGATGACACAATTACGCAGTTATCCGGTGTATTATTGGACGGAGAAAGTGCTTTCCATTCTCTTTACGGGATATATTCCCACCTCCAAAGAAGCGCCACTTTTCTATATCGGCCCGATGAATGCCACTATTAGCGGTAACACATTGGAAGGACCCCGTATCCGTGCCGGAGGTATGACTACCGCCTGGCTCAATCCGCACCTGTTTGGCAAAGGATATGTGGCTTACGGGTTTAAAGATGAAAGAGTGAAAGGATTGGCGGAACTGGAATATTCTTTCAAGAAGAAGAAAGAATACGCCAACGAATTTCCCATCCATTCATTGAAATTGCGTTACGAATCAGATGTGAACCAGTACGGACAAAATTACCTGTATACAAGCAAAGACAATGTGTTCCTGGCCTTGAAACGTGAGAAGGACGACCGTATCGGCTATTTCCGGCAGGCGGAGATGACCTATACCAATGAGTTTTATTCCGGCTTTTCTTTCCAGTTGACAGCGCGTACACGGCAAGATGAGTCCTCCTACCTGATTCCTTTTTTAAAGAAAGAAGGAGATACCTACACCCCGGTAAAAGATTTCTCTGTCAGTGCAGCAGAGTTGAAACTGCGTTATGCTCCGAACGAGAAATTCTTCCAGACCCAATGGAACCGTTTTCCCGTATCGTTGGATGCACCGGTGTTTACCTTGTCTCATACCATTGCCGGAAAAGGAGTGTTGGGCAGCGATTACACTTACAATCATACCGAAGCCGGTATTCAGAAACGCTTCTGGTTTTCCGCGTTCGGCTATACGGACGTTATACTAAAAGCAGGTAAAGTGTGGGATAAAGTACCTTTCCCGCTGCTTATCATGCCTAATGCCAACCTTTCTTATACCATCCAACCGGAATCTTACTCGTTGATGAATGCGATGGAGTTTATGAACGATGAATATTTCTCGTGGGATGTTACTTATTTCCTCAACGGATGGCTGTTCAACCGGGTACCGTTGTTGAAAAAACTTAAATGGAGGGAAATAGTTTCCTGTCGTGGATTATATGGACATTTGAGCGATAAAAACAACCCGGCTTTGAGCGACGGTTTGTTCGCTTTTCCGATAGAGAACACACAAACAATGGGAAAAACACCTTATGTGGAGGCGGGTGTCGGTATCGAAAACATTTTCAAGGTGTTACGTTTGGACTATATCTGGAGGCTCACTTATCGTGATTCGCCCGGGATTGACAGATCAGGCTTGAGAATAAGTCTCCACATGACCTTTTAAAAGTTAAATCCTGCTAATTGCAATG
>OGOT01000482.1_pt1 | contig 36451 bp, 30 predicted proteins | sample 1552791 | NCBI WGS metagenome assembly OGOT01 (sample SAMEA2580160, study PRJEB22360) | human gut metagenome | biome: human gut; feature: human-associated habitat; material: faeces | place: Denmark | collected 2008/2010
TGTTTAATTGAGGATTTTTAAAATAATGAAGATCTAGAAGCGCAAAATTTCAGTTTCACCATCGGAGGAGAAGTGGAAGCTAAAGCAAAAGTTTTGGACGTTCTTTATCCGAAAGATAGAACTACAAAGACAGTAGAACGATCCTTTCCGAAAAAGAGTTCAAAGAGTTTTTGCGTCAGTTGAAGGAAGGCGAAAAAGATCCCAAGATTCTTTCGGCAAGAGAAAAGCTAATGAGTCTTAGGCCAGTTTGGCAGGATTGATTGTCTTGAGCGAAGGATTGTGTCCCGCACCAGGACCTGAGCTATGATCCCATCAGGGGACCGATTGACTGGTCGGCGCAACGAGCCGGTCTATTTTGATTTGGCTAGTTCAAGTATTTCAATTAAAGCTTCTCCGTTTTTGGCGATAGAAGGCTTTGGAGCTCATCTTGTTTTTCCTTCGCTATAGTTGCCACCGACAAAAGCCAGTCAGCTGCCATGGCTAATGCTTCTTCATATTTTTTACCTTGAGTGACAGGCTCCTCTCCGTAAAAATAACGAAGAGAAACAAGAAAGAAGTCGCCGTCTTTTGAAATCTCCGTTGGGTAGGAAAGCATGTTTTACTCCTCGGTGTGGTTTTCAACATAAGTTGTTTCGGACAGCAAGTTGCATTAGAGAATCCTTCGAAAACTCCGCTAGGGCTTTGGATGGACAATTTGAATGAGACCGTCGTCTTATTCAGGCATTCTCTCATCTGATCGCAACGTTTGGTGCCATTAAGAGGATTAAGGTTCTAGATTCTTTTCAGGGAAGTTAATCGTATTTTTGGTTCTCCAAAGACTATGTGCGTTTTGAATGTCGAGAAGAAGCTGAGCGTCAATATTCAAGTCAAGACTTCTTCAATCCTGCGTGCCATTTCTTCCGAAATGTTGAGTTCTCCATTCAGAAGTTTTGCAACGGTTGAATCTTGGAGTTTTAAGGCGCAAGGAAGTTCAGTTGCAGAGATTCCTTTAGTTTCAATTACATCTTTGATTAGCATTCCGGCATGAGGCGGATTGAACATTGACATTGTCGAAATTTCCTATAACTAACTGTTTGATATTCAGCCTCTAAACGCACCATGATTTGTTTGTGCTCAAGCAGTAACCCACTCAAGTCATACTTTGGAAGTCTTCTGAGCTTCCTTTTCGGCTTAATGACAAGTTTTCTGTCCTCGAAGCTGTATTTGAGGGAATCGCCGGATTTTGCACTCAATTGCTCAAGGAGCGTCTTAGGCAAAATCAGGACTACAGTATCGCCGATTTGCCGTAATTTCAAAGTTGACATCTTTTCTTCCGCGTCTGAGACAAAGGAAAGTTAGGCGCGGTCAGAGCCACTTAAACATTATGAACTTATCTTGAGGAAATTGAGATTCCCAACAAACGTGATGGCTTCTGGCGTCGAAGGAGCTTGAAAAATTCCTGAGCCACGGAAAAACAAGAGGCTCGACGAGTAGATGGTAGGAGCAAAACGTTGCGGCAAGCTCTTCAAAAATTGTTGCGTGAAATGAGCTTGCTCCGATTGGTGTGATTTCTATTCCCTTCTTATTTACATCCGCTATCTTACAAGCCAAGACAAAGCGCTCTTCTAGAGGGTTTTACAATTAAGATGAATGACGCACTGATTTTTGAAAGTTTGTTTTTAATATTCCTCTTTGCGAATATCGCATTAGGTTTTTACCTTTACTTGAGAGAGGCTAAATCCATAAGAGAGCACCGGAATAAAGTTCCGCATGTGTTTTCCGGTCTTGTTTCTCTTGACGCCCACAAAGCGGCTTCTGATGCTCGCCTGCACGCAGATAAGGTTAACGAGATTCGGCATCTCTCAAATTTAGTTTTAGTGCTTCTGCTGACCTTCGGCGGCGGCATTACTTGGTTTTCTAGCTTGCTGACTAATCAACTTGGGAACGGTCTTTTCACACAGATCTTTTTTGCCTTGTGTGTTGGGTTAGCGTTCCTGGTAATTAACGGTTTATTTTTTGCCATTGCCAAGAATTCCGAAAAGAACAGTTCATATTTGATTCTTAGAAACTTCGGTTCGACCCGCAGTAAAGTTAGCAATATTGTCTTCTTTGTTTTAATAGTATCAGCTGTCCTCACCTGCTGGTCTGTAGGAGCTTCTTATTGGTGGATTCTTGCATGGGTCGCTTCTGCCGTTCTTGTGATCGGCGCTTCGGTGGTCAGCCGATCCATCGCTTACTCTGCTCATCCCTTGAGTGACGGAGAATTAAAGAGCAGGCTGGATCAGTTCTTAGGTAAGGTTGGTTTTGAATCAAAGGGTGTCTTTGTCGCGAATTCTGATCGTCTCGGCTCAGGAAGCGGTGTATTTATCTCTGGCTTAGGAACCAATAAGAAAGTTGTCTTGACTGAAAGCCTTATTGAACGGCTTAATCCTTCAGAGATTGAAGCGATGATTGCCAATGAAATCGGTCAATACAAATACCAAATCGGCTTCAGAGCTTACCTTCCGTACCTAATTCTCTCTTTTATCTTCTTTGGCTTGCTGAGTTACTTTTCCACCAAACCTTGGTTCTTCCAAGGACTTGGGGTTTCCTCAGGTTTTGATGAGAAACATGGTGTTGTATTGGTTCTTTTCGCGCTCACAGCTTATGTCTTCCTCTTCCCGCTGATTCCTTTAAGAAACGCTCTATTGTGGAAAGCCGAAGAAAACGCAGAACGTTCTTCTGTGAAGCTTGTGGACTGGAATGCAATGATCAGCGGAACTGCCAAGTTTGCCTCTGATAAAGCAGGATCTGTAACGCTCGATCCGTTGTATCTCGTCTTTAACAGCACGCGGACAGACTCCATGCACCGAATCATGGATATTCAGCATTTGGCGCCGAGACACACTCGTCAAAGAGATTCTTGGCTGCCGAATGCGTAGTTGAGAAATTCAGATAGAAGGAGAGGCTGCTTGTTTGACGACATTGCAGCCTCATTTAATTTCACAGTTTTGAGTTCTCAGGTGTTTACTTCAACGTTGAAATCCTCGGTTCAGGAGTTTGGTTTATGGGTGACTTCTTCTTTAAATAAACTTTCAGGGCATCGGCAACGAGAGGCCCCGAATTCGAAATTTTGATGCCGTCGGCCAGAGCTTTGTGGTCGTCTCCGCCGGAAGCAAGAAATGCACCAACTGCCGCGACATAAACCTTATTGTCATCCAGAGGGTTCCATTTACCATTCCTGTCCTGCACTTCAACTGATCTTACTCTATGGCCAACCGGAGCAGTCGGACAATAGCTATACCTCAATCCCGACGCTTGAATCATTCTCGGTCCGATCCCGTCAACGTCTGAGACTCCGTGTTCAACGGCTTCGAAAAGCTGTTTGCCTGTGTATTTTCTGAGCAGAACCTTATCTTTGAACGGGAGCAGGTTGTCGATGTCGCCTTGAGTGATTTTTCCGACAGGAAGGGCGGCGCGGAAGTTTCCTCCGTTAATCAATGCAACAACTGCACCTTTAGGCCGTGCGTAATCCAGCATTGCGTCTGTGGTGACCATCGCGGACAGACAATCTCCTTCGCGGCAAGGATCCAGGCCGTCTCTCATTTTGACAAGATTGGTTCCGACGACTGTTGAATTTCTCTTGATGACGGGTTCTGCAGCCTGATTGATGATCTTTGTGATTTCGGGTGAGCCGCCGGCTTTTCCTAAACGTACAGGTTCACCGTTCCAACTTGTCGGTATGCCTTCCTTGTTAAAGTTCATTTCCAGATGACCTAAGAATTTTGCTTCGCCGGAAGTTGTCACGATGAGAACCGGCTTGCCGCTCGGAGATCTCTCAACGATTGGATAGGGGCCCAAAGGAGAGCCTGGTCCAATGTAATCATGCGTGTGGCCGCCGACAATTAGATCCACACCGCTGACGTTTTTTGCTAACTCCTCATCGAAAGGTAAGCCGAGATGGGACAAGACAATGATGATATTTACTTTCTGAGTCTGAAGCGCCTTCACGGATTCTTTGACTGCCTTGAAGGGGTTCACAAACTTTGTGTCTTTGCAAGCCTTCGACTGGTTCACGACATCCGGATTGGCTAAACCGATAATTCCTATCTTTGCATCCGGTCTATCAATGACGGTGAAAGGCGCGATATTGTTTTTACTCAAAGGGCAACCCGGCGCCGGTTTGAGGTTAACTGCCAAGAAAGGAAAATCCGCGTTTTTGGCGTAGTCGGACAGCGCTTTGCAGCCTTCGTCGAATTCATGATTACCGAACGTTGCGAAGTCGTACTGCATCTTGTTTGTGATTTTGCCGACCAACGGCGAATGGTAATTCACATACAACAGTGAGCCTTGGAACTGGTCGCCGGCGTCCAAGAAGATGGCGTTCGGGTTTCTTTCCTTCACTTCTTTTACATATTCCGCAACTCGGCCGTAACCGCCTTCGCAGTAGCTTTCCGTGATGCAGGCGCTTCCGTTTTTACTGCCTGCAAAGTGCGAGTGCATGTCGTTAGTATGCAGGATTTCAACGGTTATTTCCTTTTTGTCGTGTATTGACTGGCAGCTGGAAATGAGAATTAAAGAGGCTGCGGCAAAGGAAGCAAAAATATAGCGAGTATGGAAGGGAAGACGAGGCGACAACATGGAAAGAGAATAACGAAAATCTAATGACGTTCTGACAATTATGAGTCTGAAGGCAAGAACGGAGTGTGCCAAAAAAGCGGTATCTGAAGTTTAGCAAACTCAATTTTTAAGAGATTTTCCTAGGATTAGCCTTCTGACGTGTTCTTTTTATCATCCATCAGGATGATGACAAAAACTTTTCAAAAATGGAATTTGTAAGGATAAATTTCCTAAACTATTTTTTGTCAATAACCTCATCACGTTAGTTATAGGAATTATCAATGTTCAGAAGAAATCTTTTAGCGTTCCTTTGCGCTTTAAGCATGCTGCCCGTCTCGGCTTCTTTTGCGAAGTCTCCGACTATTGAAGACGGCGTCCTCCTTGTCGGTACGGATTCGAGCTTTGCTCCGTTCGAGTTTTTGGCCGAAGACGGTAAGAATTTCACGGGTTTCGATATGGATCTGATCCGTGCGATCGGTAAAGAACTCGGATACAAGGTCGTGGTTCAGAACATGGGTTTTGACGCGACTGTTCCGGCACTGCGCACCGGCATTGTGGATGCCGTAATCGCCGGCATGACGATTAACGAAAAACGTAAAAAGTTCGTTGACTTCTCCGATCCGTACTACACCTCCGGTCTGATCATCATGGTTCCGTCGTCTGATACAACGACCAAATCCATTAAAGATCTGGAAGGCAAAAAGATCGGTGCTCAGGTCGGTACAACCGGCATGTTCAGAGCGGAAAAAGTTCCCGGCGCAAAAGTGGTCACTTTTGCTAATGCTGCCGAGACTTTCTTGGAATTCCAAAACGGCGGCGTTGACGCTGTGATTCAGGACTTCCCAGTTGTGGCGTACTACGTTGCTCAAGGCGGCAATAAGGGCCGTTTGGTCGGTCCGAAGATGGAAGCCGAAGAATACGGTATTGCCGTGACTAAAGGCAATAAAGAGCTGGTTGCTCAAATCAACAAGGCTCTTGCTTCTCTTAAGAAGAGCGGTGAGTTCCAAAGAATTTACAAGAAGTGGTTCGGCGAAGAAAATTAAGTTCGAAGCTACTTCTTAATCAATAGAAATTGGCCCGGGTCTGGAGAAGATCCGAGCATTTTTTTTGTGAAGTCAAGGAAGTAGTCGAGACTTAGATCAAGTTTAATCTTCAATAATCTCGTGCTCGACGCTCTTCCCGGCATTTAATTCGGCGGCTACGCGTTGCAAGTGCTTCAGATTGCTTTCGGAATAGAAAGGATCCGCTGAGACTTCAAAAGGAATCCGCTTTTCGCGAGTGACAGTTTTAGCGAAGATAGTAAAAGCAGCAGTCATTGACAGCCCCATGTCATTGCAAAGCATATACAAGAAAAATATTAAACGACGGAATAAAGATTCGGTGTATTTGGCTCATCCGCAACGGACAAGTTATTCGGGCATGAACTCTGAGTCTTGAGCTCGGAAAAAATTAGAGCCTCCGTCAGGAGGCTCGAGAATTGTTAGTTCAGTTCGAAGACTTTCTTCAGTTCTTCGGTCGTGAGGTTCTCATCAAAAGGAACGTACTCACCTTTGCTGTTCTTGAAGACACCGTAGGGGACGGCACGGCAGCCGGAGCGTCTGTGCAGTTTTGTGTTTGTCCAGACTTTGTTTCTCAGATCTTCAGGAAGCTTGGAGACGTCGTAACGGATTCCGCGGAAGTCCGGATCTTTGAAGTGTTCATGCTGTTCTTCAAAAGTCTTAGCCGGATTCTTAGACATCAGGATTGTCGTTCCCTGCGGTTCGGAATGGATGTTCATGAATGAAATCGGGTAGAAAATCACATCAACATCATTGAGCAAGGGCTTAATACGGGTAAACAAACGCATGCAGTCCGGGCACTGTGTATCGAAAGCGACAACGGCGACAGGAGCGTTGGGTTTGTGCGGGAAGCTGAAGCCGGCACCGTCTCTAAGGAAAGAGTCATACATTTTCTTTCCGTCCCAAATGGAGGGTACATTTGCGGGTGCGGCCTGAGCAGTTCTTGTTAAGCCGACGGCGGCAGCGCCTAAGGAAGCGATGAGGATCTTTCTGCGGGAAACAATTGATTGCATGAAATTGAGGTCCTTATTTGAAAAAAAGCGGATACTACTGCCACTCTAATACGGTTTGATTTTGAGAAACTTAAGATTAGACAAAAGTACTAGTCCGAATAACCGAAGGTGAAATTAGATTCGTTGAATTAGAATTGAGCGTCACCATCTGATTGAATTATTGGGAAAAACATGACAAAGAGTTCGAGACAGGCTGCAATTGCAGGGTATCTGAAACGTGATGACGGCGTTGATTGGAAAGGATTGACGGATTACGCCAATTCTATGTATGACGTCAGAGACGAGCTTGAGATTGCAGACGTAGAAGATAATTTTGATACCGAGACAGCTCAAAAGGCAATCAAGAGCAAAACTCCGTACCTGACGCTGCGCCCGCTTCAAATTATTCCTACCGAATTCAGAAAGGATCTTCAGAAGCTTCAAGACGCTTTTATTGAAAAGGGCGTCATCAATGTTGATGAACAGGTTGCCAAGCTGAAAGCTCTCGATTGGAACAAGCTCACCGATGCAACGATCAAACTTGCCGGTGAAGACCCGACAGCCTTCTACGAAGTCGCCACGAAAGAAGTTTTAGGTGAAGAAGCCGATGAAGACATGATGGCTGTTATCGCCGGTCTTCTGCTGAACGTTCTTCGCAGATATTTCCGGAATCTCGGCGAAGACATGACGCACGAGCTCTCCAAAGTCGACGAAGCCAAATCCGGCGATGCTCCTTTGGGCTGCCCGACCTGCGGTGCTCCTGCAGCGATTTCTTCCGTCAGCGAAGGCACGGAAGGCAACTCCAACAACCGTTATCTTTTCTGCTCCTGCTGCGGAACTCAGTGGCCGTTTGAGCGCATTCGCTGCGCACTGTGCGGCAATACCAACAGCAACAAGTTGAAGTACGTGTATGCCGACGAAGATCCGGCTCACCGTATGCATGTATGCGAAGACTGCGGCGGTGCTATGGCCACGGTTTTCCAGGACGCACTGAAAAGTCCGATGGACTATGACATTGAGCTCATCACAACCGGTGTGATCCTCAGCATGTACGAAGATTCGTTGGAAGACGAGGCAAAACAGTAAGAAAGAATCTTATTCTTGAGAGCGGCTTCGGCCGCTTTTATTTTTTCTGAGGTATTTGGACTAAGTTCAGGTCGTGAGAGATTCGATTCACGCGACGATTGATGAGCGGAGCCGACTTCACAAACTGATATTTCTTCGGGTTAATCAAGATCGAGGCCAAGCGGATGGCTTCAGCACGAGAAAGGTTTGCCGCGTTCTTATTGAAGTAATAACGGGCAGCGGCTTGTGCACCGAAGATTCCGTTGCCGAATTCCGCGATATTTAAATAGATCTCAAGGATTCTTTTCTTGCCCCAAATAGCTTCTACGATCGGTGTCAGAATGATTTCCTGTGCTTTTCTGAAGTAGCTTCTGTCGTGAGACAAAAAGAGGTTCTTGACGGTCTGCTGAGTGAGCGTCGAACCCCCCGGAGCGCGTTTGTCAGAGAGGAGGTTTCTTTCTGCTGCCGTTTTGATGGCATCCCAGCGCAGTCCGTGATGATGCATGAAATCCGCGTCTTCTGCGGCCACGACAGCTCGAATTAAATAAGGAGAAATCTGATCGTAATCTACCCACTGATACCGAATCGAATGCTTGCCTTCTTCCATCAGTCTTTCCTGTTCGGCGCGGATGTATGGGCTTGACGACGGATTGACGAAGTCGAAGAGGAGGATTCGGCCGACGTACTGAAGCTCGAATAAAAAGAAAGCGAGCAGGGCGCAAAGGATTAATTTAGCGGTCCATGAATGCTTTTTATTTTTAGAACAATTGAACACGCCGCGGCCTTCCTCTGAACAACATTGAAATTATACGGATATCTTCTGCTTACAAATTTGAGAACCGGGCTACCAATCAGCCTTATCGCATCAAATTGGAGAGGGGAGTACGTGTTTTTGTCAACCTTAATGATTGCTAAATAAACAAAAAGAATTATATAAATAAAATTGTTTATAATTAACTCTAAAAACTGCTTCAATTGAGTATGAGTCGGGTTCGGTTTTGCGACACAACTGGATTGTTTTTTTCTTCGGAGGAGTCCCTCTTTACTGAGTTGCAGGCCGAGCATCCAGACAGACAGTTTATTGTAAATGTGAGGGACGTTTTCTTGGCTGTTGTAAAACGGAAAAGAATCAGATAAAGGCTGAAGAGAGTAAGTCATTTACCTGGGTAGCCGGGCTAAAGATTTAAGGAAAGAATATGTCAAATTATCTTTATCCGGCAAGAGTCGAGTCGAATAATGAAGGCGGATTCATTGCTCGGTTCCGCGATGTCCCGGAGGCAATGACCGAGGCATGGGATTTAGAAGAACTGAAAAACAATGCTCGCGACGCACTGATTTCGGCTATTGACTTCTATATTGAAGATCGGAGAGCCTTTCCGGTCGGTTCCACCGCTAAAAGCGGAGACATTGCAATTGAGCTGCCTGCTTCCGTGGCTGCCAAGATTTTGCTCCTGAATACTATGGTTCAATCTAATGTGCGTCCTGCAGATTTGGCCAGAAAAATGAATATCAAACCTCAAGAAGTCACCAGGCTCACGGATATTCGTCATGCAACAAAAATAGATACGATCCAAGCGGCCTTAAGAGCATTAGGGAGAGAATTGATTTTGGAAATTCGGTAGAAAAAGAAATCAGTTTCCCCATGTTTTTTAATTAATAGGGGCCGACACTATTGTCGGCCTCAGCTTAATTCAGTTCTTGACTCTACTTATTCTGGAAGAAGTCTCTTTCGAGACGAGCATCCAGGACATTGGCGAGTTTTTGGAGTTTTTCTTTGTATTGCGGATCCAGGTTGCTCGGAGTTTGATCGTTTACAAATCTTCCAAGATTCTTCGCGCCCCAAAATCCTGCGGTGTCATCATCAACAACCTTATAGGCGCCGAGATACTTGTCCCATACGGCATCAAGTTTACCGATTCCATCTCCGACATTTCCTTGTCCGCCGCCAAGCCATCCCGCGTTCATGATTGTGTAGATGCCCTTACCTTTGAGAAGTCCTTCTAAGCCTTTTGGAGTGTCCTGATAAGCAAATTTCTTAGAAAATACGCGCTCCATGTAGCCTTTGGTGATTGCATTCGGGCTGTCATGCCAATTCGGATAACAGAAGATGATGTAATCGGCTTTAGAGACAAGAGCCTGTTCAGGTTTGATATCGTCCGGAGTTTGGCCAAACCCATCTTTGGCATGGTAGAAGTTTTCCGGCGTGATGACCGGATTGAACCTGATCTTGTAGAGGTCTCTGATCTCTACTTCATAGCCTTTCTTGAGGAAGAAGTTCGCGGCGGTGTAGACCAAGAAACCTTCTAAGGATTGGTCAAAGCGCGGATCACCGACAACAAAAAGTACTTTCTTTGCCTTGCTGTCGGTAAAGCCTGTGGCTTTAGCCGAGATCCTCAATTTCTGAGGCACGATAGAAGCAGAAGTTACAGCATCGACGTTCTTGATTTGAGAGCCGGGTGCGGCATGATTAGGCGTTGCTCCGCTGACAGCATCTGCTGCATAACAAGCGACGGAAAGGGAAGAAAGAAGTGCAGCGAGAAGAAGATTGAATTTCATAAAGCCTCCGTGACGCTGCGAACGATTTATCTTCAACATTCGCAGCGATGATTAATGATCACGACGACGGCGAACGTTGAAGGAACTTGCACGGAGATGCGCAAGACCTAGCCTGATCTGCAATTAATAACTAAATATATTTTGCATGGGCAGAAACTGGTTTTAAATTGGATCAAACCCCAGTTCAAAAAATGAAATATCTTTCGTCGAAATATATTTAATTATGATTTTCTAATTGATTTATTCAAGCGTAAAACAGGTTTAAGTGCTGAATCTCGGGCTTCGGAATTAAAAAGGTTCGGGATTTTTATGGCGTCCCCAATGGGATTCGAACCCATGTTCTGACCTTGAGAGGGTCATGTCCTAGGCCTCTAGACGATAGGGACTTCGTCAAAATGTGACGAAAGTATACACCCAAATTCGAACGAGTCTAAAGGAAATCATAAAAGTACCAAGAAGGTTATTGAGAGTTTTTTTAAATATTTTTTTCTTGTATATCGAAAAGTTTTATTAAATTTCATTAAAATTCTTTTATAAAAGAATTTTTAAATTATGTTTTTCTATTGATTTATTCAACTAAAGAAAGATAGTTAAAGATGTTTCCTCGTGATCGTTATCTAAATCAACTCATTGCTTTTTATGGTGCCGAACTGATCCGCGTGATTACGGGGATGAGACGTTCCGGAAAGAGTTCTTTGCTCAAACTCTATAAAGACTGGCTGATTAATGAAAAGCAAATCAAAGAAAAGAGCATTGTCTACATCAACTTCGAGTCCCTCAAGTATGCCAACCTCACTGATTACCAAGCACTCTATGAGTATGTCTGCGGAATCTCTGCTCAAGTGGGAACAAAGGTTTATTTGCTCTTTGACGAGATTCAGAACGTTAAGGATTGGGAGAAGGCAGTCAATGCCTTGCGAGTCGATTGTGAGTGCGAGATTGTACTGACCGGCTCGAATGCGAGACTTCTGTCAGGAGAGCTAGCAACGCTTTTAGCCGGCCGCTATGTTGAAATTCAGATGTTTCCGCTTTCCTTTGACGAGTTTTTAGAATTCAGAAAAAGTAGTGGCGAGGACATTCATAAATCCTTCGATGCCTTTCTGAGGTTTGGCGGCTTACCCGGACTTCACGAGCTTCAGGCTTCTCCCCGGGCTACCACTCAATATCTCAACGATGTTTTCAATTCCGTTCTACTGAAAGATGTCGTGTCCCGGAACAATATCCGCGACACCGAACTCTTGAATCGCATCATTCAATTCATTTTTGATAATGTCGGAATTACCTTTTCTGCCAAAAACATCTCTGATTTCTTGAAAAGCCAAGGTCGAAAATTAGGCGTTGAAACGATCTACAACTATCTTGATTATTTGGAGAATGCTTTTGTCATCGAACGCGTGAAACGCTTTGACCTAAAAGGCAGGAAGTATTTAGAGACACAAGAAAAAATCTATGCCGCTGACGTTGGCATCAGAAATTCTGTTCTCGGATATCGGCCGACAGATATCGCCGGCATCTTAGAGAACCTCGTTTATCTTAATCTGAGACAAAAGGGTTTCAGCGTCTCTGTGGGAAAGTCAGGCACCTCAGAAGTGGATTTTGTGGCCTCTAAGGACGGGGCTGTTTTGTACGTACAAGTCTGCTACCAATTAACACTGGAAAATTTAGAGCGAGAAGTTTCTCCGCTCAGACAAATCAAAGATAACTATCCGAAACTCGTGCTCACACTGTCAGATTTGATGACAGGAGATATTGAGGGCATCAAGATTAGAAATCTCATAGATTTCTTGGTCGAACCGATAACAACGTACTGAAATTCCCGGATTCCGGATGTATAACTGACGTTGCACAAGGCATTCATCGGAGAGAAAACTTTCTTCTCTCTCCGAAAGTGTGTTACTAGAACGTATGAGTCCCTTCCGGTCCTGAACAAGTCGCTGTCGGAATAGTCTCCATTATCAATTAGCCTTCACAGCCTTTGTACGGTGTGAAATATTCTGATCAACGAGTTGATTTCTCAGAATTTTCCTTAGTTCAATGATGGCTTCAGGAGTTTCCTGGACGGAATGACCGGAGACGATGACTTTCTCACTGGCCGCTCCTTCAAGATGAGAACTCCAATAGGGAACGATCCCGTCAGAGGACTCTTCAAGCGGACCGTCGGCATTTTCTCGTCCGATGATCGAGTAGTACGTCACATTTCGTGAAATCGGAAGTTTGGCCAAAACTCGAATCGTAGGATCCTTAGCGGACAAGTTATCCACGCCGGTCATGTTAATTTCTCTCGGTAAGTCCTGACCGAATATCATCAGGGTCATTTCGCCGAGCTTGTTCACGATTGAGAGCGGCAGCTTGACAAAAGATGCCAGGTATCTCGCCCAGCTTGCGTCGGCGTACGGTGTGCCTTGATGAGGAGCCGCTAAAAATATTGCGGTTGTGACGCCTTGGAGAGGTTTGAACCGAAGAATGCTCTTGAATTTCGGATCCATTTGGTTGATTTTGTCGGAGGCTTGAGGATACTTTTGCTCAAGTGCATCGATGATCGTGTTGCCTGAGTCGGACACAAGAAGTCTGGTGAGGATTCCTCCCATACTATGACCGATAAGCGTGATGTTTTTACTCGCCGGATTTGTGCGTGACGGATCGAAATGCTCAATGGTCTTATTGATAGCTTCTGCAATCTCCTGACGATTGATTAGGAGCGGAACGTTCGTCGGGTAGTACACCTGCCAAATCTGGTAATTATCTCGAAGCAGCTGGTCTCCCATAATTTCATTCGCGGTATTAACCCAGGCTTCGGGGCTGCTGGCTAAGCCGTGAATGAGGATGATGGTTCTCAAGTCCTTGTGGTAGGGACGCATCAGATAGACGGTAGGTTTATCGATGATATTTCCGTGTCCGAAAATCGTGCTGAGTGCGTTCGAGGCAAAGTCGGAGTTGGCGAGCCAAAGACCATAAGCTCCGCTGAAATTGGCCGACAAAGGAACGACGGTTTTTCTGATTTTGACGCTCTGAACAAAAGACGGGTCATACGTTGAGACAACGACATCGTCGGCGGTAAGAATTTGATTCAGAGATTTTCCCGGAAATGAAATCATTGCCGTGACCGAAGAGTAAGGCATCAGACGCCAAGGCTGATCTTTTTCCTTTGCGGGGTCGTCTGTTGAGAGCACCATGCGGGCGCCGAGACCGTCAGCTGAGTATTGATTTTTAAGACCTTTGAAGGAAAGAACTGTATCGGGGATTAATTTTTTAACGGTTTCAGCTTGCTCTGAGAGTTGTTCAGGATTTTTAATATAGATGTTCCATTTGCCTTCGCGAACAGGAAAATCCGTTAGCGCTTTGCCTTTAGTCGCTCTGTAAAGCTGCTCGATGACATTTTGCACGGCAAAGTTGTAGTAGTCCTTCACCTGTGTTTGTCGATCTTCTAAGGCCCGGTCGCTGATTTTTCTGCCGGAGAAAAACAGATAAGCGTAAGAATATTTAGCCGTCTGAATATAATCGTTAAGAAGTTCGGCGTTGAGTTTTTGCTCATCCTGAATTTCACCCGCATCCTTTAGGACCTGCGCATCTTTTTGCGCACGCATTGCTTTGAAGAGCCACATTTCTGCCAGTGCAGAAATTTTGGACTCGTTGTCGGTTACAGAACTGTCTCCGACTGAATTGATACAGTACTGCACTCTGTTTTCGCAGTCCGAAAGACCCAGCGCTGTGAGAACCGTGTTGGTTGGGTCGCTCAACCGACCTTGAGAGATGACATCGCCGCGGCGCTGAACCAAATATTCCTGACTATTAATGTTAGAGACCGTCACGGATGCGCAGCCCGACAACAGAAGAATAGGCAGAAGAAGAGCACAGAGTGTTTTCATCAGAAGTAGGTGTAAGCAGAGAGAGTAATGATCAGAGGTCAAAGCAAGAACGGAAAAAATAAATTTTGATACAGCAAATATTGAGAAGTCAAAGCTCCATTTCTCTAACCAGTGGATTTTAAAAAACATCGGCCGGACAGAAGAAATGAAACTCGGGAAAATTAGGCAAAATTAAACGGCGCCCGCTGCAAAACAGGTGCCGTTTCTTCAAGCTGTTCAGGCTTATGAACTCTGGAAGTTCAAACCTTTTTGCTCATTACTGATAAATGTCCAAGCCGATGTAATGCTGGTACGGATGGTCGCAGGCAGGGCACTTAACGGGAGGTTCTGTCCCTTCGTAGATGTAACCGCAAACCAGACACTGCCAGTGAATCGGTTTTTCTCTTTTCCAGAGGGTTCCCTTCTGGAGCTGGTCAAGATAGGTCTGGAAACGATCCAGGTGGTGCTGTTCGATCTGAGCGATTGCTCTGAAGTGAGAGGCGATGACAGGGAAGCCTTCCTTGTCGGCGACTTCGGCGTAAGCCTGATAAGCCTTAACGCCTTCGTATCTTTCTTCGTCGATGGAGATCTTAAGATTATCTTCGGTGGAGCCAATAGCTACAGAATCAGTCGGGACTTCGGCAACCAGCTTTCCGCCGGGCAAGAAGTTCAAAAAGATCTTGGCATGACGGAGTTCGTTCGCGGCTGTTTCGTTAAATGCATATCCGATCGGGAAGTAGCTTTCTTTCACAGCTTTCTGTGCATAGAAAGTGTACCGAGCGTAGGATTGAGATTCATTCAAATAAGAAGTTGCAAGGTTCTTCTCAGTCTGTGTACCTGCAACGCTTTTTGTTTCAGCCATTTCTATATCCTCATTTGTGGTGGGTTAGAAGAAACCCTAATGAATAGCGTTACTTTAACTGTTAAAGAAGCATGAACGGCCCGTGGCGTCTCAAATTAAGTAAATCGATCAAGTAAGGTTAGAACGAGAATTTTGAATCAAATGCTCACAATTTAGTGAAGAGATCAACGAATCGAAGACTGTTGAACAAGGTTTATTTGAATTAAAAAATTCTTTTAAATTCAAATAAATAAAATTTAAAAATCGAAAATTGTCAAAGAAAGGGGATTTTTAGCGGAAAGAGGGGATAGAAAATAAAGAAAATTAGTGGTAAACGCCCATATGAAAAGACAAAAATCTCCGTATAGTGGCGCGTTGAATGTGTGGCTGCTTCATAAGCCCGTGGACTAAGGCAAGACACGTTATTCCGACTTGTTCGGAACTTGTCCAGAAGGATTTACCACCCTTCAAATATCTCTCTTTTTTTGGCGAACCGCCGTGTTCGCCAAAATTCGGGGACAGAGCGGGACGTCGAATTTTCTTTAAAAGGAAACATCCGATGGAACTTACTACCCACAAACTTCGTATCAGCCAAAGCACGGTGAATACCATTCTTTCTCGTGCCCAAGGCCACTACAAAAGTATTCTTCTGTCCGCCGGTGCGGATGAAACGATCTTCAAAACCAAAAACCTGGAATGCCCATGGTGCGCGGGAGTTGACCGTTTCTCTTATACCGACAAGTTTGGGAAAGGCGACAGTTTCTGCCGTCACTGCGGTTACCACAGCGGAGTCGATCTTCTGATGAAAATCAAGAATTTCGGTTACGTTGACGCTCTGCGTTTTATGGCCCGCTTTCTCAATCTTCCGATTCACGAAGAGAAAACCTACAGAGTCACGAAAACACAAGAGCAGTCTTCTCCGGTAGAAGAAGTATGGGCTGCCTCTCATGCCTTAGGCGAGAAAGATAGTGCTTATGTCTATCTTCGAAGCCGAGGTTTGAAAAAGTGTTTTCCGGCGGCACTCCGTGCCTCGAATCGTCTGCGTTATGCGCAGCTTTCCGAGGACGGACGGTCATGGGATCACTCCTTCTATGAAGGACTTGTGGCTGAGATCGTTAACTCTGAAGGAGACCGAGTCAGTCTTCACCGCACTTATCTGGACAAGGGCCGAAAGGCTCCCGTTAAGGCGGTAAAGAAAGTACTCGGCAAGGAGCTCTCGGGGTGCGCCGTTCGTCTGGCCGAAACAGATGAATCCGGCGTGCTCGGATTAGCCGAGGGAATTGAGACGGCGCTGTCTGCATCGGAACTCTTCGGAGTTCCGGTGTGGTCGGTGGTTGCCGCATTTAATTTCCGCAACTTTGTACCGCCGAAGTCGGTCCGCAGAATCATCATTTTCGGTGACTCGGACAAGAACTTTATCGGTCAAAGGGAGGCTTATGCGGGCGCCGCTGAAATCAAACAGCGGCATCCCGACATTGAGGTCGAAGTGCGTCTGCCCGAGCAATCGGGTTCAGACTGGAACGACGTCCTCATGGCTCAAAACCAAACAAGCTTCGGTGCACAGGCTTGTTTGGCCAAAACATAGTGTGCATCGTTTTTTACTTAACCCTGCGGGGCCTTTGTGCCCCGCAGGGAGTCCGAGGCTCCGTTTTTTATATGGAGCTTTGTATGTCACAGGTATTAAACGAATTCGTTTCGCTGGAATCTTTCGGATTTATGCAGGACGGATCACTTTTAGGATACCGATTAGAGGATATCGAACCGGAACTCCGGTGCCTCATTCCCCGCTTGGATCCTTCCTATGTTTTTGAAAAGGACGCTTTGTCGATCATGAGCGCCTGGTTTGAAATCGGTTCGGGTGAGCCGCTGTTTATCAGCGGCCCGCACGGCTCCGGCAAAACCAGCTTTGTGAACCAGTACTGCGCCCGAGTGAACGCGCCGGTGATTTCGATTACCGCACGCGCCCGCTTGGACCGTACGGATCTCATCGGCGGCTATGTCATTGATAAGGACAAAAGCATGCGCTTTGCCGACGGTCCGCTCACGCGGGCCTGGCGGCACGGCTGTGTGTTTCTTGTTAATGAGATGTCGGCAGCGCCGCCGGATTTTTGGCTGTCGGTCAATGAACTGCTTGAAGGCTCTCCGCTTTATATCCCGGAGGCCGGAGAAGTGATTCATCCGCATCCGAGAACCCGGATTGTCATGACCGACAATCTGCGGGGACTGACGGAAGATTACGGCTCACGCTATGTGGGACGCTTTAGTCAGGATCCCGCAGTGCTCGACCGCTTTTGGAAAATGCGCATGGACTACATGGGCGAGGAGGCTGAAGTTTCTTTATTAGAAGCGACTACTCCGGAGCTTGAAGTCCGAGGCATGTCCTTTGAAGAATGGCGGAAAGAATTTTCCGTTCGTCTGAGGAGGGCGGCGGACCGAGTTCGTCAGGCTTATTGCCGTCAGACGGAGGACGGTGCCGTTGCGGAAGCAACGATTTCGACCCGAGTCTTACTGCGGTTCAGAGACTTACTTCTTTTGAGCTATCGATCTCCGGCGATGAAGAATGAGCCTCGAGCTGCTTTGAGGCGTGCGATGAAAATCGCGCTGACGGACTGTCTGGAAGAAGCCGGCGCATTGGCGGTCGAAAAATTGGTCGAATTAGAAATCGGCGATATCGGCAAGCATATTGCCTAACAGCAGTTTTCTAACGGACCGGTCGTTCTTTTAAACCAGAGATGATTTCGGTCATCTCAACCCATCGTTATTCGAGGGCCTTTAAGCCCTCGGATGACGGGCCTTAAGGGCTCTCTTTTTTATTTAAGGAGGCCCTATGGCTGATTTGTTTGGTAACCGCGGTTTTTGGCAAGACAGCGGTTGTTTATCAACCGAAAAGAAAGAAGATAAAACGGAAGATTCCGATCTGGTGCTGATTTGTTTTCAGATTAGTGTCTGGAGCGGGACGACAACCGAGCAGACCTCAATTGAGGAAGGCGCGGAGTTTATGAAACGCCGAAGGATTATTCCGGGTGTGATGCTGAAACCTTTTCTTGACTTCAGAGCACGAGCCAAAGCTTTGTGTCAGGAGATGGGCGAACCTTATCTCAACGGTTTCGTGATGCGAAGGCAGGATGCTGCCGTTGCAGAACGAGCCCTGAGTGTCTGGAGAAAAGAATTCTGCAGGCGGCGCGATGAAGTTTTTGCGCCGGCCTATGAAGACATTCTTGCTCAGAGGCTCGAAGGCATCATTCCTCCGGGTTGTTCGAAAGAAGCCGTTTTTCCTCCGACGAATTTTGTTCTGCGTCGGATCAGCTTTGAGTTTGATGCGTTTGTTCTGGCTGCGCACGGTACGGGCAAACGAAGCTCAAAGGATGCTTTTCTTGACGGGTTGGCCGAGCGTTTTGCCGATGAGACCGATCTCATCTGCGCGGCGCTTGAGACCGCCAACGTCACGGAAGCGATTGTGTGTCGCGTCAGGACGCTTTATGAACGGGTACGTTCATGGAGCTGTTCTCAAACCCGATTTGCTCTTGCTTCCGCTGCACTGGAAGAAGCGCTTGCCGAAGGCAGCCGGACCCATGTCTGGTGCCGAAACAAGAAGCTTTTTGTTCAGTTTCTGGAGAAAGCTCGGGAAGCATTTGCGCAGGCAAATGCAGGCAACGAGCAGAACACAACGGAAGAGGCAGAGTCTCTCGTATCCGTTCCTTCAGTTGAGGAAAGGCGAGAGGTGCTTACCGGAGCGGCAGGCATGATTGCCCGCGGCCGGCCGCTTTTTCCTTTCGGTTAACCGACTTCCTGTTCAGTGTCTCAAGGCGAAAGCCTTGGGACACGGTTCCGGAATAATTTTTAGGAATTTCACTTTGTCTCAGATAACGATTGCGTTACCCGCGGTATTAAAAGCGGTAAACGGCATTTTGACTTCTCTTTCTGGGGAAAAAGAAATCAAAGTGGTATTTGCCGGCACGCCTTGCACAGACGGCAAGACCGTTTATTTAGGAGAGCCGTTGCTTCAGTCTCAGGATGCGCTGGATGCCTACCTGTCTCACGGGACGCATGAGATTCATCACGTTTTGTACAGTGACTTTGATGAAGTGGCTTCGCTCGGAGGACTGCATTCGCTCGTTAATGCTCTGGAAGACGTTCGCATTGATGCCATCGGATATAAAAAATATCCGGGCGGCTATCTTTGGCGCAATGAACACTTTTCTAAGATGGCTCGGGCAGGGCAGCTTCCGAAAATCAACGAACATACTTCGCCGGGCGCGCTTCTTTGCCTTACTTGCTATTGGTGCATGACCGCACTGATGCTGGAATACGACTGCTCAAAGCATTATTCGGAAGAAGCAAAGAATGCTTTTGTACAGAGATTCGGTCAGGAGCTCTTTGAGCGGATTATGCAGAAGGCAGAAGAATCGGTCAGAAGCCCGAATACCGCTGCGGTTATTCAATGCGCAAGAGAGATTGCACAACTATTCAGCCAGGCGATTTCTCAAAAGGTATTCTCTGAAGAGAACAAGTGCAGTTCCGATCAACCAGGCGCCGGCTCTTCATCAAAAGGAGCATCGGCTTCTTCTGAAGGAAAGGGCAAAGCCAAAATTCCGAAGAAAGACAAGCAAAAGTCCGACGAGTTTGATGCCTTGTTCGAGAGCGATGATCTTAAGGACGCCGATATCCACCGTGCCATAGAAGAAGACTATAAAAACTATCGAGGAGCCACCGGCGAGAATCCGACCGGCAAAGCCGCGGTTTGGCCGACGGTCAGAAGTGAACTCAGTCCTCGGGTTGATCCTGAATTCAAAGCGGAAGCGGAAAAGCTGCTTCGCGGAGGCTCACAGCAGTTTCATCGGTTCCTGCAGGGATTGAGTTTCCAGCCTACGCGTTATGCGAGAAGCGGCAGAGACCTGGAGCCCAAGAGACTGAGCCGGTTGTATGTCGGCGACACCAGAGTGTTTCGATGCGAAGAATCCGTACTCCGTCCTTCTGTAGCGATGTGCGTTCTTTTAGACCGAAGCGGATCGATGACCCGTGAGGACATGAGAACCGGATCTTTGTGTGGTCAGGCCATCGCCGGAATGACTGATTCTGTGAGCGGATGCCGAAGCTCGGTTTATGCATTCCCGGGTGTTGAACGGCAGACGCTGTTAGAAGTTAAACGTTTTGATGAACCCGTTGCGTCTTGTTTGGATCGCTTTTGTGCTTTGAGACCATTTGGGTACACACCCGTCAGACAATCGATTAATTCTGCTGCCGCTCAGCTTATCAGTCGAAGAGAGTCTCGCAAGATTATCTTTTTGATTACGGACGGTTTGTGTTCCGATGCCGAACTTTTGACTGACATTGAGCAAGATTTGAAGCGTGCCGGTATTGAGATTGTCTGCTTGGGTATCGGGGATGATATTCCGAAGATTTTTAGTATTCAGTCGGACATCAAGTATTCTCATCAAATGAAAGAAGCCGCTTACCGGCTTCTTGAAGAGACTTTTAGAAGAAATTAATTTTTTGGCACGGAGGCACTTACGTTTAGCCTGCACTCTTTGGCAGAATATTTCCTCAAATCGTAAAGATATTCGAGCGAATACTTCTGCCAGAGACGCTCAGAAGGACGAAGGAGTTCCGTTTTTTTGTGCAATTTGACGCAGCATGGCTTCTCGCAAGGTCTGGTTAATTCTTGTTTGATAACCTTTTCCCTGTAATTTGAACCAATTTAATACATCTGCGTCAATGCGTAGAGAGACTGATTTTTTTACGGGCCTATAAAATTTTCCCCGAATAGCGTTCTCCCAATCTTTTGGGTCGGTTGGCGGTATATCGGAATAATCAATATCCTCATCTCTGATATTTTGAAGTCGCTGAAGTTCTTCAGCAGTCCAAGGTTTTGCGTCTGAAGACTTAAAAAATACTTTTGTCATAGGCTTTCCTTTCTTTTCTATCAGCTTTTCTTGCGCTAATTATTCTGATTTCTTCGGTGTAAAGGCAATCTTCGGTGTTTGTCCGCAATGTGTAGACAACAAGTAAGATCAATATTTCACCTACCATTCCGATGGTTTGCCATCTTTCTTCTCCGTTTTCTATTCTTTCAACTCTCGATAATGCGTGGGGATCTGAAAAAACATCAGATGCCTTTTCAAACGAAATTCCGTATTTTTTCACATTTATTTCATTCTTAGCATCATCCCAAGTGAACAAACGTTCAATTCCAGGTTCAATTAGTAACATCATTTTTGCATATACAGATTTGTAGTTCAATAAATTATTTATCGTTTATGCGTCAATTGATGTCTATTTCAACTTTTGTTGAAGGTTCGAAAAATAGAAAGGGCTTCCGACGGTTGTCCATCGGAAGCCCCTATCCTGTCGCACCCTAACCGTCCTGTGACGGATAGGGCCTCAGAACATTATGCGGGATTCTTGGCAGCGTTTACACCGGCGATACGACCGTATGTGAAAATGTCAGCCATAGCGTTACCGCCGACACGGTTGGTACCGTGGATACCGCCTGTGACTTCACCGGCAGCATAAAGTCCAGGGATGACATTGCCTCGGCGATCAATGACCTGAGCGTCTTTGTTGATGATCACGCCACCCATGGTGTGGTGACGCTTCATTGTGACGCGGCCTGCATAGAACGGGGCCTTGATGATCTTGTTGACCAGTACGCCTTCGGCACGGCCGAGCGGATCTTTCTTGGTGTCGACAGCCTTGTTGTAGGTACCGACAGCTTCTTTTAGGTTGTCAGATGGAACGCCAATCTCCTTAGCTAAGTCCTCAATGGAGTCGGCGTAGTAAAGTGTGCCTGCTTTCAGAGCGGCTTCGTTTTCAGGTCCTTTGGAGTTCTTCTGTTGTTCAAAACCGTCAGCATCAACGATTGTCCAAGCGATAGCCTTCGGCTGATCAAGCATGGCGTCGCGTAAAACGTCACGTCTTGCGTCTTCCTTGATGAAACGCTTGCCGTCAAGGTTTACGAAGAGGAAACGGTCAACGTGTGTGAAGAGGTTAGGTGCATGCTTTTCTCCGGGAACACCGCCGGGAATGCACTGAATGTAGTCCAGACCGCGAGTACCAGCGCCGATATCGATCAAGTCGGTTAAGACGTCGCCGGTGGCGCCGGGATGATTCGTGGTACCCAGTTGACCCATGCGAGGATCGGAAATAGCAGTCAGTCTGTCATTGGCCGCGAAACCGCCGGCGGCAGCAACAACGGCATTTGTAGCGCGCAGATAAAGAGTCTTTCCGCCTTTCTGTTCAACTTTGACACCGAGAACGCGACCGCTTAACTGATGTTCGCGGATGATTTCAACAACGCGTGTGTTGTAGAGGATAGGAATGTCTTCTTTCTTGCAGACTTCAAGAAGAGCTTTAATGTAGGCGCCGCCTCTCGGGCCGATCGGATTACGGGCGCGTTTATAAAGACCGCCGTAGATCTGATAGATGTGATCCTGGAATTTGACGCCGTGGTCTTTGAGCCACTGAACGCTTTCAGGAGCTTTTTCTGTGAGCTGGTGAACCAAGACAGGGTCGCCGCGTCCGTCACCGGCAGCCAGAGTCTGTTCAGCATGAAGTTTGGGAGAGTCGGTAATGCCGGCTTTTTCGTAATCGGCTTTAATAGCTGCATTGAATCCGCCGCCGGCACGAATCGTGTTACCGCCTGCGAACATCATTTTTTCAAGAACGACGACTTTCTTAGCACCGGCTTCTTTAGCGGAAACAGCTGCGGAAAGACCCGCACCGCCGGCACCGATCACGATGACGTTATAAGTTTCGTCCCATTTGATGGCAGCTTCTGCAGCGGTGCTGAAGAAGGTTCCGAAAATACCGGCAGCGGCAGCAGCTGCAGGAGCGGAACCAAGGAATACTCGACGTGAAAGCTTTGTCATTTTCTTCTCCGAATGTGAAATCTGAGGTTTGAGGAGGTTTCTTGTTTGGCCTCGTTGAGAAGAAGTCTAAGAATTCAGCGCTTCTCGCCAAATAAACATTAGGTTATTGACAAAGGAAAAGTTAAGGAGTAAGCGATTTTGTTAAGACTCGGAAACAAGATTTTCGGCGGCAATCATGCCGAATGTGAAGGCATCGGCTAAACCGTTTCCGCCGATTCTGTTTCTGCCGTGGATGCCTCCGGTGATTTCGCCTGCCGCGTAGAGTCCGGGGATCGTTTTGCCTTCCTTGAGACATTGAGCTTTTTCGTTGATTTGAAGACCGCCCATCGTGTAATGGATTCTCATGCCGACGCGTGCGGCCCAGAAAGGCGCCTTTTGAATCGGGAATCTGCGGCTTTGAGGTTTGTCAGAAGCAATCTCAGCGTTTCGTTCTTCGATCGTTTTTATTAAAGTCTCAGAAGGAATGTCTAGAGCTGAAGCCAATTCTTCCAAACTTTGAGCTTTGACGGCATCGCCGGTTTCAGCGGCACGGATAGCGTCACGGCGGACAAGCAGGTCAAGCGTTTCAAGGCCGTCGTTATCAATGATGCAGTAGCAACTCTTGTTCTTCTGAACCAGAATCTTTTCTTTGAGTTCATCGCGGCGTGCTCTTTCGTCTACGAAACGTTTTCCCTCATCGTTGACGAATACAAAGCGGCGTACGTCGTTGTGGAATCGGACACGAATGCCTTTATTCGAAATCGGGCCGGGAAGGCACTGAATTTCGTTTAAGTCAACCACGGATGCGCCGATTCTGCGGGCCGCAAAAAGCATGTCTCCGGTTGAGCCTGAGGAACAGTTGCTCGGAAGACCTTTAAGGCGAGGGTCGAAAGCCGCGACCGTCTTCAGGTTTGCTCCGAATCCGCCGCAGGCAAGGATGACGCCTTTTCTTGCTCGAATGAAAAACTCATTGCCTTTCGAAGCGGCTTTGATCCCGACGACGCGGCTAGAGTCGTCTTGAATCAATTCAAGTGCTTTGGTTTCTGTTAACACGTTGACTTTCCTTTGCATCAAGGCGCCGGTGAGTGCTCGGACGTATGCGGTGCCGTTCGGGAAAATCGGTTTGTGGCAACGCGGGAAGTGTGAGCCGTAGATTTCGATCACTTCGTCTTGAAATTTCACGCCTTTGGCTTCCAGCCAAGAGAGCATTCTCGGTGCTTCATGGACGAGTTTGCGAACCAGGGCCGGGTCCGCTATTTTGTCGCCGTTGTCCCAAATGTCCTGAAAGTGTTTTTCTTCACTGTCAGTGATACCCAAAGGCGTCTGCCTTATCGGATCTACGACACCGAGGAATCCGCCTGAGATCAGAGTGTTTCCGCCGAGATGTGCGTTTTGCTCTATCAGGATGACTTCCGCACCGAGTTCCGAAGCTCTGACCGCGGCAGCCAGACCGGCTCCTCCCGCGCCCACGACTAAAACATCGCAGCTCCGACGCCAATTGATGTCTTGGGCAAAGGCTGCGGCAGGAGCGGCAACAGCTAAAGTCGTGAGTAGGAAATCTCTTCGGAACATAGGATCGTTAGTCGTTAAGAATATGAATCTTGCGGAGGAAAGCGTTGAGCTCAACAATGTTTTTGCAGTTGAGCTTGTGAAAAATCGAGCTTCGCCAGTTTTTAACAGCTTGCTCTGAGACTTCCAGCTCAAAGGAAATGACTTTGTTGAGCTTACCTAAAGCAATCATCTCAGCGGCTTTTTTCTCGGCCGGCGTCAGCAAATCGAACTGAGCGCGCATTTCTTCGCTGGTTTCTGCGGCTTCTCTATCGTTCTGATTTTTAGCAACGGCTTTAGCTAGCGCTTCTTTCAGACGATTAGGTTCAGGAGGTTTGACAATGAAATCGGTGGCGCCGGTGAGCATAGCCTTGACGGCCATGTCGATGTCACCGTGGCCGGTTAGAAAAATGATCGGAAGATCGATCTCTCGCTTCTTCATTTCTTCTTGGAGCTGAAGACCGCTCATCTCCGGCATACGGATATCCAAAATTACACACCCCGGGAAAAGGGGATCGTCTTTTCCCAGGAACTCTTTAGCACTGTTATAAGTTGAGGTCCGGAAGCCGGCCATATTTACCAAAAAAGCTTCGGAGGCGAGGACTTTTTCATCGTCATCGACGATTCTGACGACAGGCGTAAGTTTGGATGACTTCATAGCTAAACCTTTTTGAAATGAATTTCAGCGCGTAAGCCTTGCGGATCAACGCGAGAGAACTTGAGTTCAACACGATGTCTTTCGGCAATTGCGAAGACGATCTTAAGGCCGAGTCCTAAACCATCGGCTTTAAGCGAGTTTTGCAGAGCTTTCTTCATACGCTCCAGCACTTCGTCAGGGACGGGCGCCCCGTTGTCCGTGATGGACAAGACCCAATCGGCATCTTCAGAAGTTACAGAAACTTTTATGAGCGCCTTATCTTTGAGCGGCTCAACGGCGTCTGCTGCATTTCTCAGAAGATTAAGGACGAGGATTTCCAGTTCGAACGGATCGCCATTGATCTCGGCTTTTTGCGGCAAGTCGATTTGAAGTCGGCATTGCGTTGAGACATAAAGTCGGAAAGCATCGATTGCTTTACGCGTGACCTGAGACAAGTCGGTGGTACTTTGTGAATCCACCGGTCTTGAAGACTTTGCGTACTCTCTAACCCGATCGACGATTTGTGCGGCCTTAGAAGACTCAGAGGCGATAGCTTCAATGCCTTGACTCACAATCGGATCAAGTGTCTTTTGCTCTCCGTACATCTTGAGGCCGTTTGCGTAATTCACTACCGTGGACAAAGGCTGCTTGAGTTCGTGGGCAAACATGTGCGAGAGCTGAGAGAGGATGCCGCGCTTTTCCATTTGGCTTAAGCGCTTTAAGGAGTTTCTTGCGACGTCAGCGACTCGGTCACGCTGATCGATGGCTTCACGAAGCTCCGCAGTTCTCTGGAAAACCAAAGAGTTCGAACGATAGATGTGGAACAACACTCCTAAGAGCAGTGCAAGCGCTAGGAAGACTTCCGTTTTGTATTTCTCAATGAAAGCTCCTACAGAGAGAGGTTCCGGCCGATAAGGACCGAGTTCCAATTTTTTGAAGAGCTGAAGTACGGACCGAAAGTCATTGGCGATTCCCCAAGCGGCGCCGTCGGGCATTTTCGGCATTGTCAGAAGACTGACCGTGAAATTCTTAACGACCTCTGGTGAAGCGTCGGGAAAAGACGAAAACACAAAGTCCGGGTAGAGCGGAGAAGAGCTCTTGCAGGCAAGGGAAGTTTTCTCTTCGTCGATGACCTTGAAGAGGTGGGCGTTCGAGATGTTTTCTAATTCGCAGGTCGGGATGACGGCGGCGTCCGCTTCTCCTGAAAGCAGGTACGAGTAGACGTCCGGATAACTGTACTTTGTACTGAAGAGGTGCGGCTGATCTTCCTTAGCGCTGATGTGATCGGCAAGTTTGCCTTTGGCGCCGAGCCAGCCGGAAAGAGAGTCGATGTCTCGTGTGACAAGTCGCTTTTTTCGAAGATCTTCCATCCGATTTAGGTCATTGCGATCGGTTAACGCGATGATGGTGGAGCCGATGGACTCGGATGCAGTCTTGGCTCGAGCATCGTGACGCGTGGCAATTTGTCTTAAGCCCGCAGATGACGGATCAAAGGAAGCGTAGAAGCCGGCCGAAGAAATCAGAAAGCTGAAGTGTTCTTTTTTGATGTCTTCTGGAGACTCATGGCCCGAAATTTCCTTGGTGACGATCTTGTACTGAGGAAGTGCCTTGCGAAGATGATCCAAAGTCGGCGCAAAAGTGTTGATGAAAAACAGCGGGTCTTCCGTGAAAAGGACAGCAATCCTGACTTCCGTTCTGTTGTCAGCGGAATGAGCTGTCCATGACGTGCATAGGACAGCAGAACATAACAAGAGCGTCAGGACTTTTCGGAACAATTTTCTTCTTCGAGTTTGAGGATTCGTGGATTATTTTAGCTTTTAAGATAGGTTGGATAATTCGATGAAATGCTGAGGACCAGAGATTGTTTTCTCTGAAAATTTATTCTTCGTTGTTTTACAGAGGTTGACCAGTCTTAGCAATGAAGCAGCGTTGGCTTTTGATTCTTCAGAGACGGCGTTCAAGAAAAAGGATATCCAAGAATTCCAATCTTTATTTTTTGTGATACTCGCTAAGGAGGCGTAATAAGTTTCATGATGTCGAAGAAGATATGAACTTATGAAAAAACAAGGATTGAGCAGGATATTTTTCGAGGCAAGGAATAGGGTAACCAAAAGTCTTCCCAATCTCCCATTATCTTCAGAGAAAATGAATTGAGCATGAAGGACTGCTGCTTGGATTATTGGATTTAAATCCTCGCGGCGTGCAAAATCTTCCCAATTTTCCATTAGCGCCTCAATGAAGATGGGATCGGGCAGATCGAAGGAAACTTGATCGAGCGGAACAGCCGATTTCTTCATACTAATTTGAGTTGTTCTCCACACTCCGGAAGTTTTGCTTTCCCCCAGTGCGCCGTGCAAAAGTAAGGTACGTATTGATTTAAGCAAAGAGATAGAAAAGAAGCGACCGTTTTTTAGTTCGTTTAAGCCGTGTTGTATGGCGACTTGATAATTAAGGACGCACTGAATATCTCGTCTTCTTCCGAAGGAAATAGCCATCCCGAGTCGACATTCTTCGATCTCTTCGATGGTTGCAAAAACGCCTTCCATTTCGTTAGAGGATTTTGCCTCTCTCACAAGCCATGCCTCTTGGAGGAGATCCGCTTTGGGAAAAACTTTCAATATGCCGTTTAGGCGTCCAAGATCGGCAATGGCAGAGGACTCAAGAGCTACGAAGCTATCCCAGGGAACGCCGTGGCGTTTATCCAAAGGAAGCTCTTGTAAGTTGAATGGACATTCTTTCATTTCGAATTGCAGAAGTTAACTTCTTTGTTCTGCTCAAGACAACGACTATTTTTAAATATAAATCACGACATAAAATCACCGTGTAGAGAATTGCAGGGTCAGAATCCGAGGTTTACCCTTATTCGCCCCATGCATATATGAACCTTCTCGATGAGGTAATAATGGATCCCTTAAGATGCGATCTAATCAGTAGTTAGCTCCGAGAAGGTTTAAGTCAACCTTTGCCCCTTTTTCCATGAGGATAGATCTGAGCGCAGTCGCGTATCCTCTTTGTTCTTCAAAACTTAAACGCCCTTTTGAGGTGCGGAAAAAGGGAATTACATACAACCAACCAATTATGTCAATGTTCCTGCCGGGAATCTGAGCCAAGTAGGCTGAGCCACCCTTAGAGTTTTCGAAGAAGATTTCTTCAAATGAGCCCTCCTCCACTCCGAAAGATTTAGCAAACTTGTTCTTTTGACCAGTGGCTGTACACACGACAATTGCCTGACGATTGCCGTTTCTTAAGGATATTTCTTCTAATTTCTCTAAAAGGACGTTTTTCCTGGCACTAATCATGTTTTCCAGATATTCCTCAAGAGACCAGCCTGTTACTTGAGGAGCTTTTCCAAGGCATTTTTCCTCAAAGAAAATATCTAAGTTGTTCCAGTCCATATGATCATGACGACTTATTGGATAAATATTTCCTCTGAATACCGGTCCTTCGTTGGTCAAAAGGCCGTGCAAATTGCAGGAATCCTCCACGGAGAGTCTGCCGCCCATTTTTTTAAGATTGAAAAGGGCTCTAAAGAATTGGTTAAAGTATCTTCCGTATGGGTTGTCATAAACCCAGGTTACTCTCTCACTCTCTCTGGAGCCGTCGTCTTGAAGGTTTTTCTCAAGTTCAAGGTTCGCGCGATTGAACCCTCCGGGTTCTAGGCCGAAATACCAAAGTCTCCCTTCGAGATTTCCTCCATCACATCCACACCTAAGGTCATTCGCACATGCTTTTAGATATTGTTGGGCATTTAATTGTTTCACTTTATTTGCTCCGATAATTTCAGCATTTCTTCAATATATGTGAGAAGAGCGGGGTTATTTGATGAGTGAATATCCTAGAAGATAGGTAAAACAAAGAAATTGACAAGAGCCATCAAAATAGCCTGATCCATGCTGTCAGTGCCCTCAATGTGGCCCAACAAGGAACTGGATTGGACGAAACGACCTTCGTATATATTGTCGTCCTTAATTGTGGCAACCTGTGCAGAACTTTGTTCGAATTTTCCTTTGTAGACTTTGCCATCTTTAACTCTGCCTAATATGTCGTTGCTGCTCTGGAACTTCCCTTTGTAAATTATTCCGTTGCGTACGTTTCCGACAATATCGTTACTGCTCTGATATTTCCCTTTGTAGATTACTCCGTTTTTGACATTGCCTAAAATCGATTGACTATCTTGATGCTTTCCGCTGTACAGAAATCCATTCTTAAAGTTATAGGTTCCGAAAGCCTTGGAATTTGCCATGACGTTCTCCATATTCTGAGGTTTAAGATTTTGAACAGAACAATCCAATGAAAGTGTAGTATAGGAGGGCAACAAATCCTAGGGAATTTGCTTGGCTATTTGGGCAAATCCTATTCTTTATAACGAAAATTAAGGTGTGAAATGCCTAAGTCATCACTTTCGGATACTCCATTAACAGTGCCTGTCAACGATTTTGGAACTGAACATTACGTTAACGGCCTGATCAAATTCATCGAAAATTCTGAAGCTCCTATCACTATTGCTCTTCAAGGTGAGTGGGGAAGCGGCAAAACCTCATTGATGAATAAACTTGAGCAAAGATTATGCGGGGAGGATGGAAAATTCATAGGGGTAAATATTAATACCTGGGAATATTCCATGCTTGCATCTCAAGAAGTGACAATTGTTAAGATCTTGCAGAAGCTTGTCGGTGCTTTAGCTGAACCCAGCATGAAAGAAAAGGTTGGGAGATTTTTTGATAAATTTAGCCGAGCTACTGTTAAAGCCGGTCTTGGGATGTTTACAAGCGAAACTGGTGTTGTGGACGACGTTTTAGACGGTTTTGGAACTAATAGACCTTCTGAATTAGAACAATTGAAAGAAGTATTAGAAGAAAGTATCGAAAAAAGAACCACAGTAAGTAATAAGTCCAGTGTGTTGGTATTCATCGACGATTTAGATCGATTAAATCCTCCTGTAGCCGTCGAAATATTAGAGCTTCTGAAGAATGTGTTTACTCTCAATAAATGCATTTTTGTTCTCGCTATTGACTACGAGGTGGTTGTCAAGGGGCTTAAGCCAAAATTCGGAGAATTAACAGATAAAAACGAGAGAGAGTTCAGATCCTTTTTCGATAAGATAATTCAAGTTCCTTTCTCCTTACCTGTAAACAACTACAGGCCAATGGATTTCGTGCTTGACTCTTTGGAGAAAGTATCTTTTATTAACGGGCTGGAAAGAGAAAACCCAACGACTCGAGATGCTTTTGGAAAAATAGTTGTGTCTTCAGTCGGAAAAAATCCTCGGTCAATTAAAAGGCTTATTAATACTTTGTCTTTGCTTGATTGCATCCGAAAATGTAATCCTCAGAAGGATAAATTTTCAGAGTCCTGCGAAGCAAAAATAATCTTGTTTGCAATCGTGGCTATCCAGATTACCTATCCGAAGGTCTACAAGATGTTAACGATCCAACCGAGATTTACTGATTGGGGATTGGAAATAGTTCAAAAGTTAAATATTGATATAGATGCAGACCCCGGAGAAAAAATTGAATGGAGAGAAATCTTGAATGCATTATGCGATCAAGACAGCTACTTATCTCAGCACCGTAATGATCTTTTCGTTTTGCTTAATCTAATCAAAGAGACAGCAGAGGGGGTAAATTTTGATGATTATTCCGTCCCTCTCACAAAGGTTCTTTACTCCTCTTCAGTTACTGGGATCAGTTCGGGTTCGTCTCAAGAATCTGTCGATAGATATGCGCTGATCTCCAAGCTCCACAGCGGAGTTCTGAATCTTCTGGATAAAAAACGCCCCGATGTTCAGTTGCAAACTAAAAGAAACACTGGTAACGGAGGTTTCCGACTTAAGATCGGAGACAAGGAATACCACGTTAAATTTTCTATTGAACAAGATAACGACAGTGTTTCTTGCATCGTTCACCTCCCGACGTATCTTCCTAAACCGAATCATGTGGCAGGAAAGAACGTGAAAGAATTGTTTGAAAGCTCTGCGTATTCTGATGCGTTCAATAAATTTTCTAAAGCCGTTGATTCCATTTTGAAAGGGAAATATTACTGGTTGTCCCTTCCTTACCAAGACGGAACGGAGCAGTGTGATTCTTTCAAGGGTATTTTGCTGAATTGGGAGGAACAAGGCTATCTAGTAGAGGATATGTCCTTCGATCTTGACTTCAAGTTCTCTTTCCGGAATGCCGCCAATTTTGAACAACCTGAAGTCTTGGATACTATTGCTAAATTGGTTTCGGCAACATACGATTTACTTATCGAATCGGGCCGAAATGACCTTTAAACGTAATTTATTCAACTCAGTTTTTTAAGAAAAAGATTAGGACCGATCGTTCTTTTAAGAATAAAGGGACGCTCGGTCTTTTGTGTTGAATTGCACAAAACCGGCTATAAGGGGATTGAAGGGCTACTTCGCGCATCGGGGATTAAGAAACTCACTTGTTCAGAGTCAACATTCTGCCATTGAATTTAGATTATTTAAAATTAAATAATCCAAATTTAAATATTTAAAATGAACCCTTTCGTTGTTGGCGCCTATGTTTCTCGGGATTACTTTTGTGGTCGGTCAGAGGAGGCCAAAGAACTAGAGAAATCCATTCGTGAAGGCAGGAATGTTGTTCTTTGTTCGGAAAGAGAGTTAGGTAAAACTCACTTGATCAACCATCTCTTTTGCAAAGCCAGCTTCAAAGAAGAATTCGAGTGTCTTTGTGTCGATGCCGGTGTTTGCGGAAGTCTTAAAGAATTTGCTTTTATTCTGGTTAACGGTATTTTCAGATCGCTAAGGAACGATCATGGGAGTTTAGAAAAGTTCATCGGTCTCTGTAGAAGTCTTGGGCTGACAATAAGAAGAGACCCGACCTCTAATCTGCCAGAACCTTTTTTAACTTGGGTCAGATGCGAGAGCCGGAAAAGATGATTGAGGATGCGTTCACATTTCTTGAGGGCATCGAAAGGAAGGTTGTATTATCAATTGAGGATTTTGAAAAGCTGGCATCCTTTAGGGATGCCGATGGAGCAAGGGCTTTAGGGAACATAATCGAAAGCAATTCAAGCGTCCGAATGATTTTTTCAGTTTGCGAGACGCAAGGCTGTTTTGAACAGTTTCTCGAAAAGCATGGTGTTGTTTGCAGAAGCACAAAGCTGATCCATCTGAGACCCATCGAGCTCAGTGAATATCTTTCATTTGCAAGAAAAAAGTTTCAAGAGGCAGGAAAAAGGATTTCTGCTGAGATTTTCGAAAGCGTCTACACAAAATTTTCAGGCAGCACAGGACCGATACAGTTGGTTTTGAATCGGCTTTTTTCGGAGACACCTAAAAAAGCTTCTGTTACGAATGAAATTTTGGACAACGTCATTAATTCCATCGTTGACGAATACTCTGTCTTCTATAAAGAGGCTCTTTCGAGATTAAGCTTCAACCAAAAGTGTTTGGTTTTTGCCGTTGCCAAGGACGGTTCCGTCGAAAACCCATCGTCCTCAGAGTTTGTAAATAGGCATAGCTTGGCTTCGGTTAGCAGTGTGCAATCGTCAGCTCGAGCTTTGCTTGAGCAAGGCATTCTTTATAAGGATGCCAGCGGGCTACGTATTGACGATTCTTTTTTCAAAGAATGGCTAAGGAAAGAGTATTTCTAAGGGTGAGTTATGAAAATGACCGTTTTTCCAATTATCGGTGTAGCTTTAGGCATTGCGTTTTCGAGCTTCTTTACACAAGAAGTGGTGAGCGCTGAAAAAGCTCAGCGGCTTTGTCTGGTGAATTCGCCTGCGGAACTCATTGCTTGCCGCAGAGGCGACTCTTTGTACTACCAGCAGCCGGGCCTCGTGCACGGAAAATATCTTCTGGATTTTGCTGCTCAATATTGCGACACACACTACGAGATTAATATTCAGTTTCCATACGTACTCTGTGTGTACTCAGGAGTGAAAGAGAAAATTGCTGCACAAGAAATACGTAGAAAAGAAATAGAAAGCAATATGCTTTCGGCTTTGCGAAAACTTGGTAATGAATTGGACAATCCTGAGTCAGGATGGAAACAAATTAGTTCAGACGATGAGAGGCGTGTCCTGATTACAACTCAAGGAACTGGCTCTGTCATTCAGGACGGCGATGAGGTTACGATTAGAGTTCGCTATCCTGGGAAAGACGGCAAGCCGGAAAAATTTGACGAACTAAAGACCTTCTTGGTAACGAAAGACGACAGTGGATTTAGAGGTTTGAGGCAAGGCAGTTCATTGATCATTGCTTGCAAAGGAGAGAAGAAGCTTTTTGAGTTTGTCGATATTCTTAGGGTTACAAAACTGAAACCCTGAGATGCGAAGTAAAGAGGTTGCACTGTCCTTTTTATTTTCTCTATTGCCTGCACTCTACCGTTGACGTTATTAAAATTACAATAAAAACAAATGGTTATTTATTTCATTTTATTTAACTTTATTTAATTTAATCCTCTATAATTAAAGAAAAGGGAGGAAGTATGAAAGGGGAATTTCTAGTCACTAATCTGATAGACGAGCTAAAAAAAGGTGAGTCAGAGTTAGTTGAAGTTAAGAAAGACAATTCTGATCCGGAAATGATTGTTGAAACTATTTCTGCAATCTCTAATTCAGCATGCATTAATGAAGCTGCACGTGGATATATGATTTGGGGATTGGAAGACGCGACTTTTAACGTCGTAGGGACATCCTTTTTTCCTGGCAAAAAGAAATTCCATAACCAGGAAGTTAATTCTTGGCTTTCGACACATTTAACTCCCCGAATTTATTTCAGATTTACTGAACACACCGTTGAGGACAAACACGTGGTTGTACTTGATGTTCCCTCCGCAAAAGAAGAACCTACTAAGGCAATAAAACCGAGCAAACCTCCTAGAGCTTTTGTTAGAGACGGAAGTTCAAATGTTCCTCTTGAGGATCGCAAAGAGCATGAGAAGAAGCTTTGGAACAAGCTTCAAAACATCCATTACGAGGACACGATTGTTGCATCAGAATTGTCAGGTCCAGAGGTCCTTGCACTTTTGAATATAGGGCAATATTGCAGACTTTCGAATTTAGAGATCGGAAAAGATGCTAGAGACATCCTTAGTCATCTTGAAAAACACAAGCTTATTAAAAAATCGGGTATGAATTACGAGGTCCCGTTGTCTACTGCCTATCTTTTGGCAAGCAATTTGTCAGAATTTCCGCAGTTAGAAAGTAAGTATGTAAGAATGATTTCCTACGACGGGAACAATAATCTAAGTCCGGCTATCTCTGATGAAGAAATCCACGAAGGGGTTGCGGAGGCTTTTCAACTCGTTTACCAAAAAGTTCTCAGTCTGATACCGAGAAATGAAAGGATTGACCAAGAGAGTGGCAGAAGGCTCGTTGAATACGCTATTCCAACGCTGGCAATTAGAGAAGCGTTAATTAATGCTTTTGTTCATCAAGATTTTTCAGTTAACGGATCGAGGATATTCATTGAGATTTTTAAAAATAGAATCGACATTTCCAATCCCGGTCGTCCTCTCCTGGAACCCTTACGCTTTCTCGATGAGAGGCCAGTTTCTAGAAATGAAAAGCTTGTGAGAGAAATGCGCAATCTCGGTCTTGCTGAGGATCGCGGAAGTGGTTGGGACAAGATTGTTAACGCAATTGAATTGCATGCGTTACCGGCCCCAGAGATTAAAGTAAGACAAAATTCGATTACCGTTTCCTTGTGGTTCGACAAACCATTGAAACTGCTCTCCTTGGAAGAAAGAAATTGGACTGTCTATCTACACACAGTGTTAAAGTATTTACTCAATGAGCCGGCAAATAATGCCTCTCTCAGGCAAAGGCTTAATTTGCCAGAATCGAAATCCTCTACGGTGAGCAAGTTGTTTAGGCAGGCCACAGAGGGAGGGCTGGTAAAACCCTTTGATAAGGAATCATCTAATAAAACAAAAAGGTATGTGCCGATTTGGAGCCAAGATAATTAGAGAATCTAAGTGTTCTTAAAGCTTCTACGGAAGTTTTAAGAGCTCTTTCCGTTATGCGATTGGCTATTCTTCTATGTGTTCCCTTAACAAGGAAGATATTTTTCATTTATTTCAAGAGGTGTTCTTATGTTCCAGTGTGTTAACCATTTAAGGGGCATTTAAGTGCTCGTGAGGGTACCACGGACATGCTGGCTTGGTTGCTGCGTTAAATATACTCGGCCGTCTGGGAGAGAAGGAGATCCGTAAAGGAATGCCTCCGTCTTGGGCGAAAGCAGTACAGGACAGTCGTTACGTCGGTTGGGAATCATTAAATCATACCGTTTCCGACAAGACTTCCGATGAGGCACGCGTTGTGGGCGAATCTCCCCGTTTAACCTCATCGAAGAGCGAACTAAGAAGCTGTGTGCAGGTTTGCACAACTTCTGGATAACGGAGTCAAATAAGTCTCTTTGAATCATAAGAGATAGCCAGGCAAGAATTTTTTCAAGCTGCTCCAGGTAAGAAGTGGATGGAAGTTGAATTCTCGCTTACCATTAGGCCCAGGTAGTTGACGTATAACAACGCCTCAAGAGGTTGTTTGCTTCCTAAATTAACATCCTTTGTTTAGCGATTTTCCAACGGCACAAATTGAATGCCCAACCCCATAGCAGCCAAAACTTTTTGGACCATATCGAAAGACGGGTTTCCGTCTTTGTTAAAGGCACTGTAGAGGCTGGCTCTTGAAACACAGGCTGTTTTAGCCATTTCAGAAACATTGTGACATTTGATGATATTTCAGATAGCAAGGCGAACCATAGAGCCGTCTCCGCTATCGAGCTTAATCATTTCATTTAGAAAAACAGCGGCGGATTTATCGTCTCGGATGAAGTCATCAACATCCATTTTTTTTACTTTTAGCGTTTTCATCACATTTAGGCGCGGAGACCCCTCCCTTCAGGCAGGGGAGGAAGCGCCTCCTCCTTTTGAATTTCTGTTAAATAGGTTTGTCTCTTTTCCAGCAGATGCAGCTTCTTGTAGCTGATGCCTGCCGAAATGCGGGTTCCGTCTAGCTTTCGAACATCGAAGTACCCGGATGATCGACGGCCGAAAATGAAGCCTTCTTCTCCCTTGCAGACAACCTTGTCAAAAAGACGGAAGCCTTTGATCTCAAAGGGAGCCTGATTGCGCTTTCGAAGCCCGTGTTTGAGGATGGAAAGCTTGTGAATCTGCCGGTTGTTCCGACGCGTCTGCTTCTGGAACAGGAATTCGCCGAGCCTTTTGGCACCGAGATTGCCGGCAATGCAAAAAGCATCCGCACAATGCGACTTGTCGATGCCGTTCGCGATCCGTGCGTGCTTAGTCCGGTAGCCGTAGGTGTTGTTCACTTCCAACTCAGAATGCGACGCCTTTAGGCGGTTCAAAACCTCCCAGCGCATAATTCCCATAAAGGATTCCGCACGGAACGACTGCCCGCGCTTGGCCTTTAGAGTGATTTCGCTGCGGTGAAGTGCCTTATGGCACGTCTCACAAAGCGTAATCAGGTTGCCGGGCGAATCTCCGCCGG